>Ga0335077_10006735_pt1 | contig 14211 bp, 12 predicted proteins | sample Lox_Sample_31_FD_207151 | JGI IMG/M metagenome (GOLD analysis project Ga0335077, IMG submission 207151) | Soil microbial communities from Loxahatchee National Wildlife Refuge, Florida, United States - Lox_Sample_3.1 | ecosystem: Environmental > Terrestrial > Soil > Wetlands | place: USA...
GGCAGTATGTGACTGACATCGTGACCGTCAGCGAAGAGGAAATTCGCGAAGCCACACGGCGGCTGGCTTCGAATTCCAAGACCCTGGCTGAACCGAGCGGGGCTACAGCGGTGGCGGCCTTCCTGTTTCATCGCGACGAGCTGCCGCGAACTACCAGGAATGTGGCTGTCATCAGCGGCGGGAATATCGATCCTGGTCTGCTCGCCGAACTGAGTGGGCAAGCCTGAAAACGCTGGAATCCATCCCTAACCCTGTGAAGCATTGGCTTACCATCTTCGCTCTGGCCGTAGTCGTCGTCGTACCGCACGCTACCGCCGAGACGGTTCGCGGGGCCGTGCTGCGGGTTTCTTCAATCTATGTTTCGCCGGATCCGGGTTCAGCCAAACTGGGAGACCTTGAGCGCGGGCGCGAGGTCGTGATCTTTGAGACTAGCCGCGAATGGATACACGTTGAAGCCAGCGTCACTGAGGAGCGGACGGTGACGGGATGGATGATCGACAAGGGCGTAGTGCGGGCGACAACCCCCAACGGAGACCGGATTCTGTTCGGGGAAGCTGTCGATTCCGAAGATCAGGCGAGTCAACGCCACGGACGCCGCGGCGCGGCCCAGGATGCCATGCGCCTCTATTACCGGGCCGCGGAATATTTCCCCGCTTCCCCGCTGGCTGCAGAAGCTATGTACCGCTCCGCCGACATCCGCTGGCAGATCGAGAAAGCGGACGTAATGTCGCGCCCTTCAGCGCACGAGCGGGAAGCCTATCTGCGAACGGCCATTGACGAGCAGTACATGAAAGAGGTCATGAAGAAGTTTCCCGGCACCAAGTGGGCAGATCTTGCCGCGTTTCATCTGATTGACAACAAGCTGTGCGGAGACTGGCAAGGCACATCGAAATGTCCGCTTAAGGAAGCCGATCTTTACGAGAAATTTGCCGATGACCATCCCCAGTCCCTGGCCGCCGCGGAAGCTCTCTATGATGCCGCCTGGCGATGGTCGGCGCTGATCGAGATTTACAAAACCGAGGACCAGCAGAAGAAGTCTGAAGAGTCTAAAGGCAAGGCGATCGCGCTGGCGCAGAAAGTAATCGCGCAGTTCGGACAGAGCGATTGGGCGGCGCGTGCGCAACGGCTTCTGTTCCTGATGCAGCAGGGCATTCCGACCTATGGGAACGCGCTGGAATAGGCTGGCGTCTGTTACTCCTATCGCCTTTCTGAGATACTCTCAACGCCACTTCTGGAGGAAGCTTGAACGACTATCTGCTGTCCGTGGTGCTGGGTATCATCGAAGGACTCACGGAGTTTCTGCCGGTCAGCTCCACCGCACATCTGCGCATTTCCGAATATCTCTTTCACATCAGCCTGGCGGATGGATATTGGAAGATGTACACCATCGTCATCCAACTCGGTGCCATCCTCTGCTTGCCGGTGTATTTCCGCAGCCGGATCGGCAAGTTCCTGTCCACGTTCCCCGGAGGTGAAAGCGGCGACCGTAACTGGCTGACTCATCCTCTAGGATTGACCGCCGTGGCGTTCGTGACCACCGCACTTCCCGCTTTCTTATTGACCAAGGTCATCGGGAAGCACTTGGAGAGCCTCTACATTATGGGAATGTCGTTGCTGGTGGGCGGCATTGTCATGTGGATTGTCGATGCTCGCAACGCTGCTTCCGAAGCGGCCGGGCCGGGAGCGCCATCCAGCCGCATTCACACCTGGAAGATGGAAGCGATGAGCCTGGGTCAGGCGGTCTGGATCGGCGCCTGCCAGATTCTCTCGGCTGTGTTTCCCGGCACATCGCGCTCGATGTCTACCATCGCCGCGGGACAACTGGCGGGCATGTCGCGGGCCTCAGCGCTGGAGTTTTCTTTCTTCGTCTCCATTCCGACCATGGTGGTCGCGACCCTCTACGACTTGTACAAGTCGATCAAGGGCAAAGGCGTAAACCCGATTGGAGTTTCACAGATTGATACTCACGGCTGGGTCGTGCTGGCCATCGGATTTGTGACCTCCTACATAGTGGCCTATGCTTCGGTCGCCTGGTTCATGGCCTGGGTGCGGAAACGCGGATTTGTCCCGTTTGCGGTGTATCGCATCATTGTGGGAGCGGCCGTGCTGGCATTTGCAACCCGGCTGGCGGGATAGCGGCCGTTTGCGCCAAAACCTGTGCCCAGAGGCCCTTGCAGCTGGGAAACTAACTAGACACCGAGCCCGTAATTCCACTGTTGTAGGAGTGCGGAGTTCTTGTAATAATCGACTGGCTCTGGCGTAGCGGCTCGCAGCAGCCTGTAGGCTCCGAGCGGTGCCCATGCGCCCATGAAGTATTTCTCGCAGGTCTTCGTCCCGACAAGCAACCGGCGGCTCAACGAGCTGATCGGGTTTCTGCTGTGCATCTCTGCGCTCCTCCTTTTCCTCGCGCTTGCATCTTATTCGCCGCTCGATCCATCCCTGAACAGCGCCTCAGCGCTCACCGGCTCGCGAGCCGCCCGCAACTGGGTTGGCGTGGTTGGGGCCATGCTTTCCGACGCCCTGCTGCAGGGTTTCGGCCTGGGTGCATTCCTCATTCCGGTTTTCCCTGGCGTGCTCGGCATGCGCTGGTTCCGTTCGCGCAAGGTCACGTCTCCTTTGGCGAAATTTCTGGGAGCGGCGTGGATGGTGATATTCGTTCCGGCGCTGCTGGCCCTGCTGCCCGGACACCTGCGCTGGCTGAGCGTAATCCCACTTGAAGGCCTGGTGGGACGCATCGTCGGAGACTTCCTGATCCACTACTTCAACCTCGCTGGGGCCTACATCGTCTGCGCCAGCGTGCTCGCGGTTGCGTTGTATCTCTCGACGGCCTTCTCATTCTCCGCCGTTCAGGTCTGGGCGCCCACACGTTTCGCCTTCGCCGTAGCCTTGTGGAACCGCTGGAAAGACTGGCAGGAGGAACGGTCGCGTAAGCGGATGCAGAAAGAACTGGAGAAGCGCCGCGCTTCTCCCAAGCCGGTGATTACGACTCAGGTCATTCCGGCACGAGCCGCAGCGGCAACTCCTTCGCCAACCGCGCGTGTTCAAGAACCGGTCCGCACCGGGATCGAGCGCATGATGCCGGCAGCACAAGGCGAAGATGCGAAATTCACGCCGCAGCCCGCCGCGGCTCCCGAAGTCACCGAGCGCGCCGACAACGGTCAGAAGCCAAAAACGACAATGCCTCGCATTGCCGGCGGTTACAAGCTGCCGCCGAGCAGCCTGCTTCACCGGCCGGATGAGCAGCAGGCGATCGATGCCGACGAACTGAAGCTGCTTGCCCAGGTCTTGACCGAGAAGTATGCCGAGTTTGATGTCCACGGCCAGGTCACGCAGATCAATCCCGGACCCGTAGTAACGACTTTCGAATTCAAGCCTGAAGCCGGCATCAAGTACAGCCGCATCACCAACCTGACCGATGACCTGTGTCTTGCATTGAAGGCAGAGAGCATCCTCATCGAACGCATGGCGGGCAAGTCCACGGTCGGCATCCAGGTCCCTAACCGTGAACGCGAGATCATCTGGCTGCGGGAAAACATCGAGTCCACCGAATTCCTCGGCTCCAAGTCCAAGCTCACTCTGGCTCTTGGTAAAGACATCAACGGCCGCATCGTCACTGCCGATCTCAACGGAATGCCGCACCTGTTGATTGCCGGCTCGACCGGGACGGGCAAGAGCGTGGCGATCAATGCCATGATCATGTCCATTCTTTATAAGTCCACGCCGGATCAGGTCCGGCTGGTGCTGGTCGATCCCAAGCGCCTGGAACTCGGAAACTACGAAGGTGTGCCGCACCTTTACACGCCGATCATTACCGAGCCCAAGCTCGCTGCTAATGCGCTGCGCAATGCCGTGCGTGAAATGGAACGGCGGCTCAAACTGCTGGCGGAAAAAGGCGTCCGCAATATTGATCAGTACAACAAGCTGTTCGACGAGGAAGCTACCCCCAGCCTGTTTGGCGAGGATTCCGAAGAGCGGCCGCTTCCCTACATCGTCATCATCATTGACGAACTCGCGGATTTGATGATGCTTGACGCGGGCAACGTGGAAGAATCCATCACGCGCTTAGCACAGATGGCGCGCGCCGTGGGCATCCATCTCGTGCTGGCCACGCAGCGTCCGTCAGTGGACGTAATCACCGGACTGATCAAGGCCAACTTCCCGGCCCGCATGTCGTTCCGCGTAGCAACCAAGGTAGATTCGCGCACCATCCTCGACGCCAACGGCGCCGAAGCTCTTTTGGGACGCGGCGACATGCTGTACCTGCCTTCCGGCTCGGCCCGGGTGCATCGGCTGCACGCCCCGTTTGTCACGGAAAAGGAAATTGCGGCAGTGGTGGAATTCTGGCGCTCGCAGGGTACCGCCGAGTACGAAGAGAAATTCCTCGAGGCCCCAAAAGAAGAACGCGAAGATGGACGCCTGGATGCCGATGGCGAGGGCGGCAGCGAAGAGCATGATCCGCTGTTTGAGGACGCAGTGCGCCTGGTAGTGGAGTTCGGCAAGGCTTCAACTTCCCTTTTGCAGCGACGCCTGCGTATCGGCTATGGCCGGGCCGCGCACCTGATTGATCTCATGGAACGCGACGGTATCGTGGGCGCAGCCGACGGTCCCAAACCGCGTGAGGTGCTGAAGCGTCCTAATTGGATCTCGGAAGTAGAGGAAACTCTGCGTTAGCCGGAGAGTTGCCGAAAATAGAAAGGCGGCCAGTTTGGCCGCCCTTTCTTCTCTCTACTGACTGTCCTCAGAAACGGAACACGAGGCCGGTGCCGACACGCACGTTGTTCTTGTCCGTGAACCCGGAGAAGCGGGTGACCATCCAGTCGGCCTGCACCACTCGCCACGCCAGGCGGCCGTGACCCGCGTCTACGCCGCCGCCAAACATCATGTCGAATCCGGTAGTGCTGGAGCCGCCTCCGGAAGCGGTTGCCGCGCCGAACAAAGCGTGAACAAACGGCTTTACGACCGGCAGATGAACTGATATCTCCGGGCCAAAGGTGTAGGTATAAAAGTGGAAGCCAGACTTGTAAGCCCCGCTGAAATCGGCTCTCAGGCCGAGCCAGTCGCTGAAGTTGCCAGTCAGGCCGGCGTTCCATCCGTTGGCGTCGGTGCCGCCATCGAGGTGGGTGTATTGGTAACCGGCAAACACTTCTCCACGATGTTCCACCTGTGCCATTGCCGCACACACCGTCAATCCGAGAAACAGAAGGATTCCAGTAATCTTGCGCATTAAGTACACTCCTTGATCACGCGATCTTGGCGTCCCCTCTGCCGCTTGTGCCGGAGCCCCAAATGGATTTCCGAACAGGCTGCACGCGGACGCTCATCCTCCAGTCGAAACTGCCGACCGAAATTGTGCAAGTGACTGAAGAAATCCCTGTATAAATTGACGCAGTTAACTGCTTTCGGGTGTTCTAGTTAGTGCTTGCGGTGCGTTGCATCGTGGCAGTCACGCCGCTGGGGTAGTAGAATCCCGCCGACCTGGAACGAGCGGTCGCAGCCACTTTGGATATTGAGATCTATTTCTTCGCCGGTGTTGCACTGTTTGTGCTGCTTGGCCCCTGGCTCGCGCTGTGGCTTGGCAGCCGCCGGCGCAAGCGGGAGCGCGCGGAGGACCAAAAGCGCTGGGCAGACCTCACTCACCGCGTCTATGCTCTCGAACAGTCCCTACCAGCCACGCCGCCGGGAGATGCCGCATCGTCTGCGGCCATCATCGAAACACAGCCAGAGCCAGCAACTTCAACGATCCCTCCCCTCGCCGAGCGACCCGCCACAGTTGCCAAACCGGCAGCGGAGCAACGCGAAACTCCGCCTCCATACCCCGTGATCCCGCCTGCTGCCGCGGAGCCTATGCCCACGCTCGTCGCACGGCTCAAGGCGGCACTCGACATTGAGGAAGCACTCGGTACGGATTGGCTCAACAAGCTCGGCATAGTCATTCTCGTGCTGGGCATTGCGTTCTTTCTCGCCTACCAACTCAAGACTCTTGGCCCGGCAGGCAAGGTGTTGGTGGGATACGCGTGCAGCCTGGCCTTGCTCGGAGTGGGCATCTGGCTGGAGCGGCGCGAGACCTATCGCATTCTGGCCCGTGCCGGCATTGGTGGTGGCTGGGCGCTGCTGTTCTTTACCACCTATGCTCTGTATCACGTCGCCGCGGCGCGAGTGCTTACTTCACAGTTTCTCGATCTCGCGCTCATGTTCGCGGTGGCAGCGGTCATGGTGTGGCACACGCTGCGTTATCGCTCGCAGGTAGTCACCGGACTCGCATTTCTCCTGGCGTTTCTCACTGTCTCCATCAGCCATGACACTGTCTACAGCCTGGCGGCCGGCGGCGTACTGGCGGCGGGGCTCGTAGTCATCGTCGGACGGATGCAGTGGTTCGAGCTGGAAATCTTGGGAATCTTCGCCAGCTACTTCAATCACTACCTCTGGTTGCGTCCGATCATCCAGCCGATGCATGGCCAGCGCCGTTCATTCCCTGAATTCACTGCGAGCGTGGGCATGCTTCTGCTGTACTGGGCGGTTTTCCGGACGTCCTACGTGCTCCGGCTGCCGCGCACTTCCCGGCTGGAACGCGTTTCGACCGTCGCGGCCGTGTTGAACACAGCCTTGCTGCTCGCCTTGTTCAAATACCAGTCGGCACATCCGGAGTGGGCCTTCTGGGCCCTGCTGGCGATCGGCGCGGTCGAAACGCTGCTCGCACAACTTCCCGTTACACGTCGCCGCCGCGATGCCGTTATCGCGCTGTCGACGGTCGGCGTGGCACTGCTGATCGCCGCATTCCCCTTCCGTTATTCGGGAGCCCGGCTCGTGGTGTTCTGGCTGATTGAAGCCGAGGCCTTGCTCCTAATCGGCGTCTGGACGCGCGAGGTGATTTTTCGACGCCTTGGGCTTTTGGCATCAATTTTGACAGCAGGTCAACTATTGAGCGCGGATGCGGCTCGCATTTGTGGCGTCCGCATGGATGGCGCGGACATGCGCCCCGACCGTCCGCTCGCTCTGGCATTTCTGGTTGCCGCTCTCGTCTTCTACGCCACCTCGCACTGGGTAACCAGGCACTGGTCCAGCCTGTTCACACGGGAACTTGACCGCCGGCTAACTCATTACCTTTCCTACGCTGGCGCGCTGATGCTGCTGACCGGCGCATGGATTGCATTTCCCGAGGACTGGACCGCCGTGGCCTGGTCTGCTCTAGGTTTTGCCATAGCGCTCTCGGCCCGCAAGTTCGACATCCGTGCTTTGGCCCATCAAGGGAACTTCCTCGCTTTCATTGCGGTGATTCGCGTCCTATCGGTCAACCTGGAAAGCACCCAAATCTATGATGGCTTTTCGCTTCGACTCCTAACGATCTTGCCGGTCGCTCTGCTGCTGTACTCGACGGCACGATGGAATTGGCCCCAACCACGAACTGGCGCCGGCATCTTTGCGGACGTCACTCCGTGGATTAACGGGGCATACACGGGTTCCGCCTCTCTGCTTCTGGCCTTGTTGGCGTGGTACGAATTGCAACCCGTCGGAGTCGCGGTTGCCTGGGTAATGGGCGGAGTTGTCCTGCTCGAACTCGGTCTGGGGCGAAGTTCACCAGCTCTCCGCATCCAGGCCTACTTGTTATTTTTGGCGGGATTCCTGCGCATTTTCTTCGTGAACCTGAACGCCCAGAGTTCCCCCGGTGAGATCAGCCCTCGTTTCCTGACCATCGTGCCAATGGCGCTCGCGTTTCTCTATGGATATTGGCGATTGTGCGAAGCGCCGGACCTGCTCAAGTTCGAACGTGGGTGTAAGACAGCAGACGGTTGCGCGTATCTCGGCACCATCGCGCTCGCTGCGCTCGTGCGTTTCGAACTCGAGGCCGACTGGGTAGCGGCGGCATGGTCTGTGCTGGCGTTTGCGCTTCTCACAATCGCATGGAAAACCGACCGGCGCATTTTTCTGCATCAGGCCTTGTTCGGAGCTGCCGCTGTGCTGCTGCGAACCATCCTGCACAACTTCTACGAACGCACTTACTTTCCGGCTCTTTCCTTCTGGGACAGCCGCTGGGCCTCGGTCGGGGCTGTCGTAGCTATACTCTTTGCCGCACTGCCCTTCGCGCTTCGCATGCGCCGCAGGGATATTGCGCCTGCAGGTGGCGCCGTGCGGCGAATTGCTCAGTCAATTACCCGCCACCCGGAGCAGATTTTCTTTTTCATTGCCGTAACCCTGTTGACCGTTCTGCTGGCTCTCGAGATGCGGCATGGCATGGTGACTCTTTCCTGGGGTCTGGAAGGCGTCGCTATCTTTGTCCTTGCGTTGTGGCTGGCAGAGCGCAGTTTCCGCCTCACGGGCCTGGGACTGCTGCTGCTGTGTGTCGGGAAAATTCTTCTGGTGGACGTCTGGCGTCTCAATCCTCGCGACCGGTATCTCACGCTCATCGTTCTGGGCGCTGCCCTGCTGCTGGTGTCCTTCCTGTACACGCGGAACCGTGAGGCCCTGAGGCAATATCTATGAGGCGATGGAGCACATTGGCGGGCATCGTGCTGCTGGGCATCGCGGCCATCGTGGTCACGCAGCGCCGCCACGAGGATGTCATGGTCGGCCCCGAAGCCATTCTCCATATCGTGGCAGACAGCGAACAGGAACTCACCCGCATGCCGGTGCGCTTCACCCGCATGTCCGACCAGGAAGAAATTCAGGCCGGCGACCAGATCGCGGAGCATTACGCCGCTCCGAAAGAAGAAAAACCATCAGCAGAGACCTTGGACGTCGAACGGTACTTGACCCAGGTCGGTACCGCGGTCGCTATCCATGCGCATCGCAAATTGCCATACAAGGTCCATTACCTTCGCGACAGAAACATCGTCGACGCGTTCGCCCTGCCCGGCGGCCACGTCTACGTCGGCGCTGGTCTTCTCGCGCTTATGGACAGCGAGGATGAGCTGGCATCCGTCCTTGGCCACGAGATCGAACACGTCGATCATTACCACTGCGCCGAACGATTGCAGCAGGCCCAGGCCCTGCGCAAGCTGCCTCTCGGTGACTGGATGGCCATTCCTATCCAGGTTTTCGATGCCGGCTACAGCAAGGACCAGGAGTTCGAGGCCGATCGTGAAGGCGTACGCCTCGCTGTCGCGGCAGGCTACTCGCCGAATGGCGCAATTCGAATGTTCGAGACTTTCCAGCGTCTCTATGACGAGTACCAGGGCCGATCCAGGACTCCGCAACAGGAGCTTTCGCAAGTCGCCCAGGAAATTCTCACGGGTTATTTCCGCTCCCACCCTCTGCCTGCCGAGAGAATCCAGCAGATTCAAACGCTGATCTCAAGCGAACACTGGCCGCTTCACGCGGAACGCGATCTCGCAGTCGCCTACATATTTACCACGGACAAAGCTGCCGCCGCGCTTGCAGCGCATGCCTATCCCCAGGCACAGCAACTCGCGTTGCAGTCGCTGCGTGCGCACGCCGAGCAGGCGCACGCGCTTAACATCCTTGCGCAGGCACAATTCTTGCAGGCAGATTTTCGGGGAGCCGCCGCCTCCTACCGCAAAGTAATCGAGCTCGATCCTTCTCAAACCGATATGGCTGAGGCTTACGCAAAGGCATTGGCCGCCGCGGACCGTGCTACCGCAGCCACAGAGTTCCGCCGCTGGCTTGAATCTCTGCACAGCACGGAATCGTGGGGATTTCAGGTTCCAGCCGCTGGTCTCGCCCTGTTAGCCGGCGATTCAGCGCCCGCCCAGCGTGTCACTGCTCAAGCCGAAGCCAGTGCTGGCGAGGAATGGTCGCCACACTGGTTGGCCGAGCTGGCCTGGTGGTATTACCTTGCCGGGGATAACGCGGCCGCTCTTGAGCTCTTGAACCGCGCCGTGCAGCGTCGCCCGGGCGAGACCCGATTCCTCGTCGCCCGCGCCTGGGTACAGATTCAGAATCGGACGCTGGCCGATGCCCTGCAGAGTCTTGACGCAGCTTACGATGAGTCCAGCCCGAACGATGCAGAGCGGCATATGGCGCGGGCTGTAGCCTACTGGCAAGCCCACCGGTCCGAGGATGCCATGGGCGAATTCGAACCCGTCGTGCTCACCTCCCCCGAGTGGCGAAATCCCCGATGGGTACAGGCCCTCTATACTCCCCTCGTCGCCGAGAGTGTCCAGCAGATGCAAGCAGAGCTGGATCGTCGCCGCAAGCAAGCTCGCTCGCAGTGAAGACACGCTCTCCCGCACAGGTCATACTTCCGTCCAAGGAGTAACTACTATGAAAGTCCATACCGACTACCTGAGATTTCATACGAAGACACATCGCGCCTACGTTCACATCACCCCGCAGGTGGAAGAAATTGTCCGCAAGAGCGGCGTCAGGGAAGGCATGGTGCTGGTCTCCGCCATGCACATCACCGCGGGAGTTTATGTCAACGACAACGAGTCCGGCCTGATCGAGGACATTGACCGCTGGCTGGAGGGGTTGGCGCCCTTCGACAGGAACTACAAACATCACGAAACCGGCGAGGATAACGGCGACTCTCACCTGAAGGCCCTGCTCATCCATCATGAAGTCATCGTCCCGATTACCGCCGGCAAGCTGGACCTGGGAACCTGGCAGCGCATCTTCTACGCCGAATTTGACGGGCAACGCGACAAACGCCTGATTGTGAAGGTGATGGGCGAATGACGGGCCGCGTGACCTCTTCCTGCGGCCACCGGTCACGACCGCAAGTGATTGTCATCACAGCCAGATACGTCGCCCCGAGCGACACTGTATCTGCCCGGCACGATCGCTGCCTGAGTGCGGTCCCGTGGCGCAAGGAAGGGAGTTTGCGTGCGCATACTCCGGCACCTGTAGGCGGTCTTTCTAAACTTCAAACGGAGCAGAAAGCAATCATGACGACGCGGAAGCTTGCAATCCTCATTCTGACCATCGCGGTTGTCCTTTTCATCGTGGTGCCCAGCCTGTCCTGGGCTGATGACGGGGCCACCCTCTACAAAACCAAGTGCGCGGCCTGCCACGGTGTTGACGGCGCCGGCAAACCAGCGGCCAAGATGCCCAGCTTGATCTCTGATGACGCCAAGAAAGCCACCGAGGCGGATATGACCGACATGATCGCCAATGGCGGCAAGGACAAGAAAGTCACTCACGCGTTCCAGACCAAAGGCATGCCCCCTGACCAGGTCAAGATGGTCGTGTCTTACATCCGCGAACTGCAGAAGAAGTAATCGCGTTCGCGTTCTTCCACGCCACTGCCGTGCCTCCGAGCCCGCGCGGCAGTGGCGGCTGGAGAACCCGCTCGATCGCCCGCTCGGCTATTCCACAAACGTCTTCATGCAGAAAACGCTCCCGCCGGACTTCTCAAACTCCGAGGTCTCTACCCGTACCGGCTCCAGCCCCTCCTGCGCCAGCACCTTCTCCAGATTCGGTGTCAGGCGCGGCGTTATGTAGCGCCCATTTGCCACAATGCCATTCGCGATAAACTGCACCGCTTCCTCGCGGCTCAGTTCATGCAAGCGTTTCCATCCCTCTCGTAGCGCTGCCAAAGATTCCGCAGCGAAAGCACCCGGATAGATCAGCGCAGCCTCGGCATTGAGCGGATTCAGGCAGGTGTCCAGGTGATAACAGTGATCGTCTACCAGGTGCAGGGGCACAACCGCAAAGCCCAGCTCCTTCATAGCCCTGGCGAATTTCTCTACCCCTCCTTGGGTAGATCGAAAACCGTAAGCTGCCCAGATCCGCGAATGGTCCGGATGCCACAACAAATCGCCGTGGCCTTCCAGAAATTCTCCCTTGAGGTCCAGCTCGATCACCTTGTACCCGTGGCTGCGAAACCACTCCATATAATGCGGCACTTCCTTCTGCCGTGAGGGATAGCGCATCCGGCTGGGGACGATGAACTTCCCGAGCTTCTCCTGCCATCCCACAAACGCCTGGTTGGCCGCGAACACCATGTCCTCCAGCCCCTGAACCGGATCGAGCGTCACCACCTTCACCCCGGCAGTCTCCAGCGCCCGGCGCAGATTGTCCCATTGCTGCCTTGCCAGAACGTAATCCACCGGACGCCCCATGTGCGGATTCTTGATTTCCCGCACGTCAAAAAACGTCGGCGGACACATCAGTACAGTCTTGTTCATCATCGCTTCGATCATAGCAGCGCCCCCACCGTTCTCGATGACGAGCCATCGGCAAGCCTGACTGAGGCTCGGCAGTTTTTCTCGGGCATAGCAATGCGCAGAATCCTGCGATGTTTTTCTTTCATACAGTTGCGCGCCTCGCGGATGGACTGGGCTTCGGCCACACGCGTGCATATGCCCAAACACCCTCCCCCGGGTCTGTAAGGTTGCGCGCTTTTCCCAGGAACTGTGGTGCTTCACAAATGTGCGAATCCGTCGTGCTCCAGCCTCTTTCGCCGGCTGAACCAGGGCAAGCTGTTCCAGGTGGAGACCGAGTACTTCGCGGCTTCCAACTCGAGAAGGACCGCTGGAGCACGATTGCGCACGCCGCGGGTGGAACACTACTGGCTTTGTGATACCTGCGCGGTCGTTCTCACCCTGTCATTTGAAAAAGGACGCGGGCTGGTCACCGTCCCGCTTCCCGAATGTTCGCGGCATAAGCACGCCGCTGCAGCCCAGCCCAACGAACCCAATCACACCGCGCGGCCCGCGGTGAAAGGCATTTATGCGCCACTCAGGAATTCAGGTATGCACAATCTGTGGGGAGGCAAGGCCGGATAACCGGAAGTGGTTCCTCATCGCAGCGAACGGTTGGGAGGATACCGTAAAGATCCTCCGCTGGAATGATGCTCTCGCCACGCAGTCCGGCATCCATTCCGCCTGCAGCGCCGCCCACGTGAAGGAACTGGTCCTCCACTGGATGACGACCGGCAGTCTCGACTATCCCTTTGCCAGCGTGGCGCTGCAGCTCGAAAGCCGCGCCACATGGGATAAACCCACCCCGCCTGCGATGCCGTTCGATGCCAGCAGCGCGAGTCCGATCGGCGAAGTTGCTGTGCACCGCGAGAGCATCCGCCGCATTCTCATCGAGAATCCGGCTTCCCTCAAATGCATGCTCGAGGCATTGCTGGCCGCGTTGCGGCGCGAGAGCGGCTGCGCCGGTTCCGACGCCAGTTACGAAGAAGCTGCTCCCTGGGTATTTGCGCGGCGAAACTGAACAAAAAAGCCTTCGCGCCCGAATTCACGATGGCAGCCGCTTCAGCAGGGTTGTTGCCTTGCGGAACCACGGCCGCTCGCGCCGCCGCAGATATCCCGGCATGGTCGGCTTTTTGTCCAGGATGCGCCGGGCCCACTCGCGGGCTTCCCCGTAACGCTGTTCGGAGGCCAGCAAAATCGCGTAGTTGTAATAGGTTTCCGATAGCGTCGAAATCTTCGTCACTTCCTGGAACAGCGCTTCCCCTTTTTCCGGTTGACCGGTCTGACTATAGGCATTCGCCAGCAACCCGGCCGCGCGATGGAAGTCATATCTCGGGTCTTCCGCCACGACTCGTTCCAGGTCCGGCAGCGCCGCCGCAAAGTCGCCCATCTGCGTCGCCGCTACCGCGCGCCGGTAAAACGGATCCGGCGAATCCGTCCGCGACGAGATCGCCCGGTCATAGCACTGCCGGGCGCGGACATACTTCCCTTCTTCCAGATACAGATCGGCCAGTTCTTCGAGGTTCCCCGCCGACGGGTTATCCAGAATCGACGCTTCCAGTTCATGAATCCGCCGCCGCCGCGGAAAAGCCTTGAACGATTGCCGCATCAGCCCCGCGTCGGGAATCACTTCCACCGCGATGTACACCAGCGCCCCCAGCCAGCCGCCAATGAGGATGATCCACAGCCAGAACATGTCCGGCCGCCGGCGGATGAAATGTACGATCGCGAATCCCTGCAACAGCAGGCCCCACCACGAAAATGCAAAGAAGAGTAACGATCCCATGCGGATGAGCGCACTATACCATGCGCTACGTAGGCCGCCCGCTCACACCGTCCCAACCCTCGCGAATGCTAAAATCTATTGTGCTGATGCCATCCATGCGTCTTCTGGCCGTCGATATTGACGGCACCCTGCTGAATCCCCAGTTTCAGATTTCTGCCGCCGACCTCGCCGCCTTGCAGCGCGCCAACGCCTCCGGCGTGGAGGTCGTCGTAGTCACCGGCCGCCGCCATACCTTTGCGCTCCCCATCGTGCAGCAGCTCGGCTTCGATCTCTGGATCATCAGCTCCAACGGCGCCATCACCCGCTCGCTCTCCGGCGAGACCTTCC
>Ga0335077_10006736_pt1 | contig 14209 bp, 13 predicted proteins | sample Lox_Sample_31_FD_207151 | JGI IMG/M metagenome (GOLD analysis project Ga0335077, IMG submission 207151) | Soil microbial communities from Loxahatchee National Wildlife Refuge, Florida, United States - Lox_Sample_3.1 | ecosystem: Environmental > Terrestrial > Soil > Wetlands | place: USA...
GTCTACGCCTCGTCCGAGCGCTTCACCTCCATGGTCAAGGAAGCGAAGCGCCTCGAGGCGGAGCTCTCGGCCATCCGCTACAGCGTCTTCATTCAAGGAGCCCGGGTGGAGGTGCGCCCCTATGCCGACGAGCCCAACTACAGTACGGAGATCGAGGCGACATTCGAGAGGTTCCGGCAGGGTGCGGTCCAAGAGTACATCTTCAAGTTCAGCGACGCACCGGAGATGAACCACATCGAAGCCCGGATCCTCGATGGTGTGGCTCACTTGCACCAGGGCACGCTTGCCGACCTCGAGCACTACTACGCGGCCCAGCAGGACTTTCAGGACTCCACCATCGTCTCCTTCGATAGAGAGATCCAGTTCTATGTCGCCTATCTGGAATATATCGCCCGGTTCAGGGCTGCCGGGCTCACGTTCTGTTACCCGCGGGCGAGCAACTCGTGCAAGGAGTTCTCCGACTCTTCCGGGTTCGATCTGGCCTTGGCCGGGAAGCTCATCGGCGCCGACACGACTCCGGTTGTCAATGATTTTTACCTCACGGGACCCGAGCGCATCATGGTGGTCTCCGGTCCCAACCAGGGCGGCAAGACGACCACCGCCCGAACCTTCGGCCAGTTGCACTACCTTGGCAGCCTGGGCTGCCTCGTTCCGGGCACGGACGCGCAGCTTTACCTCCCCGACCGCATTTTCACGCATTTCGAGAGGGAGGAACGCATGACGACGCTTCGCGGCAAGCTGGAGGACGATCTCGTGAGGATCCACGAGATTCTCGAAGCCGCCACGCCCCGGAGCATCATCATCATCAACGAGATCTTCGCCTCCACCACGCTGCGAGATGCCATCGCCCTGAGCAAGCAGATCGCCGCCAGGATCGTGGCGCTCGACGCCCTGTGCGTCTGGGTGACGTTCCTCGATGAGGTGGCGTCCTTGGGTCCGCAGACGGTGAGCATGGTCGCGACCGTCGCGCCCAATAATCCGGCGCAACGGACCTTCAAGGTCGTCAGACGTCCGGCCGACGGCCTCGCCTACGCGATGGCGATCGCCGAGAAATACCGGCTCACGTACGGCGTGCTCAAGGGGCGCATCGGGTCGTGAAAGCGCATCTGCTCGACCGCGGCCGGGATTTTGAGTGGAAGTGGGCGCTCGTCGCGGCGGCGGAACGTGAAGGCAGTCGCACCGGAAGACGGTATCAACGGGCCCCGGATTTCGACCCGCGCGCGGGATTGCCCTGGAACGCGGAGGCGCTCACCGCCGATCTCGCCCTCACGACGCTGTTCAGCGCGATGGGGCGCGACGACGACTGCGTGTTCGAGGTGGTCCGGAAGGTCATCCTGACCGGGGTGAGCGGTGATCTCGAGACGATCCGGTACCGCCAGGAGATCTTGCAGGACTGTCTCAATCACCCTGCGGTCGTGCGCGAGCTGTATTCGGTCGCCGTCGAGGCGAACGAGAAGCGACGGGGCCACTATCTCGGCTTCCTCTCCCGTCATCCCGACTCCGTCCTGCGGGACGCCCTCGAGACGATGGCCACGTTGCTGGACTTCCTGAGGGCGCTCCGGAGGATCGCAGATGTGCATGCCGAGAGATTCTCATCGGAAGGCTGGACCACGTTTTTCTCCATGGTGCGACGGGATCTCGATGACGAGTACTTCGACGGCGTCCAGTCGCACCTGGAGGCATTGCGATTCCGCACCGGTGAACTGATCAGTGCCAAGGTCGGCAAGGGTAACAAGGGTCGTGATTACGTCCTTCACCGCGCGCCGTACCGGAAGTGGACGTTGTGGGACTGGTGGACCGGGCTATTCCAAGAGAAATCGCCCGCCTACCGCTTCGAGCTGGCTCCCCGCGACGAAGCCGGCGCCCAGGCGCTGAATGAGCTTCGCAATCGGGGGATCAGTCTGGCCGCCAATGCGCTCGGACAAGCCGCCGATCATGTCCGCGATTTCTTCAGCATGCTGCGGGCGGAACTCGCCTTCTACATCGGGTGCCTCAACCTCCACGAACAGCTCGCGCGAAAGGGAGAGCCGACGTGCGTGCCGTCACCGGCCCCCTCCAGCGAGCGACGGCTGTCGTGCCGGGGGCTGTACGACGTCGGTCTCACCCTGACCGTCGAGCCTCGCGTGGTCGGCAACGACGCGAATGCTGACGGGAAGGATCTCGTGGTGATCACGGGTCCCAATACCGGGGGGAAGTCGACATTCCTTCGCAGCGTCGGGTTGGCCCAGCTGATGATGCAGTGTGGAATGTTCGTTCCCGCCGAGTCTTTCTCGGCCAGCCTCTGCGACGGGCTCGTCACGCACTACAAGCGAGAGGAAGACGTCAGCATGGCCAGCGGAAAGTTCGACGAGGAGCTCAGCCGCATGAGCGATATCGTCGATCACATCGCGCCGTATTCCATGATTCTGTTCAACGAATCGTTCGGAGCGACCAACGAGCGCGAAGGCTCGGAGATCGCGCGACAGATCATCTCGGCCCTGCTCGAGAATAGGGTGAGAACCTTGTTCGTGACGCACATGTATGAACTGGCCCATGGCTTTTATCAGAGAAGTATGAGAAACGCTCTGTTCCTGCGAGCGGGACGCCAGGCCGATGGATCTCGGACATTCAAATTGCTCGTAGGAGAACCGCTGCCGACGAGCTTTGGTGAAGACCTCTACAATGCCATTTTTGGCGCTAAGATCGATCACTCCGAAGCTGTCCGTCGCCAAGCAGTGGCGGGCGCCCCGTGATCGAGAGGCTTCGGGTGTTGTGATTGTCGTGGTGAACTGGAGCGTAGTTGACCCGCGTGTGTAGCCCCTGATAGAGTTGCCACAGGCAATGGGGTCTGCCTGACGACGCCCTTCACGGGCTGATGACTCCTACCGAACCAAGCACCTTGGTCTTGGTGGGAGGATGCGATGCCTGGAGCGCACGGCGACCTGCAAGTTCCCCCGAATCTCCCCCTACCCTCTCTCTTCGCCGATACGCTCGATCCGGAGCGCGTGGTTCAAGGTCTCGAGGATCTACAGCGCGGACAAGAGTTCGTGCTCCTGCTGATCGCGATCGGCGAGCCGGCGCTCGACGCCCTCGCCCGTTTCCTCTTGGGCCCACCGAGCCCTCACCCGCAGCCCCGCATGCTCGCCGGGGAGGCGCTCGGAGCCATCGGCGGGGCGAAGGCCAGTCGGGTGCTAGCCGAGGTGCTGGACCGGGCCTCACCTGGCCCTCACTCGCCCGTCCTCGCTCTGTCCGAGGAAGCCGTGCGCAATTGCGCGGCACGCCAGCTCGGACACCTCGGAGACCCCGCTAGCGTGGAGCCGCTCCTGGACGCGCTCCGGCGATTGCATCTGATCGGAGCCGGCGAAGCGCTCGTCCGCTTTCGCGAAACACGGGCGATCCCGCTCCTCGTCGAGTGCCTGAGCGACGCCTTCAGCAGGGAGCGCGTCGCCGCTGCGCTCCTCGAGTTCGGACACGAGGCGGTGGGGGCGCTCGTCGCGGCGCTCCGCACGATAGAGCTGAATGGGGGCGTCGAGCCGTCCCGGAGCGTCGAACGCCGGGCAGCCTGCGCGCGTCTGCTGGGAGAGATCAAGGACCCCCGAGGCGAGCCCGCTCTCGGGGAGAGGCTCGAGGATCCGGCGCTCGAGGTGCGGCGCTCAGCCGCCATCGCGCTGGCCCTGGTCGCCCCGGAGGCGCTCATCCCCGAGCGGGTGCGCGTGCTGATCGGCGGTCTCGGCGATTCGGCCCTGTCCGACGAGTGCGCGGAGGCCTTGCTGGCGACGCCCGAAGACGCGCTGCCGCGGCTCGCCGCAGCGGTGAGCGCTGAAGCGGCCGCCGCATCGAGCCACGGCACCCGAGGTGCCCTCCGCAGACTCCGATCCATGGTGCGCGTCATCGCGCGCATGGGGGAGCCGGGAACCCGCGCGCTCGCGCAGCTCGCGCATCATGACAGCGCTCTCGTCCGCGGGCTCGCGGTCGCTCATCTCGGCCGGACCGGAGCCCCGATCGCGCGGTCCATCGTCGCCGCGGCTCTCCGGGATCCCGACGCCCGCGTCCGGCGGACGGCAGCCGCGGGCGCAAGAAGGATGGGAGTCGACGTTCGCCCTTCGGCTGTTGCGGGCAGCGGCCATCGGGGCTGGCGAGCCTGGCGCATGCGCCTCGCCCGATGTTTGGAGGGCCGCGGTGATGGCTAAGCGGCGAACGCTGTGGGACTACAACGAGATGGGCCTCTATTTCTACGGCCGGGAAGCCTACGATCTGGCCATCCGCGACTTCAAGCGTGCGGTGAGGGCGGCCTTCTACCCGATCGCGACGCTCCATGTCAACCTGGGCGCCGCGTACCTCGGGAAGAAGATGTACGCGGATGCGCGCGTGCATCTCTTGAAGGGTCTGGCTCTCGATCCTCACCACCAGAAGGCGCACTGGTTTCTGGCACAGATGTTGAGGGCGACCGGCACGGCGTCCCAGGCCGTCGCCGAGTTCGAGCGCACCTGGACCATCAACCCGGACAGCGCGGAAGGCCGGCAGGGGCGCGAGATTCTCGATTCGCGGGGCGTGCTCACGGTCGAGGTCGAGGTGACATCTAATAATCGAGTAGGGTTTCGCTCGCTCGTCCGCCGTGAACGGCGAGCCGGTAGTACAATTGACAATCGATCCAAGGGCGATGGGGTTCGCCCGAGACGCCTCGATGGTCGGGAGGCTGATGACCCCTACCGGTCGGCAAGCTGGTAGGGGTCATGTTTTTTGGTGGATCGGCTGGCGGAACAGGTGCAGCGCATTCAGTCGGGGAGTGTCACTGCTACGGACCGTACATCTTCGCATTCGTCCTCGTAGTGCTGCGGCGGCGGCTCTGAGGCCCGCGGATCACGGTGCCCGGCGAGATCGGGAAGGAGCGACGGCATGTTCAAGCGCATTCTCGTGGCCTACGACGGATCTGAAGGCGCCGCGGCGGCCCTCAAGATGGGGATCGGCCTCGCCAAGAATCCCGGGACCGATCTCAGCAGCATCTCTGTCGAGGAGCATCTGCCCCGCTATGCGGCCAGCATGAGCGAGGTGGAAGGGGCGAGGGAACAGATCGACGAGCACTTCCGCGCGCTCACCAAGCAGGCGCGGGACTCCGCAGCGCTCCAGGGCGTGGAACTCGAGACCGCCGTCCGTCAGGGCCACGAGATCGAGTCCATTCTCGATTTCGCGCGCAGCCGGCGATGCGACTTGCTGATCCTGGGCTCTCACGGGCACAGCCGCGTCCTCGAGCGCGTCATCGGCAGCACGTCCCTGAGCCTCGTCCGCCTCGCCTCGTGCTCGGTGCTGATCATCGGATCCCGCCCTGGAGCGGACAGCCTCACCGGCATCAAACGGATCCTGGTCGGGGTGGACGGTTCCCCGCTTGGGCGTCTAGCTTTTCGCTTCGCCGTGGACTTCGCAATCCTGTGCGGCGCGAGCATCATCGGCATCACCATCCGCGAGATCTCGCCTCTCGCCCGTGCCGAGGAGGCCGAGTCTTCGTACATTACTCAGCTCAAGGCGGCGGCCGAAGAGCACGCGCGGGCCGCAGGTGTCACCTTCGAGCACGTGACCCGACTCGGACACGCCGCGCAGGCGATCCGGGAGCAGGCACGGGACGCGGGTGTCGACCTGATCGTACTCGGAGCCACCGGCCTCGAGCATCCGTGGAGCGGCACCATCGGGGGAACCGCGAGCCATGTCGCCAGCGAGACGCCCTGCTCGGTCTTGCTGGTCCGCTCGCCCCGGGCCCTCCTCCATGTCGAGGACATCATGGTGCGCGCCGTCTCGTCAGTGTCGGTAGAGGCGCCCCTCGCCGAGGTGGTCGAGCTGCTCCTTCGGCGGAACGTGAAGGCCTTACCCGTCCTCGACGCCCGGCGCCACGTGGTGGGGATCATCACGGGCGGGGACCTGCTCGACCGCGCCGACATGGGCTTGCGCCTCTCCATCAAGCAGGAACTGGACGCCGATGCCCTGCGGGAGCGAGTTCACGCTCTGACGCAGAGTCCGAAGTTCGCCCGTGACGTGATGACCCGTCACGTACACACGGTGGAGGGTTCGGCCGATCTCGCGGCAGTGATTCGCCTGATGGCAGCGCACCGCGTGAAGCGCCTGCCCGTGGTCAACCAGCACAGGGAACTGGTCGGCATCGTGAGCCGGGCCGACGTGCTGCGCGCGATCGCCGCTCTGCCCCAGCCGAACGAGGCCGCTGAGCACGAGATGGCGGCGGCCGGGCGCACGGTCGCCGATGCGGCGACCACTGAGGTGCCGGTGCTGCCCGCCGAGGCTCCGGCGGAGGAGGTCTTGGAGCGCGTGGTGGAAAGCCCCCTGAGGCGCGTCGTGGTGACAAGCTCGACGGGCACCGTGCTCGGGCTCATCAGCGACCGCGACCTCCTCGCGCGCTCGAGCCCGGAGACGCGCCCGTGGATCCTGCGCATGCTCATGGGCACGGGCGCGCGCAAGGAGGGGAAGCGCGGGTCGGAGCACGCCGGGGCCCTGAGGGCCGCCGACCTGATGGCGCCCTCGCTGATCACGGTGCGACCCGAGGATTCGCTGGCGCACGCCATCCGCCTGATGATGCAGCACCGGGTCAAGCGGCTCGTCGTCGTGGACGAGGTCGGCCGCTTCCGTGGGCTGGTGGATCGCCGCGAAATTCTGCGGCTGCTGGCAGGCGAATCGCGGTGATCGACGGCGGACGGCGACAAACGGGTACTGTTCGGACGGACGGCGCCATGTTGACCGAGGCTCAGCGACGAGCCTTGACCGCAGGGCTCGGCCACATCGAGGCCGAGCTCGACTCGATCGAGACCTTGCTCGATCGCACGCGGGAGGGGCTGCTGGCCACGTACGAGGACGATCTTCCCGATTCGGCCCATCGGCGACTTCATGACCGGATCGATGAGGCGCGGGCGATGATCCGCGGACTCGCCTCGACCCTGGGCCTCGAGCCGGTGATCGCCTGGAAGAGCCACTGGATCATCGGGCACCTCGCGCTCCTGTGGGTGGCGACGGAGGAGTGCCAGTCGCGCTACCTGCGCGCCTACGGCGACGTGGCGCCTGATCTCCCGGCGCTCGTCGACCCGATGGCGCATCGACTCGGAGAGGTTCTGCTCGCGATGCAGGACATGGCGCACGAGGCAGCAGGCCAGGCGGCGACCTCCGCTGCCGATGTTCGAGCACGGCGCGCACCATGACAGTGGCGGACAAGCCGCCAGAGACCTCGACACCGTTCGCCGGTCCGGCTCGGGCGGCCGCCGATCACACGTGGATCGCGTGGACCATCATCGCCGGATGCGGCGTCATCGTGGCCGTCATGGGGATCGCGGGATCGGCAGGACGCGCGCTGGGCGGCGGGCCGGCAGCCGGTCTGATGGCTCACGTTCCCGATCCGCTCGCCGCGCTCGCCCTTGGCTCGGGCGCCCTCACCGCGCTCTTCATCCTGTGGTTGCTCGTGCCACGTGGGGTCCGGCGGCGCCGGAAAGAGGACGAGGAGTACGAGTTCTATCAGGAGCCGCCGAAAGTGCCGGCGTGGGTCCTGATCGTCGTCTGGGCCTTGCTGCTCTTGCCATTCGCTGGCATCGGGTACCTGCTGTGGCACGGCTCCATATCGTTCGGCGAGAGAGGCGCGCCTCGGTCTCCGCATCAGGCCTTCCCGGGTTCGCTCCGGGAGCTCTACTCGCCACTCGCCGGCCCTGAAGCCACGGCCTCGCCGCCGCTCTGGACCGTGGCCGTCACGGCCCTGGCCCTGTGCGCAGGCCTCGGAAGCCTCGTCCTCGTGTTGTGGATCCTGTTCGGCGATCGCCTGGCCTGGTGGTGGGCGGGCCCGCTCCCCGAGGGCCGCCGCGAGATGCTGGCCGGAGCGGTGGACGAGAGCCTCGATGATCTCGCGCGCGAGGCGGACCCGCGCGTCGCCATCATCAAGTGCTACCGGCGCTTCGAGCAGGCGCTCGCGCGCTCCCGGGTTCCGCGCGCGCCGTGGCAGACGCCCATGGAGTTCATGCGCGAGGCCCTGCGCAAGCTGCCGCTCGCCCCACAGGCGGTACGGAGGCTCACGGAACTGTTCGAGGTGGCGCGGTTCAGCAACGCCCCGCTGGGCCCGACCGACCGCTCGTCCGCACTCGAGTCGCTCGTCGCGATCCGTGAAGACCTAGAACGGGAAAGAGCCGATGCCCCTGCCGCGTGAGCGCCGATGGCCGCGTCTGGTGGCCGGCTACACCGTCCTCCTCGCGCTGGTGGCCGGCGCGGCGACGCCGATCTATTTCCTTCTCGAACCCGGGAACCGGCCGCTCGTGATCCGCCTCGGGTCGGCGCTGATCCTCCTCGTGGTCCTGATCCATCTCCTCGGTACGCTTCGCGCGCGACTCGACGCGCAGCGCCCTTCGGGCCTCGAGCGCGCGCTCGTTCCGCAACGTCAGCAGCAGACCCTCGATCCGCGCTTCGTGCAGATACGGGACGAGCTGCGCGAGAGCGCATGGAGCCGGCGCTACTTCGACCACGTGCTATGGCCTGAGCTCATCGCCCTCGCCGGCCGGGCCCCGCACGGGCCATCCCGCCCGAGCCTGGTCAGACCCCCCGGCCGCTTCTTCCGCCGCGGACCGGCACTCACCACTCTTCGCGAGCTGATCGCGGTGATCGAGGAGACGCGCGAATGAAAATCACCGACGTGGCGGACCGCGCTGAGGAGATCCTGGCGGCGCTCTCGGAGGTGATCGTCGGCAAGACCGAGGTGCTCGAACGGATCCTGGCTGGCATCGTAGCCAATGGCCACGTCCTGATCGAGGACTACCCCGGGCTCGCCAAGACCCTGATCGCCCGGCTCTTCGCCCAGGCCACCGGCCTCGGCTTCAAGCGGATCCAGTTCACGCCCGACCTCCTGCCGAGCGACATCACGGGGAGCTTCCTCTACGACCAGCGCGAGGGCCGCTTCGAGTTCCGGCGCGGCCCGGTCTTCACCAACCTTCTCCTCGCCGACGAGATCAACCGCGCCACGCCGAAGACCCAGGCGGCGCTCCTCGAGGCGATGCAGGAGGCGCAGGTCACGGTGGAGGGCGAACGCTTCCCTCTCGAGCCGCCCTTCCTCGTCATCGCCACCCAGAATCCGATCGAGCTCGAGGGCACCTATCCCCTGCCCGAAGCCCAGCTCGATCGGTTCCTGCTCCGCATCTCGGTCGGCTATCCCGGGCGCGAGGAGGAGCGCGAGGTCCTGGCGCGGCGGCGCCGGCGGGGAGCGGACGAAGTCCAGGTTCCGGCGGTGGTCTCCAAGACCCAGCTCCTCGACATGCAGGGCGCGCTCGAGAGCGTGTTCGTGGCCGAGGCCATCGAGGAGTACATCGTTGATCTGGTGCGGGCGACGCGCGATGACCGCCGTGTGGCCCTCGGCGCCTCGCCGCGCGGCACGCTCGCGCTCCTTAAGCTGGCTCGCGCCCAGGCCGCGCTCCGGCGGCGCGGTTTTGTCACGCCGGATGACGTCAAGGTGATGGCCGTCCCCGCGCTGGCCCACCGGATGATCCTGCGCCCGGAGCTGTGGGTGTCGAAGGTCACCACGGTCCAGGTCGTCGAAGAGCTGCTGGCCCAGGTCCCGACTCCGAAGGCGGAAGTGGATGAAGGCTAGGCTGACGGGTCTCAACCGCTCGGGGCTGTTCCTGATGGGCTGGGCACTCCTGCTCGGTGTGGTGTCCGGGCGCGCCGAGCTGGTCCTCGTCGCGGTGCCGCTCCTGCTGCAACTCGTCCTGGGCTCACGACGGCGTGCCTCGCCGGAATACACGCTTGCACACGCGGTGTCCTCGGGCCGCCTCTTCGAAGGCGACCGACTCACCGTCACGGTCACACTGGACGCCCGAAGCGCGCTCGAGCAGATCGAACTGGTCGAGCCGCTCCCACCCTCGGTCGAGCTGGTCTCGGGACGCAACCAAGCGGTCTTCCGCCTGGGCGCGAACGAGACGGCGACCTGGCGGTACGAGCTCCGTTGCCGGGGCCGTACGCAAGTCTCCCTCGGCGTTCTCCACGTGCGAGTCTGGGATCCCGCCGGGCTCCGCCTCCTGGAGACACATCACCTTCATCTGAGCCCGTTGCGCGTCTATCCCCGAGTCGAGCCGCTCAGACAGGCACTCCATCCGCTGCGCACCCAGACCACCGTCGGCAACTACGTCGCGCCGACCCTCGGAGAAGGGATCGAGCCCGGGGAGATCCGGCCATTCGCGCCAGGAGACCAGGTGAGACACGTGAACTGGCGGGCCTCGCTGCGGCTGGGCAAGCTCTACGTGACCCGGCAGCACCAGGAGCGCAATGCCGATGTGATGCTGATGCTCGACACCTCGAGCCAGGTTGGGGTCTTCCCCGGCACCAGTCTCGACCTCTGCGTGCGCGCCGCCGCCTCGCTCGCGTGGGCGTACCTCTCGCGGAAGGACCGCGTCGGCCTAATGAAGTACGGCGGACTTCTGCACTGGGTCAAGCCCGGCTCCGGGCGCGCCCAGTTCGAGCGGCTGCTCGACGCGCTCCTCGAGGCCGAAGTCGTGTTCACCTACGTTGCCAAGGACCTGGCGCTGGTGCCGCCGCGGGTGCTGTCTCCCCGGTCGCTCGTCATCGCGCTCAGTCCGCTGCTCGACCCGCGGTTCATCAAGGCGGCGACCGACCTGGCGTCGCGCGGGTTCGACGTGGTGATCGTCTCCGTCTCCCCGGTCGACATTGTCCGGGCCTGCCAGCACGCCTCGGTCCTCGTCGACGCGGCGTGCCGACTGTGGGAACTGGAGCGCCAGGGCCAGCTCGCCGACCTTCGGCGCCAGGGTCTCCGGGTGCTCGAGTGGCATCCGGACGAGCCCCTCGACCTCGCGCTGGCTCAGCTCGGGCGTCATCGCCGGCTGCCCGGACTGGTGGCGTGATGCGCCACGTGGGCACGCTCCTCGCTCTCGTCCTCACGGGGCTCCCCCTCGTGGTGACACCCTCCTGGGTCCTCGTCGCGCCGGGCGGTGTCGCGGCACTCCTCATCGCCGCGGGACTCATCGCGCTCTCGACGCCGCTGGCCACCGCCGGGATCGCGGTGAGCCTGATCGAGTACGCGCTGGCGCTCTCGATCGGGACAAGGCCGCTCGACCCGCTCACCGCCGTGGCGCTCGGCGTCGCGCTGGTGCTGCTCCTCCAGGTCGTCGACTTCGCGCGGCGGTTTCGCGGAGCTCAGGTGGATGCCGCCGTGGTCACCGGCCAGATCCGGTACTGGGTTCGCACCGGTATCCTCGGGGTGATGCTCGGGCTCGCCGTGACTGGCCTCGCGACGAGTGTCGTGCTGCCGCTCCCGCCCGCGGCGTACCTCGTGCTGGCGACAGCCGGCGCGCTCATCTCCGTCGCCGGCGTCGCGCGCCTCCTCGTGAGAACGGAGGGCGAGTGATGAAGGCGCGTGCCCAGACCAAGATGTGCGGCGACGCGCGGAACGCCGTCTCCTGGTTGCTCGACAGTGTCGCGCGCGCAATCGCCGGCAAGGCGGACTGAGCCGATGGAGACCCTTCCCGATTCCGCCGAAGTCCCTGGCGCCGGCGGCGCTCCCGCGCTGCAGCGAACGGCGAGGCTCGCCCGTGAGGCCGGACTGGCTTCGCTGGCCGCGGAGGCCGAGCGCGCCGCCGAGCGCATCGGGGAGGGACGCTTCTACGTGGCCTGCGTCGGACAGTTCAAGCGCGGCAAGTCCACGCTGCTCAATGCCCTGATCGGTGAACTGCTCCTGCCGGCCGGCGTTGTTCCGGTCACCTCGGTCGTCACGATCGTCCGCTATGGGGCCGAGCGAAGCGCTCGCGTGCGCTTCGCCACGGGCGCCTGGGAGGCGATCGCGCTCGAGTCGCTCGCCGACTACGTGTCCCAGGAACAGAACCCGGACAACGCCAAAGGGGTCGAGGCCGTCGAGGTGTTCGTGCCGGCCAAGCTCCTGGAGGCCGGGATGTGTCTGGTGGACACGCCCGGGGTGGGCTCGGTCTTCGCCGGGGCGACCCGTGCCACGCGCGCCTTCGTCCCCCACATCGACGCAGCGCTCGTGGTGCTGGGCGCCGATCCGCCGATCTCGGGGGAGGAGCTTGCACTTGTCGAGGACGTGGCAGGCGAGGTCGAGACCTTGATCTTCGTCATGGGCAAGGCGGACCGTCTCGATGAATCCGAGCGTCAGGAGGCCAGTCGCTTCGCCGCCCGGGTGCTGGAGAAGTGCCTCGGGCGACCGGTCGACCCCATCCTGCACGTGAGCGCGACCGAGCGGCTCCACGGCAACGGCCCCGTCAGGGACTGGGACGTTCTCGTGGGTCATCTTGGCGACCTCGCGCGCCACGCCGGGGCGGGGCTGGTCAAGGCGGCAGAGGAGCGGGCGATCAGCCAGCTGGCCCGGCGCCTCGTGGGCGGCATCGACGAGCAACTCGGCGCGCTTCAGCGCCCCATCGAGGAGACGGAGCAGCGCCTCCGGGCCCTGCGGCACTCGACCGGCGAGATGGAACGGGCGCTCGGAGACCTGCGGTATCTCCTCGCCGCCGAGCAGGACCGCGTGAAGCGGAGCCTGGTCCAGGAACGCTCGCGCTTTCTTCAGCATGCTCTCGGCGAAGCATTGATAGAGCTGCACGACGCCGTCGCGGCGCTGGGCAAGAAGACGGCTGCCGATATCCGCGAGGACGCCATGACTTCCGCCCGGGACATCGCCCGCCGTCACCTCGACCGCTGGCTCTTGCAACAGCAGCCGATCACCGAGCAGCAGTACCGGCAGGCCGCGCAGCGCTTCGTGGATCTGGCCAACGGCTTCCTCGCCGGGTTCGCGGCCGCGAAGGATCTGGGTCTGGACCAGCTCCCGCCCTCGCTCGGTTCGGAGGGCGGACTGCGGGGGCGTGGACACCTCTTCTACACCGAGCTGCTGCACCTCGCCGGCTCGTCATGGCTCGGCTGGATCCTCGACCGGGTGACGCCGCGAAGCCGGGCCATTAGGAGCGCCGCCGAATATCTGGAGCGACTCCTCTCGTCCAACAGTGCCCGCATCCAGAACGACCTGATCGAGCGGGTCGACGAGAGCCGCCGGGGGCTCGAGGCCGACATCCGCGTCCGGCTCACCGAAGCCCTGGAGACGGCCGAGCGCGCGCTCGACCGCGCGAGGGATCGGCACATCCGAGGGCGAGAGGCGGTGAGATCGGAGACCGAGCGCTTGGCGGCGCTCAGGAAGCAGGCCACCGACCTAACGGCTTCCCGCTGACCGCGCGCCCTGGACCTCGGCCTGCGGTCGTTCGACCTCGATGCGCAGCTCGGCGGGCGGCGGCCGAACTCGGGTCACGAGCCTGCGGTGCGGCTGACCGCCCCGGGGCAAGGCGCAACGTCGAACATCAACAGGGCCGGGGCGATCGAGCTCGCCACGACCGACCGCAGCGCCCGACTGGTCCGATGACCCATGACCGAGGACGCTGCCTTTCCTGCTGAGGCTGCGGAACTCGCGCTCGCGCGTCACCCTCCCGTCTCGTCATGCCCCCGAAGGACGTACCATGCGCTGCGGCCACTGCCAAGCCGACGTAAGAGCGTCAGCTCGACCAGCGAGGCGAGCGTTCGCCGCGCGGATTCTCTCGAGATTCCACATCGCGCCATGAGATCACTGCGGCGCACCCCGCCGGCAGACGCCAACCGAAGGGCCTCCGCCTGGTACCGGTTAAGCGTTGCCGCGGTCGGCGACCCTGCAATACTCGCTGACGATGCGGGTGCCGGTGGCGGCTGCCGTCGCAGCGCCGGCAGTCTCACATCCTCCAGCCGCACCAACCCGCGACGTCGTAGCGTCATGGCCCGGTGCACGACCCTCTCCAGCTCGCGCACGTTCCCCGGCCACGGATCGGCCTCGAGCAAGGCCAGCGCCTCTCGCGTGAAGCCGTCGACCGCGAGGTCGTCCTCCTGGTTCCACCGAACGCGAAAGTGCTCGACGAGCAGCGGGATGTCGTCGCGCCGCGCCCGCAGCGCCGGCACGTCGAGGATCGCCCCCCAGAGGCGATAGTAGACGTCCTCCCGGAACTCACCCAGCTTGACCGCGGCCTCGAGGTCGCGATGCGTGGCCGCGATCACGCGCACGTCCACGCGCATGCTGCGCGTGGCGCCCACGCCAGGCCTTCCCCGTCCTGGAGGAACCGCAGCAGCATGCTCTGGGCTCTGGGGCGTAGCTCGCCGATCTCGTCCAGGAACACGGCGCCGCCGTCCAGCTCGATGAGGAGCCCCTCCTTCTTCCCGGCCGCGCCGGTGAACGCGC
>Ga0335077_10006740_pt1 | contig 14203 bp, 14 predicted proteins | sample Lox_Sample_31_FD_207151 | JGI IMG/M metagenome (GOLD analysis project Ga0335077, IMG submission 207151) | Soil microbial communities from Loxahatchee National Wildlife Refuge, Florida, United States - Lox_Sample_3.1 | ecosystem: Environmental > Terrestrial > Soil > Wetlands | place: USA...
TGGATCCCGCTTCCCGGTTAGTTCGACAGGCGCGGGTGTGAGGCGGCCGCTGTCGAGAAGATTACCGCTGGCGAGATGGCCTTCGGCGGCGGCCTCCCATTCGCGCTCGGTTGCGAGCCGGCGGCCGGCCCAGCGCGCATACGCATCGGCTTCGTAGTAACTCACCTGGCTCACGGGTGCGTCCTTTATGCGGGAGAGGGGCTGTTCGCCGCGCAGCGTAAAGATGGTCCACGTGCCGTTGTCGCTGGTCCAGTAGAGGGGGGCGCCCCATCGGTTGTTGTTCACCGCCATCCATCCATCCGAGAGCCAGAACTCCGCGCGGCGATATCCGCCGTCGGCAATGAAGTCGGCGTACTCGCTGCAGGTGACCAGCCGGTCCGCAAGAGCATACGGCTCCAGCCAGACCTTGTGGCGCGGAAGCTCGTTGTCGAAGCAGAAGCCTTCACCGGCGTGGCCCGCTTCTTTCAAGCCGCCTTCGAAGTGCAGGTACCTGATCTCCGGGTGCCCCACATCTCGATTTTGAGAGGTGGGAGGGGACGTCGGAATCAGATCCGGTGCATACGCGGGGCGCAACGGATTGGTGAAAAATGCGTGCAGGATATCAGTCAGGAGCAGTTCCTGGTGCTGCTCTTCGTGATTCACGCCCAGCTCGATGCGCTTGAGCGCTTCGGGATTGGGATCGGCCTCCAGCAGGCGCTCGACCGTTTCGTCGACGTACGCCCGGTAACGGACGATCTCGTCCAGCGTCGGGCGAGAGAAGGACGAACGCAGGCGTTTTTCCGGGAATGCCGAAAAGCTCTGGTAATAGCTGTTGAACAGCCAGGAAAAGTCGGGGTTGAACGTGCGGTATCCACGCATGAACTCGCGGAGGATGAACGATTCGAAGAACCAGGAGGTGTGGGCAAGGTGCCACTTGGCCGGCGACGCCTCTGGGCACGATTGCACCATCATGTCTTCGGGCGTGAGGGGCTCGACCAGCGCCATGGTGCGGCGACGGGTGTTGCGGAACCGATCGAGCAGCCTCAATGTGATTGATTCGGCAGGAGTAGGAGTAATGGCGCACATGACGATCCGCCTTCCGGTCAGATGATGCGACCTTTGAATATCTGAGATTGTCTCCCACGGGACGGAAGAGGGGACACGCGCGCGCGGCGAGGAAGTATCCGTCTCAGACCGGGATGGACCGCCTCAGACCTGTTGGATGCCGTACAGACACATCGGTTGACGAATATCACATCCTTGGAGTCTCATTTGGTGTTTGATGAGGCTTGCGAACTGGAAGACGCCTGCATGCCGTAATGCGTCGTAGACGTTCCTTCTTTCGAGGAGGAATTATGAGGAAAGGCCATGAACAGCGAGGTTTGCGGACGCTGGTGGTTATTGCTTTCCTTCTGCCGGCAAGTCCCAGTGTCCTTGCCCAGGATGCCTCGCACCCTGAGGCGACGGTAAACGCCACCCAGGCTGCTTCGGCCAGGGTGGCTCCCGAGGCGAAAGCCCCGCATCCGACTCCGAATCCCAATGCCACGCCCGAGCAGATCGGCGATTCTCTGATGGTGCACCAGCGCTACCAGGCCGCCATCGAGCAGTACAAGAAGGCCCCCCGCGACTCCGCCGAAGTCTGGAACAAGATGGGAGTGGCCTACCAGCTGCTGCTGAACCTGGACGATGCGGGACGGTGTTACACCCAGGCCCTGAAACTCGATCCGAAGAACCCCGTTGTGCTGAATAACCTGGGCACGGTGTATGTCAGCCAGAAGCAGTTCTCCAAGGCGGAGAAGACCTATCGCAAGGCGCTGAAGCTCAATCCGAAGTCTGCGCTGGTCCACAAGAACCTGGGCACGGCGTTGCTGGCGGAGCGCAAATACAAGCAAGGCTGGCAGGAATACCAGAACGCCCTCGCCGACGATCCGGATATTTTCAAGAGCACCAATACGGTTCGGGTCGAGAATCCGGCTTCCATCCAGGAGCGCGGGGCGATGAACTATTACATGGCCAAGGGATGCGTGCGGGCCGGCCAAACCGATCGGGCCATCGAGTATCTGCGCATGGCGATCAACGAGGGATTCACGACGCCCAAGAAGATCGCCGCCGACCAGGAGTTCGTGGCTCTGCGCGGGCTGCCTGCTTTTGAGCAGATGATTGCCGCGCAGCAAGCGCAGTGACTCTTAGCCGCGTAGTCCCAACCGAGTGCTTTCGCGTCTGTAAAATCAGAAACGCCGTGGGGTGGCCCCGCGGCTCTGGAGACGTTATGCATTCTCGGTTGGTTGGTTTGGCATCGCTTGCACTGCTCCTCGGTGTGTTTGCCATCGCGCAGGATGCTCCCTCACCCGGACAGGACCCGGCCGGCGCGGGGCAGGGAATGGGGCAGGGCCGCGGGCGCGGCTGGGGCGGGGCTGGGTTCATGGGTGGAAGGGGTATTGGGGGCACGGTCACGGAGGTGGCCGCCGACCACTACACCATCAAGACCCTCACCGGCGAGACCTATACGATCCACTACAGCGCAAACACGCGGGTTCTGAAGCAGCCCGAGCAGCGTCCCGCCGCGGGTGGCGAGCGGGTGCCTCCGCAGCAGATCAAGCCCACCGACATCCACGTCGGAGACGTCGTCATGGCCGCTGGCGAAATCGATCAGGCCGCGAAATCGGTGGGCGCGATGTCGGTGGTCAAGCTCGACCCTGAACGCGTCAAAGAGATGCAGGAGATGCAGGCCAACTTCGGCAAAACGTGGCTGATGGGCCGCGTGACCGCAGTTAACGACACCAAGGTAACGCTGCAGAGCCCGGTGGACAACGCCGAGCACACCTTCGTCGCCGACGAAAACACCTCGTTCCGCCGCCGCCGCGACCCCGTCACTCTCGCGGATATCCCTGTGGGTGCGAATGTTCGCGTTGAGGGCGCGGTGAAGGAAGGGGTCTTCGTGGCGTCCTCGGTAAACGTCATGGGACCGCAGGCCGCCGGCGGTCCGGCGCCGCATGAAGGGCCGCCGCCGCAGTAAAACGGGGCGAAAAGCAGGGGACAGGGGACGGAGGGAACAAAGGCGCCCAGCGCTCGCTTTCAGGAGCCGGTGAACGCTTGGCGATTTTTCGCCTGCCGCGGTTCTCATGCGTCGCGGCGATGTGCGGCTGGAAGTTTACGTATGACCTGTGCCCGTCTTGCTGGAGGCAGTCTCGCTTGGATAGTTGAAGAAGAGCTGATTGCCGTCGGGATCGTCGATTACAAGGAGCCGGTAGCCCCACGAACCCTCTTTGACCGCAACGCCCCTGGCCTCCAGTTCTGCGCGCAACGCATCCAGCGCGGCGGTTGCAGCCTCATGCGTCGCCGGCTCGACATTCAGGGAAATGAATATTAGCCCCTTGCCGATCTTCTCCGGCCAGTTGTGGGCCAGAATAAGCGCGCAACCCTGCCGGTCGACCTGTGCGACGCACGCTCTGCCGTCCTCGTCGTAGCGCCAGGGACTCGTGAAGCCGAGCCGTTCAACGTAAAAGCGGAGCGAGGCATCAACATCGGTCACGGAAAGAACGGGGCGGGCAAACCAGTCTGTCATTGGCTATGAACTCGGTCCATGCTTTATCCCATGAACATGCCGCCGTTCACGTCCAGTACGTGACCGGTGATGTAAGCGGCAGCGTCGGAGGCCAGGAATGCCACGCACTGGGCAACTTCGGCATCCGTTCCCGGCCGGCCCAGCGGAATTCCCGCCAGCATCGCTTCGCGCTGCTTTTGGTCGAGGACGGCCGTCATCGGGGTCTCGATGTAACCCGGCGCAACGGCATTCACAGTGATGCCGCGCGAGCCCACCTCACGGGCCAGCGCACGGGTCACGCCGATGAGGCCCGCCTTCGAGGCGGCATAATTGACCTGGCCCGCCTGCCCGGTCTCGCCGACGACGCTGGTGATGTTCACGATGCGTCCCCAGCGATTGCGCAGCATCGGGCTGAGCAGGGCCTGGGTGAGGAGGAAGGCGCCGGTCAGGTTGGTGGACAGAACATCGTCCCAGTCGGGCCGCTTCATGCGCAACACGAGCCCGTCGCGCGTGATGCCGGCGTTGTTTACCAGGATTTCGACCTTGCCGAATTTCTCGAGGATGGCCTTCGCGCCTGCCTTGATGGAGTCCTCGCTGGCCACATCCAGAGCGAACACCGCTGCGGCGCCGCCGGCGGACTCAATCTCGGCGGCCGCCTCGGCCAGTTTCGATTCATTTCGCGCGGCCAGCGCGACGGTTGCGCCCGCGCGCGCCATCTCCAGCGCACACGCCCGTCCGATTCCCTGCGAAGCGCCTGTGACGAGCGCAATTCTCCCCTGCAGATTTCCCATCGTGACGCAGATCCTTTCCGGCCAACCCGGCACTGATCCGGGCACGCTCTTGCGGAGCCGATGGCTCTTCGAAGCTCATTATAGGGAGCGCGGGGTCGTTTAGGCGGGGGGGCGTGTGACACACCGGGGGAGTGTGGAGCGTCACACGCCTCTAGCGCTTCGCTTCCGGGGGGAGGCGATACAGCGCGTCCATCGGCCGCTGGACAGTTTCATCAAAACACGAATTGCCGCAAACGTTACCACTCGAAGGTCTTGGGTCCAAAGTAACCAGATCGAAGCAAAGAAACGTGACTAAATGGTCAGGCGGACGGCATGGCTTCCACGGGGATTCGCTGATGCGCGCGCAGGGACTTTATGCGCTCGAGCTGCCAGACGTAGACGGCGAGCTTGCGGGAATAATGCAGCACCGGTTCCTGATCGGGGAGTTGGATGCCGAATGTAGCCGCCAGATCGTTCTGCTCGATCTCGGCTTCGGCCTCTTCCAGGGGCCACGGCACGTGGTGTACGTTGGCGCGCATGGCCTCGCCGGCCCGGCTGCGGGTGAACAGGCAATAGCGCTCCGTGAGGAAATATTCAAGCGATCCGCTGCGGCTCTCGGCCAGCTTGCGGGTGGGGCCAAGCCCGCGGTAGCGCGCTTTGAAAATCACCGGAGGCCTTGCCCCGCGGCGTCGGCTGTAGAATGCAAACTCGCGCTCCGAACGCTGCTGCAGCCTCATTTCGGCCCAGTGGTAAGGCAGGCTGTACACGGTGCGCGCAAACGCTACGGCGGGGAGATTGTTGGCGTCCAGGGAGAGGAAAAAGACGCCAGGAGTGCCGCTCTGATGGTCGCGGACATAGGTGCGCAGGTTCAGCTCCGGAAAACTACGCGTAAACGGAATCGGGGGCAGGCCCCGGATCTTGATGCGATCCATCCAGAAGGGAACCACACCGATCCACGCCGAGCCGTGAAAGGTGTCAACCTGGAGCCCGTCAGGAATGAGGGGCGCAACGGCGGAGGGTGGAATGGGCCAGTGCGCAAATAGAAGATCGTTCCAGCGTTGGGTCATCACCCAGCGTCCGGAGGGGAGTGGCCGCGGACTTTGCGATGTTCTTACGAGGTACTCACGCATGGCCCGGTGCTCCAGAACTTTGAAACAGCGTTAGGAGGGAGGAACCGGCGGCCTCTTCGCACGAACCCTCAATGACGTATTCTGGTCGCGAGCACACCGTTATGTCCAGCGAAACTTTCCGTCCTGATTCCTCTTGTCCCGCGGGCGCCCATAACCAGACCGATGTATTTGCCGTCCACGGCGCAGAGCCGGAGGTTCTGGCCTACGCTATGGCCAAGTATTCCCGTTCGGCCCTCTCCATGCGCGAGTCGCTGGCCGAAATCAGCGCCCAGCGTGCCGAACAGTTCCTAAATACATTCTATTTCCAATACGGGCACCGTTCCATCGCCGACTTGGCCCACATTGCCTTCGCGGTGGAGCGGCTGAGCCTGCTGGCGGCCATCGTGCTGGTGGACGAGCAGCGCTGGGACGGGCAGGAGCGGTCCACGCGGTACCAGAATTTCATGAAATCGGGCTGGTATTTTCCTGACTTTGGACAAGATGCTGCCTCGGCGGAGCTTTACACGACGACGGTGCGGGGGCTGTTTGCGGCCTACGACCGGACCACGGCGGCGGTGCTCGAGGCGCTGCGAAAGCGGGTTGACCGGCCCGAAGGCATGAAACCGGATGCCTATGAGCGCACGCTGCGGGCGCGCGCATTTGACGTGGCCCGGTACCTGCTGCCCCTGGCCACCAACACGTCGCTGGGCCAGATTGTGAATGCCCGAACGCTGGAGGCGCAGGTGTCCCGGCTGCTTTCGCATCCGATGGCCGAGGTACGCCAGCTTGGCGCGAAACTGCGCGACGCGGCCACCGGCCCGGCATGGAACGTGAACGCCGTCGCCGCCGCGGAGTTCGTCAAGAAACTGGAGGAATTTGAGAAGGCTGCGACGGTTCGATATGCAGACACGGTGCCTGGGGCGGGGCCTGGGCGTTTCGACGCGGGCCCGGATGAAAGCAATGGAACCGGACTTCCGGGCGAAGAGGGGTCGCTGTCGGCCCTGGCGGCCGGTCTCCTTACACGGGAGGTTCGCACCGCTCCCACGCTCGTGAAGTACGCGGTTCCCAACCAATACCTGATCGAGACGCGCACCGCTCTCGAGCAGGTCGCGCGGGAAGTCCTGGACGGAGTTTCGATTGCGCCGGCGCCCCTGGTGGACCTGGTGGAACGTACCGAGACGCTCGAAGTGGAACTCGCAGCAACCCTCATTTACTGGGCGAGCGACCACCCCTACAGGCAGGTGCGGGATATCGTGGCCGGTCTGCCCGCTGCCCGGGTTGAGGAGATCATCGAAACCGGTTTACGGCGCCGCGGCCGGCACGACGAAGCCTTGCGTGCGTTTCACGCCGGCGCGGCCCTGCGCTTCGACATCCTCATGGACGTCGGCGGGTTCCGCGACATGCACCGCCATCGCCGCGCCACGCAGATCAAGCAGGGGTTCACGGCAAAACTAGGCTACGAGACGCCGACTGCCGGCGACCTGGGCCCGGACGTAAATCTGCTGGCGGAAGCGGGAATCCTGGCCGATTACCAGGCCACGGTCGAAGCGGCTCATGCCGCGAGCGCGAGGATCGCTGCCGGGTCCGCCTCGGAGGCGGCTCTCTCCGCACTATACGTGCTGCCGCTCGCCACGCGCGTCCGCTGCCTGTTCAAAATGGACTTCGCGGAGGCGCAGTACATTTCAGAGTTGCGCTCTGCGCCGGCCGGACACTTCAGCTACCGATGCGTCGCGTGGGAGATGTATCGCGCGCTCGAGCGCCAGCACCCGGCGCTGGCAAAGCACATCCGCGTCACCGACTTCACCCAGCCGATCAATCTGCTGCAGCGATGAAATGGTAATCAGATCGACGTTTACGCCCGTGAATGCCGCTTGAGGACAATCGGGCTAAATTTAGCGCATTTCTTCTTCAGATGTAATCCGAAGACGATGCGGCAAAATAGCAATTGCCTCAAGAAATTGCCACCTGAACAAAGCATGAAATGGCTCTATCTGAAGGAGAAATGCCGTAACAGGGCAGCGCCGGCGAAACAAAACACCCGCACCCCGCCAACCCCAGCCAGCCTCGAGCTGGGGATCTCGATGTCCGGATCGTTCAACCCGCCACCGGTGCTGAGCTAGGTGGCGGTGCAACCGGTCCCGGTGGAGCGGGAACTGGAAGCTGCCCCGCCTGTGCCTTTTGGAAGCATGACCGGCAGAGTACGGGTCTTCCCTGGGTCGGCCGGAACGGGACCGTGGTCTCGATGCCGCAAGCCGAGCACTGCGTTCGGGTTTCCGTCCTTACGCGTGGACCCCCGTTGGCGCGCTTCGCCTTGCACTGCTTGCAGCGCTTGGGATCGTTCTTGAAATCCTTGTCGTGGAAGAAAAGCTGCTCGCCCGCGGTAAAGATGAATTCTGAACCGCAATCAACGCACCTTAGTACTTTATCCGTGAATTCCATGGCCGGCTTCCCCGAAGGAGGGAACTGGCTGAAATCGGCCATTGACCTCGGATGCGCCGGTCCCGTTTCCCTGTCTTCGTACGTTGTCCAACAACAAGGCCCGGGCCGCGAACAGAAGGAGCGGCTTAACTCGGCTTCGGTCCTCATCGAAACCGAGATTGCACCATCACTCGACGGTGCGTAAGTGTCAAAACTACTAGCTGTCGCGCTCCATTTGAACCGGGCCGCAGTTTAGTCGCCGTCAGCCAGGGAAGTTTGCGGCGCAATGGATTCGTGACGTCGTTTTTGGTTTAGCCCTCGACCGGCCGGCGTGAAGGCCCCCGGTCGAAAGGCGGTTTCCATCAGTCCTGCTCTTTACGAGCCTTCTTACGATTACGCTTCCTGGCCAGAGCTGCCTTGACGCGGCGCTTCTCACCCGGTTTCAGGTAGTAGGAGTGACGCTTGACTTCCTTGATGATGTCCTCCTGCTGTACCTTCCGCTTGAAGCGGCGCAGCGCATTCTCCAGCGGCTCGCCGTCCTGTACACGAACTTCAGCCAAAAACTCTCCACCTCCAGACCTGCCAAGGGGCATTCATTATCATACTGGAAATTCCCTGTCATTTACTGGACTTTACTCGAAGTTCCTCGCGAAAACGGGTTGAGATCAATCGTTTGCGTTGAGATGGAACATTGGACTGTTTGTTTTCGCAAAATGAAAATAAAGGCGCCTCGTTGCTTCCAGCCGACAGCACGAACCCCCCAGTGTTCAGAATCGAGGATCTCCCATCCCGCGCACCAAGACCTGTTCGTAGGGACGCCGGACCTGGGACAGGTCAGCGCCTGGTTAGCCGGCTGTTATAAAGTGGCGTATGCGCCCGCATTCCCCTGTTGCTGCTTTCTTTCTGCTGCTGGTGTGTGCTTCCGTGACCTCTGCGCAAAACGCGGCTCCTGTTCGCGCCCGGGACTTGGGCGTGCCCTTCGACGGCAGGCCGGGACCTCTCAATGCCATTACCGACGTCGGCGGAGTGGAGGTGGGCGCCACGACGCTGATTCGCGGCGAGGGGGCGCTCAAGGTGGGCGAGGGGCCGGTCCGGACCGGCGTGACCGTCATTCTTCCCCGCGGGCGGGAGAACCTGGACCCCGTCTACGCAGGCTGGTTCAGCCTGAACGGCAACGGCGAGATGACGGGAACCACCTGGGTGGAGGAGTCGGGATTCCTGGAAGGCCCGGTGGCTCTGACCAATACCCACAGTGTGGGCACGGTGCGCGACACGATTATCGGCTGGCAAGTGAAGCAGAAGACGCAGAAGCAGCCCTGGTCTCTGCCGGTCGTGGCGGAGACCTGGGATGGGTATCTGAACGACATTAACGGCTTCCACGTGAAGCCGGAGCATGTGATCGCGGCGCTGGATGCGGCCCGGAGTGGGCCAATGGCGGAGGGCAACACCGGCGGCGGCACGGGAATGGTGTGCTACGGCTTCAAAGGGGGAACCGGGACGGCCTCGCGGGTGCTTTCGGGGGAGGACGGCGGCTACACGGTAGGCGTGCTGGTGCAGTGCAATTGCGGGCGCCGGCCGCAGTTGACAATTGCCGGCGTGCCGGTGGGAAAAGCGATTCCGGAAGGTACCCCGTATGCTGGTGCGCCGCTGCCCGGAAGCGAGTCGCAGGGCGACGTGGGGTCCATCATCATCGTGATCGCCACCGATGCGCCCCTGCTTCCGCACCAGTTGAAGCGGTTGGCGCGGCGGGCTTCACTGGGGCTGGCGCGCACCGGATCAGTCTCCGGAAACAGCTCGGGGGATATTTTTATTGCGTTTTCGACGGCCAATCCCTATGCCGACGCGCCGCCGGGGCCGAACGTCGTGCGGACGGTCTCAAATGAGCGCATTACGCCGCTGTTCACGGCTACGGTGGAGGCCACTGAGGAAGCCATCGTGAATGCGATGGTGGGGGCGAAGACCATGACAGGGATCGACGGGCATACGGTGATTGCGCTGCCGCACGAGCAGTTGCAGAAGGTGCTGAAGAAATACAACCGGTGAGGCGACTCTCGGGAGCAACGATCTGCGGAGTCAAAAGTCGCTCACCATCCAGGCATTGTTGTCAGTGGGGATGTTTTCGCCCACCACGGCGTGGCGTGAATCCGGAGACTGGATCATCCAACCGAATTCGGTGTTAGGTTTACCCTGCAGGACAACCTTGGCCTTGCCGGTTTGATCGACCTCGAGAATGACCGGGACTCCACCGGCTGATTGGCTTGGCATGAATATTGTCTGTCCGTTTGCCCCCCAATCGCCTGGGCCTATCAGCCAGTCTTTGACGGTGACGTCGTGTGCCAAGCCGGTTGCGACCGAGAAGAATCGGATGCGATGTCGATCGAGGAAAATGGCGAGCTTCGAGCCGTCGGGGGACAAGCTCCAGTTCCCGTTCTGAGGCAGCGGCATTTTCAACAACTCGCGCCCCGCCCCATGTTCCAAATCGAATACGCGAAAAACATCATCCGCCCCCTTGACCTGGCTGAAGAGGCACAGCGTCGACGGCGACCTCGCGCACTGAAAGTTGAAAATCCCCTTCCCCGGCATGACCACACGCGGAGCTCCTCCCGCAATGGGTTTACTCATGATCTCTGCAGGAGAAAATGCGTCGTCCGGGTTGGATAAAGACAAATACAGCACCTGCGTCCCATCGGCACTGAGGCGCGGGTCCGAGATACTGCGTCCCTCAACCAGGAATTCGGGGCTGGTTTCGTCGATCGCCTGTTTGAAGAGCTTCCAGGTACCGTTGCGGTTGGAGACAAAGAAGACGGCCTTGCTGTCTGCCGTCCAGGCCCAGGCGAGATTCTCGTTGGCGTCAAGAACCAGGCGGCGGGGCTCTTTCCACTGGCGGGTACCGGGGTCGTAATCGGAGATGAACACTTGATCCGTTTGTCGGAGTCTCCAAAGAACAAGCCGCTTTCCATCCGCCGTGCCGGTCATTCCTGCGATGAAACCCTCTGCCCTTGTGACCGGCTGCGGCGGGCCAATAGGTCTTCCGGTGCGGCTGTCGATCCGAATCGAGTAAACGCCAAAGTTAAGCTGCGCGCTGGCCGGATCTATGCGGTAGGAGACTAGAATGCGATCCTCCGCGCCCCACCAAACCGCTTGGCCGAGCCGGGCATCCTCGAGGACCACAGTCGGGCCCCTGCCATCCGGATCAACGATCCGAAGCGATCGAATCGGCTCGACAGGATCGGGTGTGTTACGAGAATTGAGCTCAATGTAGGCGAGATGTTGCCCAGTCGGAGACCATACCGCGCGGTAAATCAAAACTTGTTCTGCACCTCCCTTTTTCGGGTCGGGGCCCGGAATGACCTTTCGGGCATTGGTTCCATCCGAGTCCATGATCCAAAGGTCGCCCCCATTGCTCACCGGAAGGTATACGATGCGCGAACCATCCGGGGACACATATCCTCCCCATGCGTCGCTCACAATTTGTTGCGGTTCGCCGCCCAGAATGGAGAGTTTATAGAGACTCGGTTTCAGATCCGACGACGGTGCGGGAATTCTCACGACCAGGAGATGGGCGCCGTCGGGGTACCAGCTTCTGGGAAATGCGACAAAGTCCTTTGGCAGGCTCAAGCGCCGCGTTTCACCGCTGGAAATCTGGTGCAGATAGAGTCCGGTCGGATCCCCGTAAGCGAGGTATTTGCCATCGGGCGAGATCGCCGCCGCTCTTACGGGAACATCGGAGGGATTCGAGGTGAGCCGTTGTTCGACTGCCAGATGTGGCGGTTTCGGGCTTGATGGGGAGGTTGTGTCCCTGAACCTCCGCAAGATGAATACGGCGGCGAAAAGCAGCAGGGCCGCGGCCACGGCGGCGAAGAGGATCTTCCGGCCCCGGGGCTTTTGATGGCTCGGGCCTCCCCGTCTCTGCTCTTCGTCCGCGTCGGAAACGGACTCTTTCCCCGTTGCCGGACCAACATCCGGCGAACGTGCGCCGGCTGCGCCCTCACCGCCGAGGCCATCTTCCCGTGCCTTGACTTCGGATAGAAAGCGGTACCCGAGGGTCGGGACAGTCAGGATGTAGCGTGGCTCGTGGGGGTCGTCGTCAAGCACCCGGCGAAGCTGCGCAATGGCGCGGGTGAGGGAATTGTCGGAGACGGCGATGTCGTTCCAGACTGATCCGACGATTTCTTCCTTGCTCACGATCCGGCCGGGATTGCGCAACAGGAATAAGAGAACCCGAAAGGCCGTCGGTTCGATTGGCAGGCGTTCTCCTCCCTTGATCAGAAGGAATTCCCGTTCTCTGACTTCGATGTCTGCGAAGTTGAAAACAAGACAGTTGCGCTCCGTCACGAACCGTCACCTTTCGTAAGGGAAAAATCCGAGCCCCGTCACGACCGTGTCTCGCCAGACGCCCAGAGTTCACCCAGCCTACCCGGCTGAGGTGATCTCTAATGTCGATTTTCAAGAGTCTGGTTTTCGCTGGTCTTGCCGCCACGGTTTCAATCGTCAACGCCGAACCGCGCTGCCCGGGGAACGTAGACAGTCTACGCCTGCGGCTCATTGAAAACGTCCAGATTGTCGTTCCGGTCACTGTCAATCACAGCGGCCCGTACGACTTTCTCGTTGACACGGGAGCCCAGATCACGACCGTGGATCCGGCGCTGGCAAAGGCGCTGGATCTGAAGACTGAGGGCACCACCGGAATCATCGGCGTAGGGAACTACGCGCGAACCCCATTCACGATGCTTGATTCGGTGCAAGCGGGCTCCGGTGTGGTGGAGCAGGTCATGGCCGTAATTCAGAACCTGGGTCAGATCCGATTGGCGGATGCCCGGGTGCGGGGAGTGCTTGCCGGAAACTTCCTGGAGCACTTCGGACTCTTCATTGACTACCAGCAGCACCTCATCTGCCTCGACAGGGGCGGCGTTTTGGAGACGAAGGTGAAAGGGCAGCACATCGGCTTGGTCGCGGGGCCCGACCCGAGGAATGCGCCGCCGTCGCCGCAAACGCTGACCGTCGCCGTTCACCTTTCCGGGATGCGGAAGGAATCGTTACTGCTGCGGCTCGACTCCGGCATCAATGTGCCCCTTCTGTATCCTTCGGAGCAGACCGCGCGCCTGGTGCAAGCCGGAACTTCGCCGTTGAGAAGCCGCGGAACGGACGGTATCGATCATGCATTTGCTGTTTTGGCCAGGCAGGATGTCCAGATTGGCCCGCATATCTTCCGCGACCTCCCGTTCGTGATGCCGGTCAGCGCGCCCACAAACGCCCCGAAGCCAGAGGTCGACGGGCTTTTGCCCACGGCGCTATTTCAGCGTCTCTACATCAATTACGCTCACCACTACGCTGTCATGGAGCCGCAGTGACGATTCCCGCTTACTGGTCCTTCTTGTCGCTCTTGGAGAAGAGGGGGATGTGGAAGGGCATCTCGGCTTCGCTGGCCTGCTTCTTCTTCTTCCCCGGGGCGTCCTCGCGCAGGAGGGTGCGCTGGGAGTTTACGCAAACCCATCCCCCGCGCATGCGCTCGTAGACATGCGTAAATACCCCCTTTTCATCCACCTGGCCGGATGTCGTTTTGTGGTGAAAAACATAGGTGCCGTTGGCCACGGCGGTGTCGCCCAGCAGGCGGACGGTGACCACGCGCTGCTCGAGGTGCATGGTCTTGTCTTCACCGGTGATGAGCTGGGCGAGCTGCTGGTTGCGGGTGGTGATGTCGCCCGAGGCTGAGACGTCCACAAACAGCGGTGACAGAACGAGTTCCAGGCTGTACTGGTCGTGGGAGTTGATGGCGCTGGACCAAGTGTCCTCGATCTTCTGAAACTCCTTGACCTGGGGGCCCACGTCGCTCGTGACGCCCGGGGTGGCGGAGGCGACGGAAGCAGCCGGACCAGGGCCCGCATCCACGGGAGCGGGACTCTGGGCAGAAACAACCAAACCGGAGAGCAGAAGAACAGAAAAACAAAGGGTGCTACGAGTCATGGGAGACGTCAACTCCATCCTTTCGATTTTAGCTCTTGTCCAGTCTTTGGACGCGGGGGATGGGCAGGAGGGAGCGGTCCAATAATTCAAAGGCCATGGAGTCCACCGCCGAGGCGCAGGCGAAGATCTGCAGAAGCGATCCTTCGTGACCCAAGTCGCGGCGATTTCTGTACAGCGGCTGTATGGCTTTATGGTCAATATGACCGTAAGTTAATGAATCCATGGCAGATTGTTCCTTCATACAGCGAGACAGCGGGTCATATTTTTTGTGCGGCGGCCCTGCCAGATCTGCAACGGCGCCACCCCGATGAGGCGAGGTGAATTCTCCGTTCCGATTGTGCACCATCCAGGGATAATTCCCTGCAGGGAAAAGCATGCCAAGCCCTTTGAAAATCGACCGGTGAATGAAATGGACCTCT
>Ga0335077_10006743_pt1 | contig 14199 bp, 14 predicted proteins | sample Lox_Sample_31_FD_207151 | JGI IMG/M metagenome (GOLD analysis project Ga0335077, IMG submission 207151) | Soil microbial communities from Loxahatchee National Wildlife Refuge, Florida, United States - Lox_Sample_3.1 | ecosystem: Environmental > Terrestrial > Soil > Wetlands | place: USA...
GCTCTGTGCCCGACGGCGAAAGCAGCTCTATCTCCGGGCTCTTGGGATCAACGGTCTCGTGATAGGTGGCGAGGGTGAGGTCGTCGAGCCGCGCTCCCAGGAGCGCGATCGAGCCATGGAGCCGCGGCGTCTCGATGCGGATGCGCGGACTTGCCGCAAGGGCTTCGGCGCGAGTCTTGACCGCCGGAGCCGGCGGCGCGGCGGGAACGGGCGGCGCCGCTTCGGGCGCAGCCGGCGCCTGCGCGCCGGGCTGCGTTCCCGCTTGCTGCTGTTGCTCCGTCGGCGCGGGCTTCGGTGGCGCGAAATAGGGCGCCACGAAGAATTGCCACCCGATCAGGATCGCCATCAGCAGAGCGATCATCAGGAACAGGTTCTTTTGTTGCTCTTCCATGCGGGGTCTCTCGGGCGGCGAGGCCGATCAGTGACTGTGGCGGCAGCGAGCGCCCTGGCCGTGGGCCGTGGGCTCGGGGACGGGGTCGTATCCGCTGCCGCCCCAGGGGTGGCAGCGCGCAAGGCGCCGCGCGGCGAGCCAGAGGCCCCAGAGCGCTCCATGCGTCTCGATCGCCTCGGCCGCGTAATCCGAGCAGGTCGGCAGATAGCGGCAAGCCGGCGGCAGGAGCGGAGAGAGGAATAGCTTATAGAAGCGGATCGCGCCGCGGAGCAGGAGCTTCAGCACGGGTTTCTGTCCCCTTCTTCTGCGGATTCCTCACGCCAAGTCCCGAGCCGGCGGAGCGCCGTCTCGAGATCGGCGAGGAGGGCGCCATAGACCCGCTTCGGCGTCTCCGCCCGCGCGATCAGTACGTAGTCGAAGCCGGGGCGCGCGTGAAGCGGCATCACCGCCGCCGCCGCTGCCTTGAGGCGACGCCGCGCGCGGTTGCGGATGACGGCATTGCCGATCTTGCGCGTCGCCGTGAACCCGACCCGGATCGCCTCCGGACCGCGCGGCTGCGGGCCCTGCGTCTCGGGGTTGGATGCTAGTGTTTGCAGGATCAAGCCCGGCGCCACCCATTTGCGCCGCCCGGCGGCGACACGGAGGAAATCCGACCGCCGCCGCAGGCGCTCGAGCGCTGGCACGATCGCAGCGGGGCTGGCGCCCCGTCCCTCAGGCGGAGAGGCGCTTGCGACCCCGGGAACGCCGACGCGCCAAGACCTTGCGCCCGCCCACGGTCGCCGTGCGCGAGCGAAAGCCATGGCGGCGCTTGCGGACGAGCTTGCTTGGCTGATAGGTGCGCTTCACGGGCCTTTGCTCCGGCTGCGGCTTCTCAGGAAAACGAGGCCGCTGTATACGGGAGCGGGGGGGCGAAGTCAACGTCAGGGGGCGCGTGCGGGCGTCACGGCAAGGTGAATCGGGATTGATCCTGCCTCTCCCTTAGGATTGGTGCGGTCGCGGGCCATGACGAGCCGAGGCACGAGAACGGCGATGGAGCAGATCGAGGTGGAACCCGCGCGCGGCACCGGCCCTCGGCGCTGGATTGCGCTGGCGGCGCTGGTGCTGGCGGGGGTCCTCTGCTATGCGCTCGGCCTCCACCGATATCTCACCTTCCATGCGCTCGCTGAGCACCGGGAGTGGCTGATCGCGGAGGTCCGCAGCCTCGGCTATCTCGGCCCGCTCGCCTTCATCGCGATCTACGCGCTGGTCGCGGGGCTCTCGATCCCCGGCGCCGCGGTGATGACGCTCGCCGGCGGCTTCCTCTTCGGAACGGTACTCGGCACGCTTTACAACCTGCTGGGCGCGACACTCGGCGCGACCGCGGTCTTCCTGATCGCCCGCTCCGCCTTCGGCGGCATTCTCGAGCGCCGCGCGGGACCCCTCCTCAAGAAGGTCGAAGCCGATTTCCGCCGCGATGCCGTGAGCTATCTCCTGGTGCTGCGCCTGGTGCCGCTATTTCCGTTCTGGCTCGTAAACCTGGTGCCGGCCTTCTTCGGCATGCGCCTGCGGACCTACGTCCTCTGCAGCTTCTTCGGGATGCTGCCGGGGGCGCTCGTCTATACCAGCGTCGGGGCGGGGCTCGGCATGATCCTCGACCGCGGCGAGACGCCCGATCTCGGCCTCATCTGGGATCCCCGGATCCTGTTGCCGCTCTTGGGATTGGCGCTGCTCGCGCTGCTGCCGGTGCTCTACAAGCGCTGGAAGCGCGCGCGATGACGGAGCGCATCGCAGCCGATCTCTGCGTCGTCGGTGCGGGCTCGGGCGGTCTCAGCGTCGCCGCCGGCGCCTCGCAACTCGGCTGGAAGACCGTGCTCATCGAGCATCGCCTCATGGGCGGCGACTGCCTCAATTTCGGCTGCGTGCCCTCGAAGGCGCTGCTTGCGGCTGCAAAGCGTGCGGCTGCTTCGCGCGAGAACGCCAGCTTCGGCCTCGAGGGTCCGCTACCGCGCGTCGATTTCGGTGCCGTCATGGACCGCGTCCAGCGCGTCATCGCTGCAATCGAGCCCAACGACAGCCAAGCCCGCTTCGAGGGTCTCGGTGTGCGCGTCATCCGCGCTTTCGCCCGCTTCACCGGGCCGGACACCCTTGAGGCCGGCGACGTCACCGTCAGCGCACGGCGCATCGTCATCGCCACCGGCTCCTCACCGTCGATGCCACCGATACCCGGCCTCGAGAGTGCGCCCTTCCTCACCAACGAGACGCTCTTCGCCAACCGGACGCTGCCGGAGCATCTCGTCGTCATCGGCGGCGGCCCCATCGGGATCGAGATGGCGCAGGCGCATCGCCTGCTGGGCGCGCGTGTCACTGTGCTCGAGGCGGCGCCGCGGGCGATGGCAAAGGACGATCCCGAGCTCGTGACGCTGCTCATGGAGCGCCTCATCGCCGAAGGAATCGCGCTACGTGTGGGTGCAAGGATTCTCCGCGTGGAGCCCGCGGGCGCAGGGGTTGCGGTGGTGCTCGCGGGCGAAGGCGGGGAGGAGCGGCTCCTCGCCTCGCATCTCCTGGTGGCTGCGGGACGGCAGGCCAGCCTCGAAGGGCTCGAGGTCGAGAAGGCGGGGATCGCGCTCGGACCCAAGGGCGGTCTCGTTCTCGATCGGCGGCTCCGCACCACGAACCGCCGCATCTATGCCGTGGGAGATGTCGCGGGCGGACCGCAATTCACCCATGTCGCCGGCTATCACGCGGGGATCGCGATCCGGAACATCGTCTTCCGGCTGCCCGCGAAGGTCGATTACAAGGCGCTCCCCTGGGTGACCTTCACCGATCCCGAGCTCGCGCAGGTCGGACTCACCGAAGCCGAGGCGCGGGAGCGACATGGCCACGACCTCGCGGTTCTGCGCTGGCCGTTTCAAGAAAACGACCGCGCGCAGGCCGAGGGCGAGACGCATGGCCTCGTCAAGGCGCTGACGCGCCGGAACGGCCGCATTCTCGGCGCCTCGATCCTCGGCAAGCATGCGGGCGAGCTCATTCAGTCCTGGGGCGTTGCGATCGGCGCGGGCCTCAAGATCGGGGCGCTCGCGACGGGGATCGCGCCCTACCCGACCTTGGGCGAGGCGAGCAAGCGGGCAGCGGGCAGCTTCTACGTGCCGAAGCTTTTCGGCGAGCGCACGCAGCGTCTCGTTCGGTTGCTGAAACGGCTGGGTTAGGCGCCATGGCCGAGAGTCCACGCCCTGTCCAACCCTGTGCTAGTCTCGGGCCATGATCGCGCGCCTTCGCCGCCTCGCCCCGTTCTTCCGCAGCCTCTCGGCGCGGCTCCTGTTGCTTACGATCGTCTTCGTGATGCTGGGCGAGGTGCTGATCTTCGTGCCCTCGGTCGCACGCTTCCGCCTCACCTATCTCCAGAGCCGGATCGATTCCGCGCGGCTCGCGACGCTCGCGCTCGAGGCCGCGCCCAACAACATCGTGAGCCAGAACCTCGCGAACGAGCTGCTGCTGCATGTGGGCGCGAGCGGAATCGTGCTGCGCATGCCCGACCACACGAGCCTGCTGATCGCGAGCGACATGCCGCCCACGGTCGACGTGACCTACGACCTCCGAGAGGCCGACGCTTTCAGCCTCATCGGCAACGCGCTGGTGGCGCTGAGCCGTTCGGACAATCGTGTACTGCGCGTGCTCGGAACTTCGCCGCAGGACCCCAAACTCGCGATGGAAGTCCTCCTGGTCGAGAAGCCGATGCGCGAGGAGATGTGGGAATTCGGCGGGCGCATTTTCGCGCTCTCGATCGTTATTTCCCTCATCGCCGCGGCGCTTGTCTATCTGAGCCTGCAATGGCTCCTGGTCTGGCCGATGCGCCGGATCACTCAGAGCATGATGAGCTTCCGCGAGGATCCCGAGAATGCCGCACGGGTGATCGAGCGGAGCCGGCGCAGCGACGAAATCGGCATGGCCGAGCGCGAGCTCGCGCAGCTCCAGGAGACCGTGCGCCAGGCGCTCCGGCACAGCGCGCGCCTCGCCGCCCTCGGCACCGCCGTCACCAAGATCAATCACGATCTCCGCAACATCCTCTCGACGGCACGGCTGGTCTCCGACCGTCTCGCCGGGAGCGGCGCGCCGGAGGTGAAGCGTGCGGTGCCGCGCCTCGTCGATGCGATCGACCGGGCGGTGGCGCTCTGCTCGCGCACGCTCAACTTCACGCGCGAGGGCGCGCCGCCGTTGAGCCTTTCGCGCTTCCTCCTGGCAACGCTGGTCGAGGAACTCGCGGACGTGCTCGACCTCCGCGGCGGCGAACGGCCGCTGCTGCTCGACCGGGTGCCGCCGGATCTCGCGGTCGAGGCCGACCGCGAGCAGCTCAACCGCGTGCTCATGAATCTGCTCCGGAACGCGATGGAGGTCGGGGCGCAGCGCGTCACCGTCTGGGCCGCCTCGACCCCCGAGGGGACAGCAATCGAGATGCTCGACGACGGGCCGGGCCTACCGCCCAAGGCGCGCGCCAATCTCTTCCAGCCCTTCGCGGGCTCGGCGCGTCCGGGCGGCACGGGTCTCGGTCTTGCGATTGCGCGCGAGATCATGCGCGCCCACGGCGGCGACATCGTGCTGGTCGAGAGCACCGCCCGCGGCACCACTTTCCGCCTCACCTTGCTGCGCGCGACCGGCACCGGCCGGCGCGATGCCGAGCCCAAGATCCCGACGCCCCAGGACATCCCGGGGGAGTGAGCGCGGCTTTCCGGCCTGGCTGGCGCCAGCATACTGCACAGACGCCCTGCCTCCTCCCATCGCTATCGAGGTTAGTTTCCGCTTTCGCGTGACCGAGGCACGCTAATCGAGTGCCAGCACCAGTGCCTTGAGATATGCCGATTCCGGCAGGTGCGGATGGACGGGATGATCCGGGGCGGCGCCGGCGCTGCGGAGAAGGCGGCCGCTGCGGCCGGCGTCCTCCAAGCCGCGGCGCGCCGATTCCCAGAACTCGTCGGGCGTCACGTTGTGCGAGCAGGAGGCGAGGAAAAGATAGCCCTGCGGCGCTACGGCGCCCGCCGCGAGGCGCGCGAGCTTGCGATAACCGCGCAGACCCGGCCCCAGGTCCTTCTTCGATTTGACGAAGGCGGGTGGGTCCGAGATCACGATGTCGAAGCGCTCGCCCGCGCCCCCGAGAGCCTCGAGCTCCGCGAAGGCCTCGCCGCGCCGGAAGTGGCAGCGCTCGGCGACGCGGCTGAGCTCGGCGGAGCGGGTCGCCAACGCGAGCGCGGGCTCGGAGCGGTCGATGCCGGTCACTTCCGTTGCGCCCGCCATCGCCGCGGCGACGGCAAAGCCACCGCCGAAGCAATAGACGTCGAGGACACGCGCGCCCTGCGCGAGCCTCGCCATGAAGGCGCGGTTATCGCGCTGATCGTAGAACCAGCCGGTCTTCTGTCCCCCCACGAGATCGAGCGCGAAGCGCGCGCCGTTCTCTACGATCTCCAGGGGTTCCGGAAGCGTGCCGGCGGCGACGCGCACCTCGCTCGGGAGTCCCTCCTGCGCGCGCGCGGGGCTGTCGTTGCGGAGTAGGATCGCCTTCGGCGCCAGTACCGACGTGAGTGCTTCGACGAGCTCCATCTCGAGCCCCGCCATGCCAGCAGTGTTGAGCTGTGCCACCGCGACCTCGCCGAAGCGGTCGACGACGAGGCCGGGAATTCCGTCGGCCTCGGCGTGAACCAGGCGGTAGTAGGGGGCGGCGAACAACCTCTCGCGGATCGCGAGCGCGCGGCGCAAGCGCTTTGCGAGGAAGTCGGCGTCGATCCCGCGCTGTGGGTCGCGATCCAGGAGGCGGGCCGCCACCAGCGTGTGCGGATTGAAGCTCGCGGTGCCGAGGCTCCGCCCGTCCGCGGTCTTGAGCGCGACGATGCTGCCGGGAGGCAGGGCCTTGGCCGCGGCGTCCATCTGAATCTCGTTCGAGAAAATCCAGGGATGGCCGTGCAGCGCGCGCTTCTGATGACCCGGCAAGACCGTCACCGCCGGGCGAGGGGCATCGCTCATGACGGCGGAGTGTAGCGGCAATCAATCGCCGAGCGCCACGCCCTCGCGTCGAGAATCGGCACCGCCTTCGAGGCCGCGCTTCGTGCGCATCACGCCGTGGAGGCCGCTGTTGAGCTCGCGGATCGTCACGGTGTGGCCGCGCGCGCGGAGCGCGGCCGCGAGCGCTTCGGCGCCCGGGCCCGCCTCGATCTCGGTATTGGCGTTGCGGTTGCCGAGATGCGGCAGATCGACCGCGGACTGGATGTCCATGCCCCAGTCGAGGACGGCAATGAGCGTAAGCGCGACGTAGTTCGCGATCTCAGGCCCGCCCGGCGAGCCTATCACCAGCAGCAGCCGGCCATTGGGGCCGAAGACCAGGGTCGGCGACATGGTGCTGCGCGGGCGCTTGCCGGGCTCGACACGGTTCGCGACGAGCTTGCCGTCGACCTCCGGCCGGAAGGAGAAATCCGTTAGCTCGTTGTTGAGCAGGAACCCGTCCACCATCAATCGCGATCCGAACTCATTCTCGATCGTCGTTGTCATGGAGATCGCATTTCCCTCGGCATCGACAATAGAGAGATGGCTCGTCGAGGGAAGATCGAGCGCCGCGCCGTCGCCGCGGAGAAGCGCGTGCTTCTCCGGCGCTGCGCCGGGCTCAGCCTTGCCGTGATCGCGCTCGGGGTCGATGAGCCGCGAGCGCGCGGCGAGATAGGCGGGATCGAGGAGGCCCGCGACGGGCACCGACACGAAATCCGTATCCGCGAGATAGCGGTCGCGATCGGCATAGGCGAGCCGGCCCGCCTCGGCGAAAAGATGGAGTCCCTCGACCGAGGCCGGCCTGAGCCGCCGCAGGTCGAAGCGCTGTAGCAGCTCCAGAATTTGCAGCACCAGAATGCCGCCGGAGCTCGGCGGGCCCATGCCGCAAATACGAAAGCTGCGATAAGGACCGCAGACCGGCGGCCGCTCCTTCGCGCGATAGGCCGCGAGATCGGCGATTGTCATGTCGCCGGGCGCGACCGGCGCTTGCGCCACGGCGGCCACGATGTCGCCCGCGAGCGCGCCGGCATAAAAGGCGTCAGGCCCCTTCTCCGCGAGGAGCCGCAGCGTCGCCGCAAGGGCAGGATTGCGCAGCACCGAGCCGACGGGTTTGGCCGAGCCGTCTGCGTCAAAGAAATAGCTGCGCGCGGGCTCGTAGCGCCCGAGATACTTGTCGGCGGCGACAAGCGCATGGAGCCGCGGCGTGATCGCGAAGCCTCCTTCGGCGAGGCGGATCGCGGGCTCGAAGAGCCGCGCCCAAGGGAGCCGCCCGTGTTTTGCGTGGACGAGCGCCAGCATCTTGAGCGTGCCGGGGACGCCGACGGATCGGCCGCCGACCACCGCGTCCATGAAGGCGAGCGGCTTGCCGTCGGGTCCGAGGAAGCGATCTGGACGTGCGGCTGCCGGCGCGGTCTCGCGCCCGTCGAAGGTTTCGACGCGGTGCTCGCGCTGCGACCAGTAAAGAAGGAATGCACCTCCGCCGATGCCCGAGGACTGCGGTTCCACGAGATTGAGCACGAGCTGCGCCGCGATCGCGGCATCGGCGGCACTGCCGCCAAGGCGAAGCATCTGCCGCCCTGCCTCCGCCGCAAGTGGATTGGCGGCGGCCACCATGTCGCGCCGGGCGATGACGAGCCGATGCTCGGTCCGCCCGGTGTCCCGCTCGGGGAGCGGCGCCTCTGCTCGCGCGGCCGTTGCAAAGAACAATAGAAGCGCCACCAAGGCACCCTGGATTGCCCCGGCGGTGTGGTTAACCCCCTCAGCTTCCCCGCATTTTCTGATCCGCATGGAGTACCCCATCAGATCCGATTCGCCCCTTCTTATCCACACAAGGAAATGTGATACACCCTATAGGAGAAGGTTTTGAGTTTTGAGGGGCATTTGCGTCAGTTTCCTGGCCCAGCAGAGGTGCGATGCGCGGGGGGCGCGGCCTTGATCCATCCTACTCTCATCGACGCTCGCGGCGAGCCCTGGTGGGCCGGCGCACCGGAGCTACGCCGCCGTTTCGCGGCGGCTGGGGCCTTCGAGGACGTCTCCGCGATCGCGGTCCGCGAGCATGGCTATGTGCTGCTGCGCGAGCGCAAGGGCGCGCTGCACGTCGCGCTGCGACCGGAGCGGGTGACGCGGCCGGCGCTGGCGACGCTCTTCTTTCGGCTCGCGGAAGCAAAGCCCACGCGGTTGCTGTTGTCGCATTTCGGAGAGGAGTGGACGCACGAGGTCTGCGGCAATGCGCATGAGACGATGCTGCGGCTGGAGGATCTCGTGGCCTTCGCCTCGGGTTGGGCGCTGCGCGCGATCTACGATGTCGAGCGCCACCCGCTGATCCCGCGCCGTCACCCCTCGTTGCGGCAGCTCGCGCCAATGCTCGCGGTCTGGCACTTGCTCGGCGGGAGGGGGCCCGATCGTCTGGCGGAGGTGCTGGCGCCGCTCGGGTTTCTCGATCGCTCCGCGATTATTCGCCGCCCCAAGGGAACCGAGCGGGTCCTCTTCGAACATCGCGGCAAGGCCTTCACCTTCTATCAGCCCTGCTGGAACCTGCTCGCGATGGGCCGCGACGTCGAGGATCAGCCGGATCGCGTCTACGGCGCGCACACGGCGCGCTGCTACCGTGAGACCTTCGCAGAAGACGCGCCGCGCTTCGAGTCCGTGGAGGCGCTTGTCCGCACGCCCGAACGCGAGGTCCGGCGCAGTCGCTTCGACCGTCTCATCCTCCCCTGGCGAACGCATAGCGGCGAACGCGTCGCGACCGGCATCTCCATCGTCCGCGCGAGCTATCGGCTCGGCCGCGCCTGAGACCGGCGGCCCGCGCCTCACTTAGCGGGCGACGGGGCTGCGGGTTTCGGTGCATGCTCGGGCTCGCGGCTCGACAGCTCCCTCGAGGTCCTCATGGCGCTCAGACGCGGTCCGCGCAACCTCATCACGGACGTCGATGGGATCGCCGTCGGCAATGCCGGGGACGCGCAGCTCAGAAGCGGCGTCACCGCGATCGTTCCGATGCGACGGATGCTCTGCGCGGTCGACGTGCGCGGAGGCGCGCCGGGGACGCGGGAGACCGACGCGCTCGATCCCGTGACGCTGACGGAGCATGTCGACGCGGTGGTGCTGAGCGGCGGCTCTGCATTTGGGCTCGATGCGGCGGGCGGCGTCATGGGGTGGCTCGCCGGGCAGGGCCGCGGGCTTCGGGTCGGGAGCGCGATCGTGCCGATCGTGCCGGCTGCGATCCTCTTCGATCTCCTTAATGGCGGCGAGAAGGGCTGGGGCGAGACCTCGCCTTATGGCGCGCTCGGCCGCGCAGCCGCGAGCGCGGCCGGCACCGATTTCGCGCTCGGCAATGCCGGTGCGGGTCTCGGCGCGAAAGCGGGCTCGCTCAAGGGCGGGCTCGGCAGCGCCTCGGCCGTCTCCGAGGATGGATTGCAGGTTGGGGCCTTGGTTGCGGTCAATTCGCGCGGCGAGACCACCATGCCCGGAAGCGCCTGCTTCTGGGCCTGGGCGCTCGCGCGCGACGGTGAATTGGGCGAGCAGCGCCCGCCCGCGGGTCCGCTCGATCTCCCGGAGCCCGAGCCGCCGGCGATTCATGTCAGCGCCAACACCACGATCGGCGTCATCGCGACCAATGCGGGGCTCAGCAAGGCCGAGGCGAAGCGGGTCGCGATCATGGCGCAAGACGGCTTCGCGCGCGCGATCCGGCCGATCCACACGCCCTATGATGGCGACAGCATCTTCGTGCTCGCGGGCGGTGGCTGGGCCTTGCCGGAGCCGCGTCCCTATTCGCTGATGCGGGTGGGCGCGGCGGCTGCGGATTGCATGGCGCGAGCGGTGATGCGCGGCGTCTATGAGGCCGAGAGCTTGGGCGAGCTCGCGGCCTATCGCGACCGCTTTCAGGAGCGCTGAGCGGTCAAGCCCCGCGCTTCACTTCCGCGAGCGGCGGCGCGAATTGCAGATCGATGTCCCAGGGAAAGAGGATCCAGGTGTCCTGGCTCACCTCGGTGACGAAGGTGTCGACGAGGGGGCGCCCCGCGGGCTTCGCGTAGACGGTCGCGAAATGCGCCTTCGGCAGCATTTCCCGCACCACGCGCGCGGTGTGGCCGGTGTCAACGAGGTCATCGACGATGAGAAGGCCGGTGCCGTCGCCCGCCACTCCCTTCAGCACCTTGATGGGCTGGCGCGCGCCGAGCTTGCGGTCGTCGTAGCTCGAAACGCAGATGGTGTCGACGAGGCGGAGGTCGAGCTCCCGCGCGACGATCGCCGCGGGCACCAGCCCGCCGCGGGTCACCGCGACAATGCCCGTGAAGGGACCGAGATCCAGGAGACGCCAAGCCAAGGCGCGGGCGTGCCGATGGAGCTCGTCCCAAGTAACGGGGAAGCGCTTGAGGTGGCCGGCGGCTGCGGCGGGCTCGGTCATGGCACAGATGCGGGCGGCGCTTCCGCCCGATTTACGCGGTCAGCGCACGTAGATTTGGACTTCGCTGGCTTGCGCGGAGGAGCTGGTGGTCGAGGAGAGATTGATGCGCTCTGGAGGCAGGCCCATGTTGGTGAGCGAGCGCACGACCGCATCGGCGTTGCGCTTGGAGGTTGTGGTGTTGAGCGCGACCTGGCCCGGCGTTCCGCTCGACGGCGCCACCGCGACCACGTCGAAGACGGCGCCTGGCCTGCGCTCCAGCGCTCGGCTCACGGCGGTATAGAGCGCCTGCTCGTAGGCGACGTTCGACCGGTCGAAGCGGATCACCATGAGCGGCCGGCGGTCCGCGCGCCCGCTCGATGCGGAGGCAACCTGCTGCGTCGACGCGCTCGAATAGGCGCGGTTGCTGAGGCTCTGGCCGTAGAGCTCGCCGTTCTTGATCGCGAGCGACAGCATCGTGAGGTTGCGGCGCTCGTTGCTGACGTAATTGCTCTGGCGGCTGATGTCCTCGCTGATGTCGTTGAGCAGGCGGTCGATCAGCACGACGGTGCGATTGCAGTCGTTCTCGAGCGTCGCGAGCTGGCGGTGATCCTCCTCGACTGCGCCCTGCAGCCCATAGGCTGCGCGCACGGATTCGAGGATGTAGGCCGCGAGCGCGGAGTCGCTTGCCGTGGCATTCGAGATCGTATTGAGGCGGGCGATGTCGTCGCTGAGTCGCGTCAAGGCAGCCTGCGCAGAGTTCCACTGCGCCTGGAGCTGCGGATTGCCCGGCGTGGTCCCGACCTGGAGCCGCGAGTTCACCGACGCGACCAAGTTGTAATAGTTCGACGCGTCCTGCGAAATCTGCTGGCGAGACTGCTGCAGCTCGGCGTTATGCTGATTGATATTGGCCTGCAGGCGCTGCAAATCCGCACGCAGCCCCGCGACCTTCTGACCGACATAAGTGCCGGTGCTCGCGCCGGGCGTGACGGGCCCAGCGTTGTAATTGCCGCTGGTCACCGGCGGCGGCGCCGGTACTTGCGAGACCGTTGGCTGAGGATTCGATTCTGCCGGTGAGGGCGGTATCTGCTGGGGCGGGGGATATCCCGAGGCCTGCGAGGTCGAGGTCGGCTGGTCGGACGGCTCCTCGCCCGTGAGCACGGGCATGAGACTGTCGTCGACGAAGGAGCATCCGGCGAGCATTGCAGTCGCCACGATGATCATAAGATGCGAGCGAAGCTTGAGCATTGGGATGGCGACTGGTCTGTCTCCCCTTTTCCGACGCTGGCGTCGGCTCCCCCCGGCGCCTTAGGTGCAAGTGTTAATCGCACCTTATGATTCAGGTCCGGGATATTACGCAATGCCCCCTCCCCCCACAAGCCGTTTCGGACCCCTTCCGGGTAGGTGCCGCCCGACCGGGTGAGAGCCGAAGCGGTGCGCGCGCCGCCGAATCGGCGGCGGCGGCGGCTCGACGTGCGTCTCGATTCGAGCGCGCCGCGCGCCGCGGCGACGACGTCGCCCGGGGTTGCCTCGTCAGGGCCGTTCCGCTAGTGTCCGCGGCCTCCATACGGGACCATGCGATCCCGCCAGTGCGCCCGTAGCTCAACTGGATAGAGCACCAGACTACGGATCTGGGGGTTAGGGGTTCGAATCCTCTCGGGCGCGCCATTCTCGAAAAAAATTTGGCACCGCGTAGGACAGCATTGAGAGCCAGCCGGCGGCGGCCCGCGCCTTCGCCGATTTCGAACGGCGAGTGGAGCACATGCAGCCGAACTTTCGGCCCTTCTGGGGCAAGGCGCGGCCACGGGATGGTCGGGGACCTCGCAAACATCCGCTCTGGATGCATTCGCTCGATGTTGCGGCCGTCGGGAAGCAGTTGGCGCGATCGCATCATGGCCTCTTTCTTCGGATCGCGAGCTCGCTCGACTGGTCTCTGAAGGATACCGAGGGTCTGTTTGCGTTTCTGCTGACGCTGCACGACCTCGGCAAATTCTCGCGCGTTTTCCAGAAAAAGGCCGCCGACCAAGATCGCCACAACCTCTTCGAGATCGAGACGCAGCCGTTCGAGCCGTCCCTGCGGGCCGGCGACCGGCTGCGCTTTTGCCTCCGCGCCAATCCCGCGCGCAGTCTGCCGGTCGAGGGCGAACCGCGCGGCAAGCGCATCGATCCGATTGCGGCCGCGCTGAAGGAGCTGTCGCCTGCGGAGCGGAGAGAGCGCCGCCACGCGATCGCCGAGGAGGTGGGACGCAAGTGGCTTTCGGCTCAGGGCCAGCGATCACCCCGGGGCGCTCACCCGGATCTCTTGGGGGCTCCGAAGAGCCCTTAATTACCGCCCTTTCGGCCGGTGCGGCGGGACACTTTCCGCCCTCGCAATCGCATCGCGACGATACCTGGAGGACCGACGATGCTCAATCTGTTTGCCTCGCTCACCATGCGTCGCGGCACATTCTCCGTGGGCTCGGGGTTGAACCGCCGCGTTCCCGCGGGCGCGGGTTCGGCGCGAGCGCGCGGTGAGAAAAGCAAAGGCCCGGATTGCTCCGGGCCTTTGCCGCGACTACCCCGGGGCGCACACCCGGATCTCTTGGGGGCCCCATGGAGCCCTTAATTACCGCCCTTTCGGCCGGTGCGGCGGGATACTTTCCGCCCTCGCAATCGCGTCGCGACGATAGCTGGAGGACCGACGACGCTCAAGCCGTTCGGGGTGTCGCGGGATCGAAACTGCATTCCCGCACTCAGGGCTCGTCCGGAGAGGAGTACCCCTTCGCTCGCATGCAGATGCCGACCATGTCGCCGGTGCGGTTCTGGTTCTGCATGTTGAGGGTGTCGCGCTTGAGGCCGAGCGTGCCGGAGCGCTGCCAATCTTGGCTGCGGGTCGCCATGATGTCGGCGTCGATGTTCTGGTCGCGGCGGGTCGCCGTCCTGGCCTCGGACTCGCAGGCGTCGAGGTCCGCGCGCGCGGTCTCCGGGCTCACGCCGGATTTGCTCCATTGCCCGCTGCCGGAACAGGCGGCAAGGCCCATCAAGAGGAAGAGCGGGAGAGCCCGTTTCATCTGTGCCGCCGGTAAACCAAAGATTAACCCCGGAGTGCCTTAGATATCGGCTGCAAACCGCGCTCGCGCAACCCCGATCCCGCCGGACCTCGCCGCCCATGCCGTTTCCGCGCCGACCGCTCCTGCTCCTCGCCCTGCTTGCGGGGCTATCCGCCTGCAATGTCTGGCAGGATCGCACGGAATTTGCCCCGCCGCAGAGCCGCTGGGGGTCGACGCAGCCGAGCGCCACGGCCGCAAATGCCCCGCCGCCAGCAACCCCCGTGCAGTATTGCTATCGCACCCTCGCGACGGTGGATTGCTACACCGAGACCCAACCCTCCCGCGTCACCGGCTACACCGGCACCTATCCGAAGCCGGACTAGGCCGCGCCCGCGCAG
>Ga0335077_10006744_pt1 | contig 14199 bp, 8 predicted proteins | sample Lox_Sample_31_FD_207151 | JGI IMG/M metagenome (GOLD analysis project Ga0335077, IMG submission 207151) | Soil microbial communities from Loxahatchee National Wildlife Refuge, Florida, United States - Lox_Sample_3.1 | ecosystem: Environmental > Terrestrial > Soil > Wetlands | place: USA: Florida...
AGCGCATCGAACGCGGCCAGGTGGCGGTGTTCAAGGCGCTGTCGCGCTCGCCCATTGTTGTCCAGGAGATGTTTGCCCTGCGGTCGCACTTGAAGGCGGGCGAGAGGTCCATCAAGGAAATCGTCGTCTTCAATGACGACGAGCTTACCGAGGACAAAATCCACGAGGGGTTGCGAAGGGTCATCAGCACCATTGATGAGATGGAGCGGCTCTATAAGCGCGCCTTGCAGTTCCAGGCCAAGCGCGAGGCCATCGCCCGCACCAAGCGGCCCCACGATTACCGCCGCTACGCGCTGACGGAGGCGCGTCACCGGATCATGGTATCGCAGTTGTTCCGGTCGGCCGAGTTCACCCACGCGGAGCGTAAGCGGTTGATCGAGCGGATCCGGCAGGCGGTGGACGAACTGAAGCCGGTGGAGCGCGAGGTCAACCGGTTGGAGCGTAAACTGGAGGGCGCGCGATCCGGTGATCATAAGGACCTCAGGAAAGAGCTGCGACAATACAAGGCCCGCCTGGGCGAGATCGAGGACCACAATCAGGCTAGCGTTGTAGCTCTGAAGCGCACGCTCAACACGATCATCGAGGGCGAGCGGACCGCCGACGCCGCCAAACGCGAGCTGATCGAAGCCAACCTTCGCCTGGTGGTGTCGATCGCCAAGAAGTACACCAATCGCGGCCTGCAGTTCCTGGACCTGATCCAGGAAGGCAACATCGGTCTGATGAAGGCGGTGGACAAGTTCGAGTACCGGCGCGGCTACAAGTTCTCCACTTACGCCACGTGGTGGATCCGGCAGGCTATCACGCGTGCCATTGCCGACCAGGCGCGCACCATCCGCATCCCGGTCCACATGATCGAGACCATTAACAAGCTCATCCGCACGTCACGCCAGCTCGTCCAGGAATACGGGCGCGAGCCGACCTCGGAAGAGATCGCCAAGCGCATGGACATTCCGGTGGTGAAGGTGCGCAAGGTGCTCAAGATTGCGCAGGAACCCATCTCGCTGGAGACGCCGATCGGCGAGGAAGAGGATTCGCATCTGGGCGATTTCATTGAGGACCGGGGCGTGATCTCGCCCGCCGAGGCCGTGATCAATATCAACCTCAAGGAACAAACAGACTCGGTGCTGAAGACTCTCACGCCGCGCGAAGAGAAAGTGATCAAGATGCGCTTCGGGCTCGACGACGGCAGCGAGCACACCCTGGAGGAAGTCGGGCAGAGCTTTGCCGTCACACGCGAGCGCATCCGGCAGATCGAGGCCAAGGCGCTGCGTAAGCTGCGCCACCCCTCCCGCAGCCGCAAGCTGCGCGCGTTCCTGGAACAGACGGCGCGCGAGACGGCAGGGGCGTAGCGATTTTGGGTTTTCGATTTTGGATTGGAGAACTACTCGCGATGGCTCTTCGGATTTTGGATTGGAGAACCTGTTAGCGACGGCTCTGGTCTTGAATCCGAGATCCGAAATTCAAAATCCGGAATCCAAGACGCCTCACGTTGACCGCGCAGCTTTTCAATGGAACTGATTCTCAACCTCGGTTGGCTGTTGCTGGCGGCGGCTTGCTGCTGTTTCTGGTGGCCGCGCCGGCAGCGCTCGGGAGCGCGAGCCGAAAGGCGATTCCGTGGATTCGTGGCTCTCGGCTGCGCGCTGGTGGTACTTTTCCCGATTATCTCTGTCACCGACGACCTGCACGCCGAACAAGCGGTGATGGAGGACTCGAGCGCGCGAGTCAGCAAGCTGAGAGGAAACACCAGTTCCGCGCCGATCGTCGGGCACCATGGCCCGGCGTTACCGACCATCCATCCTTCCGATTCTTACTATGCGCTTCGAGTCGTAGGCCTCGTGTTCGCAAACCACAGGGGGTCAACTGGCGTGGGTGTGGCCCCGCCTCGATTCGGCCGCGCGCCTCCATCCTCCCTCCTCTAGTCGTCCGACCAAGCTTCTCACGTGATTGTTTCTGGCGCGTTTCGATTTTCGAAACCGCACCGCTTCATTGAATGGGGCGAGCCTTCAGGAAGGCCGGATCGCCACGCAACGGCAACGTAGCGTTGGATTGGTGGTCCTCCGGGCTAACTCCGAGCGAGGCAGGAGAATCGTATGAATCACAAGATCTTTAGAACACGGTTGGTGTCCGGCGGGTTGGCTGCAGGCCTGATACTGCTTCTGTCGAGTTGCGGGAAGACGCCGACCGTGGCCGCGGACCAGCAGAGCGGTTCTGCCTCCGGTATAGCTTCCGGCGCGCCGGCGGGCGACTACGTTTTGCCCGCCGATCCGCGCGGTGTGGCCACCGCTCGCGTTGAAGCGCGCCAGTTGCCAGACTACCTGGAAATCGCGGCACATATCGAGGCTGATCCGACGCGAGTGGTGCACGTGTTCGCGCCCATCAGCGGCCGCTTGATCTCCGTCACGGTTCGCCCCTCCGACCACGTCACCGCGGGCCAGACGCTGGCCGTCCTTGCCTCGAGCGACGTGGCCGCGGCTCGTGCTGCATATCGGCAGGCCGCTGCCGACAATGAGGTTAAAAAGAAGGCGCTGGCGCGAGCTGAGGACCTCTATCAGCACGGCGCGCTCGCCGCCAAGGACTATCAGCAGTCGCAAGCCGATGCTCAATCGTCGTCCGCCACACTCGAAAGCGCTGTCGAACGCCTGCAACTCTTGAATGTCGAGCCGACTGGCTCGTCCGATCAGATCAAGGTGCTCGCGCCGCGGGCCGGAGTGGTGATCGATTTGGGAGCGGCAGCGGGCGAGTTCTCCAAATCGCTCGACAATTCGTCGCCGTTGTGTACTTTGGCTGACCTCAGCACTGTTTGGGCGCTCGGCGATGTGTACGAAAAAGACCTCGCCACCGTCAAGGTGGGTGAGGCGGCGGACGTTCAGGTGAATGCCTATGCCGGCGAAACTTGGCGCGGGCGGGTCGGCGCCATCTCGGACCAAGTGGACCCCAACACACGCACCATGAAGGTCCGGGTGGTGCTGCCCAACAGCAACGAGCGGCTAAAACCTGAGATGTTCGGATCCATCCGGCTTCTGCGATCGACCCAAATGGGTGTGGCAGTGCCGGCCACGGCGGTCCTGCGGGAAGGATCAGCGGGCTCGGTTTTCGTTCAGCGCGCTCCGGGCCACTTCGAACGTCGAGCCGTTACGCTCGGCCGTACCCTCGACAACGACCAGGTGGAAGTGGTCAGCGGATTGAAGCCTGGCGATACCATCGTTACCCAGGGACCCGGGCTTTTGCAGGCCACTGCGTCGGACCCGTAAGAAAGTGGCTAGTGGTCAGTGACTAGCGGCTAGCAACTGGCCCCCTTCTTTACTCGCCACTGACCGTCGGGAGCAGGTGGGCCCGCGCTCCCAGCAAACATGATGAAGAGTCTCGTTCACACGCTGCTGCGTTATCGCGCTCTGATGCTGGTGGCGCTGGCGGCTTGGCTGGCGACCGGAATCTACGCTTACGTCCGCCTTGATATCGAAGCTTACCCCGACCCTTCGCCTCCCCTCGTGGAATTCATCACTCAGAACCCTTCTTGGTCTGCCGAGGAAATGGAGCGGCAGGTGACGGTGCCGGTAGAGACTGCTCTCTTCGGCATTCCGCGTCTTCAGTACACTCGATCGATCAGCTTATTTGGCTTGAGCGACGTGAAGCTATACTTTGATTACAACAGCGACTACTACTGGGACCGGCAGGAAGCGCTGAATCGGATGCAACTGGTATCGTTGCCCAACAATCTCTCGCCGCAACTTTCGCCGTGGTCCCCCATCGGCGAGATTTACCGCTACCGCGTCGAAGGCCCCGGTTACTCGCTTAATGAGCTCAAGGCTACGGAGGACTGGTACATTCGTCGCGAGATCAAGCAGGTTCCCGGCATCATTGACGTCACCACCTTCGGCGGCACCACTCGGCAGTACCAGGCGGAAGTCGACCCACAAAAACTCCTGCAACTGAACGTCACCTTGCCTCAAGTACTCTCCGCGGTCGCGGCGGGCAATGCCAACGTGGGCGGCAACTACCTCACCCTGGGCAGCCAGAGTGTGAACGTGCGCGGCGTGGGATTGCTTCAGACCGTGGACGACATGAAGAACGTGGTCGTCGCCGAGCACAACGGCGTCGCGGTGTTCCTGAAAGATGTGGCGGACGTTCAGGAGGGTTACCAGCCGCGCCTGGGCAAGGTGGGCATGGATGGGAATCGTGACGTGATCGAGGGAATCGTCCTGCTGCAACGCGGCGAGCAGTCGCTGCCCGCGCTACGTCTGTTGCGGGAGCGAGTGAGCGCCCTCAACAACGGTCTGCTCCCCAGTGGGATGAAAGTCCGCACGATTTACGACCGCACCGACCTGATTCACATCACCACCAGCACCGTCGAGCACCTGGTGCTGATGGGTTTGATCTTCGTCACCACCTTGCTGCTGATCTTTCTTGGCAACGTCGGCGTTTCGTTGATCACCGCGCTCACCATCCCGGTCTCCGTGCTCTTTGCCTTCATTCTCATGGTCACCAGCGGCGCCTCCGCCAACCTCATCTCAATCGGCGCCATCGACTTCGGAATTCTGGTGGATGCGGCGGTGGTGGTGGTAGAAAACATACATCGCCGCTTGGGCGCGCGCAGGGAAGATGAGGCAGCATTCGACGTCATTGCTGAAGCCACGGCAGAATCCGCGCGTCCGGTGCTTTTCTCGACCTTGGTGATCCTGGTGGCATTCCTGCCGCTCTTCACCATGCAAGGCGTTCCGGGCAGAATCTTCGCCCCGATGTCCATTACCTACGGATTCGCCCTCACCGGAGCTCTCTTGTTTGCGCTGCTGTTTGCGCCCGTGCTCGCCTCCTGGACGCGGAAGAAAGTCTCCACCAAGCCGCCTGAGACACGGCTGGTGGGATGGTTTCACAAACTCTATTCCCGCCTGCTACCTAAGGCGCTGGCGTACCGCTGGGCTGTATTGGTCCTGGCTGCCGCGATGCTGGTAGTGACTCTCTTCCTGCTCGCATCAGTGGGTGGCGAGTTCATGCCCAAGCTGGAAGAAGGCAACCTGTGGGTGCGCGCCACACTGCCGGTAGACATCTCCTTCGAAGCATCGTCCAAGCTGGGGGACGAGATCCGCGCCACCTTGCAGGGTTTTCCGGTGGTGACCCACGTGGTGTCGCAGTTGGGCCGGCCCGACGACGGCACCGACGTTACCACGTTCAACAACATCGAGTTTTTCGTCCAATTGCAACCCGAGGACGAGTGGCCGCACGGGCTCACCAAGCCTGAACTCATTGGTCAGATGAACTCGTCGCTCAGCAAGTACCCGGGGGTGGATTTCAACTTCTCCCAGAACATTCAAGACAACGTGGAAGAAGCCATGTCGGGCGTCAAGGGAGAGAACTCACTCAAGCTCTTCGGGCAGGACATCGACGTGCTGGCGTCGAAAGCCGCGGAGATTAGCAATGTGATGAGGCGCGTGCCGGGCGTCACCGACTTGGCCATCTTCCAGGAAACAGGACAACCGGAACTGGTGGTGACGATCGACCGCGAAGCAAGCGCGCGCTACGGCCTCGCCGCCGCCGATGTTAACGCTGCCGTCCAGGCGGCGGTCGGTGGGCAGGCGACGACCCAGATCCTGCAGGGCGACCGCCGCTTCGACTTCGTGGTGCGCTACCAGCCCCAGTTTCGCCAGAGTCCGGAGCCGATCCGCGACATCCTTCTGCCCACGCCCGACGGCAGACGCGTGCCGCTGGGGCAGGTGGCGCGCGTCGATCTGCGACAGGGCGCCTTCATGATCTACCGCGAAAACGGCCAGCGCTATATTCCGGTAAAGTTCAGCGTCCGCGGCCGTGACCTCGCTTCGACGATGCAGGATGTCGAATCGCGATTGAAGAAATCCGTGCATTTGGCGGAGGGATACCATTACGAATGGGCCGGTGAGTACGAAAGCCTGCAAAAAGAGGAACGCCGCCTGGCAGTGGTGATCCCGGTCAGCCTGCTGATCATCTTCGGGCTGCTCTACACCCTGTTCGATTCAGCCAGCGCCGCGGTCAGCGTGCTGGCCATGCTACCCTTCGGAGCCATTGGGGGCGTCCTGTCCCTGCTTATCACGCACACGCCCTTCAGCATTTCGGCCGCCGTAGGATTTGCTTCTGCGCTGGGCGTCGGCACGCTGGGCGGGTGCGTCTTTCTGTCTGGCATTCGCAGGGCTGGACATGGCGGCGGAGGGCACAAGGGTTCGAAGTCCGCGCCCGAGGCAGGAGCTCAGCCCGATAAGTCCAGTAAGTCCAGTGGGACTGATGCCGAGAGCGCGCCGACGCCTGCCCGCGCTCATCAGGCGATCCAGGACGGCGCCATCATCGAAATGCGCCCGATCATGCTGGCGTGCCTGGCCGCCGGACTCGGTCTATTGCCTGCCGCGGTTTCTCACGGTATCGGCGCCCAAGCCCAGCAGCCGCTGGCTCGCGTGGTGGTGGGGGCAATGCTGACCACTACGCTCGCCATTCTTTTCCTGATCCCCATCTTTACCAGCTTCACGGATCCAGTGGAGAGTTGACAGTCGAAAGTTGAAGGTCGAAGGTCGAGAGGGAAGGGAAGAGAGGTTACCAGCGATCGGCTGTCGACCTTCGACTCTTTCCGACTCTTTCGGCGCGCTTGATTCCGTCACCATTCATTGATATCTTTGCCCTCGCCAGCGGAGGGGTAGTCATGTACCGCAAGGAATCGCGCCAACACAAAAACGTGCTCCGCCTGGCGTTGCTTGAGATTTGCGAAACTAACCGCACGTTGATTCGTAGAGCCTTCAGGAGGGACTGCCTATGAGCACTGATGTTGCCATTCCGCCCGTCGGGGAGCCATCCAGCAAGTCTTTTCTACAGCGGTTCATTGGGGTGTTCGTTTCACCTGGCGAGACCTTTGACGATATCGTCCGCAAGCCCGACTGGATAGCGCCACTCGTCGTTATGACCGTTGTCGCCATTGGCGGTGTGGAGATATTCCTGAACAAAATCGGCATGAAACCCGTCGTCGACTGGGCGGTGGAGCATAGCACTCGGGAGCCGAAACCAACTCCTGAGCAACTCGCTCCGGCTATTCGCATACAAACGATCTTTGCCCACGCCGGGGGAGTCATCGGCGAGACGCTTATGATGTTGATTATCGCTGCCCTCGGCCTCTTGATCGTAAACGCCATTTTGGGCGGCAAGATCTCCTTTCAAACGGCATTCGCCATCCCCTGCTACGCAAATCTCGTGACCATCATCCGCGCCGCCATCGGGGTGGTTATGATGCTTGCCGGAGGGCCCGACCACATCATCAGTAACCCTTCAAATCCCACACCCCTAAGCTTGGGATTCTTTCTGGACCCGGTGGATACGTCCAAGCGGCTTATGTCGCTTGGCAGTTCTCTGGACATTGCGACCTTCTGGTTCATGTTGCTACTCGGGGTCGGCTATTCCCGCGCTACAGGCGGAAAGGTGAAGGCGGGCTCTATCTTCGGATGCTACTTCGGCGCGTGGTTTATCTGGGCGCTTATCAAGATGGGGCTTTCAGGGCTCGGCGGCTAACAGAGCACGGCGCAGCGACACCCCCTCGAGCAGCGAAGGTGTGAAAAAACCCTGGGAGCGCGGGCGTCCCGCCCGCTCTTGGTCTTAGTTTCTCGACACTGAGGGCGAAGGAGCGGGCGAGACGCCCCCGCTCCCAGGATTTTTTTCACAGTTGCAGCGTGCGAGGATGCGGAGAATCCTCGACTTTGACTAGCGAGTCAGCCCCGCTGCCGATTTGCTACAATCTCCTTCGACGTCTAAGCGGGACCAAGGCGATTTGAGATTTGAGGTCATCACCCGCGATCCCAACAGCCGGGCGCGCGCCGGTCTGCTTTACACGCCGCACGGCGTGGTGGAAACCCCTGCCTTCATGCCCGTGGGCACCGCCGGGACCGTCAAGGCGATGGCGCAGGAGCAACTCGAGCAAATCGGCGTCGAAATGCTCCTCGCTAACACTTACCACCTTTACCTCCGGCCTGGCCATGCAACCATCCATGCCCTGGGTGGGCTCCATCGTTTCATGAGCTGGCCGCACCCTATCCTCACGGACAGCGGCGGATTCCAGGTGATGAGCCTGAAGGGGCTCGGCCGGGTCACCGAAGATGGCGTGTGGTTCCGCTCGCACCTCGATGGCTCCTCGCATTTTCTTTCTCCCGAAAAAGCGGTGGACATCCAGTTGGCGCTTGGCGCCGACATCATCATGATCCTCGACGAGTGCGTCGAGTATCCTTCAAGTTATGAAACCACGCGCCGGGCCATGCAGTTAACCGGGCGGTGGGCGCGACGTGCCAAGGATCACTATCTTTCCGAGACGCAACGGCAAAAAAGCAAGTCGGGAGTCGGGAGTCGGGAGTCGGGATCTGCGACAGTAAGTGACGCTCTACTCTCTACTCGCGACGGCGAGCTTTCCCTTCCTCCCGATTCTCGACTCCCTGCTCCCGACTCTCTTCTTCGGGTCCCGGGTCTCGAGTCCCAGGTCAAGGCTATCTTCGGCATCGTCCAAGGCGGTGTGGACAAATCCCTTCGACGGGAAAGCGCCGCCGAGATGGTGGAGATCGGCTTTGCTGGATACGCGCTGGGCGGACTTTCGGTAGGTGAGCCCAAAAGCGAGACCTACGACGTGGTGGAATCGACCACGGAGTTGCTCCCCCAGGATCAGCCGCGATATCTCATGGGGGTGGGAACACCGGAAGATCTGGTGGAGTGCGTGGCGCGAGGCATCGACATGATGGATTGCGTGATGCCCACTCGCAATGCCCGCAACGGCACGGTGTTCACCTCCGAGGGGAAAGTGGTGGTGAAAAATGCGCGCTATGCGAAGGACGAGGGGCCCCTCGACCCGGCGTGTGGCTGCTCTGTCTGCTGCCGCTACTCTCGCGCCTACATTCGTCACCTTTTCAATGCCGGCGAGATGCTCGGCGCCACTCTGGCCACCCACCACAATCTCCACTTTTACCTTGACAGCATGAGAAAAATTAGGCACGCTATCCGCTCCGGGGCGTATAATACACTGTGGGCTGGCGTGCGTACGCGCCTCTGAGTGTTTGTTCGAAGCACCGAGCGTGCTGTATTACCACTAGCCACCTTGTGGTGACCTGTAGGATCCTCGACCATGGAAAATAGAGCATGAACATTGGCTGTGCATTGCTGCGAAACTGGCCTCTGTTTCTCGCTGCCGACCCTGGCGCGGGCAGCGGCTTGGTGCAGTTCCTTGTGCTTTTTGCCCCTTTGCTCCTGATCTGGTATTTCCTTATCATCCGCCCGCAGCAGCGTCAGCGCGCCAAGCTGAAGGAGATGCTGGAAAACTTGAAGACGGGGGATAAGGTGGTCACGAGCGGCGGAGTGTATGGTACGGTCGTCGGATTCAGAGATACCGTTGTCCAGTTGCAGGTGGCTCCACAAGTAAAGCTCGACGTGGCGCGGTCGGCAATCACGGGTATGCAAGCGTCGGAGGAGAAGGCGGACAATGGTTCCGGCCGTGAAGCGGGTGCGAAAGCAAGGAAGTAGAGGTAGGGGGCAGTTTTCTTAATTCGGAAGGAATAAGGAAACGAAGCCAAACGAAGCCATAGAATGTAAACCGTCAACTATCAATGGGGTGGGCCGGGATGGGGAAAAACGAAGCCACCACATCTAAGCCTAGTCAAATCAATTTGTTAGGGGAGCGTGAGGGCCGTTTTTTGAGAAGTTAGGAAGAAACCCTGTCTCTGTATTGCCGATTGCTTCGAAGTCATTTGTTTTCGGCAAGAGCTGCCAGAGAGCCTGGGAGCGCGGGCGTCCCGCCCGCTCTTCATTTGGTGGTTGCTGGTGGCCGATTCGAGGATCGGCAGCAGCCAAAGCGGTTCCTTCAATCGACGATCGTTAACGTCAATGCGCAAGAGCGGGCGGGACGCCCGCGCTCCCTGGGTAAAAGAGATGACGTAAGGGGAATTATTCATGGAAAAAAGCATTCGTAACCGGGCGCTGGTGATTCTGGGCGCGCTCATCATCTGCCTGTTCGCCATCATCGGTTTTCCGAAGAATATCAGCGAGCTCAAGCAGAATGTGGCCGACCGGATCCGTCTGGGTCTCGATCTGAAGGGCGGAACTCACCTCGTGGTGCAAGTGAAGGTGGAGGACGCGGTGAATGCTACCGCCGACCAGGCGATCGAGCGCTTCAAAGACGAGCTCAAGAAGCGGAACATTCCTTATGCCGACATCGAGAAGACCGACAGTACGCATATCCTGATCAAGGGTGTTCCTCAAGAAAGGTCACAGGATGTCCAGGCATTGGCCACCGAGCAGTTTTCCGATTGGGACCTGAGCCGTGTGTCGGGCGACGCCAGTGCCCGTGTCCTCGCCCTCAAGGCCAGCGCGGCCGCTGCTATCCGCACCGCCACCGTGGAACAGGCGATGAATACGATCAACAATCGCATCAACCGCCTTGGCATCGCCGAGCCGACCATCGCGGAGTACGGCAAAGCGGACGACTACGAGTTGGTGATCGAACTTCCCGGCCTGGATGATCCCACCCGCGTACGGGATGTCATCCAGGCTCAAGCGATGCTCGAGCTGAGCATCGTTCAGGATGGTCCTTATTCGAGTAAAGAGGCCGCGCTCGAGGCGCACGGCGGGATTCTGCCTCCCGATAGTCAGTTGCTTCCCGGCGCGGGGGGGCCTAACGGCAGCGAGTCTTGGTACATCCTGAATAGGATTCCCGCCATCACCGGGCGCGACCTCAGTCCCGGCGGAGCCCAGCCGTCGCATGACGAGAACGGGCGGCCCAGCGTGAGCTTCACGCTCACCCGCGACGGCGCGGAACGCTTTAGCCGCGTCACCGGCGCCAATGTAGGAAAGTTGCTCGCTATCATCCTTGATAATCGGGTGGTGGAAGCTCCTGAAATCCATTCCCAGATCAGCGATCGGGGCGAGATTACGAGCGGAGCCTTCACGCCCCAGCAGACTCAAGACCTCTCCCTGGTGCTGAATTCGGGAGCCCTGCCGGCCTCTATCCATATCCAATCTGAGGAGACAGTCGGACCGTCGCTGGGGGCAGACTCGATCCGGCACGGCGTGGTCGCCTCCATCGTCGGCTTCGTCGCCGTGATGCTTTTCATGCTGGTGTATTATAAGGGCGCGGGCGTGAACGCCGACTTGGCGCTGATTCTGAACTTGATTATCCTGGTCGCGGCCTTTGCTTATTTCGGAGCGACGCTCACCCTGCCCGGAATCGCCGGCGTCATCCTCACGGTCGGCATGGGCGTTGATTCGAACGTGCTGATCTTCGAGCGCATCCGGGAGGAATGGCGCGCTGGCAAGGCCGTGGGCGCCTCAGTGGCCGGCGGGTTCGAACACGCCTTCAAGACGATTATCGATACGCACGTCACTACCGTTGCTTCGGCCGTGATTTTGTTCACGTTCGGAACGGGCCCCATCAAGGGCTTCGCCGTGACCCTGACCATCGGTTTGATCGCGAACCTGTTCACTTCAGTGTTTGTATCGCGCGTGATCTTTGACTGGGTGCTCACCAAACATACTCGGGGAGAGCCGCTGAGTATCTGAAGAAGCTGTCAGCAGTCAGCCGTCGGCAGTGAAGAAGCACGAGCCAAGTTGGGCGAACCGGTTTGCGGATCCCTGAAGGCTGATTACTGAAAGCTGATTGCTGACGGCTGAAAGCCGTTTGTTTTCGAAAAATTGGAACCGCCGCACGGAGTGCGGTGTCTAGACAAAAAGGAAGGACCGTTTTTCATGGAGTTTTTCCATCAGCCCAAGATTGACTGGATGGGCATAAAGTGGTACCTGATCAGTTGCTCTCTTGCGCTTGCCGTGGCCGGGATCATTTCCATGATAGTCAAACACGGCTTGGCCTATGGGATCGATTTTCGGGGGGGCACCGTGGTCACGGTGAAGTTTGCCAAGGCGCCAAACCTGGACGCGATTCGGAAAGAACTCGATAAACTGGGCCTGCACAACGCCACGGAGCAGACCTTTGGTTCGGCTTCAGACCACGAGGTGATCATCAGCCTTGATCTGCGCACCACCACTTCCACCAACGCCTTGGATACCGGCAAACAGGAAATCATCGATGCGCTGAACGCCATTTACGGAGTGGGTCCGGCGGATAAGACCGACTTCAACAACGCCAGCGCTACCACCATCGCCGATCATCTGATGGCGGCCGACCCGCTGGGGCTGGCGTCGCAAGGCTCCGAAGCGGAGAGCAAGGCCTACGGTGATCTGGCCAATGCGATCTTGAGCTTCCGTAACCGCCCGCCGCAAAGCGGACTGATCGACGACTTACAAAAACTCCGCGCAGTCGCGGGCGTAACGCCTGCCGTCGTCTCGGCCTTGCAGAACGATTTTTACCTCTCCAGCTTCGCCGTCCGGGACACGCAGATTGTGGGTCCCAAAGCCGGGGCGGACTTGCGGCGTCAGGCCCTTTATGTCACCCTGGCCGGGCTGGGCGCGATGCTTGTTTACATCTGGTTCCGGTTTGAGCTAATCTACGGCGTCGCGGCGGTCATCGCCACCTTTCACGACGTCATCATCACCATCGGGATTTTTTCGCTTCTGAATAAAGAGATGACGTTGACGGTGATCGCCGCCCTGCTTACCCTGGTGGGCTACTCGATGAACGACACCATTGTGGTGTTCGATCGAATTCGAGAGAACGTGCACCTCAACAAACGAGAGAGATTCTCGGATCTCGTCAACCGCAGCATCAATCAAACCCTCAGCCGGACTATCCTGACTTCGGGACTGACTTTTCTAGCCGTGTTATCGCTGTTCCTTTTCGGAGGAGAAATCATCCACGGATTTGCCTTGACTTTAGTCATCGGAGTGATTATAGGAACATATTCGTCGTTTGCGATTGCCAGTCCGGTGCTGGTGTTCTGGCAGACGCGCTACGGGCATGCCGCGGCTTTGGAAAAGACTCCGAGTGTTCGCGCGGTGCCGAATCGCGGACGCCCCACAGCGACAAGGCGAGTGGCGCCCGGGTCAACCGGTTCAGGCAAGTGATGGCGGCGCTCGAGATGAGCGCCAGGGTCAGTGTGGTAGCGATGGTAGGCGACAGAAGGTCTTTGGCGATCAGAGATCGCCGCTAAAGGGAGGTATCCACCATGTTTGATGAGAATCTGCTTGATTCTTCGCCCTCGCGGGCTCCGGTGCTCAAGAACAAGCACTGGCTGATCAGCTTGGCGGTCGGGTTCGTGTTCTTCGTCGCAGGTTACTTCTTCTTGTTAGCACAGTTGTTTAATGTGCTCGGGGTCTTGACCGGCTCGTCCATTGGTGTGCCCGAGGGGAGGGCGTTGCTCGCAGAAAGCATCGCGTTCGGTGTCGTCTGCATGTTCTACGCCGTCATGGTGTGTTATGTCTGGGCAGATGCGAAGCACGCGGGCATCAATCCCATTCCCTGGGTGGTGGCGGTTGTTCTGCTCAATCTGGTCGGATTTCTTTTCTACCTTATCTATTCAGCGAGCAAAACGGGGGATTGGATGCGCGCCGCGATTCCCATCGCCTACATCTTCGAAGTGATTTTGATCGGCTGCCTCATTGTGTACCCGCTGATTTACACTGAGGCTTTGCCGAAGGCGCAGCTTATGGTTTCTCTCGCCGCGCCTCCGCCCCCTCCCCCACCGCCGCCTCCGGCTGCGCCCGCTCCCAAGGTGGTGGTTCACCGGGTCACCATGGAAGACGTCATGAAAGCGCCTACGGTGATTCCTAAAACAGTGAAGGTGATCAAGGACGAACCGGAGCAGACGCCCGAGCAGAGCGTCGGCGTAGTGGGTGGCGTTCCCGGCGGCGTTCCCGGTGGCAGCGCCGGTGGCGTGATTGGCGGCATCATTGGCGGCGTGATGGGTGGCGCGGCCCCGCCGCCTCCACCTCCGCCCAAGCCGGCGGCTCCCAAGCGGATTCGCGTGGGTGGTAGCGTGGAGCAGGCCCGGTTGATCTTCCAACCCAAGCCAGAGTATCCGCCGCTGGCCAAGATGGCCCGGATCCAGGGAACAGTGAAGCTCGAAGCGATCATCAGCAAGGACGGAACGATCCAAGACCTGAAAGTGCTGAGCGGCCATCCGCTGCTGGTGAAGTCGGCGCTCGATGCGGTTCAACGCTGGCGGTATCAACCAACGTTGCTCAATGGTGATCCGGTGGAAGTGGTGACGGAGATCGACGTGAACTTCTCGCTGGCGGAGTAACGCCACGAACAGTGGCGAGTGCAAGTGACGA
>Ga0335077_10006746_pt1 | contig 14198 bp, 10 predicted proteins | sample Lox_Sample_31_FD_207151 | JGI IMG/M metagenome (GOLD analysis project Ga0335077, IMG submission 207151) | Soil microbial communities from Loxahatchee National Wildlife Refuge, Florida, United States - Lox_Sample_3.1 | ecosystem: Environmental > Terrestrial > Soil > Wetlands | place: USA...
GGAGCGGGCTGTTTCAAAACCGAAGGTCGGGACGCCATGCGGGAGCGGCAGATCATTGTCTATGGTTTTCGGTACGTGGCAGACCGCGATCCGGCCCTGCGCTTCCTGCTCGACCCGGGTGGACGTGTAAGCGGTGTCGTCGCCACCTATAGTGACGAGGTACGTTACCCCAAGGCTCGTCAGCGCCTTAATCACATTCGCCATTTTTTCGGGGCTCTTGGTGGGGTTGTCACGGGAGGTTCCGATAATCGATCCACCGCGGAGCTGAATGCGTGAAATTTCGCCGTTCCCCAGGTTGGTCGTATGGGTCGTGTCCCCCTTTGAGAGCCACTTGAATCCATCATGAACACCGATGACGCCGAGGCCCTGCTTGACCGCCTCGAAGGTTACTGCGCTGATCACCCCGTTGATTCCAGGCGCCGGCCCGCCGCCGACCACTACTGCAAGCTTGCCTCCCATAGCCGCCTCCTGATAGATTGAGACTTTCCTGATCGTGATGCCGGCGTGATGCTCACGCACCGCGCAACTGTAACAAATCACGACATACTTGTCAATACGAAAGGCCCACACTGGAAGCTTGGAAGATAACCATGTGTTTCGCTCCTTGGGAATGGGTATTCACCATAATGCGATGGGGGATAAAACATCTATCCTGATGTTTTCTATGTTATACTTGCCAATATGGACGAAATCCGGTACTATTGGAGACACAACAACAGTCAAATCGGCAAGAGTAACCCCATCCTGAAGAAGAATTCGATAAAATGGAAATCAAATTGTTATGGTCCCTCGCGGTAGAGGGGCCGATAAATGCCGGATACCCCGCAAAGAGTAGCAGCCTTGGGTTGCGGGGGCCAGCCAGGAAGCAGAACTGTCTTTTTTCAAAGTGGCATGATCGAGGTTCGCGAACGTAGAGGAAGGATGGACGCTGAGCGGTATCCGCCACGCGACGACGGGCCTGCATATATTGGAACCTGAATAGTATGGTATGGCCGCACGTACATGAGCCGTTACGACCATTATTATGGCGATAGACAAGACTATATTCGGCCTTCGCTTTGGAGCGAACGATGAACTTTTCCCCCTTCAGGAAGATCTCAGGGTTTTTCTCGAAAGTCCGAAAGAGGAGAACGGTAAGAAGCTGCATGGCGAAGATCTGACGATGTATAATGGGATGCTGGAAAGCATCAAAGCGTACGGTTACTATCATGCGCGCGGCACCGCTGCGGAAAATCTCCAGCGAAAAGTATTCATCAGCGTCCTGGAACATGTCTCTTTTTTCAATCCAGCGTTCAAGTCGGTGATCGAACAGTACAAATATCACTTCCATGCGCTTAAAGCGATCGACTTTAAGAAGCCGAAGGGGTTCATCAGGTCCGCCGAAGAAGAGATCGGTAGGCTCAATCCGAAGAAAAAAGATGAAGCGGCAAGACTGGCCAGACTGCGGGGGATGGTTGATGAGCGGAAGAGCGCGCTTGAGGCGCTCGAGAAGCGCTGGGAGGCACTGGCAAAAGAGCTCAATCACATCGCACGCTATGTCAGGGAAAATCTGGTCAAGATCGAGAGGCTCTGCGGCGCATCGGTCGGCATACTCGCGGACACTCAAACGGCTCTACACGAGGAAAGCCGCATCATCGATGAAATAAAGGTTCAGTTCAAGGAGCATCTCAAGGATTCCCTGCACCGGGGCCAACTCAGCAAGCAGGACCTCGAGGAGGTAAAAAGGGCGGTTGACACCCTCTCCCAGGAAATATCGGAATTCATCAGGGAAGATTTGAACGCGATGGCTGGGTTGTATGATTCCATCTACAGCCACACGCGTAAGTTTATCCATGCTCTCGACACATTAACGATGAGGACCGAGGATAACGAGGATAAAAGCGTTGAGGATTACCGCAAGCTCTTCATGCAAATCGAGGGAGTGCTCGTATCGGTCGTTTCAGAATGCCACTTCGAGGTCAAAATAAGGGAATCTCACAGCGAAACCGCGTACAGGGATATACTCGACGAAAAAAGAAAAGAAATGCTTGATCGTGTCCTAGAGCTGCTGCTCAAAGAGCGCAGGTCAACCTGGAATGATCGAAGGTATGTTGCTGATCGAAGAAGATTCAAGGACCCCGGTTACAAGGGGCCCGAGCGGAGAAGTGGACATGACAGAAGAGTGGGGAAAAGACGGGGTGGACGGTAATTCATCGTCTTGACGGACATCGTCAGTGTTTTCGATTGTCTTTCAACTCCCTTCTCAGACGAAGTGCTCGCCCAGGTCAATCCACGTATGCCGGTCATCCTTCCCGGGGATGCCTTCCCCATACGGTGGAGCAAAAGCAAGACAAAATTCGATTGACACCTTGCCGGCAACACGCTATTATTTTCACATTCCACGGCCTGTGTCCCGGTCTCTTCAGAATCATTCCACGTACGATTACAGGGAGATAAACATGCACAAGTATTCGATCGATGAAATCATGGAAATGGCTATTCAGACGGAGATTCTCGGTTATCAGTTCTACACCGGGATGGCAGAGAGATTCAAGAAAGACGTCGGGCTGGTCAAGCTCTTCAGCACGCTGGCGACCAAGGAAAAGACGCACGAGAAGACCTTCAAGGGCCTGAAAGAATCGGTGGCAAAGACCGGCATGGAGCCGGTGCAGTGGGAAGAGGTCAGCAACTACATGCGGGCCTTCGTTGAATCCGAATTTTTTCTCGGCAGGGCCAAAGCACTCCCGTCCATGGACCACATCAAGACCGTGCAGGATGCCGTAAAATTCGCGATTGGGTTCGAGAAGGAGACGCTGCTCTACTTCATGGAGCTGAAGGCCATCGTGAAAGAGAAGGGGGCCGTCGAGGAAGTCATCAACGAGGAAAAAAGCCATATCGCATGGCTTGACACATTCAAGAGAGGCCTGGCCAAGTAAGTAAGGAAGCCCCGTCAAAGGGGAAGAATACAAGATGCACGATGCATGATTCATGTTGAACGTAGACAAACCCCGCATCGTGCATCGCTTTTTCCTCCGGTCACTCCTTCAGCATTTCTCCCACGGTCACGAGAGTAAATCCTTTATCCCGTAAACCTTTGATGATCGCCGGCAGGGAATCCGCCGTGTGTACGCCTCTTTTGTTCATATGAAAGACGATGATACTCCCTCCTTTTGCCTCCCGAAGCACGCTCCGCACGATCCGTTCCGTTGAAAGGGCCGGATCCGGGTCTCCTGATGCGATGTCATATTGTATCGTTACAAGCCCCGCCTCTTTTGCAAGTTTTGCCACTCGTTCGTCCACCTCGCCGTAAGGCGGCCTGAAATATCGGGGCGTCTTGCCCGTGACTTTCTTAATGATCGCCTGTGTCCTCTTCATTTCCCGGAGCACCCGGGCGTCGTCTTTCTCAAGCAGGTGGGGGTGCCAGTAGCTGTGCGCTGCAATCTCGAACTCCTTTTGGTCCGCCAGGTACTTTGCTTTATCCGGATTTTTCTCCACCCACCGACCGCTCAGGAAGAGCGTAGCAGGAACCTTCTCGCGCAGCAGGATGTCGACAACCTGTTTGTCATATTCATCAGGCAGGCTCGTCGGACAAGCATCGAATGTGAGAGCGATCCGCTTGTCCCTCTTGCCGTGTTCGATGATCAGGCTTTCCCCTGCGGCTGAAGTTGGGGCTGTAAATCCCAAAAGAAAAATGACTATGCCGATGAGGAAAACCGGGATGCCCAGGCGATTACCAGTGTTTGCTGCGGTTAAAAGGCGAATCATCGTGTCATCTCCTCGAATCCGAATTTATTCAGCTCCTCAATTGCGTTCGTCGCCGCTAAACCCGGATGGGAAGGATGACGACCGGAATCCCCTGGTTATAGAATCTTCTCTGAACGGCGAAAATCGTATAGTTGTGGAACAGGCCGGACAGGACGTTGGTCCTGGGGAATACCAGCTGGCCGCCGAAGAGGATGGCATTCGGGAAGCGTTCAAGAATCTGCGGGGTGAGGCTGGCGATTTCGTCGACAACATCATTGCCGAACGAGGCATAGGAGGCGGAATAATATCCGTGGCACCGCATATAGTGCACGTAGCGTTCCAGCTCTTTTTTTACGCTGGTTTTCATATGAGACATTTCTTCCACTCCCTTGAAATTCCCCGCATCCACAACGCCGACCTGGATGAAAACGAAATTTTTAAAGGTCCCTCCAAAGAGGCGTATGATGCTGAAGAGCGTATGAAGTCCCAACCCGTTGAAGCCGTTTACGAGCAGGATCGCGGTCTTGTCCTGGGGGTCGTACTTTATGTTGAGTTCCTTTTCCGTATCGCCGGGCTGCAGGGGGCAGGAGACTTCCGCCACCGTCACCAGTTCATCGAGGCGCTTGAGGACCTTGAATGTGTTCTGATAGTGGCGCCGCGTAAGCAGCGCGATGCCGATCAGCGATCCGGTAAGAATCAAGGTGATCCATCCTCCTTCATCGAACTTGATCACGGTCACTGTGACGAGGATAAAGAAGGTAAGAGTCATGCCTATCCCGTTGATGAACAGCTTCTTCTCCCAGTGTGCTTCCTGTCCACGAACCAGCCACCAATGACGCACCATACCGAACTGGGACAGGAAAAAGGTGATGAACACGTTGATGCTGTACAGGACGACGAGGTACGTGACGGAACCGCCGGTCAGGATCATGGTTACGAGCGCCGCCCCGCCCATCATCATGATACCTTTCTGAGTTACCAGACGGTCGCTTAGCATGGCGAATTTGCTCGGGAACCAGCGGTCGAGCGCCATGTTCGCGAGTACCCGCGGTCCGTCAAGGAAGCCTGTCTGGGCTGCGATGAACAGGAGTGTCGCTTCAGACAAGAGCGTAATAAGAACGAAGACGGTCCCTGACTGCCCCCAGCTTTTGGTCATAGTCTCGAACAACACCGCGTTCAGTGTCTTTCCGGACTGGGGACCGACGCGATAGAGCAGGTAAGCCATCATTAGCCCCATGACGACCAGAGAAAGAGATATGGCCATGTAATGCATGGTGCGCTTGCCGGTCTGCACCTTGGGTTCACGGAGAATCGGGAGGCCGTTGCTCACTGCCTCGATACCTGTGTACGTGCCGGCCCCCATGCTGTAGGCGCGCAGAATGAGCAGGGCCATGCCGGCAAAACCCAGTTCGGCCTGAGTCTGTATCACATCGGCCCTCGTTGATGCGGCCACAGCGCCGAGGCTTCCAAGGTTGGCGAAAATCGCATAACCGATGATAAATGCGTGGGTGATTACGAAGGTGAGAAATATGGGAACGAGGGGGAGGACGGATTCCTTGACCCCGCGCATGTTCATGACTGTGAGGAGCAGGACGCCTACAAACGCAAAGGGGAGTTTGTAGTGGAGCAAGGACGTCGGAAGAAAACTGAACAAGGCATCGGCGCCGCTGGCCACGGATATTGTGATTGTGAGAACATAATCGATCAGGAGCGCCGAACCAGAAACCATGCCGGCTGTGGGAGAGAGCAGTTTGCTCGCCACGAGATAACCGCCACCTCCGGAAGGAAAGAGCTCGATGATCTGTGAGTAGCTCGTCGCGATGATGAACACCGTTAGACCCGTCATGACCGCAATGAAGACGCTGAGATAAATATGGCCGTGGAGCGCGTTAAATGCCTCCTCAGGACCGTAGCAGGATGATGATAGCCCGTCAGCACCCAGCCCCACCCAGGCGAAAAAGGCGATGAGCGAAAGCTTGTGAAACAGCGAGCGGTCCTCGATATTATGCTTTCCGCCGATGACCAGGGTTTTTAAACGATGCAACAGGGAAGATTTCAGTGGCTGATCCATGAAATAGTAATCCGTCCTTTTCAGCGCCGCTTCATGCGGCATCATCTGTATAGTGAAGACAGTTGCAATTATAAAGCAAGGTTAATATCATTACAAGGCGAAGATCAGTCGCCGATGAAAGCACTGATTCTCTTCACGGAGATTTACGCGTCCTTCCCTAGGTAGTCCGCGGCAATAATGCATTAATGATGTTTTTTGAGCACCTGCTCACCGAATGTGCAGACTCGAGCTTTAATGTTGACCAATCACTGTGGGTCGTATTTCAGCCGATAGCCGATTCCCGGTTCGTTCATCAAAAATCGGGGCCTTGCCGGGTCTGCCTCCAGTTTATGTCTGAGCTGGGTCATATACACGCGCAGGTATTGAACTTCATTGACGTGCGCGGGCCCCCAGACTTCCTTCAACAGTTGATTATGGGTAATCACCTTGCCGGCATGGCGGACCATGACCATGAGTAGCTTGTATTCAATCGGAGTGAGGTGAACTTCCTGTTCCCCGACGAACACCTGTCGTCTGGCCAGATCGACGCGCAGATTATCGAGGATGAAGACCGGTTCACGCTGGTCCACGTCGCGTCGTGACATGTGCCTGAGGGCTACTCGGATGCGCGCGAGGAGTTCTCCGGCGTTGAACGGCTTGGTAAGATAATCGTCGGCGCCGGCGTCGAGGGCGCGGACTTTGTCTTGCTCCTGCTCCCGTGCCGAGATTACGATGATCGGGGTCTGCGTCCATTCGCGCAAACGCTTTGTAACGTCGATGCCGTCGAGATCGGGCAGGCCCAGATCGAGCAGCACCACATCGGGATTTCTCATGGCGGCCTGCGTTAAGCCGTCGCTGCCCGTCTCCGACTCGACCAGGCGGTAGCCCTGGCTTTGGAGCGTTATCCGCAGAAACCGCCGCATCTGCGGCTCATCCTCGATGAGTAATATGAGTTCCTTCTCATCAATCATGGCATGTTGAAAAATGATTCAAGTCATTTAAACTATGTAGACGGCTGAACCGGATAGTACCGTTTGACTTGTTGGAACTGCGAGCATCACTCCTCTTCCATTTTCGGGGCGGGAGGAAGGCCCGCCGCCGGCAGGGTGAAACGGAACACCGCGCCGCCTCCTTCGCGGTTCTCCGCCCATATTTTACCACCATGAGCATTGATGATGGTACGGCAAATGGCCAGCCCCAGTCCGACGCCGCCGCCCGTACTACGGCCCCGGACGAATTTGTCGAAGATGTGTTCCTCCTCACCCGGGGGAATTCCGGGACCTCGGTCCGCAAGTTCGACAGTCACTATATAAAAGGTTTCGGAGGCCGAAAGCTCAAGCGGTGTCCCGGGGGGAGAATATTTTATGGCATTGTCAAACAGGTTCATGAAAACCTGCTCAAGGAGCAGGCTGTCAAAGGGAATGAGAGGCAGGTTGCCCTGGAGTTTGACCGTTACGGGATGATCATTCAGGCGTTCTCCGAGACGGTTCAGCACCGCGCCGACGATCTCCTCAAGAGGCTGCCACTCCTTGTTCAATTTGATCGTGCCTGATTCGAGGCGGGTCATGTCGAGAACATTCTTGATGATCCGGTTCAGATGCTCCGCCTCCTCCTGAATGGTCTGCAGCAATTCCGATCGGGCGATCCTGTCGAAGGCGATGTCCTTCTGCAGCAGCGTTGTCGTGGCACCGGTGATCGCCGAAAGGGGTGTCCGCAGATCGTGCGATATGGAACTTAGCAGCGTATTTCGAAGACTCTCCGTTTCCGCCTTCAAAAGGGCTCGCTGCGCAGCCTCGCCCAGGAAAGATCGTTCGATCGCAATTGCTGTCTGGTTCGCGAAGGCCTCGAGATAGTGAAACTGCTCAGGTTCAAAACCATCACTCGCGTTTTTCGGCAGAATGCCGACCACGCCTATTGCACCGGACGATGCGACGAGGGGTAGATACAACGCTTTGGCGCCGGGGAGCGTGTCCGTGCCAACCCCTGCCGACTGACGATGTTCGTACACCCACTGGGCAACGCTGATTTCCTGCTGGTCCGGCGTAAACGAGGAGGCGCCGCTGGCCACCGGCGCCAGATGGTTCTGACTATCGGGAATAAGGATGGCGACCTGGCTGTCGAATACCTCGCTGATGTGTTTCATGGAAATTTCGGAGAGCCGTCCAGCACCCCGCTCCCGGACCAGGTCGCGGCTCAGTTTGTAGAGTGCCGCGGTCCTGCGCTCGCGTAGTCGTGCTGCTTCCGCGTGCTGTCTGACCCGGATCGTCAGCCGGCTGATGACCACGGAGACGATGAACATAACGATGAACGTGAGGAAAAACCGGGCATCGCTGACAACGAAGGTATAGTACGGTGGAACAAAGAAAAAATCGAACGCAGCGATGCTGAGGATGGCGGAGAACAGGGATGGCCACTTGCTTGTGCGACTCGAGGTGATCACGACGCCGAGAAGATAGAGCATCGCGATGTCAAGCCGCTCGAAATAAGGGAACATGAGTTTGGCAAGTCCCGTACAGGCCGCCACAACAAGAACGCTCCAAACCCATTCCCGTTTTCTCCAGATGCGGGGACGGTCCTTCTGCGCCGGATGCAGGTGCGGTTCGGCGACATCGCCGGAAATCACATAGACATCGAGGTCGCCGCTTCCTCTTACGATCTCGTCAAGCGGAGAGCCGAACAGCTTGTCTTTCCAGCGTGGGTGCGTCGGTTTCCCGATGATGATCTTGCTCACGTTCCGGCTGCGCGCATACGTAAGGATCTCTTCGCTCATCCGCTGGCCGGAGAGCGTCACGGTCTCCGCGCCAAGGCTTTCCGCGAGACGCATATGGTCGGCAAGCTGCCTGAGGTCCTGCTCCGAAGGCCGTACCTGCGAAGGGGCCTCCACGTGCACGGCGATCCATTCTGTCCGCAGCACCGCGGCGAGCCGACGGGCGGCGTGGATCAGCCGGATAGAACGAGGGTTCGCGCCGATACAGACCATGATCCGTTCGCCTGCAGGCCATATGTTGGTGATTCCCTTGTCCTGCCGGTAGACCTGCATCTGTTCATCCACGCGGTCCGCGGTCCGCCGGAGGGCAAGTTCCCGGAGGGCGATCAGGTTCCCCTTTCGAAAGAAGTTTTTGATTGCTGCCGCGGCCTGCTCCGCCATATACACTTTGCCTTCCTTCATGCGCTGGAGCAAATCGTCGGGCGGCAGATCGATCAGTTCTATTTCATCGGCGCGGTCGAGAAGGAAATCGGGGACGGTTTCGCGCACGGTGATTCCGGTGATCTGGGCAATTACATCGTTCAGGCTTTCAAGGTGCTGCACGTTCATCGTGGTGTAGACGGAGATGCCGGCGCCGAGCAGTTCATAGATATCCTGCCAGCGTTTCTTGTGGCGTGAGCCCGGAGCATTGGTATGGGCGAGTTCATCAACGAGAATAAGGGCGGGTTTGCGTCGGAGGGCCCCATCGATATCGAATCCCCTGAGTGTGGTGCCGCGATATTCGACGTTTCGGCGGGGCAGGATCTCCAGCCCCTCGAGGAGCGCTTCGGTCTCCCTGCGGCCGTGAGTCTCGGCAAGACCGACGACGACATCGATCCCCTCAGAACGTTTCTGCTGGGCGGCTTCAAGCATGGCATAGGTCTTGCCGACACCAGGCGCTGCGCCGAAAAATATCTTCAGCTGCCCTTCGCGCTTTCGCTCTTCCTCTTCGCGGCTGCGCTGGAGAAGCTGGTCAGGATCAGGTCTACGTTCTTCCATAAATTTACTAAGCTCTCACGAATGTACTAAGATAGCCTTTATTTATCTATATTCTCCCATATTTTCCACATCCTGTGCAAATTATTTTTATAAACGAATCGGTATAAAATTGCCGCAAAAATAAACTGGAAATCATCAAGATTGTTTAAAGTCGGAAAGTTGGCGAACCGAGTGGGGATTCGACTGCTTCAATTGCAGGGTGGGCTGGAGAGTTTGTTTTTTGCTGGGCAAGATGCAGGAGGGGCGGCTATGTTTCCTATTTGCATTTGTCTTCCGATGTATCAAAGGTGAAGTGGTCGAAGGGGAGTTGAAAGCCGGCGACATTGCAGAAAAAGGTGATGTCGCAAGTTTGATAATATCATATAATCTGCTCCGACATAGGAAAGCACCCTGATTTTCCCGACTTCCTCGAGCTCATGGACTTCGTTTCGCGGTACACCGGGAGGACATCGTTCATGGTTATTGCCTTCCTCACATCTGCTGTTCCGCTCTGGAACAGGCAAACAATGTCCCCCTTTTCCAGGGTTCCCTTGGCAGCCATTTCTTCACGCTCCGCTGGAATAGGCCAAACGACAACAGCGTTTGCCCGCAATGGGAAAACCAATGTTGCCCCGAGAAAAAAGATGGTAAAAATTCTTTTCTCCTCTGCTCGTCCAACGAGTTTCATGAATAGCCAGCTGACGACAAATAATGCGATACAGATTCCGGGATAGATAATGTCCATCGGTCGCCTCCCTCTTTATGACTAACTTACAGCACAGGGGGTAATTAAATTGCTGATAAGAACGGGGAGAAAAGAATAAAAATAGTATGATGCTTTTTTCTGGATTCTCAGGGGAAAGGAAGGGGAGTCAAAGCGGACTGCGGGAACGAGAAGACCTCTAACTGCTTACTTAAGTTAAAAAAACCGGAACCCTGACATTAGGGTTCCGGTTGACATTGTTCTGATGCCGTATCTTTTAGATGTCATAGTACAGGAAAAATTCATAGGGATGGGGTCGGAGACGGAGGGCATCCACTTCCTTCGTCCTCTTGTAATCAAGCCACACCTCAATGGCGTCCTTGGTGAACACATCTCCCTTCAGGAGGAAGCCGTGGTCTTCTTCGAGGTTGTTGAGCGCCTCGTCAAGCGAACCGGGCATGGACGGCACATTGGCCAGTTCTTCGGGAGCCATATCGTAGATGTCCTTGTCCAGTGGCTGGCCCGGATCAATCTTGTTCTCGATGCCGTCGAGGCCCGCCATGAGCATGGCCGCGAAAGCGAGATAGGGATTGCACGACGGGTCAGGGAAACGGACCTCGATGCGTTTTGCCTTTGGGCTCGGGCTATACATGGGTATACGGATCGAGGCCGAGCGGTTACGGCTCGAGTAGGCCAGGTTTACCGGAGCTTCAAATCCCGGGGTCAGGCGTTTGTAAGAGTTCGTCGTGGGGTTCGTGAAGGCCGCGATCTTCTTTGCATGTTTGAGAATACCGCCGATGTACCACAGTGCCAGCTGCGACATGCCTGCATACTGGTCGCCGGCAAACAGGGGTTTGCCGCCCTTCCAGATCGACTGGTGCGTGTGCATGCCGGACCCGTTGTCGCCGAAAAGCGGCTTGGGCATGAAGGTCACGGTCTTGTTGTGCCTCTTCGCCACGTTCTTGATGATGTACTTATAATACATGAGCTGGTCTGCTATCTTGACCAGAGGATTGAAGCGCATGTCGATCTCGGCCTGGCCTGCGGTCGCCACTTCATGGTGCTGTTTTTCAACATAGATGCCGACTTTCTGCATCTCCTCCACCATTTCGGTGCGGATGTCTTCCTGGCTGTCGATGGGCGGTACGGGGAAATAGCCTTCCTTGTGGCGGGGTTTATAGCCCAGGTTCGGGTTTTCAACGCGGCCACTGTTCCAGATGCCTTCCACGCTGTCAACGTGGTAGTAGCCCTCGTAGGAGTTCTGGTCGAAGCGGACATCGTCGAAGATGAAGAATTCCGGCTCCGGACCCATATAGCATGTGTCACCGATGCCGGTAGATTTCAGATAGGCTTCTGCCTTCTGTGCGATGTAACGCGGGTCGCGGCTGTAACGCTCCTTGGTGATGGGGTCAACGATGTTGCAGATGAGCGATAGCGTGGGATACTTGGTAAAGGGGTCCATTACCGCCGTCTCCGCGTCCGGGACTACGAGCATGTCGCTCGCATGGATGGCCTGCCAGCCGCGGATGCTCGATCCGTCGAAACCCAAACCTTCGTCGAATACGGCCTCGGTAAGTTCATCCACCGGTGTAGAGAAATGCTGCCACAGCCCCGGGTAATCCATGAATTTGAAGTCCACCATCACTGCCTTGTTTTCTTTTGCCAGCTTCAATACATCCTTGGGTGTCATTGGTTCCTCCTCTAATATCAATTAATGGCCATTTGTTCTTCGTCGCGAGTCAACTAGAACCTCACAAAGAAAAAAAACTTAATACGTTTATTTATTATATGGCGGACTCGCCCCGTTCACCGGTGCGAATGCGAATGACTTCGTCAACAGGCGTTACGAAGATTTTGCCGTCTCCGATCCGGCCTGTTTTGGCCGACGTTTCTATGGTTTCGATTATTTTAGGCACCAGCGAGTCCGCGGCAATTATCTCGAGCTTGACTTTGGGAAGGAAGTCGACAACATACTCAGCCCCACGATAGAGCTCGGTGTGGCCCTTTTGCCTGCCAAAACCCTTTACTTCAGTTACCGTTATTCCTTGTATGCCGATCGAATTGAGAGCATCCTTTACCTCATCGAGTTTGAACGGTTTAATGACCGCCTCGATTTTTTTCATGATAGATCCTCCTGTAAGACTATTTTTTAAAGCAATTTTAATGCTAACTACAAAGGAGTGCAATATCAAAAGGTTAGAGGTGGAAAAAAGAAGGGCATTTGCATAAAAATTAATCATATGCCTAATAATTAGGCAATATCAGTTTCTCACTCTTGCATTTTTGCGATTTTTTTCCTCACGTTCTATCCGTTCGCCTTCCTCCAGGAATTTCGACGAGATTTCCTTTTCAATATCGCCTTTAAGCTGGTCGAGTGAAATAAAGTCCCCTTTTGTAAGCTCCTTGAGTTTCGCGGCTATGTCCCGGTAGCCGGGCTTGATGTTCTGGATTCTCTGAAACTCCCGAAGGGCATTGATGATATTTCCCACGCCCTGGTAGGCAAGGCCGAGGTCGTAACGCATTTCAAGGCGTGCCTGTTCGTCTTCTCCCATGCCTTCCAGATAAGTCAGGGCATATTCGATTTCGACGATGGCGTTTTCGTATTCCCCCTTTTCCATGTAGCAGAGCCCCAGCATGTAGCGACTGTGAACAAATTTTGGTTCTCCTTCGGGGGTCAGGCTGAACTCCGCGATGGCGTCATCCAGAAGTCCCATCTCCTTATAGGCAACGCCCAGATTGTAGTGAGTATCGACGTCCTCATTGGTTGATTGTTCGACGCCGCGTTTGAATTCCTCAAAGATTTCGTCGAGGCTCTGCTCCTTGGCAGTGGGCCGGGCAGGAACTGCTACACCGCTGAGTTCATCCCGAAGTTCCGAAGCGAGGTCGAAGAAATCGTCGGCCTTCTGTTCCTGCATCCCGGTGGCGGAAGGACGGCTCTCCTTTTGAAGCTCTTCGCCCAGGTCGAAAAACTCCTCTTCTTCGTCACCCCGGCCCGGCCCGGTAACTGCGGCTGTTGGCTCTACCACAGTCCGCGGTGGCGCGGGGGAAGCCGGTTGCTGCGTCGGTTTCTTCAACGACTCGATCTCGCTCATGAGACTGCGAACAGCCTCTTCATCCGAGGCGCTTAGCGGCAGCTCTTGGTCCGTGGGCTCGGCAGAAAGGGCACCTTCCAGGCCCTCAACTGCGTCGGCAAGCCTGGTGAACTCCTTCGTCTCTTCTTCCTCCCGTGAAATTTCGGCAAGACGCGCTATTGCCTGCTTCTCATCGGGGTCCAGTTCAATGAGTTTCGCATAATGCTTTTTGGCTTCATTAAACAGGCCTTGCTGGTAGTAGAATTCAGCTTCAGCCCAAATTTCGTTGATGTCGACCTCGCCAGCTGGTTCCTGAACAGGGGTTTCTGCGGCTTGTCCGGCAACCTCTTCCTCCAGCGTTGGCTCGGTGACGGTCGCTGCAGTTTCCTCCGCCGGTTGAGATTCCCCGGCAACCGGGGGGGCTTCCTCAACAAAGGCCGGAGACTCGATGGCAACGGGTTGGGACTCCGGCTCGGAAGGGGGCGTGAACAGGGCGGAGGAACCGACCTCCGCGGCCTGGGGTGCGTCTATATCGAGGCCCTCGAAAACGCTCTCATCGGTGGGAGCGGGCTCAGGAGCTGGTTCCTCCGGTGATGGGGGCGTTGTTTCGACTTCCTGCATGACTTCGGCGGGCCGGTACTCAGCCGTATCGAGAACGTCAAGAGGAAATACCGGCAGTTCTGCATCCGCAATGGGTTGTTCCTCGGGCACGACGATATCTGGCTGTGCCTTGGGCATTGCCACGGCGGGTTCACCATGGAGCCGGGATTGAACCTCCGTATTTGCTGGGTCAATTGTCAGCGCTGTCCGCAATGCTCCGTCCGCTTTATCCTGCATCCCTCTTGCGGTGTAAAGATCGGCAAGGACGATCATATGCGTGGCTGACTTGCCCATCTGACCGAGATCGCCGTAGAGGTCGCTCAGCTT
>Ga0335077_10006747_pt1 | contig 14198 bp, 11 predicted proteins | sample Lox_Sample_31_FD_207151 | JGI IMG/M metagenome (GOLD analysis project Ga0335077, IMG submission 207151) | Soil microbial communities from Loxahatchee National Wildlife Refuge, Florida, United States - Lox_Sample_3.1 | ecosystem: Environmental > Terrestrial > Soil > Wetlands | place: USA...
GAGGCCGCCGTAGGCTGTGCCGCCGCTGCCGGATTGACCAGGTCCTCGCCCCGAAATGCGTCCGCCACCGCCAATAGCAGGCCCACTCGGCGTCGGCGTGTCAGCCAACCCGCGCATGGCTTGCTGCACGCTTGAACTGTTCGGTGGCAGCTTCAGGTTGTTCGAAGGCTTGGGCATTTCCGGAATGTCCAGCTTCAGAGCGGGCTTGACGACGTCTGGCTTGGGCTGTACGGGCGGCGGATCGGCGGCAGCAACTTCCGTCTTGGGCTTTGGCGCCTCAGGCAAGTCCGTCTTAGGACGAACTGGTTCCGGCTTGGGAGTGGGAGCCGGTGGCGCGACTTTGTTCAAAACTTTCGGGTCGACCTTGACGGCGGGCGGTGCCGGGCGCGGCGCAGGCGCGGTTTTCGGCTTCGGCGCGTACGAACTTTCCGGCGGGATCCAGGTGAGCTGGCGATTGGCCAGATCAATCTCGCGTTGCGTGAGCGGACGCGGCGGAAACAGTTTGGGCAACGACAGGATAAAGATCAGCAGGGCGAAGTGAAAAACAAACGAGCCGACCCGCGTGAAAAGCCGGTAGCGATCCTTGTCCGGAGCTTCCGGCTTGGTGAGTAGGTTGACCTCGCCGGTCATGAACACGTCGAGGTCCACCAAGTCGGTGGGGGGTGGCGTGACCGGCGCTTCGATCGTTGCCGGAGCGGCTACTCCAACAGGGATTACCGTGCGTTCGTCAAGGTCGGTCGGCTGCAGCGGCGTCGCCGTGTCTTCTACGACGCGATAGGCCTCGACACTCACATCGCGCGGAACCACGACGCGTGCGGCGATGGATTCGAGCGGCAGCGACTTGGGAATCGTGGAGTTCCCATCCAGCTGAACAATGGGCAGCATGGCCGGAACCAGCGTGCGCTCGTCGAGCGTGGTGGGGCGGCGACGCTGCGAGGGCGCATCCGTGGCCGGCAGCCGCGACCCAATCGGAACCAATGTCCGGGGAATCATGAACCCGCTTTCTCTGGAGAGGCGAAGGCTGCTAATTGGACGCGTTCGCCATGCTCCTGGATGCTCGCCATCACCCGTGTAGCCAGATCCAGCGCGGCGCGGCCGGCGGCGCCGTTGGTGCGCGGTTCGCGGCGGGTCCGGACGGAATCCGTGAATGCCTGCAATTCGGCTTGCAGCGGCTCGACATTCGGCGCGGGCAGTTTCTCGTAGGAAAACTCAGGCTGCGGCCCAGGCGTTTTGACGCCCACGCGCAAAGCGTCGCGGCGAGCATAGTCGAGCGAAATGTATTCATGCTGCTGGAAGAAACGCATCTTGCGCACGCGTTCGGTAGAAACGCGGCTGGCGGTGACATTGGCCACCGCGCCGCCGGCAAATTCGAGCCGTGCGTGCGCAATATCCACTTTGTCGGTCAAAACGGGAATGCCGACGGCTTTCAGCTCGGTCACCGGCTCTTTCACCAGCGCCAGCAAAATGTCCAAATCGTGAATCATCAGATCAAAAATCACTTCCACGTCCAGACTCCGCGGCGTGAAAACTCCCAGGCGGTGCACCTCAAAAAACAAGGGACGATTGAGAATGGGCTCAACTGCAATGACCGCTGGATTGAAACGCTCGACGTGACCGACTTGCAAAATGCGCTTCCCTCGCCGCGCGGAATCCAGCAGCGCATCGGCTTCGGCGAGGGTTGCGGCCATGGGTTTTTCGACAAGCACATCGAGGCCACCTTCGAGCAGCCGGCAGCCCACTTCCGCGTGGGCGACCGTTGGCACAACCACGCTGGCAGCTTCCGCCTGTTCGCACACTTCCTCGGGGCTGCGCAAAACGCTTGTCTCGAATTCGGCCGCGACGGCGCGAGCGCGTTCAGCATCCTGATCGTAAACGCCAACGAGTTCCGTCCCTGGCAAGCTGCGGTAAACGCGGGCGTGGTTGCGCCCGAACTCCCCTGTACCGAACACAGCGGCGCGGATTTTCCTGGTTTCTGGCACCGCTCCGCTCATTTCGTGTTATTTCCCCCTGCCGCGCCAGCCGGTTCCGCGGTACCGCCCTCCGGCAAAAAAGCCTGGATGGCGATCCCCGCCGCGTCGGCTTCAGCAATCAGGTTTTGGCGGTCAAACAGCAGGGTGCGTCCCGCGTCGATGGCCAGAGCCGTGGCGTGGGAGCTTCTCATTTGTGCGACGGTCGGCAGGCCAATCACGGGTACATCGAAGCGCATGTCCTGCCCGGGCTTACTGACTTTCACAACTACCAGCGGTTTGCCGTTAACGAGGCGCGCGGCACGGGAAATGGTTTCGTCGGTTCCTTCCATCGCTTCAACAGCGACGCAAGCCTGATCGGAAATGACCACGGTCTGGCCGATGTCCATGGCAGCGATCTTATGAGCGACGGAATGGCCGTACGCCATATCGGCGACTTCGTGTTCGGTGGGCGCACGGCGCGTGAGGACTCCAGGCTCGGGGAGCAGCGGCTTCAGGAAAAGCGTGGAATCGACAAGGTGAATGCCTTCATCCTGTAGAACGCGCGCGACGCCACCGATGAGTGCATCCGTATTTTTGCGAGGCAGGGAGAAAAGCAGCTTCGCCAGTTTCCAGTCCGGACGAATCGCGCTAAAAATCTTGTTGTGCTTTACTTGCCCAGCCATGACGGCTTGTGTCACGCCTTCCTTGTGCAGTAGGTCGATCGTTTTGCTGAGTTCGCCGAGGCTGACCCAGTGCAGGCGCTTCGCGCTTTGGGCGAGTTCTGCCGACGCCTCTTCCTTGATGGCGATGACCGCCATGTCGATGCCCTGGCTGCGCGCGCCCTCGAGCACGAGAAATGGGAAGCGGCCGTTGCCGGCAATCAGGCCCCATCCGGTATTTGCTACGGCTTCTGACATGGCAGTGTTTGCGGGTTCCTGCTTACGATAGCTGCTTTTCGCCGCTACTTCACGACGCCGCGCTCGGCGGTTTCTATGAACCGAATCAGTTCCTGCACGTCTGCGGAGTCGCCGAACTGCTTCTTCATCTCCGCCAGCGCTTGCGTGGTGTTGAGCTTCGAGCGAGAAAGCACGCGAAATGCACGGTTCAGTGTTTGCAAACGCTCCCTCGAAAAACCTTTTCGCTCAAGGCCGATCGTGTTCGCGCCAAAGCTTTTCGTTTCGCGGTCGGTGACCACTTTCGAAAAAGGTAAAACGTCCTGCACGATCACCGTGCAGGCCCCCACGTAGGAGTAGCGGCCCACGCGGCAGAACTGGTGCACCACGGAAAACGAACCGATAGTCGCGAAGTCTTCGACGGCTACATGGCCTGCAAGCGTAGCGCCGTTGACGAACAGTGTCTGATTGCCGATCTGGTCGTCGTGGCCGACGTGCGAATACGCCAGAAAGAAATTCTCGTTGCCAACGCGCGTGACGCCGCCGCCCTTCGTCGTGCCTCGGCTGACAGTCACATACTCACGAAAAATATTTCCGTCGCCAACATGCAGCTCCGTGCGTTCACCGCGAAACGTATAATCCTGCGGATCGCCCCCGACCGCGCAGAAGGAATAGAACGTGTTGTTCCGGCCGTATTTCGCGGGACCACCCACAAACGCGTGGGGATGCAGTACACAGCCTTCACTCAAATCGGCTTCTTCACCGACGACTGCATATGCTCCGACTTTCACTCCCGGAGCCAGCCGCGCGTTCGCCGCTACCACGGCTTGCGGATGAATCTCCGGCGCGCTCATTTGGCGGGCTCTTCCCCCTTCGCGCCGAGCGCGCGGTCCACCATTTTGCACATCAGCGTGGCTTCCGCCGCGAGTTGGCCGTTCACCGTGGCTTTGCCTTCGAGTTTGCAAAAATCGCCGCGCCACGAAATCACCTTCACTTCGAGCCGCAATTGATCGCCCGGCACCACCGGGCGGCGAAACCGCGCGCCATCCACCGCCACAAAATACAGCAGCTTGTTTTCGCGATCCGGCACTTCGCGCAGGAGCAGGAAGCCGCCAGTCTGTGCCATGGCCTCAATTATCAGCACGCCCGGCATGATCGGCTTGCCAGGGAAGTGCCCCTGAAAGTGTGACTCGTTGATCGTTACGTTTTTCACGCCGATGATGTACTTGAGCCGCTCCATTTCCAGAATCGCGTCCACCATCAGAAATGGATAGCGATGCGGCAGTATCTTCTGAATCTCGACCACGTCGAAGATCATTCCTTCTCCCCATCACGCCGCCCATACCCCTGCGGCCCTCGTGTTGTCCGGCAAACTTCCTATTATATGCGAAGGGTGCGCCAGGGCGGTAAGGCCGTTTCCAAAGGCGTTGGCGCTTTTCTGAGAACGCGCAGTTTGCTCTCCCCTGCGCGTTTGGGTAGCATGTCGCCTCCATGCCGGACGCCAACTTCGCGAAAAAACTGTTGCAAACCCTGAAGCCGCGCTTATCCGAGATGCTCGCCACGCTCGAGCGTCTGGTCCGCATCGAATCGCCCAGTCTCGAAAAGTCAGCGGCCGACCGCTGTTGCAAAGTGCTGGCGGCGGAATGGCGGAGGCGGCGCGCGCAAGTCGAGCAAATCGCGCAGCAGCATCGCGGCGACCACCTGCGCATTACCTGGTGGCCGAGCAAATCGCGGCCGAAAGGCCAATATTTGGTGCTCGGTCACTACGACACCGTCTACGCCTCCGGCACCCTCAAAAAAATGCCGTTTCGCCTAACCGACTCGAAAGCCTACGGCCCCGGCATTTTCGACATGAAAGCCGGGCTGGTACAGGCGCTGTTTGCTTTCGATGCCCTACTGGAAACCAAAGCAGAGCTGACACATCGCATCGTCTTTCTCTGGAATTCCGATGAAGAAATTGGCAGTGACTCCTCTCGCAAACTGATTGAAAGTGAAGCGCGGCGCAGCGATGCCGTTTTTGTGTTGGAGCCTTCCCTCGGACCAAAAGGCCTGCTCAAAACCGCGCGCAAAGGTGTCGGCGAAGCAGAACTCATCGTACACGGCCGCGCCTCGCATGCCGGACTCGCGCCGGAAGAGGGCATCAACGCCGTCTATGAACTGGCGGCGCAACTCGTGCGCATTCGTGAATGGAACGATCCGCGGACCGGCGTCTCCGTAAATGCCGACATCGTCGAAGGCGGCACCCGCGTGAACGTCATCGCCGAAAATGCCCGCGCCGTACTCGATTTGCGCGCCCTCCGTGTTGCCGACATGAACCGCATCGAAAAGCAGTTGCGCGCGTTGCGACCCACGATTGCGGGCGCGCGCCTCGAAGTGCACGGGGGTTTCAACCGCGCGCCTATGGAGCGCAAACAAAGCGCCGAGCTTTTCTCCCGAGCCAAAGCATCGGCAGCGCAAGTAGGAATTTCTCTGGGCGAAGCCACGGCAGGGGGCGGTTCCGACGGCAATCTCACCGCCGCCGTCGGAGCGCCCACGCTGGACGGCCTCGGCGCTGTCGGCGACGGCGCACACTCCGCCCACGAACACATCTTCACGAAAATGCTGCCCGCCCGCGCGGCGCTCCTCGCCGCTCTTTTGGCGACCAGTTAGGGTCAGCTCGTTGTGATTGCAGAAACTGCTGGTTAGTGGCTGTAGGCCTTCCGCAGATACTCCGCGGTGGATTGCATCACATCGTTGTAATCGCTGTGCAGCACATCACGCAACGCAGCTTCGGTAGACATGCCGCCAGCCAATCGGTCGAGGATGCGCTCTACATCCCCCATGCCGCCGTTCTGCACAATGTACTCAATGTTCGCCAACGCCCAGGCGTACGCGTATGCCGCCGAATCGCCCGGCAAGCCCATCCACGAACCCTCCAACTGCCCCAGTGATGCCGCATGCCCTTGTTGGAAAATCTGCACCAGCGTGTCCGCATTGTCGCCGCTGCGCTTCCCTTCCATCCATTGCGCCAGCCCCTCTTGAATCCACGTCGGCACATGCCCCCGCGTTTTCTGGTTCACGAAGCTGTGGGTCAATTCGTGCTTCAGCACGCGCGATAGCTCCGGCGTCACCCCGCTCAACCCCTGTACCGGCACACGAATCCGCCCATCGTTCAACGCGCCTACCCAACCCGGTGCACGCGTAATATCCGCAAAAGCCTGCTGCGTGTAGAGCACCACACCGATGGAATCCGGCGGGCTGAAGTTCAACTCAGACTCGATGGCCGAGAAATGTCCTTCCAGCGTGTGCAGCACCTCGCGCGCCAACGCCGGTTCCGCCGCGCCGCTGTAATGCAGCGTGAAATGCGCGCTCTCGTTTTCCTTATAACTTTCTTCTTCCTGCTTGTCGCGCTGCGCCTTGTCCAGCGCCGCCTGCACTTCGGGATCGCCGCGCAACGCTAGGGAACGCTTCCACTCCGCCACCGCTTCCGGCAATTTGTTCAAGCCGTAGTACGCCCAGCCCGCCAGCTTCGGCACGTCCGGATTGTTGGGCGCCACGCGCCGCGCCCGCTCCAAAAAATCCAGCGATTCTTTGTATTCGCTGCGCCGCAAGTGCAAATAGCCGACGTTCATCAACAGCACCGGCTCTTCCGGCATGTAGTTCAGCGCCGTGCGCTCATCCACCAGGGCATGTTCGAAATCGCCGTGCGCCAGTTCGAATTGCGCCGCCGCATGGTGCGCGAGCGCAGCGTTCGCACTGGCGCGCTTGTCCCCGCTGCGCGCGTCCCCTTCCATTTTCGCGATGTAGTCGCGGTCGATCGCTCCGTCATGGACCGCGCTCCGTTCCACTTCCGAGCTACCTAATCCGGGCACAGAAATTTCCGCGGGAGGCGCACTCGCCAGAGTCGCAGCTGCCGCTGCCGGAGTATCCGCCATCGGCACCGCTCCGCCTTTTTCAACGTGATCGACAATCGACTTCGGCAGGCTCAACTGCCCGGCAGCCGTTTCGTACGTGACCTTATCGCCCTCCTCGCGGACGTTCATGGCCACAATGCGCCGGCCGTTCTTCAACACAATGGTGTCGGCCATCGCCGCAGCGCTCAACAACACCAGCGCAGCTCCGCCGGACACAATTCGCCGCAAATAAGGGCTTAGCCGCATCTCTTCATTTTAGCCCTGTGCTTATGGCTAACCTCCGTACTCTTGTTGCGTCATGCCGTATGTGGCTACACTTCTTGATATGAAGTCGGCAGTGGCAGCTTTTGTTTTTTTGTGTTTGCTAACGCCCTGCCCCGCCCCTGCAGCGGACAAACCCGTCCACGAAATGTACGACGCGCTGAATGGACTCCGCGTTGATCCTGCTGCGATCTACCAGATTTCCGCTGCGAATCGCATCGAACTGCGCCGCGGCGATGCCGAACTCTACTTTGAAGAAGGCAAACTCGGCTTTCTCACTCCCCTCGATGGTCACGTCACGGGATTTATCTTCGCCGGCCGCGGCCATGCCTTGGCTTTTCCCCGCGAGCCGGTGGAAAAACAGCAAATGGCGCACTTCCTTGGTGCCACTATCCTGGACCAGGTATTCATCTCCGCCTACGTCCGGTTCACCGATGACGCCGCCGACGATCTGCTCCACCAGTTTCAGTCCGCGAAACTCAGCCCACAAAATGACGACGCTTTCGTCTCCCGTTCGAACGCTGTGCTGGGCGAGTTAAACTTTTCTCAATCTCTGCGCGTTCTCCAGGACCGCCTCACGCAGAATCCCAAGCCCTACTTTTACGCAGCGCTCGAAGGTGCGGAAATCGGCTCCTTCGATTTTCTGTTCGATCCCCAGCGGCACGAACAAGTCTTGCTGGGGCAACGCCGCCGGGCCGGCAGCTTCGCCTACTACGACGTGTGGGCGTCCTACAGTGTGCCCGGCGTCGCCTCCCCTCCGCCAGCCTTTCACGCGCTTGACTACGCCCTGAACACCAGCATCTTGGCCGACAATTCTTTGGATGCGAACGCCGCCGTCCGCATCCATACCGACCTGGCGGGCGAACGTTTCCTCACCTTTCAGCTTGCGCGGGCGCTCCGCGCCGATTCCGTCACCGATGAAACTGGCCAAGCGCTCGAGTTTTTCCAAAATGAAGGAATGACTCCGCAGGAGCGCAGCGTCCGCGGCAACGACTACATTCATGTCGTCTTGCCGCAACCTTCGCAGAAGGACCAGGACTTCACCATTCGTTTTCATTACCGCGGCAACGTCATTGAAAACGCCGGCAACGGCGTGCTTTTCGTCGGCGCCCGCGAAAGCTGGTATCCGCATCTGGGCGACGAAGCGGAATTCGCTTCGTATGACCTCACACTGCGTTGGCCACGTCATCTCAAACTCGTCGCCACCGGCGAAAAAGTCGACGAACAAATCTCGGGAGACATGCATATGGGCCACTGGCACAGCGCCAAGCCGCTGTCCGTCGCCGGCTTCAATCTCGGCGAGTACGCTTCCACTTCTCTCAGCGCCGAAAACCGCAACATCGACGTCTACGCCAATCGCGAATTGGAACAGGCGCTAAACAATCGGATCAACCAGCCCACCGAGGCCATTCCCGAAGCTAACCTTCCTTTTGACGTAACGACCGGCCGTAGCCGCGCCGCCATGCAGCCTCCGCCGGCCAGACCCGCGGACGCCCTGAAGCAGCTTGGCCGTGAAATCGATTCTTCCATCCATTTCTACGAAACCTACAGCGGCAGTTTCCCTTTTCACACGCTGAGCATTTCGCAAATTCCCGGCACGTTCGGCCAGGGCTGGCCCGGACTCGTATATCTTTCTACGTTTTCTTTCTTGACGCCCGAAGCGCAAAATCGCGCCGGTCTTTCGCAAAGCCACCAGGAGGCCTTCACGGATATCGTTCCCTATCATGAAGTCGCCCACCAATGGTGGGGCAACGTGGTGGGTTGGTCGAGTTATCGCGACCAGTGGATTGACGAAGCCATTGCCAACTATCTCGCGCTGATGTTCGCCGACAGCCGAAAGCCCAGCGCGCACGAGTTGCGCTTGTGGCTGGAACGCTACCGCAAGCAACTCGAAGAAAAGCCCGTTGGGTCCGACCAGCCGGCCGGCCAGATCGGCGCACTGGCGCTCGGCAATCGGCTTACCTCTTCTAAGTCGCCCAATGGTTTTGAAGAAGTGGTTTATGGCAAGGGCGCCTGGGTCATTCACATGTTGCGCGAAATGCTGCGCCAACCCGGGGCCAAAGATCCGGACGCCCGCTTCGCCGCGTTGCTGCGCTCGCTCTCCACGAAATACGCCTATCGCGCTCTCTCCACCGACGACCTACAACACGAAATTGAAGCGGTCATGACTCCGGGAATGGATCTAGAAGGCGGCCGTTCCATGGAATGGTTTTTCGAACAGTGGGTTCGCGGAACCGGAATTCCGCACTACCGCGTGGAATTCTCCACCAAACAAACGGAAAAAGGATTGGTCGTGCACGGCAAATTATTCCAGAGCAATGTACCCCACTCCTTCATCGCCACCGTGCCGCTCTACGCCAGCACCGGGATGGGACACAATGTTTTTCTCGGAAATGTCTTCGCTGCTGGACCCGAAACTCGCTTTCAGTTCGTCACCAAAGCCGCGCCGCACAAGCTGATTATCGACCCACAAATGACGCTGCTCTGCACCGCCGAGCAAACCGCAAAAACTGACGAAGACAACAACTGATCCGCCGCATAGAACTGCGATGTGCTGCGTTACTTCTAGGGCGATGGCGCTTTGTTCTTGTCTAGCAGTTGCTGCTCGAGCAGCGGGCTCTCCAGATTCAGTGCTGCCTTCCCGTCCGGCCCGAACACATACGGAAAGCCCTTCGGGTCGAGCGGCAGGCTCGGCAGGAAGTGCTGTTGCACCAAATCACTCATGCGCGCCGGCCGGTGCCCGGTTCGTTTCTCGTACTCACCCGCCAGCGCATTCAGCTGTTGACACTCTACTTCCACCCGCAAAAGTTGCAGGTGATTGAACGCGTTTTCCTTGATCTGCGGGTCGGTCGTGGTCTTATAAATATCGCTCCACAGAAAAATCGACGTATCGAGCGAGCGTCCTTCCGCCGCAATCTTTGCCGCCATCACCTTCATCCAAATTTGCGCCCCGGGAATCTTGCTGCCGTCGGCAAACGCCTGCGACGCTTTCGTGTAATCCTTCAGTTCGAAGTAGTAGATGAATCCCAGATCCTCGTAGAACCGCCAATAGTCCGGATTCGCTTTGAGCCCGCGTTCCAGCAGCGCAATCGCGAGTTGCGGTTGGCCCGCGCCGCGCGGTTCAGGCTCACTCAAAAATGTTGATCCGAAGCGGTAAGCGACCAGCAGATTCGGATCAAGCGTGGTGGTCACATCGAGCAACGGCCACAGCAAATCGAAACCTCGCTCATGTCGTGCCCGCTTATCTCCGTAATACTGCACGGCGCGCGTCCAGTACAAGTCCGCCACCAGTGGCGTGTACTCCAGGCTCATGACCTTCAGCAGCTTGCCCGAACGCAACACCAGGTCATCGCGCTCCTGATGCAAAGCGGCGCGCTGCGCGTCGATCCCGCGCTGCAGTTGCCACACGCCGGCAAGTCCCACGACCAAAACCGGCACTAGCAGCCAGCTTTTCCAGCCCCCAGCCGTCATTTCATATTCCGCCGCGAAAACACGGCTGACGCGATCAGCAGCACGACACCGCTGTACAACAGTGCATACCCCGTGTTTTGCGCAATCAGCGCGCCAGGCACCGCCCGGCCGTGCGCTGCCGCCGCCATCACATCAAAATTCTCGAAATTCGGCAGCACGTAGGAAATCGTTCGCAGCAAACCCGCCAGCGCCGCGCTGATCGTTGCGCTGTGATACGTCCGCAATTCCTCGACGAACATGCCCGCCAAATAAAATGCCGACGTATATAAAATCGCCAGCAGCGGCGTCGAATAGCACGAAAACAAAAGCGCTAACGCCACCACCAGCATCAGTTTCAACCAGATAAAAAACACCGCCACCAACAGTACTGCATCCGCGTTTTCCAGATGGTGCTTCACGTAAAGCAGCGCCAAAAACAGACCCGCGGCCATCGCCGCGGTATTCACCGCCAGCGTCAGCACCAGCCCCGCGAACTTCCCCAGCAAAAATTCCCACCGCCGCACCGGCTTGGCCAGCAGTGCATAAAGCGTGCGCTTGTCCATCTCCTTGTAGACCAGCCCCACGCCGATGAACACCGCAATCAGCAACCCAATCACCGAAATGGCGCTCAAGCCCAAGCTCTTGATCACCATCTCTTCGATGCCGATGGAAATCTGCCCTACAAAAATCGCGGCCGCCATCATCAACAGCGCAAAAAACACCAAGTTGTACAGCACGCGGTCGCGCACTGCCTCGCGAAACGTGTTCCACGCTACCGCGCCGGCGCGCTTCATTTCCCGCTCACCTCGACGGCCGTCGCTTGCGCGCGTCCGGCCTCAATCAGGTGCAGAAAATATTCTTCGAGCGAGGGCTTCACTTCCGTAACCGACAAAATCTTCGCGCCGACTCCGCGTAGTTGCTCAAGCGCGCCGTACAACTCGCCTTCCGGCACCTGCAGCCTGTATCGGTCGCCCGTCTTAGTCGCTCTCGCCAGAACCGCCGCTGCCGCGTTTTCTATCTTGTTCAGCTCGAAAAGAATTTCCATCCCTTGCGTCGCCACGCCCACGATCTCTTCCGGCGCGCCCACCCCGCGCAGCTTTCCACTCACAATCACGCCCACGCGGTCGCACAGCATCTCCGCATCGGAAAGAATGTGCGTAGAAAACAGCACCGTCCGTCCTTCGCGCTTCAACTCCAAAATGATGTCGCGCACTTCGCGCCTTCCGATGGGATCCAACCCGGACATCGGCTCGTCCAGAATCACCACTTTAGGCTCGTGCAGAATCGCTTGCGCCAATCCCACACGTTGCAACATGCCCTTCGAATACTTGCGCAGCTGAATCTTTCCAGCGGTCTCGAGGCCCACCTTTTTCAGCATCCGCGCCACGCGGTCCCGTCGCTCCGCCGCCGTCAAGTCGTGGAACCGCGCAAAATAATCCAGTAATTCCGCGGCCGTCAGATAGTCGTAAAAGTACGGCTGTTCTGGCAGGTAGCCGATGTCCCGATGCATGTCGACATCACTGATCGACTTGCCCAGTATCCGGGCGGAGCCCGCGTCCGGAAAAATCAGCCCAACCAGCAGCTTGATCGTCGTAGACTTTCCCGCTCCGTTCGGCCCCAGGAAGCCGAACACTTCCCCATCCTCGACCTGCATGGTCAAGCCTTCCAGCGAGCGCTTCTTCTTCATGTGCAAGAAGCCGTAGGGATAGTCCTTTGTCAAATTTTCAATTTCGATGGCCATTTCAGGCATGAATTCATTTTTCGCGAGTATGTACACAGCGTCAATGCGCGGTGGGCGAGGTTGTGCGCGGATAGAAAATAGCGAGGGGTAAATCGAAGAGGTACGCCGTGTCCGGTAGAACTCTCTGCGGCTTGCTGCGAGCTAAGTTTCGCTTTGCGTTCCCGCGATCTGCACCAGCTCCGCCGGCACTGGAGGAGGCACCGGCGCCATCGGTTTCGGCTTGAGGGTCTGTGGACTGCGCCAATTGTCCAGCATAGCTACCTGCTGCACGCAGGACACCGTGCACAGCGGCGCACAATACTTGCTGGTGTGGTATTCGCGATGCCGCATCTCGTCGGTGTACTGCGCCAGCGGAATCCCCGGATAGCCGCGCTGCTGCGAGCACCAATGCACCAGTCCATCCTCGCAAATATACAGATACCGCGAGCCCGAACGGCACCGCCAGTCGTGCTCTTTCCCGCGCGCCACGCTGTGCTGAAAATCGTTAAACCGCGAAAACGAGCGCTTCCCCAGCGTCATAATCTCTTCGAAAATTTCCTGCTCGCGCGGCCCCAGGGGCTTCAACTGCCCGTTGTGGTCGTGAATGATACCCACGGTGCTTGTGAATCCCAATTCCACCGCTCGGTGCGCAATCGTCAGCGCATCTTCCGGATCTTTCACGCCGCTGCCCAGCACCGAATTGATGTTCACTTGAAACACTGCGAACTCGGACAGCCACTCCAGCCGCGAATCCAGCGTTTTCAAACTCTTCTTCGAAGTCTCATCCGGCACGACGTTGTCGATGCTGATCTGCAGGTGCTCCAGCCCCGCCTCATTCAGCGAACGGATTCGCTCCTTGCTCAACAGAAATCCATTCGTAATCATCCCCGCAATCATTCCGTGCTTGCGGATGTGGCGGATAACTTCTTCCAGCTCAGGATGCATCAGCGGCTCGCCCCCGCTGATCGTAATGATGGACGTGCCCATGCACGCCAAAATATCCAGCCGCTTCTTCATCTCGTCCAGCGGCACCGGCTTGGATACCTCGTCGTACTCGTTGCAGTACCCGCAGTCCAGGTTGCAGCGCCGGTTCGGAATGATGTGCACCAGAATCGGATGCTTGGTGGACGCCAGCGCCTTGCCGATCATTTTCAATTCGCGCAGCCGCGTCTTCCGGAAACGCCGTCGCCGTTCGCGCAGCACTTCCGCGCTGGCCCTGATGGTTTTCTTCTCTTCTGGCATGGATATGAACTAGGAAATCCCCAAAATTTAATTATACATAAGCCCGTTCCGCAACGGTTTCCTATCGCCAGTCTTTCGCCATGTCTCCAATCTCCAACCTCACCCCTCGTCCGCCACGCCGCAATACCTGCTTCCTCCTACGACCATCTCAGTCTGCCACTGCTCATGGAAAGGCGCGCCGAGGATACAAGCCACCTCGACGCTGGCTTCTCCTCTGCTTCGTGAGTAGGATTTCCTCGTTTCCTTGTGTCCGATACTTAGCCCGCGGAGTTCCCTGGCATGTTCGAAAAATCGCTTGCGACGCTAACACTTTTACTTTGCGCGGCCACCATCGCGTGCCGCAAGCCAGCTTCTTCTGCGCAACCTGCACCAACCTCAGACTTCGCCTCATTCGACGCCGACGGCACCGCTCGTATCACCCGCACCGTTCCTATGCCTTCGACCATCAGCCCCGAAGCACAAAAGTGGCTCGGCTCGCTGCCTTCCGCCACTCCCGGCCCCGAAGATCTCGCCACGCGTCGCATCCGCACCGATCAGTGGCGCGCGCGCCAATCTGCCGAGGCGCGCCGCCTCTTCCCCGTCAACATCGAGTCCACGACGATCGCCGGCGTCCGCGCCGACATCATCACTCCTCTAGACACGCCCGTCGCTAACCGCGACCTCGTGCTCATCAATCTCCACGGCGGCGGCTTTAACTCCGATTCTGGCTCGCTCATCGAAGGCGACCCCATCTGCAATCTCACCAAAATTAAAGTCGTCTCCGTCTACTATCGCCTCGCTCCCGAAAATC
>Ga0335077_10006748_pt1 | contig 14198 bp, 10 predicted proteins | sample Lox_Sample_31_FD_207151 | JGI IMG/M metagenome (GOLD analysis project Ga0335077, IMG submission 207151) | Soil microbial communities from Loxahatchee National Wildlife Refuge, Florida, United States - Lox_Sample_3.1 | ecosystem: Environmental > Terrestrial > Soil > Wetlands | place: USA...
AGAAGCATCTGGAACAAAGGAAATCAGGCGGTGTCTTGCACCAATGTAAAAACGATTGGATTGCTTATCATAAAAAGTTCCTTTCTTCAATGTAGTAATGGCCACTGATGGCAGGCCATCAGCATAAGTAAACTGTTTGACAGTATAATGATCTATATTAAAAGCAGAAATGCCGTTGTCGGTTCCCATCCAGATATTATTTTCAATAATGGGCGAATTGGTAATCGTATTTCCATCGATAAGATTATTTTCTTCCTGTCGCAGGAACATGCTCTTTGTCGTGCAATTAAATTCTATGATTTCATTATCGAATGACGAAAGCCACAAATTGTTTTGTGCATCGCGATCGAGGATGAACATATAATTCCGCAGCAATTTACTCACCCTGGGATAGGGAATCAGCGTATCTACATGCTGGGTTTTTACATTCCAGCGACAGATTCCGTCGCCGGCGAGCCAGATATTGCCCTGCAGATCTTCTGCAATGCTGAATACAAAAGTGATCCTGAGCAGAGGGTTATCAGCAGGAGAAATTTCAGAAAAAGTCCTGCTTTCTCGGCTGTAACGGATCAGGCCGTTTAGCTTTCCAAAAGAAATCCAGATATTTTTTTTTGAATCTTCAAAAAAACAATTCGAATTAAATTCCTGGGCCCAGGAAAGGGATTGTGGAATATGGAGCCGGCCATAATGATAATTTTTTTTATTTAGCCACAGGATGCCATGGGCCGTTCCGATCCAGAGCGTATCCTTATTGTAGGGAAAAATATTCACAACAGTGTTGCTGTATTGATCAAGCGGAGTGAATTGGATTTTATTCTTAATGTGGCGGGATTTTTTGTCCAATATCAACAGGCCTCCTTCATTCTGTAGTCCAAGAAACAGGGACGAGTCTTCCATAAAAATGCTTCTGATTTCATGATTCAGGAGATAGGGAAAGTCAAGGGAAAGATCCGTTACTGAAAAAAAGGAGCTGTGTAGATTTTGTTTGTACAAACCATCGGCCGTTCCGATCCAAAGCCTGCTTTCCCGGTCTTTGAAAATGGTCGTACAAACACTTCTTTCAAAATATTTTTTCCCATCACAGGTAAGGGTCATCGTCTCCGGATTGTAGTGCAATAAATAAAAGCCGCTGTTCTTGCAGGTAATGACGAGGGTACTGTCGTTGATAAAGGTGAGTGAACTTCTCCATCCCAGCTCTGCGCTTACTGAAAAAGGCATGGGACTTGAATTTCCTTTTTGCAGGTTCATATTCGTCACTTCAATGGCATTCTTATCAATGTTCAAAATGAATAAATCCCAATTATTACCCGGCCAGGTAGTTCTCATATTTCCTGACGGATCAGTGATTGCTTTTTTCAGGTATTGTTTTTTTGCAACATAGAAAGTATCAATTCGGTTAACAGATGCATTGTAAATGCTTCCGAATAAACTGTTTTGCTGAAGAGTGGAACCATCTGCCAGGTTTTGAAGCCAGCCTCCGAATAAGAATTCTATTTTTCCGACATCCGGTGGCAAATGATGATCATAACGCAGGATCAGTTGGCCTGATGAGTTAAATACATAGAGTCCGGTCCGGGTAGAAACAATATAATTTCCTTTTTTATTTTTTACAATGTCATTGACATGATTGGCCCAGAAATAGATAGATGAATCGCAGGGAACAATGAATTGATTATAGACTCCGCTGCTGGAATTATAACTAAATGCTCCGCCGCGGGTAGCACCCATGATCTCATCGGAGTTCTGAGGGTGCATTGAAACCATCAGGTTATCCGGTAATGGGGAATGTGGTGAACCCTTGAAGAGGGCCTGAAATGATTTACCGTCAAAACGATTAAGCCCTTTGTGGGTAGCGATCCATATAAATCCTGAAGAATCCTGAACGATGCCTGAAACGTAATTATTCGACAAGCCCTGCAGGCGGGTGTACCTGATAAAATTGCTTTCATCAAGATCCTGGGCCTTCAGGTGGTTCCCGGTTAGCAGAACAATGAGTGAAAGCAACGCAACACCGTACTGTTTGAATAAGGTCATCGAGGAGTACTTGCCTTTTGATTGTTCTCAAAGTTACACACTTGCAGCAGAAAAGCGCTGTTGCGTGGACCTCGTTGTCAGGCCTGTTCCTTTGGGAAAGCTGAATACCTTTTTCGTGTTTTCCATGCTGCCGTTCGGTGAAAATAACAAGTAAATTTATTTTTAGTGACAGGATACTCATTTCCCGTTGGGTAAAGCAAAAGCGCCTTTGGGAAGCGGGCGCTTTAAAAAATTCAGTTCTGATGCATCAGTTTCCCGATTCAGATTATCAGGCTTGCTGCTGTTTTAGATAATTTATTTCAACCCGTAAACGACCACCTGGTTTGAGAATGTCGGCAGATATACATGACCGTTAGCAATCGTGGGAGAGCAGAATTTGGAAAAATTGCCGGGATAGTCACCGCTGCTTTTACTGCTGTTCCAAAGTTCTTTGGTGATGTCGCTCGCATCAAATGCTCTTAATATACCGGGGCATACAGCGCTGTTGGCATCGCCACTGCTGGCATACCAGGCCCATAAAATGCCCGTGCCTGCAGCCGTTCCATTGGAAGATACCGAGAGATCTGCGCCGGAATATCCGCCCGGACCGGGAATCGGAGAAACAACCTGCTGATTGGTAAACATGTTGCTGCTACGGTCAAAAGGGAGTGCGCGCAACTGATCGTTCTCTGACCATACGTACACCCATTCATTCGAACTTCCCTGGTAATATGCAGGCTGGCTATGCAGGTTTACATTGAGAGGAATTGTTTGTTGGATTTGATTTGAGGAAGAAGAATAACCGCCCATATTGTCCTTATTCAACAGGTAAATATTCCCATCTTTGCAACCCGTGAAATAATAATTTGAATTTGGGATCAGTAAAGTACCCATCACACCATAATCAAGGTCATTGCTGTTAAGATTTAAATAATTTGCGGGGGTGAAAAAACTACTGACTTGTAATGTGGAACCCGAAGGGGTCAGCTTTAAAGCGCTTTCACCACGGTCTGTCAGGTCAGCGGGATTGGGATTTGGGTTATTTTCATCGGTACCGTTGCTTGAGGGGGTAAAAAGATTTCCCTGCCCGACGGTGCCATTGCCCGTGGTAACATAGAGATTGCCCTGCGCATCGGCTGCCATGCCCATGCCACTTTCCCAGATACCTCCGTTTTCTCCGTTCGGCGTGTCATTGTAGACTATTTTTTGCGCAAGCGTTTTCGCATCATAACCCAGAATCCAGCCGTGATAAGGATTCCAATCACAATGGGATGCATAGGTAATATACACAGTGCCATTTACGAGGGTGAGTCCCTGACGCTGGTTGCCGCGCCTGGGATCAAAGCTGACTGTATTGCTGACACTGCCATCACCAGATCCGGTTACACTCGCAGTAATTATCACCGGGCTGCCCGCTACTTCACTGCCGTTGAGAATATTCACAGCATGCAAATGCTGCATGAACTGACTACCATCTGTGCTCCGGGCTACAAAATACATGATCTGCGATGCTGAATCGATTACCGGGGTACCGATGATTCCTATGTTATGCGTGATGTCGCCGTATGGGTTGCACCATCCGGAGGACATATCACCTGAGTTCGCCGGTCTCATACCCGGAACAGTATAATTTTTTTGCCAGTATAGTTGCCCGTTATCTCCATCGTATGCGTAGACTGAATTGTTCACTGTAGCAATAAATACCACATTATGACTGGCCGAATTAATAGAGAGGTTGCCAACCATCAAAGGCTGGGCATATACCTGGTCGTCGACCGCAAGCGTAAATTGTTTTCCAAACTGTGATGTATTCACGTTGGCAGTTGTCAAACTGGTTTCATGGTTATTCAGTCCCGCTCTCGTATTGTCATTGTGCTGGGTCAGCACAGAAATGTGCTGCGAATTGGGACCATGTGGTGGTGGCGTACTTGTTGATCCTTTCTTTGAGCAATATGTAAGAAAAATCATTGGCACAATAAGGCAAGCTGGTATTTTTTTCATATGTCATTTATCTAATCCTTAAAAATAGCCTGTTTATTTTATTATACATAAAGTTCAGAAAGTTATTTTGCGAACCAGGTTATTTTGATAATCAGCAACGTATATAGCATTATCCGGATTTGAGACTGCCACTCCGTATGGCCTGTAGAATGAAGCCAGTGTGTCCCGGCCATTTGCTGAACCGCGCTCTCCGCTTCCTGCGAGGGTAGTGGTTACGCCTTCCGGGCTGATTTTTCTGATCCGGTTGTTTCCGACATCTGCTACATAAAGATTGCCCATTCTGTCCAACGCAATTCCCGCCGGATGAGAAAAGGAAGCAGCGGGACCCCTGCCATTGGCATAGCCCCTGGTTTTACTCCCCGCGAGCGTGGATACGACCCCGTTAGGGTTTATTTTCCGGATCATGTTATTGTAGGTATCAGCAACATATACATTACCTGCCGGATCCACTGCAATGCCTCCGGGGAGATAAAAGGAAGCAGAAGACCCGGTTCCATCTTTTGATCCCGGGGCACCTGGTTTTCCCGCCAGGTCAGTTACTTTGCCTTCCGGGCTGATTTTTCTGATCACATCATTTCCTGCATCTGCCAGGTACACATAACCGTTAGTATCGACAGCAATGGCCGCTGGATTGTCAAATTGGTATGTACTGTCACGACCCTGAAGAGAATGGCCGACAATTCTTCCGGCCGGTGTGGTTACGGATCCATCCGGGCTTATTTTGCGAATGAGGTTGTTATGAGTATCCGCTACATAAATATTGGCTTTTCTGTCAACAGCGAGTGCAGCCGGGAAGAAGAATGATGCAGCAGTCCCCCGGCCATCGGCAGATCCTGTTTCCCCGCTCCCTGCGAGCGTAGATACGACGCCGTTAGGAGTTATTTTTCGGATCAAATTGTTCCGGGAGTCAGAGACATATATATTACCTTTATCATCTGTAGCCAGCCCCATCAGGTTGGAAAAAGAAGCATTTATTCCTTCTCCATCTGCCCGGCCCATCTTTCCAGTGCCGGCAAATGTTGTTACCTCGGGATATTTCCTGTTATTGCAGGCGATAAGCAGGGTTATCCCTGCCAGGATTGCGAATAATCCTTTCTTTATAAAGCCAATCGAACGAATCATGAGGGTTTTTTTGGTGATTTTCTAAAACTAAAATAAATAACTGTTTTGAATTCATGCTGTTTTACGTCTATAATATTTGCTGTAGCAGGACAATAGCGCAAATGGTTCATCCGATACGGGTTGTAATCGGCCAATGTCAGACGGACAACTTTTAATACTTGCTTATTTTTAGCAACCGGAAACTTAGTAAAACGCAATTCATTTTTTAACTTTACTTATGACTTTTTCTGCAGGCGAAACTTCCGGATTATAAAGATTATTGCGAATTTAAGTTATGATGAACCGTTTCGCGCCTGATCAGGCTAGATGGGACAATATCAGGCTTGTCAGTTCCGAGTCCTTCCAAAACCGTCAGCGCATGCAGGGCTGATTTCTAAAGAAAATTTATAGTGAATGGAAAAGTGCATCTCAGATGATTGCACTTGCCCATCTGCTCTTCAATATTGTTAAGCGTCAATGAAGAATGCGAAACTGCTATAAATTGTGATATTGCTATTTTATGAAACTCACATCCTCATTCTGCTGCATTGCTATCTTATTCCTCTGCATTACGGAGGCAAGGAGTCAGATCATTAGCACCATTGCAGGAAATGGAACACTCGGCTATAGTGGTGATAACGGGCCGGCAATATCAGCCCAGTTCAATTACCCTTATGGCATGGCCATTGATAATGCCGGCAACCTATATGTAACCGATTATAATAATAATGTGATTCGTAAAATCACCACTGCAGGTGTGATTACAACCTTTGCAGGAAACGGAACGGCAGGATATAGTGGCGACGGAGGACCTGCAACTCTTGCACAGTTATCCGGGCCAAACTCATTGACTTTCGATAATGCCGGAAATCTTTATTTTACTGACTCTAAGAATTCTGCTATTAGAAGAATTAGCACTGCGGGCATTATTACCACCTTTGTTCAGACCGGATTGAGTACCCCTTATGGAATCGGAATCAGCAATGCAGGTGATCTTTATTACGCTGATAATTCCAATTCCGTCATCTTGAAGGTCAGTCCAGCTGGAGTTATAAGCAGGGCAGCGGGAGACGGCACAGTTGGATATACCGGCGATGGAGGACCTGCTGTCGCCTGTAAACTCAGCTATCCCTATGGCCTTGCAGTAGATCAGGCAGGCAATGTGTATTTTGTGGACTACGGCAATAATGTAGTTCGTGAAATTGATTGCGCCGGAATTATTCATACGATTGCAGGAAACAGCATTAAGGGATATTCGGGAGACGGTGGGCCTGCAACGGCGGCACGACTGAATCCTGTTGGGTTAGCGACGGACAGAATCGGCAATCTATATATCGCCGATTTTGGATTTCACGTGGTAAGAAAGGTCAACACTATCGGCATTATCACGACTATCGCGGGCAATGGCACGCCCGGATATAGCGGCGACGGAGGCCCCGCTACAGCTGCACAATTGAATAATCTTTACGGTGTAGTTGTGGATAACACCGGAAATATTTATATCTCCGATGATTCGTATAATGTGATCAGGAAAATAACCGGAACACTTCCACCCCCACCTCAATTGCAGCCTCAACCCATGGATACTACCATTTGTGCAGGCGCCAGCCTCAGCTTTTCTGCTAATGCAGGCACTCAGTTTACTTATCAGTGGCAGGTAAATAGCGGAAGCGGGTGGACGAATCTTAATAACGATAATACCTATGCGGGAACGAACACGGACGTAATCAGTATTGGCGCTGCACCGCCAATGCTAAATGGTTATCAATTTCGCTGTGTTATTTCAGATCCCTGTGGTTTTCTTTTGGCTTCTTTACCTTCGGGCCTCACGGTGAACCCGCCGCTGTTTGCTGCAGGGATAAGCATCATTGACTCTCCTGCTGCAGTTTGCACGGGAGACCCGATCCGCTTTATCGCAACCCCCATACACGGTGGTGATAATCCTCAATATTTCTGGACGCTCAATGGAAAGAGTGTGGGAGGTAGTGATTCGATCTACCTGAATAACAGCATTGCAAATGGTGATGTGGTGAGTTGTCAGTTGTTAAGTGATGCATATTGCACATTTCCTCTTCAGGTCATGTCGAACAGCATCGTCATTCAATCCATCACAGTGGGTTCGTCAGTAAGCATTGGTTCCTCTGCAAACAACATCTGTAGCGGAACTCCCGTCAATTTTGTAGCTACTCCGGTAAATGGTGGTAACTCTCCTTCATTTCAATGGCAGGTCAACGGAGAGAAAGTTGGAACAAACAGCAACCAATATACGAGTTCATCTCTGAAAGACCAGGATGTGGTAAGCTGCATTATGACAAGTAGCGTCGGTTGTACATTGCCGGTAGTGTGTGCCAATCCCGACACAATGACGGTGTATGCTACACCCGTAGTGTTTGCAGGAAATGATACAATCATAATTGGCGGAAAAAGTATACGACTGGCCCCCACAGTTACCGGAACTATTGCCAGTTATCAATGGACCCCTTCAACCGGCCTGGATAATCCTTCCATTGCCAATCCCGTGGCCAGTCCGGCCCACAGTTCCACCTATGAATTGGAAGTGACAACTACGGATGGCTGCGATGGATCAGACAAAATTACCATTGAAGTTTTTTATGGATTGCATATGCCGAATGCTTTTACACCCAATAACGACGGCAAAAATGATGTATTCAGAATACCCCTTTCCTACCCGGTAAAACTAAACAGCTTCTCTATCTACAACAGGTGGGGCAATAAAGTTTTTACCACTTCTGATGTCAGCCAGGGCTGGGACGGAAGCTGGAATCATCAACTACAACCGTCCGGTACTTATGTCTGGGAGATCGATTATTTTGATATTATATCAGGGAAAACAGCCCATAACAGTGGAACAGTGGTTCTTATCAGGTAAGAAAGAATCTCCGAACTGATAAAAATCTCCATTTAGGTATTTTGTCAGCTTTAATTTGAAAATGAATTAGCGACCCTCCCTCTCTTCCGGATGGGCACTTATTTCCCAGCTTGCAACAGGTCCGTCAACAATTCTAAAAAGCGGATGGCAATTGAAGGATTTTATTTTCCTGATTTCTTTATATTTTTTTGGATCACGGGTGCTCAGTTTTTTCATTAAATGCTTTATTTCATAATCTATTTGTCCTCGTGTGATCTTTATGGTTATTGGCTTGCTGTCCCAATTTATTTTTTTTCTGTTGAAATTGTATTGTCTTAGTGAGGCTTCGTGAAATACCGCCACCAGGTATTGATCGATAGCATCAGCAGGATTTTCGGATAGCTTAAATCTGTTTAACTGGGGATGATTTAAATATCCCTTTGTTTCGCCTAGCAAAACTTTTTTTGCCAGAAGGGTTTCTCTCCATAAGGCAACCAGCCCTTTTGCGTCGAGGTATTTGGGATGTATTGACCAGATTCTCATTCTTCACATCAGTGGATTCGGTGATTTGAAATTAATGATATTTTGAATCGGTCGCCACCTTTTTTATTTTATTTGGTCGGGCAAGTGAAACCGGTTTTTTATATAGTCCGGAATCATTTTCCTGTTTCTGAACATGGTTGCTTTTCTGAATTGTAATACATTTGCATGTGTTCATTGGTGAAATCATGAACGGTATGAAAACTATCCCCTTAAGGCCATTATTAACTGTTGTGCTCATATTTATGTACTCTGCTCTTTTTTCCCAGGATATTAACCAGGGTATTAATACCATTACAGTAAAGGGAGTGACTTTTAAACAGGTGGCTGATCGCCTGGTAAGTAGCGGATACGTTATTGGCAGGATGGATAGTAAATCCAAAACTATTCAGACAGCCTATTCAAAATATACCAAAACCGGTTCAGCAAATCTTTCTATCAGGGTTAAGATGCGGGATAGCGTGGCCGTTATCACCGGAAGAATGTGCTACAATATCAACAATATTGATTACGGCATACCAGATTCGACCAATACCAAGCAGATAAGTTACACATACGGTTATTTTAAAGCAGGATTTTTGCAACTGGACAAATTTGCAAAATCATTTAATAAGCCGGTAATAATCTATTCAAATAATTAGTCCCTTTGAATGACTGTAAATTATTTTTATACAAAAAAATCAGCCATCATGAAAAGGGTTTTATTAATGTGTATTCTTTTTCACCTTGTCTTCTTATTAACTGCACAAATACCAAAGACCCCGGGTTATAAACCTGATTATAAAGAAGCCCTTGTTATTATTGATAAATGGCTGGACGGTCAGCGTGATTTTGACAGACTGCCGGGTATCTCTGTCGCTATTGTAAATGATCAGGACATTATCTGGAGCAAAGGATATGGTTTTGCAGATCTTGAAAAGAAGATTCCCATGCAGGCGACAACTATTTGCAGTATTTGTTCGATTTCAAAATTATTTACTTCTGTGGCGACGATGCAATTGGTGGAGCAGGGAAAACTCAGGTTAGATGATTCTGTCAACGCAGTTCTTCCTTCTTTTGATATAAAGCAACAATATCCCGAAAGCGGTCCGATCACGATCAGGTCTTTGCTGACACATTCATCAGGATTGCCAAGGGAGTCTGATTTCCCTTATTGGAGTGCGCCTGATTTTAAATTTCCCACTGAAAAACAGGTAACAGAAAAACTCGGAGATCAGAAAACACTATACCCTTCCTCGACTTATTTTCAATACAGCAATCTTGGAATGACAATTCTCGGAGAAGTGGTCGAACATGTAACAGGAGTTCCGTATGAACAATATGTAGAAGAGAATATTTTAGGACCACTCAGGCTGTCAGATACACATCCTTTTCTTCCTGAAAAATTGTGGGGACTTAAAATGGCAACAGGATATGGTTCTATTCATCGTGATGGACACCGGGACAAAATGCCTTTCTTTCAGGCGAAAGGAATTGCACCAGCGGCGGGCTTTTCATCTAATGCAATAGATTTGGCGCGATTTGCCAGCTGGCAGTTCCGGCTTCTTGAAAACGGAGGAAAGGAAATTTTAAAGGCTTCCACATTGCGAGAAATGCAACGTGTACAATTTTTAGATCCGGACTGGAAAACAGCATGGGGCTTGGGATTTGCAATTCGGGAAGTGGATGGTAACAGTCTGGTTGGTCATGGTGGTTCATGTCCTGGTTACCTCACCTCATTAACTATGGATACGCGAAAAAAACTGGCTGTAGTTGTGATGGTCAACGGGCAAGGTGAATCATTAAATAAATATTCCAATACTATTTTTAATATTCTTAAAAAAGCGGCACAGCTCGATTTGACTGCTAACGACACGGCGGATCTGAGGGTATATACAGGAAATTATGATTCCTATGCATTCGGAAGTGAAATGGTGGTTTTTAAATGGAAAGGAAAATTAGCAGTTCTTAACTTAAGATCGAGTGACCCTGCCAGCGATATGAGCCTGCTTAAGCATATCAGCGGCGACACATTCAGAAGAATAAGAAGCGATGATACATTGGGCGAAGAAATTCGTTTTGAAAGAGATTCAAATGGCAAAGTTGTTCGCGTTTGGCAGTTTAGTAATTTCGATAACAAAATAAGTGACTGACTAAAAATAAACTGAGCAATAATTTCTCATAAAATCACCACCATGAAAAAAAATAATATCATCTTCTGGATTGCGACAATATTATTTCTAGGGCTAATCCTGCTCTCTGCCATTCCGGAAATTATGCAGGTTGCCAAGGCAAAAGAGTTTATGCATACTTTGGGATATCCTGATTATATCAATCCCTTTCTCGGAGTATTGAAAATTCTTGGTATTGTAGCTCTACTTATTCCGGGTTATCCTAGACTTAAAGAATGGGCTTATGTAGGATTTTTCTTTGATTTACTCGGCGCCACTTATTCAGCAATAGCTGCGGGCGGCTTTCAGCCACAAATTGCTTTCATGCTGATTTATTTTATTCTCTGGGGAGTTTCTTATGTTTATTTTCACAAGAGACTGCAAGGAGCTGTTGCTTAAACCGGCCGTTGAGATAAGAAACAAAGATTCATTGTATATCAAATGGGATTTTAGTAAGAATACTAATTTTCTTATATTTATTTGTGTATCTGATTCTCTTCATTCCTTCAAACCCTATTTAACCGTTAATTGATTTGACGTTAGCAAAAAACTTGTTAACTTGACCTGACATGCAGATGGATAAATTTTTGTGATCACAAATCTTCCTGGAAACCGTGAGGTGATTATCCTTCCTTATTTAAATCTTTATTGATTCCTGCCCGTTAATCTGGCTGATCCTTATGCATTCATTGTTGATTTAATAAAGTGATCAAATCTTATCAGTAATGGTGACGGGTTATCCTTTTCAATCTTTCAAAAAGATATAACAATTAAAAATTAATATTATGAAAGGTCTACTGCACAAAGCATCCGGTTCGCTTATTTTGTCAGGCATTCTCAGTCTGCTTTTTGGAATACTCAGCTTCGCCTGGCCCGGCATCACACTGGTAACTTTAGTCTGGATATTTGCGATAACCATTATCGCTCAGGGATTACTGCAGATATCCGCCGCTTTCAATCATCGAAAAGGAGAATCCCACTGGTGGGTGCTGCTGCTTATCGGCATAATAAATATTATCGGTGGGTTTGTGGCACTGGTATATCCCGGCATCACTGCCATTTTGCTGATTACATTTATGGGAGTGACCTGGTTGTTTTCCGGAATTCTTGAAATCATCGGAGCGATCCGTTTGCGGAAAGAAATCAACAACGAGGGATGGTTGATTTTGAGCGGAATCATATCTGTTTTAGCAGGGCTCGTGGTGCTTTTTCATCCCGGTGGAGGCGCGCTGGCGATGATCTGGCTGATTGCAGCTTATGCTATCGTTTTCGGATTCATGCTCATTTTACTCGGATTCAGAGCAAGAAAATGGGGAAAGAAAGTTGCTGGAGCTGCTTAAGCGATTGTCCGCATTTTGTTTTTATAATTTAGCCGCTTCGGTAACAATCAGGTTTAATAGGACAAGTTCGGTGGCCACTGTTGTGAATCCACAAATGAACCCTTTTATCATGGCAGGCCAGCTATTCCTGTTATTGAATAAAACTGCATAAGCCCAGCCTACATATAGAATGGCAATAAAAAGAGCAGTGAGTTTGGTTGCTGTAAGTAAAGGACCTCCATTTGTTGCCAACTGCAGGGGCGCGAGCAGGAGAGTGAAAATGCAACCCTCACCCCTTAGGTAGGTATTCGCAATAAAATGTTCCGAATAATTATACCCTTTTTTATAATAAAAGCATTTGGTGATTAGCGAGTAGACTGGAACAGAAAGTAAGATACGCGCAGAAAAATATTTCAGAGATGAATCCCATATTTGCTGATTCACCTGCCGGTTAGTAAACAGGCCAATGTCAATAAAAAAGCTATGCCAATGAAGCCTGGGTAAAAAGAAACTGTTTATTCCTCCGAGTATCAGGACAAAAGTGAAAGGGTTGAAATAGCTCACACGATGGCCGGCCAGATAATTTTTCAGCATTTGACCCGGCCTGATTGCCAGTTCTTTTATGGTAAACAAAATGCCATGATCAAGATGGAAAAATCCATGAATAAATTGATCCACTAAAAGTTTTACGGTAAATCGGGAAGTAGAAGTTTTCTGACCACACTGTGGACAATATTTATTACCTATGGGATGACCGCAATTTTTACAGATGGACGCCAATCAAGAATTAATTTTTCAATATCGTTTCACTAAGATATTACGGAAAAGCTATTCTTCGGAAGCTAATTTTTTTAATTTTCCAATTTGTAAAATCAGGTACAAAAGAACTGCCCAGACTATTGCAATGATAGAATAGGATATCACGTCTAACCAGACCGGAGACCTGTTCCTTCTCGCAAATAAGCTTCTGGTGGCGTAAGTAGATTCAAATTTCATAGGAACTCCCCAGGGCACAATCTTGTCTGCTGAAATGGTGCCGAAATTATCATTGTCTTCCACTCTTGCCGTCAGAGTGAGGTTCCCTTTGGAATCTCCTGTGAGTTTATCCCTTTTGAAATCAGCAGTCACGGTTCCAAGAGAATCGGTGGTGTAGGTTGGCGTTTCGCTGATCGTCAGATACCTGCCTTCACGTTTCACTCCGATTACAATATCCACGCTCTTCACGGGAATCCAGTTGCCATCTTTTAGTTGCACCAATGTTACCATCACTTTTTGTCCGGCAATGGTATCAATCTTCAGTTTTGCCCTGGTGAGATCGAAACTGGCAGTAGCCGACTGGAACGAGTCTGCAGGCTCCGATTCGATGATAAAGGAAGGGGTTGACGATTTATTCCATTCCGCTTTTGCTGATGCCGGAATTTGTGAATACGCATTGCCCTGATCGTCGGTGATGGCCTGACCGATCAGGTTGGAAGAAGAATCATTGTTAATGTAAAATTTCAGTTTGATATCAGGCACCAGTATAAGCCGGCCATTGACCTTGGCTTTCGCATGGGCTTCCAGATACTGTTGATCATTATTCACATTGTCATAGCTGAGACTCAGCAACAATTTTCTCTTTTCCTGACCGAAAGATGGGCTGGAGGCTGCATTTAAAAATGCAAGTAAAAGAATTATATAGTTAAGCTTTTTCATGTTGTTCAAATTCATCAATGGTTTCCTGAATAGGGACAATGGGAAATAGTCTGGCAAGGATGGTTATGATCAACAAGGCACCGGCCAGAGAACCCATGGCAATTGCCCATTCTTCCCATGTAGGAAAATAATGCTCGTAGTTTGCGGGAACATCTCTCATCGGCAAAAACGGATGGAGGAGCGTGGGTGTAACAATTAAATATCTTTTGAACCAGGATCCTACGACGACCAGCAGACCTGCTATAAAAGCCGGAAATGGCCGCCTTCCTTTCCGGAAAAGAAGAATCAGGATAGGCAGTATCATTGCTGTAGAAATGGCAAACCAGAAAGGAATTGCAAAATCGCCTGTGAACAGGCCCTGTAAATGGGCCGCTTCATCTTTCTTCATTTTAAATGCGGGCACGAGAAATTCATTTACATTAAAATAAAGATATAAGAATGCAAGCATCACCAGGATTTTACCCATTCTGTCAAAATGATAATACGTGATGTATTTATCCAGTTTATTTG
>Ga0335077_10006749_pt1 | contig 14196 bp, 8 predicted proteins | sample Lox_Sample_31_FD_207151 | JGI IMG/M metagenome (GOLD analysis project Ga0335077, IMG submission 207151) | Soil microbial communities from Loxahatchee National Wildlife Refuge, Florida, United States - Lox_Sample_3.1 | ecosystem: Environmental > Terrestrial > Soil > Wetlands | place: USA: Florida...
CTGGTTTTCCATTTTAGGTTAAATCTCTGGAAGATGGAGTAGATGATGCGATCCACGCTTTCGACGTTCACAAAGCACACCATGGGCCGAGTCCGGCGGCGCACTTCCACGAAGCAGCGCTCGATCACGTTGGTGGTGCGCAGTTTACGCCACCGGTGCCGGGGGAAAGCGAAGAATGACAGCAAGTGCGGCAGATCCTGCTGCAGCCGGCGGACCTTAGCAGGGTAAGCTCGGCACCAGCGCGAACGAAAAATGCGAACGGCGCTACCGCCTGGATCCGGCTCTGCAGATCGAAGACTGCGTTCGCGGTTGTTCACTCCTCTCAATTGCGTTTGTAATTCAGCATCGCAGTCACTCTCCGGGCCGATTGGGGAGTGCTTAACCTGTCCTCATTTCGGCCTGCGTCCATAAACGCTGGTCTCGTCCTCGACTTCGCCACTCACGACTGCCCAACTCCCGCAGGTGGACACGATCTTCCTTTGCCCTCAATGCTCCAGGAAGGCGGTCTTGGCCCACAACCACAGGATGAGACCCGAGACCAGCAAAAGAATGGCGCTGTAAAGCAATTGGGAGCATAGACAGCCAGTTTGAAACGTTTTATATTGGCAGGCCGCGAACATGTCTTGAAGCACAGGATGCCCCGATGAAATTCGCCGTAAAGACTCTCGCTACAGTTTTCCTTGCCGTCGCCTGCGCCGCTTTTGCCCAGGATACGCACTACCATCCCGAACGGCAGCAGATTCCGGTCCCAAGTTGCATGATGATGAAAGGAGCCTGGGAGGGCGGATCCAGATTTTGTACCGCTGAGGACCACGAAGCCTGGCTGACTGACATCCGCCACTGGCGAAACGAGCGCCGCATTCGCATTGGTTATGACGGTTCGCGCTACGACATGCCGGCGTTGAAATGGACGCAGTCCAGTTTTATGCAGCCGCAGATGATGGTGGAGGACCGCTACTTCTACGACCCTATTGCCCATCGCTATACCGTGGACCGCTACCTCAACGATCTGGAAAAGCGATACGGCGGCATCGACGCGGTGCTGATCTGGCCGACGTATCCCAACATGGGTATCGATAACCGGAACCAGCACGACATGATCCGTAGCATGCCCGGAGGAGTAGACGGCGTGCGGCAGATGGTCGCAGATTTTCACCGCCGTGGAGTGAAAGTGCTATTTCCGATGATGATGTGGGACCAGGGCACACGCGATCCCGGCAAGCCCTGGCCGCAAGCGATTGCCGAATTGATGAAGGAAATAGGTGCAGATGGCATTAACGGCGACACGCAGGATGGGGTGCCGCTAGCCTTCTCCCTCGCGGCAGACAAGGTCGGACACCCGCTTGCCTTCGAACCTGAGGGTGGGCCTTCCGACGAAGCTCTGGCCTGGAACGTCATGACGTGGGGCCAGTACCAGTATCAGTTTGTTCCCATGGTGGACAAATACAAGTGGCTCGAACCGCGCCACATGGTGAACATTTCCGACCGCTGGAAACGTGACAAGACTGACAACCTGCAGTTTGCGTTTTTCAATGGCGTGGGCTGGGAGTGCTGGGAGAACATCTGGGGAATCTGGAACGGGATTACGCCGCGAGATGCCGAAGCCACGCGGCGAGTAGCGACGATCGAGCGCGGGGTAGCTCCATTTCTGGCAAGTACGGAGTGGGAGCCCCTGGCGCCAATGTTGCGCTACGGGGTTTATGCCAGCCGCTGGCCCTCAGACGAGCAAACGTTGTGGACCATCGTGAATCGCAACGAATATGCGGTCGAAGGGCCGCAACTGGAGCTTGCTGCGGCAGACGGGATGCGCTATTTCGATCTGTATCACGGAACAGAACTCACGCCCGCGCGGAATGCGGCCGGCAGGACTGTGTTGAGCTTTGCCATCGAAGCGCATGGGTACGGCGCCGTTCTTGCCGCGCGAGCCAATCCGGAGTCTGGCATCCAGACACTCATGACGAAGATGAAGGAGACGACCGCAACGCCGTTATCGAGCTACTCGCACGAATGGGTTCCTGTGGAACAGCAGCTTGTGCCGATTGCCGCGACCCGGCCTCCGTCCGGGTCGCCACCGGAGATGATAAAAATTCCGGCCAACGATTTTCTTTTCCGGGTTGCCGGAATAGAGATCGAAGGATTCGACGATATCGGAGTGGACGTGCAATATCCCTGGGAAGATTCGGTGCGCCGCTTTCATGAGCATCTTATGCATGTGAACTCTTTTTGGATCGACAAGTATCCGGTCACCAACGCGCAGTTCAAGAAGTTCCTGGATGCAACTCATTATCATCCCCAGGACGATCTGAATTTTCTCCGTGACTGGCGCGAAGGAAACTATCGGAGCGGCTGGGACAACAAACCGGTGACTTGGGTTTCACTGGAAGATGCCCGTGCGTATGCGGCGTGGGCCGGCAAGCGATTGCCGCATGAATGGGAATGGCAGTACGCGGCGCAGGGAACCGACGGCCGCACCTATCCTTGGGGTAACGGCTGGAACGCAGATGCGGTCCCGGTACCTGACAAGAGCCGCACTATGCGAGGGCCGGACGCGGTCGATGCGCATCCCGCCGGCGCCAGCCCATTCGGGGTGCTGGACCTGGTGGGGAACGTGTGGCAGTGGACCGAAGAGTTCACCGACGAACACACGCGCGGCGGCATTTTGCGGGGCGGAAGCTACTATCAGCCGCAAGGATCGATCTGGTATTTCCCCCAGGCCTACAAACTGACCGAGCACGGCAAACTGTTAATGATGGCGCCCAGTATGGACCGTTCTGCCGCGCTTGGCTTCCGCTGTGTGCAGGACGGGGAGTGATCAGGAATACAGTTTGTCGCGCCATATGATGATTGTTGAATCCACGTAAGCCACCAAATTCAACAACTCATGTCCCGCGCTTCAGTTGGGATAGGGATCCCCTGGCCTCACCACTCGAATCTGGTGATCAGTAAACGTCAAGAATCCCGCTGGCGAGTTGACTTTGACTTTCGGCATATGGCAGGTCGTGCACCTTGAACCTGAGACTGGACAAAGCTTCGCCTCTGAACCCGCAGCCGCGGGGTCCCGAGACGCCCGAGAATGGCAGGATTGGCAGGTTTCATCGTACGTGGAGTCGTCGCGTACCAGGTTTTGATGAGGATCATGACAGGCAGTACAGCTGATGCGGGGATCGCTTCCATCGAAGCACCGGCTGTTCGCCAGTCGGTAGGGTTGGAAGCGGACGTTGGCCTCGCCCCGTATGCCATTTCGAATCACGGTCTCCCAGGTTCGATGACATTGGCCGCAGAAGTTCGAGACATCCTCCGCGGGGAGCTTCTTCAGGCTGGGGGGCGGCGAATCGAGGACACCCTGCAGCGCATTCCAAAGGTGTGTAGTTGTTCCTTCGTGACAATGCTCGCAGGTCACGCCAGGTTGCATGGAAGCAAGCGTCAACTCGCCCTTCGATACCGCGTTGCTTGAGTGGCAGCCAAAACAGTCGCGGGCTTCGGCATGCTTCAGTTCACGCCCCACGGCCTCATCCAATGATTTCGGGATCAACCGCTCGTCACCGACTGTTATTTCCAGTCCGTCAATCGTGGGATAGTAACTGATACGGCTCTGATAGTAGCGTCCCTCGCGTTCGAAGATCCACGTCTGCATACGCTGGCCTATGGTCCAGCGAATGGGCAACGAGATTGTGTGCGCGCCATCGGTTACGTTGTAAGTGCTCTTGCGATCATGCGTCTCGATAGAGTATGCGTACGCACCTTTACGAAGCGTGAGTTTAGGATGGGCGGCAAGAGTCGGATTTTCGCCGGACGGCAGCAAGGCATGCGCCATAGGGGTCTGTGGCTGGTACGCGGTCTGCGCCGCATGACAGCTTGCGCAAGCGGATTGCACCTTTGGGGAAGAGTCGGCCGCCATGGCATAGGAGGCCGCCAGGCCGGTGAGGAGTCCCGCAAGCAATCTATGGCAACGCAACCCGGTTTGCTCCGTCCTTTGTCATCTGGAGGCATTGCAGGCGCTGGCGTTGGGCATCGTCCGTGCGTCCTGATCTAGAGTATGCATCGGCGAGTGCAATGTGAATTTCAAGATCGTCCGGTGCCAGCTGCAATGCTCGTTCGAGATGCGCGATCCCTGTAGCAAGATGACCAGTTTCCGACAAAGAACGGCCGAGAACCAGTTGCGTGGTGGATGCACCGGGTGACTTCTCCTCTGCCGTCTCGGCGTAAGGGAGCGCGGCGGATGGATTCTTTTGCATTAACAGAGCCCATGCCAGCAGGATGCAGGCCTCCGGGTTCGTAGGTGCTATTTCGAGCTCGCGCTTGAACTCCACGACGGCCCGATGCAGATCGGACGCAAGCAGAAAATATCCGTACAGGCTATGTACGCCCGGCGCCTGCGGAAAGTGTTGAGACAGGTTTTCAAATGCCTCCGTTGCTCGCTTCTCATCTCCTGCCATGAATTCAAGGGCGGCTCTACCAGCGCTCATGAGTAAATCCTGCTGATCCTGCTTGATTTCCCTGGGGAGAAGCGACATGCGAAGACCCGCGAGGCCAACGGCGACGAGTATGTCGGGACTGGTTGTTTGCCGCTGCGCGAAGAACGAGTCGTTATTAAGAGCGTCGTCGAACCTGCCGAGCCGCGTCAGAGCCAGGCTCTTGTAATAACGAAGAGTTTCTTCTTTAACCCGCAGGTTCGGCCCGCCCAGGGTAGTCGAATTCTGAATGTCTGCGAGCGAGCGCTCATATTCTTCAATTTCAAACTCGCACAGGGCGCGCAAAGCAAAAGCAGGCCCGGGATCGGGAGCAGTTTCGATGAAGTGGGTAAGAGCGTCGCGTGCCGCAGCGTACGAACCTGCTGTGTACTGCATTGATCCCAGGAACAACCAGCCGCTGACCCAATTCGGTCTGAGTTGAACTGCCTGGGAGTACAGTTCTATAGCCCGGGGGACATCATTGCGCTCACGCGCAGCCGCGGCCTGCGAAACGAGATCGTCGAAGCTTGCTGCGCCCTGAGTCCAGGCGAGCGAGGCCGCCAAGAGCCAAAGGTTCACGGCCGCCGTCGCGCGGAGTCGTAACCAATGTGCTGACAGGGATCTCACCCTTATGACTGACACCTTTGGACTGAATGTGACTACAATACTTGGGCAACCGCTGCCCTTCGAGCGACTTCAATTTACCACCACATGTGGCGCAATGAAACAAGGGCCATCACGCTTATTTCGATCGAATCGTAAGGGTGCTGCAGTGCTAGTCTTGTTGGCCTTGGCATGGCTGAATCCGCATGTCATTGCTGCTGAAGGGCCAGCGCCTGACTCGCTGTACAACCAGGCAGTGCGCGCTTACGACAGGGGCGATGTGCAGCAGGCCATCACACTGTACAAGAACCTGATCAGAGTCAAACCTGATTCGGTGCAAGGCCGGACCAATTTAGGTGTTGCCCTAGCACACGAGGGCCGTTACAGCGAGGCAATTCTCCAATATCGTGAGGCATTGAAGCGAGATCCCGAGAGCTCCGTAGTGCGCCTGGATCTCGCTCTCGCCTGGTACAAGCAGGCTGAGTTCAGAAAAGCCAGCTCCGAACTCGTGGGCTTGCACAAGCAGCATCCCGAGGATAAGCAGGTTCGCGATCTGCTGGCAGACTGTTACCTGCGCCTGGGCCGTTATAAGGAAACGGTGACGTTGTTAGAACCAGCCTATGAGGCGAATCCGGATGATCCTGCGGTAGACTACGCCCTGGGAACAGCCCTCATCCGTAACGGTCAGATGCAGAAAGGGGAAGCGGTAATTCGTCGCATTCTGAGCGGGGGGAACCCTGCAGAAGGTGGCTTGCTGAAGGGGGCATCGCAATATGCCGCCGGTGACTACAAAACGGCAGCGACGACAATCCGCCAGGCCTTGGAGTTGAATCCTGCCCTGCCAGGCGGCTGGACTCTTTATGGACGGGCACTGCTCAATGCCGGCGACAACGATAGCGCGAGCGCCGCATTCCGGCGATCACTTGTGGTCGATGTAAACGACTTCGAGGCCAACCTCTACTTGGGTGGTATGCTGCGGCACGACGGGGATAACGATGCCGCGGCCCCGTACCTGGAGCGCGCGCTCCGGCTGCGTCCGGATTCTCCCGAAGCGCGGTTCCAAGTGGGCGCACTTGCCGCCGCGCGAGGACGCCTGGAGGAAGCCAGAAAGCAACTGGAGGCGCTGGTCCGGCAATGGCCGGATTTCATGGAGGCGCACTTGCAGCTCGCGTCTTTGTATGCACGGATGAATCGCCCGAAGGAGAGCCAGCGCGAACGCGAGATTGTGCTTGATCTCAACGCCAAAGCGCGCAGCAAGGGGCCGCAGCCAGAGCAGTGACAAGATCGCAGAACTTAGCGGAAGCAACTAGGGCTCCTTGATCAGCACAATCCGGTCCGCCGCAACCTCCTTGAGAGTTTGTACAGCGCCTGAGGGCCAGCGAATCTCAACTTCGTCCGCCACTTTTGCCGCGCCCAACCCGAAGTGGACCGGGCCAGCGCTGGACGAAGCGTAACCGGATGCGGTGGTCATGCAATTGAAATGCGCTTTTCCTCCGGCCGTAATCTTGATTCGGGCTCCAACCCCGTCACGGTTGCTTTTCTTGCCCTGAAGCGAAATCTCGAGCCAGTGATTATCGTTTGCGCTGTCATTGATCCACAGCTCCGCCGGTGCACTCAACGCTGTCACAACAACATCGAGTCTGCCATCGTGATTGAAGTCACCCACGGCCGCGCCTCGATGCCGGCGGGGAGGTTGTTCAGAGAATCCTGCTTCGGCAGTGAGCGCGGTCCATTTCTCATTGCCAACATTCCAAAACACGGTGTTAGGCTGATCCACCAGAATACGGCTGGCCATGTTGGGCGAAGCAACGTCTCCTCTCGCCACGAAAATGTCTTTTGCGCCATCGTTGTCGAAGTCAGCGATGTTCACGCTGTATCCTGACATTGGATTGCTTAGCCGCGTCATGCCGCTCCGCGCCGTGATCTCGGCGAACCCACCTTTCCCATTATTGCGATAGATGGGAAAGGTCTCATTCTGCAGGGCAGCGATGGCAATATCGGGATAGCCATCGTCATTAAGGTCCCGGAACTCCACTCCCATGCCGGAGATCAGGTTTCCGTGCTCCGGCAGGGCCACTCCGGTTTCGAAGGCCACCTCCTCGAAGCGGTTGTTGCCTTTGTTATGGAACAAGAAGTTGAAAAGTTTATCGTTGGCAACAAAGATATCGGGAAGACCGTCGCCATCGTAGTCGGCGATGCCTGCGCTCATGCCCTTTCCCGGATGGGCCCGGATTCCCGCCTCTTCGGAAATGTCCGCGAAGGTTCCGTTTCCCTTATTCAGGAATAGCTGACTCGGCAGTTCCTTGTAGAACTTGGGATGGCAATATTCAGGCTTGCCGTTGAACTTACAATCCGGCTCTTTGTTTCCGTCCCAGCTCAAATAGTTCACAACAAACAAATCAAGCAAGCCATCGTTATTCACATCGACCCATGCGCCACCCACCGACCATAGGGGGCCGAACTTGTGGTCGGGCTGCGAGAGACCAGCCTTTTCCGTGACATCGGCAAAAGTGCCGTCGCCGTTATTGTGGAAGAGCGTATTTCGGTAGACTCCACTGATGAAGATGTCTTCCTGTCCATCGTTGTCGTAGTCACCGATTGCGACGCCGACGTCGTAGCCGGTGCCCTTGACCCCGGCCTTTTCTGTGACGTCGGTGAAAGTACCGTCTCCGTTATTGCGAAGAAGGCGGTCCCAATATTTTGAGGAGTCCTTTCTTAGCGTGTTTATGTCGGCCCCATTCGTAAAAAAAATGTCCAGGTTCCCGTCCCGGTCATAATCGAACACAGCGACGCCACCCGCCATCGTCTCGGGGGCATGCCTCTGGGGAGTTTCACAACTGTCTAAAGAAAACGGGACCGATCGAAAGGTGAAATGAATCGGAGAAGTTGCCGCCGTTTGCACGACTTGCCTTGCAAGGGCAAACCCCGCGATACCCAAGCTGACGGTTGCAGCAATCTTGGCTCGGAGGCAGCTCACTCGACTTGTTTCTCTTGATCTGGCGAGCCATTTTCGGCGCCTGCACGGCTCAGCTTCTCAATTTCCCCTTTCTCGCGTTTTGCGTCTTCAGGACGCCCGGCCGCGGTATAGGCGCGCAGAAGGTCCCAATGGATTCTTGGAATGAGCGGCTGTCTGTCACGTGCTGTTTCCAACTCCGCTATGCCGCCGACATACTCGCCCCTGGCCACTTGCACTTCGCCAAGGATCATGTGAGAAGCGCCGTAGTTTGGATCCAGCTTGACTGCATCTCGCGCCAGGGTGAGCGCGTCGTCCAGCCGCTGGTCCTGCACGTAGGCCGCCGCCAACCGGACCCTCGCCGGAACATGCGAGGGCGAGATTTCAAGTTCCCGTTTTAACTCCCGAACTCCATCCTCAGGACGGAAATCCATCAAGAAAACCCCGTACAGAAAATGCACACCGGGTTCGTTGGGATAAGCTGTTTCCAGATCCTTGAACAGCTTGTCGGCGTGGGTATGCTCCGGAGTCTGCGAAGCGAAGGACGCCTCGCCCGCCATGCGAACCAGTCTCCGCCGGTCAGCAGGGACTTCCGAGGGTAACAGCGGCATACGAAGAGCGGCCAAGCCGAGCGGTTCTATGAGCGGCAACTTGTCTTGACCGCCGGCAATCATCTTGAACAGGAAATTCAGGCTATCGTCATAGCGCTCAAACCGCGTCAGCAAGACTGCCACAAAATAGAATACGGACTGGACCATGTCCTTGCGGTCATTCATGCCGAGTGCCATGGCACGCTGCAGGTGGTCCAGGGCGCGCGGGTATTCGCGCGTCTGGAATTCACTCATTCCGAGCAAAGCCCAACCCGGACCGGCATTCGGCTGCAGGCTCACAAAATGCCGCAGTCTGTCTCTGGCATCCGCGTACCTGTCTTTCTCGTACAGCAAGGTGCTCACGTACCACAGGCCTTCCGGCCATTGCGGCTTGGCCATGAGCGCGCGAGAGTAGAGTTTGATGGCCTGATCATCTTTGTTCTCGGAGCGGGCCTGCTCCGCCGCCTTTGCCAACTCCTCGAAACTGACGCTGCGGGCAGTCGAACGGTCGGAAGCAAGCGCCCTGAGGGGCAGGCAAACAGCCAGAATCAGAAGAATCCGTGCCACAGGCGCACTCATTTCAGGAGCTCCGGATTATTGCCTAACTTTTCTTCCGCTGGTGCCATTACTTCCTGTTTGTCCTTCAGTAAATTAAACGCGGCCGTTTCGCGCTCCGCGTCACGAGGGCGGTTCAACTTGCGGTAAGCCGCCGCCAGCTGGAAGCGCACGGCAGCGCTGTCCGGAGCCAACTTCGCGGCTGTCTCAAGTTCGCGCACGCTCTCCTCAAAGTTTTGTGCTTTCAGCAGAATCGCGCCGTAAACCCGGTGCACCTCAGAGTTTTGCGGCTCAAGGCGACACGCCGTCCTCGCTAAAGCAACTCCTTCGTCCAGATTGTTGGCATCCAGATCGAGGCGAGCCAAGCTGATCATCGCCGCCCCATTCTGAGGTGCAATTTTCAGCTCCTGCTGAAATTCGCGGGCCGCCTCCTCGTACTTGCCTTCGAACTTCAGCAGCGTGCCAAGAAAATAGTGCACATTCGGCTGTCCTTCGTAGTGCAGGTTCAACCGGTTGGCATACTCATCGGCGCTCGAGAAGTCCGGCGGATGCAACGCGGCGTAGTAGGCGGCCTTGCCCGATAACCAGACCATCTCGCGCTTCTCCGGAGGGTAGTCTTCGGGAACACTCCGCATTCGAAGCGACGCCAAGCCCATGGCCTCCACCAAAGCCGGGCCGCTGTGGGATTTCTCGGCCTCCCCTGCCAGCAGGTAAAGCGCTTCGATGAACTTTCCTTCACGCGTCAGTAGGAGGGCAAAGTGAAAGGTGGACACGTCGATCAGTTCTGAGGTGCCTGACCATCCTCTGCTGGCCCAGGCGCGAAGATGCCGCAGGGCAGTGTCATATTCGCGCGTCTCATATTCGCAAAGTGCCAGGAATGCGTAGCCAGGACCCGGTTTGGGGCTCACCGCCACGAATCTCCGGAACGCCAGTTGCGATTCCCCAAAGCGATCCTGATCGTAAAGGAGGCTTCCCAGAGCCCACCATCCTTCGCTCCAGGACGGGTTCAAGCGGACGGCCTGCTGATACAAGCCGATGGCCTCGTTCATCCGCTCGGCGGTTTGCGCCTCCTCCGCCTGCTTTGCAATCTGCGCAAATCTGCTCGGGGTTGTCGCAAAGGCAGGAACTGCGATCAGCAGGATTCCCAGCAGGCAAAACCCGGCGGGCATAGGCAGAACTATATAGGAGTGGCCCCTTGCGGGCCACTCCTGGATTTGAGTTTAGAACGAATATTTCACGCCCAGTTCGAGCACCCGGTGCCCGAAGGCGTAGTCGGCATAGCCGAAGGCTGCGCAGCTTGGTCCCGGGCAGGGATGCTTTGTGTCGGTTGCGTTCGTCGTTACCGTATCCGTTGCACCAAAGGCAAGCTTGAGATTGCCGTCGTTGTTATTGAAAGACTGCAATGAATGGTTGAGAGGATCAAAGGCAGCGAACCGGAATTGGAGGCTCTGCCGTTCCGTGAGCTTGATGTTCTTGATGAGGGTCAGGTCGGTGGTCCAGTACATGGGACCCGGCAAGTAAGGCAGCGCTGCGCTGCCGAGCTTTCCAACTGGTGCGGGGCCGAAGCAGTTCGGGTTGAGATACTGCCCCTTATGCAGGCCGCTCGTGGGATCGCAGGTAATTTGAGGATACAGGGTGATATCTGGCGTCCCCAGCGCCTGGACAGGTCCCAGCGGGTCGCTGAGCTGGAAATTCAGATACCCGTTGCCCTGCACCTGCGAAACGGCGCTGATCTGGGCGCCGCTCTCCACTTGCGTGATGCCCGAGATCTGCCAGCCATTGGCAACTCCCCGGACGAACTTATTCCCAAAATGAGTACCGGGAATATTGAACACATAGGCGGCATTGAATACGTGAGCACGGTCAAGCGGGAGTATTCCGTAAAGCCAATGCTCGCCGTAGTCGGAGAGGGCGCCACTGAACCCGCCGTTGGCAATCTGAGTTCCGTCGCCGAGAGCTTTTGCCCAGGTGTAATTGGCCTGCAGCGTCACCCAGCCGACGCTCCGGCGAAGAGATGCCTGCAGCGCATCGTACTGCGCCTTACCGGCTGTGACAGCGGTGTTCACCTGGGAATAGAGCTGATAAGGTCGGAACAGGTTCTGGCAAGTGGTGCTGGTTAGGTTGGAGGCCGCCCCACCGCACTGAGTGGGATACAGGGTAGCGGCATTATTCATGGCTCCCAAGGGCACAGAATTGGCGTTGACCCACGCCTGTAGGAAGTCGGTGTGATTGCCGACATAAGAGAGCTCCATCCGCATCTTCGCCGGCAATTCCTGGTCAATGCTGAAGCTGTAGGTGGTCACCAGCGGCTGTTCGTCGTCCTTCGGATTCACTACCCCGAAGCTACCTCCGTTCAGTACCGGGTGTCCGAATACCGGGGTAACCGCATTCGAATCGATATTCTCCCAGGTATTGCACACTTGGGGGGGACCTTGATTTCCGCCACAGCCGAATGTCACCGCCCCTAAGGAGGTCCCGGCCGGGTCGGTGTAGTCATGGCTCTGGACAGAGTCGTAAGTCCGGTACTTGCCCCAGCCGCCGCGGATCACCGTCTTTCCGTTTCCAAACACGTCGATGGCGGCGCCTACACGCGGAGAGTAGAAGAACTGCCTGCTGTTGGTGCCGGAAAATGGAATCCGGTGGTCAATCGCGTGCCACAGGACTCCGGGATTGGTCTCGGTGCTGCTGTTGCCGCCCAGGCTTGCGTAGAGGGCCGGATCGAAAATTGCCATGCCAAAGCCACTTGCATCGTAGGGTTTGGCGTAGTGTTCAAAGCGCATGCCATACTGAACGGTAATCCGGCGGGTTACCTTCCAGTCGTCCTGGGCGTAGAAGGAGTAAATATTCTGCGCGATTTCGGATGGAGGCGGGAGCGCAGTTTCGGCGTAAGATCCCCAACCCATGCCCATCAGCAAATCGGCGTACTCATTTCCCGTGGGGGAACCAGCCCAGGATGCGTACTGGAAAATTCCCATGTACTGGCCCCAGTTGTCCTGCTTGTTATAGGTGTGCTCGTAGAAGAACCCGAACTTCGTGGTGTGGCTCTTAATAACCTTCGTCAGGTTCTCGGTGACGCTGGGAATCCCCTTCACCGCGATCATGGTTGGGTGGAAATCGTTTCCGATCGCGCCGAAGCTGGGCATAGTATCGCCCCAACTGGTCACGGCTGGCACATCGGGATTGCCATAGACTCCATTCAGCGGATAGTTCGCATCCTTCTTCAGCAGTTTCGACGGGTCTTTCGGGGAGTTCGGGAAGTTGATTTTCGTGTACCCGAACTTAGACTCGGTCGTCATGGTCGGGGAAAACACGTGCACAAACGTGGCCGTTAATGCATCGGAAGCATTCGAAGCAATAATGGAAGTCGGAGTCGGAACTGCCCAATCGGCTGCGCCCACCCACAGGCCAGTCGGCATGTTTGCGGTTTCGCGTTGGCGGCTCCAGGTGACATACGCTTTATTGCTCGCGGAAATGTCCCAGTCTCCCCGGACCACGTTCTGGTACGAGTTTTGTGGTGCAATAAAGGACTGAATATAGTTGAACCCTTGATGTGAAGCAGGATCCACATTCGCGGCAGGAACCACGTTCTTAAGGTAATTCTGCACAATCGGGTCAATGCAGGAAGAATTCAGCACCCCACCCGCGATGGCGCATCCCTGACGCGATGCCATGCCCAGCCACGTTGCGCCATCAGGGGTTGTAGGAACGGTGTACAGAGGAGCACGCGGTTTCGTACCCGAGTAGCTGGCCAGCGCGCTGAAGTCGCCGTTCAGCATGTCGGGAGTGGGAACGAAGGCGCGGTCCACACCGCCATCCAGCGTCTGATGGTAGTTCTCGTAGCCTTCGAAGAAGAACACTTTCTGCCGGCTCTTGTTGAAACCGGTGCCGGGAATGAGTACCGGCCCGCCGATATTGAACCCAGGGTAGTAATAAGATTCGTTCGGCCGTGGGACGTCGACCGTTGGATTTTTATTGAACGCGTCGTTGGCGTTCATGACAGCGTTCCGGGCATAGAAATAGCCTTCGCCGTGGAACGTGCTCCCCCCGGACTTCGTCACTGTGTTCACAACCACAGGCCCAATCGGGTTCTCCGCTGAGAAGTTGGAGGTCAGCACTTTGACCTCCGAAATCATATTGGGATTGGGATTCACCGGTGTGGCCGCCCCCGGCGCCCCGGGATCGAAGGTATTCTGGCCATCCTGCGAGATGCCAACACCGCCGCCAGTCTGTCCGTTGACCGTGACGGCGCTCAACCCGCCTGCGTTGCACCCATTTCCGGCGCAGAAACCGTTGATGCCGACGACCTGACCCGAATATGCCGGGCGGTTGATTCCGCCGTTCGCCGACAGCGATGCGCCGGGCAGTATCTTGATGAATTCACTGGCGTTGCGCCCTTCCAGGGAAAGGTCTTGCAGCTCTTTGGAAGAGATGTTCGCCGACTTCTCGCCGGAGGTGATGACGGCCACCTCCCCCGACTGCGCGTTCACCTCTACCGTTTCCGTGGGGGCGCCGACTTTCAAGCTTATGCTGACCGATTTGTTGTCACTGCCCTGAAGCACGACGCCGCTTGCCACCCACCTCTGAAAGCCGCTGGCCTCGGCAACCACGTTATAAGTCCCAGCGGGCAATTGCGTGGCCGAGAAGAACCCCGCGTCATTGCTCGTTATTGACCTGGTGACCTTCGAACTAGCGTTCTGAATTGTGACCTTTGCCCCGGGGACCACAGCCCCGCTGCTGTCTGTCACCGTACCGGTCAGGGTGGCAAAAATTGATTGTGCGGGTGCCATTTGGGAAAGCGCCATTGCGCATACAGTGATACAGACCGCCAGGAACAGGTCCCATGGCATCCTTGCGGCAAAGATACGCTTGGAAATCATTGAAAAACCTCCGCGCAAACGTATTGGGGCTTCCAGCCCATCCACCAGCGAAGCAGATCCTGAGCACATCCCGCAGCGCCTCGCGACCCCCAGAGACTCTAGTACAAAGACACTAGGCCACGCGCGGGTGGACTTTTACCTTGTTTTTGCGACGACTGTCAAGAGAA
>Ga0335077_10006750_pt1 | contig 14195 bp, 13 predicted proteins | sample Lox_Sample_31_FD_207151 | JGI IMG/M metagenome (GOLD analysis project Ga0335077, IMG submission 207151) | Soil microbial communities from Loxahatchee National Wildlife Refuge, Florida, United States - Lox_Sample_3.1 | ecosystem: Environmental > Terrestrial > Soil > Wetlands | place: USA...
TGCATCCCTACACGGTGTTCAACGGGATGGCCGAGGAGGACCTGCGCGGTCTGGTCGCGTACCTGCGTACCGTGCCCCCGGTGAACCGGGCCACGCCGCCCAAGAAGATCACCGTGCCCCTCTTCGAATCGGTGTTCCTCCCTGCTTGGCTCGCCGCCTTCGCTCCGCGCGAGACGCCCCCGTCGGCGGCTCCCACCTCGGGCATCGCGCGCGGTGAGTATCTCGTGCGCGCCGTCGGTCACTGCGGCGAGTGCCATACCCCGCGCACCATGACCATGGCCACCGACAACTCGAGGTTCCTCGCGGGGAACCCCAAGGGCAAAGGGCCGGAGGGGAACGAGGTCCCCAACATCACCCCCGACAAGGAGACCGGACTCACCTGGACGGTGCAGCAGATCACCGATTTTCTCGGGACGGGGAACAAGCCCGACGGCGACGTGGCCGGTGGCCTCATGGGCGAGGTGATCGAGGGGACGAGCGCCGGGTACAAGGACCTCACGGAGGCCGACCGGCTAGCCATCGCTCAGTACCTGAAGAGCCTCCCGCCCATCAAGAACAAGATCGGCCCGTGAGCACGTAGCATCTCGCGCAGCGCCTTCAACCGAAGGAGGGTCTATGACGCAGCGGCACGTCAAGGCAGCGGTCGTTCTCGGAAGTCTCGCGACGCTCGTCGTCGGCGGATTCGCCACGGCGCCCAACACGACGGCCGACATGAGCCCTAGCGAGATCGTCGCCGATCGCCAGAGGCTGATGAAGTTGAACGGCGCGAGCTGGCTTGACGCTCAGGCCAAGCTGAAGGCGGGCAACATCGAGGGCATCGCGGTCAATGCCGAAACCATGGCGCTGAACGCGCGGCAGATCCCGGCGCTGTTTCCGCCGGGTTCGCTCACCGCCGACTCCAAGGCCAAGCCCGAGATCTGGCAGAAGTGGTCCGAGTTCGAGGCCGACGCGAAGAATCTCCAGGTGCTGGCCGAGAAGCTCCGGGATGCCGCCAAGAGCAAGGATGCGGCGGCCACCGAGGCGATCATGAAGGACTTCGGTCGCGAGGCCTGCGGCAGCTGTCACACGCCGTTTCGTGTTCCACCTCCGCGGAGCTGAACTCCCCCGCCGTACGGTGTTCCCTGCCGGGGAAGGCGCCGTCACGATGCCTTTCCGGTTGTCCGTTGGCGGCAGTGCGCGAGCGCTCGGCACGCGGAGCGTGGTGTCTTGCAATTCCGCCTCGGCGGCCGTCCGAACGGGTTAGAATCCCTCGAACGCCCCGGACACTGCATGACCGCCTCAGGATCCGACTCCCCCACGTCTCCGACGGCGCGACTCGTCGCGAGGATGCTGGACGGCGATCGGCTCGCTCTCGCCCGCGTCATCACACGCGTGGAGAACCGGACGCCCGAGGTGCCGGCCATCATGCGGGCCGTGCACGCGCGCGCCGGGCGGGCGTATGTCCTCGGGGTGACGGGCCCGCCGGGGGCCGGCAAGTCGACGCTCGTGGATCGGCTGACCACGCGCTTACGAGCAACGGGGCACCCTGTCGGCATCGTCGCCGTGGACCCGTCGAGCCCGTTCTCCGGCGGCGCCGTCCTCGGGGACCGCATCAGGATGCAGACCCACACCCTGGATCCGGGCGTCTTCATCCGGAGCATGGCGACCCGAGGCAGCCTGGGAGGTCTCGCCCGCGCCACCGGAGACGTGATCAGGCTCCTGGACGCCTTCGGCTTCGACTGGATCATCATCGAGACCGTCGGCGTCGGCCAGACCGAGCTCGACATCATCCGGCAGGCCGACACCACCGTGGTCGCGCTCGTCCCGGAGTCGGGCGACTCGATCCAGGCCATGAAGGCCGGTCTGATGGAAGTCGCCGACGTCTTCGTCGTGAACAAGGCGGATCGCCCTGGCGCCCACGCGCTCATGGCCGAGCTCCGGTTCAGCGTTCACCTGCACTACACGAGCCGCGCCTCGTCCAAGGACGTGGACTGGGAGGTGCCGGTGCTCTCGGCCGAGGCCGCCCAGGACGTCGGCATCGATGCCCTGCTGGACGCAGTGATGCGTCACCGATCGGTTCTCGAACAGGCCGGAGCCCTTGGCACGCGCCGCCAGGCTCGACGGCGCGCCGAGCTGGAAGCGCTGCTCGTCGAGGAGTTCAGCGCCCAGGTCATGGCACGAGTCCGCACGGATCACGAGCTGGGGCGGACGCTGCAGGCGGTGATCGACGGCAGCCTCGATCCCTACACGGCGGTCGCGCAGATCCTCGCCCGCACCCTCAGAACCGAGCCGACTTGACACGCCCACGAAGGTCACGCACTATCAGCCCCGATCGTTTCCTCGAACGGAGGTTGCGCTGAATGTCCCCCTCTCATCACTGGTACGGCGTCGTTCCGGGCTGGCTCTTCTTCTATGCGCTGCTCGCGGTGGCGCTCGCCCTGTTCGCCCGGCGGATGAGCTTTCTCGTGCGCCTCGCGCTCGAGGGGAAACCCGCGGTTCGGTGGGACCACGTGCTGACGCGGATTCGCCACGTGATCGTCTTCGTCCTGGGCCAGGCCCGGCTGATCGCGGGGGATTTCTGGCCCGGCCTCATGCACGCGACCATCTTCTGGGGATTCGTCATCCTCACGCTCGGAACGATCGAATTCTTCGGCAAGGGCGTCGTGGAGTCGTTCACCCTGCCGTTTCTCTCGAACACCCCCGCGTATCTCGTGCTCGAGGACATGTTCAGCGTGCTGGTGATCGCCGCCTTGGCCTACGCGGCGTTCCGACGGCTCGTGACGAAGCCGCGCCGACTCACGCTCTCCCCCGAGGGCCTGGTGATCCTGCTCCTGATCTTCGGGCTCATGGTGACGGATCTCACGGCGGACGCCGGCCGCATCCTCCTGGACCCGGCGCCGTCGGACCACTGGCAGTTCGCCGGCAGCGCCATCGCCCGCGCGCTCGCCGGGCTGCCTCACACCGCCGTGACGGTCATCTTTCACGTCTCCTGGTGGATGCACGCCACGCTGTTGCTGGCCTTCCTCGTGTGGCTGCCGTACTCGAAGCACCTGCACGTTCTCCTCGCGCCATTCAACGTCTTCTTCGCGCCCCTCACGCCCAAGGGCCGGGCCCGCACCATGGACCTCGAGAATGCCGAGACATTCGGGGTGGGGACGATGACCGAGCTGACGTGGAAGGATCTCTTCGATCTCTACAACTGCACGGAGTGCGGGCGGTGCACCTCACGGTGTCCGGCGAACATGAGCGGCAAGCAGCTGGATCCGAAGATGTTGATCCTGAACCTCCAGGAGCACCTGCTGGAAAACGCCCCGATGAGGGTCGCCGCGGGCGAGACCGGGTCGAGCGCGTCGGGGTCGAGCGAGCACCCGCTGGTCGGTGGTGTGATCACCGACAACGTCCTCTGGGCGTGCACGATGTGCCGATGGTGCGTGGACGCGTGCCCCGTCTTCATCGAGCACGTGCCGAAGATCCTGGACATGCGCCGGTGGCTCGTCCTGACGGAATCGCGCTTCCCGGCGGAGCTCCAGCCCGCGTTCCGCAACCTCGAGACCAACGGCAATCCGTGGCAGATGTCGTGGCAGACGCGGACCGCGTGGGCCGAGGACCTCGGCGTCCGCCTTATGAGCGACGTGAACGAGGCCGAGTACCTCTACTGGGTGGGTTGTTACGGCTCGTTCGACGAGCGCAACAAGAAGGTCGCGCGGGCGTTCGTCAAGCTCCTGCAGGCGGCCCAGGTCGACTTCGCGATCCTCGGCAACGAGGAGAAGTGCACGGGCGAGCCCGCCCGTCGCCTGGGGCACGAGTACCTGTATCAGACCCTGGCGCAGGAGAACGTCGAAACCCTGAAGCGCTACCGCTTCCAGACCATCGTCACCGCGTGCCCGCACTGCTTCAACACCATCCGGAACGAGTACCCGGACTTCGACGGACGCTTTCGCGTGATCCACCACAGCCAGCTGCTCGACGAGCTGGTGCGCGACGGGCGGCTCCGCGTGACGCAGGACCGTGTCGAGCGGATCACGTACCACGACGCCTGCAACCTCGGGCGATACAACGGCGTCTATGACGAGCCGCGCCGACTGCTGGCATCGACGACGCGGACCGAGCTGGCCGAGATGCGCCTCAACCGGCAGAAAGGGTTCTGCTGCGGTGGCGGCGGCGGTCGAGTCTGGATGGAAGAGCAGGAGGGCCGGCGCGTGAATCAGCTGCGCGTCGAGCAAGCGATGGAGGTGAAGCCCGACATCCTGGCCTCGGCGTGTCCTTTCTGCCTCACGATGTTCGAGGACGGGGTGAAGGCCAAGGAGGTTGCGGACACCATCAAGACGCGGGACATCGCCGAGATCCTCGTCGACCGTCTGCAGTGAAAGGAGTCGACGAGGCCGCCAGGGTCTGGTGAAGGACCTGCTGCTCGTTCTTCCCCGGCTGGCGCGCATGATCGCGTCCCTTCTCGGTGATCGCGATGTGCCAGTCGCGGCGAAGATCGCGCTCGGCGCTGTCGCCGTCTACCTGGCGAGCCCCGTCGACCTGATTCCGGACTGCATTCCCTTCATCGGCTACCTCGACGACCTCGTTCTAGCGGCCATCGTGGTGGACGGTGTCCTGAGCTACGTCGATCGATCGCTCCTGTTGAAATATTGGCCAGGCAGCGCGGCGTCGCTCGACGCGGCCGCCGCTGTGGCGCGACGGCTGGCCGGCTGGGTGCCGTCGAGGATCAAGGCGCGGATCTTCTCCAGGCGGCGACGCCCGGCGTGACTGTGCGGGCGACCGGTCGGGTGACGTCTTGCGAGGTGGTGGGCGCCCTCCCGCCGACGCGTTGATCCGCGCGGGGTCATCCCCAGGCCTTGCGCCCTCGGCGCTCGACTTTCGGCCAGCGCTCCACGAAGGCCTGACGTGCAGCGAGGCGCCGCCAGTGCTGCTGCTCGACCAGTCGGCCCGCGACGAACGCCGTCCGGCGACCGCGGGCACCGTCTAGGAGAGCGCGGAGACGTTCCTCTGCCACCACCGCGTCCTGGTGCTCGCCCAGGATGTCCTGGAGCGTGCGGACCTTGGTGAGGAAGCGTTCAGCCGACCGGCCGACACTTGCCTGCGCCAGCTCAGCCGCGTAGCGTGCCCGTTTTGCTTTGATCCTTACAGCGTGCAGGTTACTGTCAGTCGGCTCCTCCGGCAGCTTCTCGACCGCCTTGCGAAGCTTCTTGAACTCGGCCGTCGCGATGTCCGCGAGCGAGATCGGCGCCGCCGGCTCGTGGTGTTGCTCGATGAACTCTTCCAGTCGATCGAGAAGGGCCAGGTACCGGGGGTCTTCCAGGACAGTCTGGAGGTGTACCCGCGCCCGGGTCCGCTCAGCGGACAGACGGTCGACGATCCGCCGGCTCGCGGTCCGTTCCGCGGATTCGAACGCTGCAATTTCGGCGCGCAGGGAACCCAGAAGCACGTCGAAGTCGCGAACGACGCCGAGCGCCGTACCGAGCCAGTCCAGTTCGCTCCGCAGCTCCTCGCCCCAACCGGCAGCGAATAGGGGCCGGGCCGCCCGGAGAATGGCCCGGAGCCGGCGGATCGAGGTCCGCATTTTGTGGAGATCCTCAGGATCCGTTCCGAGCCGCGTTCCCGGATCGTGAGCACGAATGGCTTCGAGTTGTACGCGCATCATTGCCTTGATGTGGTCGGCGGCCGGAGCTCGGGCATCAGGTGAGGGTGGAGCTTCCGGAAGGTCGAGCCCCAGGGCGCGGAAGAGCTTCGGCCGGGTAGCCGTCGGCTTGGCGCCGGAACCTTCGAGCAGAGCGCCCAGGCGCTGAAGCACGTCCTCGTCGTGCCCGATCAGCCGGACCTCGATCTCTCGGAACTGCTGAGCGACGTGCCCATCCTCGAGGACCGAGACGCGTTCCAGGACGACCTCGGCCACCGGGCTATCGAGATCCCGTACCAGGACGCCGGAGCGGCGCGCTGCCAGGGTGGCGACCGGCAGCAGCTCCGCCCCACGCGCATAGGCGAGCAGGATCTTATTGATGGCTTCCGGCGGCGGGCCCGCGGCCCCCGGGAGCTCCACATCGAGCCGGGCCACGCCCCGCGCGAGCTTCACCTGCCAGCGACTCTTGCGGCGCTCCATTCGTCGGAGGACGGTGGTGCCGTGACGAGCCAGGCGAAGATCCGGGGTGTCGTAATAGGTCGAGACGAACGCCCGGCGAGTCAGCGGCGTGCCGGGCAGCTGGGGAAGACGGAAGGCCGCCCCTACGTCGTACGTGAGCGTGCGCTCATTGGGCTCCTTCATCCTTGTTTCCAGCCGGCGCGTGCCGCGCCGATGAGGGGCAAGATATCGAACTGGGGACTGTGCGGTGGCCGGGGCCATGGCGGCCTGGTGTCCCGGGACGACCGGGCCCCTGGGCGCCCACCGGGCCAGGGCATCTGGTTCCATTGACGCTCGGCCGCGGGCGACGCCATCTGATTCCATTGTCGCTCGGCCTGGGAGGTCTTACAATCCGATGGCGACACCACCGTTCGGCGTGACTAAGCGAGCCTCTGGCGAGGTTCTCGAAAAACATTTGCTTGACCATTGCGACCCTCGTGGGGCCTAATCCCTTGCGGGGCTGCAGGGGAAACGAAGGGCTTCGGCAAAAGAATGCTGACGTGGACGGCAGGAACACGCGATAAAGTGATAGGCCGGGTGACATCCGACAGGCGTGTGATGCCCTCTATCGTGTCCTGGCTCGGATGGCGGGAACTCGTTAGCAGATTTCGGCCAGTGGCGGGCGCAGGGTAGTCGGTTGGTCCCCCCGGCGGCATGGGGCCCCGGGGATATGGGAGACAACAGTTGTCCCCGTTCGCCCATTCTCTAACAAGGTCGTCGGCACAAGGAGGAGGAGCAGGATGAACAGGAAGGTGATGGTCACGATGCTGCTGGCCGTGGCACTCATGATGCCGTTGGCGGGGTGCGCGAGCAAGGGGAAGTGGAGCGCCGCGAAACTCTGCACGGGTGCCGGCGGAAAGTACAACGCGCAGGCGCATGAATGCGACCAGCCCGCCAACGCTCACCGGAAAGCCTCCGAGTTGTGCCAGGCGCACGGCGGGTACTACGATCCCAGCGCCGACACGTGCGAGGTGGGGCTCGAGTAGGCCTCGTAGACCCGGTGATGCCGCACGGGGAGATCTCCTCGTGCGGCATCACGTTGCTGTCGCTGCAACCGTCGCCGGCACGAGATCTTCGGTCGACCACGAACGGTACTCCAGCACAACTCGATCCGCTCCTGGCCGCGAAGCGTTCCTTCCTCCGGTCTCCCAGCTATTCATCGCAGAAGAAAGGCAGCCCTGGCGTAGGGGCGGGCCAACGACAACCGCACGTTCAGTGTGTGCGTGCGGGTGCGATCCCCGCAGTCATTTCCCTTCGTCGTGATCCGCGGCGCGCTTGATCGCCGTCCCTTCATTTTCTCGCGCCCGCTTGAGCACAGCAGCGACGAGATCGGCTACGGACTCTCGCTGTGCCCGGTTGGCGATCCAGGTCGGGATCGAGCCCCCCGGCTCGGTGAAGAGATCGTAGCGAACCAGCGATCCCTTGCCTCCTGCGTCGGGTTCGATGGTCCAGCTTCCGCGCAGCTGCTGCACGCGCACGTGACGGCTATCCGGGGCCGGGCCGGCGTCGTTCGCAGCCTCGAAGAAGATCTCGTAGCGCCGGGCCGCCGGGTCGATGTGCTTCTGGAGCCGGACCGTGTAGTCGCGGTCTTGCGCCAGGGGAACCGCGACCTGCTCGTACACGACGCGATCGTTCCCCGTGTCCGAGAGAATCTCGAGCCGCTTGAGATGCGGGATGAATTGCGGGTAGTCCCGGTGGCTCCAGAGGGTATCGAAGATCACCGCGGGGGAGAGCGGGCTACGGGTGGTCACCCGGATCTCGAACGAGGAGGATCCTGCGACGGGTCGGCGCTGGACCAGCAGTCCGCCCTTGTCCGAGATCTGTTCCCAGTCCGCGCCATGCGCGCCGGCAGCGATCCCGATCACGACTGCGGCGAACAGACTGAGGAGCCAGGGGCTTGCGGCCCGCCGAGGGGCGGCCGGCATCAGCCGATCACCGCGATGTGGTTCCGCGAGAGCGGCCGTCTGCCGCCGGTGCCGAAGACCCAATCCCAAAGGGGCGAGGTCACACCCCACCGCGCGTTCGGGGTCACGAAGTGGTGAAGGAGGTGGTGCCGGCGGAGATGGCGCCCCAGACGCGTCCGCAGGTTTCCGCGATGAATGGCCAGATGCGTGTAGTCGTAGACCAGGTATCCCACGAGGAGGGATGCGAAGAACGGCTCGACCCAGACGGGGCCGAGGATCGTTCGAAACACGCCATAGAGGACCGCGGCCAGAATGATGGCCGGCGCAGGCGGCATCAGCAGCCGGGTCGGATTGCTGGGGTCCTCGTGATGGACGCCGTGCACGATGAACTGCAGGCGGCTTCTCCACGGGGTCACTGGGGCCAGGTGGAACAGGAATCGATGCATCGCGTACTCGAAGAAGCTCCATGCCAGGAGGCCACCTCCCCCGAGCCCGACGATCTCGTATCCATCCAGGTGATGAGTGGCGAACGATCGCCAGAAGAGCCAGATGGCGATTGGTGTCCAGACGAGGGCCGGGGTTGCAGGATGAACCCGGGACAGGCTCTCGAGCAGGTCGCTCTCGAAGAGCCGCGTGGGGCGATGAGGCTTCGGCATAGTCCCACCGAACTCTACACCCCAGGCCTGGGCGTCACAATAGGCTACCCGCAACTCCTCAAGTTTTTGTATAGTAGTGCGGATGCCGACCCTGTTTTTGACCGGCGGAACGGGATTTGTGGGGAGTCACGTCGCGCACGCCTTCCATGGGCACGGCTGGCGTGTGCGGGCGCTGGTGCGGAGGCCCGATCGCGTTGGGTTGTTGCCGGATGGCGTCGAGATCGCGCAGGGAGATCTGTCCGACCCGGCCACCTACCGCGGATATCTGAAGGGCTCCCACGCCGTCGTCCATTGCGCCGGCGCGACCCGAGCAGGACGTCTTGCCGAATTTCGCCGGGTCAACGTCGAGGGGACGCGGGCCATCGCCACCGCCGCCGCGGCGTTGTGTCCGAAGGCCATGTTCGTCCACGTGTCCTCGCAAGCAGCGGCAGGACCTTGCCGGGACGATGCCCCCGTACGGGAGACGGATCCTGCCTTGCCCGTGTCCCGGTACGGACGCTCGAAGCTCGAGAGCGAGCTGGCGCTGTCGCAGCACCATCCTGGCCCCTGGTGCATCATCCGACCGTCGATCGTGTACGGCCCGGGGGACGCGGGCCTGCTACCGATGTTCGCCGTGGTGGGTCGGGGCGTGGCGCCCATTCCAACCGGGAGGAGACGGCAGGTGCAACTGCTGGCGGCGGAGGATCTGGCGGAGGTGCTCTTCGCGACGGCGCAGCGTCCCGATCTGCACGGGCGGTGCGGGTTCGCGGCGGGCGACACGGTGACCGTGGCCGATCTCATGCGTGAGGTCGCGGCGCTTTGCACGCCGCGGCCGGCGACGATTCCACTGCCGGACCTGGCGATCCGCCTGCTCGGCGCCCTTGGCTCGGCGCGTGAGGTGATCGGCCGCACAGCGTTCCCGTTCAATCGTGACAAGGCCCGCGAGATGTTGCAGGCAGACTGGCTCTGCGACGGGGAGCCGTTGCTGAGAGACCTGCGGGTCACCGCGTCCACACGCTGGCGGGATGGCATCCGACGGACGTGCCGGTGGTATGTCGAGGCGGGATGGCTGAAGTCCCAGGCGTTCGCCGGTGTATGACCTCGCTGCCCTAGACCAGGAGTGACCCGATGCTGCAAGCGGTGACCACATCGGTGGGGGCGCCCTCCCAGCCGTCCGTCTTCGACAAGTGCCGAGCCATGACCGAGCGCGTGGCGATCGCACGAACGGAAGACGCGTATTGCTACTTCCGCGTCATCGAGTCGCCCCAGGAGCCGGAGGTCGTGGTGGGCAGCAGGAAGCTTGTCATGCTGGGGTCGAACAACTACCTTGGGCTGACGAACCACCCCAAGGTGAAAGAGGCGGCCGTCGACGCCGTCCGCCGGTTCGGGACGGGGTGCGCGGGCAGCCGCTTGCTCAATGGGACCTTGACCTTGCACGAGGCGCTCGAGGCCAAGCTGGCGCGATTCATCGGCAAGCCTGCGGCGGTGACCTTTTCGACCGGCTTCCAGGTCAACCTGGGCGCCATCTCGAGCCTCCTGGATCGTGGCGACGTCGTGTACCTCGACAAGCAGGATCACGCGTGTATCATCGACGGTGCCCGACTGTCCTTCGCGCGGATCCGCAAGTTCGAGCACAACGATCCGGGAGAGTTGCGCCGTCGGATGAAGGCCGACACCGGAGTCAGGGGACGGCTAGTGGTGGTGGACGGCGTGTTCTCCATGGAGGGCGACATCGCGCCGCTCCCTCAAATCGTCCAGGTCGCTCGGGAGTACGAGGCCGCGGTGATGGTCGACGATGCGCATGGTCTCGGTGTCCTGGGCCGCCACGGTCGGGGCACCGCCGAGCATTTCGACCTAGAAGACCACGTGCATCTCATCATGGGCACCTTCTCCAAGTCGCTCGCATCGATCGGCGGCTTCATCGCGGGCGAACGGGAGGTCATCGATCACGTTCGCCACGCCGCCCGGAGTCTGATCTTCTCCGCGGCGTTGCCGCCCGCATCGGTCGCGGCGGCGTCCGCCGCCCTCGACATCCTGGAAGACGAGCCCGAGCGTCGCGAACAGCTATGGCGGAATACCCGCTTCCTGCAGGACGGATTATCGAGCCTGGGTTTCTCCACCGGCGACTCCCGGACTCCGGTCGTTCCCATCATCGTGGGCGACGATAACCTCGCCTTCCTCATGACGCGGCGGCTCGAGGAGGAAGGAGTCTTCGTCAATCCGGTCGTGTCGCCAGCCACCCCGAAGGGCCGCGCCCTTCTGCGAACGAGCTGCATGGCGACCCACACGGAGGAGCATCTGTCCCGGGCGCTCGAGGCCTGTGCCCGCGTGGGTCGAGCGTTCGGCCTCATCGCCTAGCCGCCGCATTGTCGGCTGCGCTTCGCCTCGTCGAGCTGTCCCGAGACCGGGCGGGGATCACGCGTTTTCTCAGGGTGGCCCATGCGGTCTATCGGGATGACCCGCTTTGGGTGGCGCCGATCGAGAGCGATCGCCGGCAGGTTCTCGGCGAGAAGAATCCGTTCTTCGCTCATGCGCGCATGGCATTGTGGGTGGCCGTGCGCGGCGACCGCGACGTGGGTTGCATCGCCAGTGTGGTGGACGATCATCACAACGAGCGGCACCACGACGCGACGGCCTTCTTCGGGTTCTTCGAATCCCTGAACGATCCCGCGGTGAGCCGGCTCCTCTTCGGCGCCGTCCGGGCATGGGCGCGCCGGCACGGGATGAAGCGTCTCCTCGGTCCGCTGAACCCATCCATCAACGAGGAGTGCGGGCTCCTCGTCGACGGCTTCGACACGCCACCGGTCCTGATGATGACCTACAATCCGCGCTACTACCCGGCCCTCTACGAGGACGCCGGGCTCGTCTCCTGCAAGGAACTGTTCGCGTACCGCGTCCCGATCAACGGCGCGCTGCTGGCTCGATTCGACCGGCTCGCCGCGCGGGCCCTCGCGCGCCTACCGGACGTGAGCATCCGCATGATCGACAAGCGCGCTTTGGAGCGTGACCTCGGGAAGATCCAGGACGTCTACAACGTCGCGTGGGACGAGAACTGGGGACACGTGCCCATGACGGCAGCCGAAGTGGAGTTCATGGCCAAGCGCCTCTTGCCGCTTCTCGACGAGAAATTCGTCTTCCTCGCGGAAACCTCGAAGGAGGCGGTGGCGTTCAGTCTCGCGTTGCCCGACCACAACGAGACGCTCGGTCGACTGCGCGGACGTCTCCTCAGTCCGCGGTTGCTCCTGGCGCTGCCGTATCTTGTCGGTCTGCGGCAACCACGCATCGTGCGGGTGATCGCGATGGGTATCAAACCTGCGTACCGCAAGCGGGGTCTGGACGCGGCGCTCTTCGCCTTGAGCGTCAGGAGAGCGCTGCACGGAGGGTACGAGGCGGCCGAGATCTCGTGGGTGCTCGACGACAACATCCTCATGCTGCGCGTGGGCGAGCTGTTCGGAGGCACCCGCTACAAGACTTACCGGCTGTACGAAGCAGCCGTGTAACCCGGGAAGGACGTCAAAAACTGACGGCCACTTTCTCGCCGGTGGTGGCCTCGCATTCCCCGGTGCCGCCGTCGCCCAGCCCGCCCGCGGCATACCGGAGCGTGAAGCGACAGCGGACCTTGTGCCCGCGATCGCCCTGCAGGAGCGCCACGACCTTGTTGCTGTCCGATTCGCCGAACGTCCATTCGTCAGCCGTCTCGCCCCAGTCGACCACCGAGAAGTTGATGTCGAGGCCTGGTGAGACCGCCGCCGCGGACCCGATTCTGGCATATGGGCCGTTGAACGACTCCCCGCTGGGGAGCGTGAAGGACATGTACCCGCTATCACCCGTGCGATCCGCCACGTAGCTCAGCGTGACGCGCTCCGGCGGTCGGCCGGCAGTGTCGATTTCCCCGGTCATGGAACCCTTGCTCGCACAGCCGGCAAGCAGGGCGATGCCGAGGAAGAATACCGCCCGAGCGCTGGGCTCCTTCCGCCCGCCTCTACGGTGCCGCATGCCGCGCTACGATACCACGACGACGCACGGGCCTCATGGCCGAGCTCGGGACAGTGAACGGTGGCTCGCCAGACACCCTGGAGTGCGCTACGATCGACGCATCGTAGGAGAAAGATCATTTGACGAAGCCGGCATCCTCGTATTGCAATGGGCGGGAGGCAGATTCGATTCGAGGCTGGGCATGAGCGGATCGCTGCCAATCGTTTACCTCGCTCGGCATGGCGAGACAGCTTGGAGCCTGTCTGGCCAGCACACTGGATTGACCGACCTGCCGCTCACCGATCGCGGCGAGGAGAACGCCCGGCGGTTGGGGAAGCGGCTCCACAGCGTGACCTTCGCGAAGGTGTTCACGAGTCCGCTGCAACGCGCGGCTCGGACGTGCGAGCTGGCGGGCTTCGGTGCCGCTGCGCTGCAGGACCCCGAGCTGGTCGAGTGGAACTATGGCCGTTACGAAGGCCGGACCAGTGCCGAGATTCACGCTGAGCAACCTGACTGGCAACTGTTCCGAGACGGATGTCCGGGCGGTGAATCGCCGGCGCAGGTGGGCGCGCGGGCTGACCGGGTGGTGGAGCGAGTGCGCGCCCTCCAGGGCGACGTGCTGCTGTTCTCCAGCGGGCACGTCCTGCGCGTGCTCGCCGCCCGATGGCTCGCCCTTCCCCCCGCGGACGGTCGACTGTTCCTGTTGCGCACGGCGAGCCTGAGCGCGCTCGGGTACGAACACAACCAGTCCCAGCCGGTGATCCGGCTCTGGGACGATACGAGTCATTTGTCGGGGTCCGATCCAGGGAGGTGACGCGATGAAGGCGACCCAAAAGCTCCACGATCTCGGCCAGAGTCTCTGGCTCGACAACATCACCCGCGACCTGCTCGACAGCGGGACTCTCAAGCGCTACATCGATGAGCTCTCGGTTACCGGGCTCACATCGAATCCGACCATCTTCGATCACGCCATCAAGAACAGCACGGCCTATGACGCGGCGATTCGCGAGAAGGGCCGGTCGGGCCTGAGCTCGGAAGAGCTGTTCTTCGAGCTGGCGCTCCAGGATCTCACGCGGGCTGCCGACCTCTTCCGGCCGATCTGGGATCGCACCGACGGAGTGGACGGGTGGGTGTCGCTCGAGGTGTCGCCGCTCCTGGCCTACGACACGAAGAGCACCCTCGCCGCGGCCAAGAGCCTGCACGCGCGCGCCGGGCGGCCCAACCTCCTCATCAAGATCCCCGGCACCAGGGAGGGCCTGCCCGCGATCGAGGAGGCGATCTTCGCGGGAGTGCCGATCAACGTGACACTTCTGTTCTCCCGCGAGCATTACGTGGCCGCTGCCGAGGCGTTCGTGCGCGGCATCGAGCGACGCATCGACGCCGGCCTCAAGCCCGAGGTCGGCTCGGTCGCCTCGGTCTTCATCAGCCGCTGGGATGCCGCCGTCGCGCCCAGAGTTCCCGACGCCCTCCGGAACCGGCTCGGCGTCGCCATCGCCAAGCGCACCTACAAGGCGGCTCGCTCCTTGCTCAGCTCGCCCCGCTGGCAGCGGGTCTACAATGGCGGCGCGCGCCCGCAGC
>Ga0335077_10006752_pt1 | contig 14193 bp, 6 predicted proteins | sample Lox_Sample_31_FD_207151 | JGI IMG/M metagenome (GOLD analysis project Ga0335077, IMG submission 207151) | Soil microbial communities from Loxahatchee National Wildlife Refuge, Florida, United States - Lox_Sample_3.1 | ecosystem: Environmental > Terrestrial > Soil > Wetlands | place: USA: Florida...
GCCGCTCGAATCCGCGGCTGCGTGCCTCGCGTGCCAGGATGAGATCCGCGGCGGCATCGCCGCCCCAACCCTCGCGCGACAGCGCCACGTACTTGGTGAAGCTGAAGCTGCGGCCGCGCTCGACCTTAAAGTCGACCTCGAGCGCGAGCCGGTAGCGGCCGCGCTCGAGCGTGATTCGCTCGGCCGACGCTCCCTCGGGGAGAGCCACTGCCGCGGCCATGCCCATCGAGAGTCCCTGCGCTGCCTTGCCCTCGAGCCACAGGGACAGCGACGCCGGGTCGCCGTCGCTCGCGCGCACCTCGGTGTAGCCGGGATACCAGACCGCCTCGCGATCGGCGCTCGCCGGCGGCCGCGCCTCGAGCGTGAGTCCGTAGGCCGCCACCGCCTGCTCCATCTCGGGACCGCTCATCTCGCCGAGCGGGAACCGCGGCGCATGGTTCGCCCACAGGAGGAGTGGAAACGACAGGCGCACGACGCCGTCGTAGTCGGGGGTGATGGTGAAGCGCGTGGCCGCCAGATGCGGCGATGCCTCGCTCACGAGCGTCGTGACCTCGACCGCGGTCTCGCGCCCACGGTCGCGGTAACGGTAGCGGGTCGTGAGCGTCGCCTCGCGCAGATCGAGCGTTTGGGCGTAGCCGGCGAAGTGCCGCTCATCGAGCCGGCTGCGATTGAGCCAGGCCCCGTTGGCGCCCGGCGGGCTCGAGTTGAAGTCGACCTCGGTCCAGGCGGGTACTTGCGCCGGCCGCGACATGTCTCCCGCCGTGTAGTCCATGAACGCGGCCAGGTAGGTGGGTGTCGCCTCCGTGCCGCGCGGGCCCGTGAGCGTGCCGAGGTAACCGTTGCCAAGGTAGCCCGGGAAGTACTGCGGCAGATCGGCAAGGCCCGCCTGCAGGAGGAAGCCGCCATCGGCCGCGGCGCACGCCGGGCCGGCGGCGAGCAGCAACAGTGCACACGTCAGCGTACGGCTCGTGCCGCTCATGGGATCTGCTCCATTGCGGAGGGCGGTCGCACGGCGAGGTATACCGTACTCCAGAGCTGCGCCGCATTGGCCTCGTCCGCATCCGCCGCCGCGCTGCCGAACGGCGCGACGTGATAGTGCCGATCGCCGAAGGACCACGACCAGAGCTCGGAATTGCTGATCGAGCGGGTCGCCTCGATCGCCGTCCACAGCAGCCTCTGCGCCTCGATGAGGTGAGCGCGTACCGCCGCCGGCAGGTCCGCGCGCTCGAGCTGCCGTGCGAGGCCGGCGGCGAACAGCGCCTGCTGCCACGACCAGACGACGGTGCCGTGATAGGCGTTGCGGCTCAACTGCGCCTGCAGAGGGGCCGGGCAGAAGGCGGGATTGGCGACCAGCAGCCCCACTTCGGTCATGAGGCCCGCGGGAAACGGGCGCATCACACCGCCCACCGCGCGGTCGAGGCTCGCGGCAGCGAGATCCCCGAACAGCAGCGCAAAGCCCTCGTCCGAATGCAACAGCGGGATGGGCGCACCGCTGGCATCGAGTGCGATCGCGTGAAAGCGCAGGTCGTCGGCGCCGAGAGCCCCGATGGCGGGCAGCGCCGCGATCTTTTCCGCGGCGGCATAGGCGAACACGGCGCCGGCGGCGACCTGGTTGGGAATGGTGACCTCGAACAGCGGCGGGGCCCGCTCACGCCACACCTGCGCGAGCTGCGCGCCACGGGCAAAGCGCGCGCGATCGCCCGCCGGGAGATACGGGGCGAGCAGGCCGCTCGCATCGAGCTCCGCCGCGGCCGCGAGCGCCGCGGGGACCAGCACGGCATTGACGTCGTAGGGATAGCGTCCCCCGCCGAGACCGTGCTCGCTGTCGCGCCATTCCCCAACCGACTGCCCGGCCTTGAGGGCGATGAGGTTGGCCCAGACCGGGTCTGCGCCAAACGCCGCCGCGCTCCCGAGCACGAGCTTCAGGTTGCGCACCAGAGCCGCACCGCGCGTGCCGTGCGCCCCGTCTGCGCCGCCGGCCGCCGCCCCCAGGAACGCCGCCGCGCGCGCCCGCCCGCGCGCATCGTGCACGAGCCAGGCGGCTGCCACGGGAGCGAGCAGGTAGTTGCCGTCGATCATCTTGTAGTCGTAAACCGGCGCAGCGGAGCGCGAGCCGTCGGCCTTCATGTGATCCAGCACCGCCTGCTCGCCGATGTCCTCCTCGTGTGCGACCTCGCCCTCCGGCGACAGGCGTGCGAGCACCGATCCGAGCGCGGCCTCTGCAGCGGTTGCGCTCAGCGCCGGCATCAGCAGCCGCAACGAGATCAGTGTGTCCCGCCCGAAATAGGTGTCGAAACGCCACGATCCCGCCAGCAGCTTCTCACGGTAGGCGAGATAGGTCAGCGTGTTGCGCGCCGCGGGATCGGCTCCCGCCGAGTCGTCGAGGAGCGCGCCTCCCGAGAGCGGCGTGAGGGGCGTCTCGCCGGTGAGTGCGCTGATGCGCAGGCTGATCGTGCCGTCGGGAGCCGCCTGGATGCGCCCGTCGCCGAGCGTCCCGTGGGTGATCTCGAGCGACAGCCGGTAGCCCGCGCCGCCGTCGAGACGGTCGCGGCTCCAGCTGAGCGTGCTGCCGGAGACCGTCGGCGCGCTGCCGATCCCGGGCGGCACCGTCTGCGCGGACTGGTAGTCGCGCAGCACGCGGATGCTGGAGAGCACCGCCTGCCGCGGCACGAGCTCGCGTGCCGTGATACTCGCCTCAACCACCAGGCCGTAGAGCGGGCGGCCGCGGCGGTCGACCGCGCGCAGCGGCTCCGGTGGACCGGTGAGTGTCCAGCTCGCCTTCTGCGGCAGCGGCGTGAACCACAGGCCCACGCCGCTGTTGCCGGCCGGGAAGGCGACCAGAATCCGCGGCTCGGTCCCCGAGCGCAGCAGCAGGTGACCCGCGACCGGCCCCTCGCGCAGGAAGTTGTTGATGTTGAGGGCGTCGTCGACCTGAAAGGCCAGCCGTTGCGCCGTTGACCGCGGCGGCGTGGCGCCGCCCGCCGCTGCGAGGAACACTGCGGCAATCGTGGCGGCAAGAGCCGCGTGCGGCACCGCTCTCGTGTTCACCCGATGATACCCTCGTGTGCGGCACCGCAAGTGGCGCGGCAATATACTACGCGCGCATGCCCCCCACGACCCTCTCGCGCCGCGACTTCGGGCGGCTCGCCGCCGGTGTGCTCGCCGGCGGCTGCGGCGTGCGGGGCGCGACGGCCGCCAGCGACTCTCCCTTGCGCCCGCTCGCGGAAGTCGCCTACCGCGACGTCACCGTCGTCAGCGCCCCCCACGAGGCGCAGCTCGCGAATACCCACGAAGTGCTGATGAGCTTGAGCGAGGACAGCCTCCTCAAGCCGTTTCGTCAGATGGCCGGACAGCGCGCACCGGGCGCGGATCTTGGCGGCTGGTACAACTTCGACCCTGACTACGACTGGCACCGCGACGATGCGGGCTTCGCCCCCGGGGCCACCTTCGGGCAATGGATCTCGGCCCTGGCCCGTTATCACGCCATCACCGGCTCCGCGGACACGCGCGCCAAGGTGCTGCGCCTCAACCGGCTGTACGCGGCCGCGATCGGCGCGAGCTTTTACGACAACAACCGCTTTCCGGCGTACTGCTACGACAAGCTGCTGCTCGGGCTCATCGACTCCCATCAGCTGGCCGGCGACCCGCAGGCGCTCGGGATCCTGGAGCGCACCACGGCCGCAGCGCTCCCCTACCTGCCCCCCGCGGCGATCGATCGCGAGCTGCCGTGGCGCCCCGGCAAGGACCAGTCCTATCGCTGGGACGAGTCGTATACGAACCCGGAGAACCTGCTGCTCGCCTACCGCCGCGGCGCGGGGCGCCGCTACCGCGATCTCGCGGTGCGCTTCCTCGACGATGCGACGTGGTTCGACCCGCTCGCGCGCGGCGAGAACGTGCTCGCCGGCAAGCATGCTTACAGCTACGTGAACTCCCTGTGCTCGGCGATGCAGGCCTATCTCACCCTCGGGAGCGACAAGCACCTGCGGGCCGCGCAGAACGCCTTCGACATGCTCACCGCGCAGAGCTTTCCGACCGGCGGCTGGGGTCCCGACGAAAAGCTCACTGCCGCCGACGGCCCGGAGCTCGCGGCGAGCCTCGAGTCCACCCACAACAGCTTCGAGACTCCGTGCGGCGCCTACGCGCACTTCAAGCTGACCCGCTACCTGCTGCGCGTCACGCGCGACGCGCGCTATGGAGACAGCATGGAGCGCCTCATGTACAACACCGTCCTCGGAGCGCGTCCCATGCAGGCGGACGGGCGGGCCTTCTACTACGCGGACTACAACTTCGCGGGCCGCAAGGTTTACTCGAACCATCGCTTTCCCTGCTGCTCCGGTACGCTGCCGCAGGTGGCGGCGGACTACGGTATCAACAGTTATCTGCGCGACCCGCGCGGTCTGTACGTCAACCTGTACCTCCCCTCGAGCGTGCGCTGGTCGATCGGCGGGGCGCGCGGCTCGCTCACGCAGAGCGGCGACTATCCATTCGCCGACCACGTCTCGATGCGGCTCAGCGCCTCGCGCCCCGTCGCGTTCACTCTGCACCTGCGCATCCCGGCGTGGGCCGCCGGCGCGCGTATCGCCGTGAACGGCCGGACCTGGCCGGGTACTCCCGCTCCCGGCAGCTTCGCGGCCCTCGGCCGCGAATGGCGCGACGGCGATCGCGTCGACCTCGAGCTTCCGCGTCGGCTGCGCCTCGAGGCCCTCGATCGCGGCCATGGCGACACGGTCGCGCTCCTGTGCGGGCCGCTCGTGCTGTTCCCGATCAGCGCGGACGGCCGGGCTCTGCGCCCGCGGCGCGAGGAGCTCCTGGCGGCGCGCCAGATCGCACCCCGGCGCTGGGAGACGACCGTCGGGTCGGCGCCGCTCGCACTCCTGCCCTATGTCGATATCGATGACGAGCCTTACACCACCCTCGTGACCCTGGCGGCCTGACCGGCGGCTTCAGCGCCACTCGACCTCGAGACGCCCGCGGATCGAGTGCTCGGCGAGCACGATCGAGGCGATGCGCTGCCTCGGGTCCCAGCGCCAGGCTCCGGCGCCGCGACCGTTCACGGTGAGGGTCGATGGCCGGGCGGTGCCGTGCACGCGCAGCTCGTAGCGGCGCGCGGCCAGCTGCCCGACGAACGTGCCTACCGTCGGCTCGATCGTGAGGTGGTGAATTCCGTCGCCCGCCACGCCATGGGTGATGGTGGTGAGAGCGTGCCGTCCCGGATCGTCGTAGCCGAGAGAGGTTCCGTCGTCTTCGTAGAGCTCGAAGCGCCCGCTGCCCGCTCCGTAGACATCGAGTATCAGCGGATCGAGCGGCTTCTGATCCGAGTACTCGCTCGCGGCCTGCTCCGGGATGACAGCCCCGGCGCGCACGAACACCGGAGTCTCGTCGACCGCATAATGCTGGCTCCATGCGCGCCCACCCTGATGGGCCTCGCCCCCGAAGAACCCGAGCCAGTCTCCCGGCGGTAGCCAGACCGACTGCTGGCCGCCCGGGCTGACAACCGGCGCGACCAGGAGCGACTCGCCGAAGAGATATTCGTGCGGATGCCGGTAGGCCTCATCCTGCTCGGGGTACTCGAGGTACAGCGGCCGCAGGATGGGCAGCGACTCGCGGTGCGCCACCCACGCATAGCTGTAGATGTAGGGAATCATCTGCGTGCGCAGCGCGAAGTACTTGCGCATCAGCTCGATGCCCCGGCTGCCATAACTCCACGGCATGCGCACGTTCCCAGCGCGCGGATTCTCGTGGGCGCTGTGCATGCGCAGGATGCCGCTGAAGGCACCGAACTCGATCCAGCGCGCATACAGATCGAAGTCGATGTGCCCGCCGTGAAAGCCGCCGATGTCGTGGCTGATATAGGGAATCAGCACGTTGCCGCCGCGCGCCGAGTAAGCCACCTCGTAGGAGAGCACCGGCCACTCCGAGTAGGTGTCGCCGGTGAAGTAGCCGGGGTAGCGCTCGCTGCCCCAGTCACCATAGCGCCCGAGGATGAAGGCGCGCTTGCCGGTGTGCTGCTCGGAGTAGTCGTAGAAGACCTTGTTGGTCCAGAGCTGCTGGTTGAGTCCCGGCATGTCGACCGAGCCGCTGCCGCCGTCGACCCACCAGGAGTCGACCCCCTGACTCATGAGCGGGCCGTGGAGCGTGCGCATGAAGACCTCCGCCTGGCTGCGATCCGACAGGTCGAAGTAGATGCGCGCAGGTGGCGGCACGTCGCGGATCGCCACCGGCCCGAGGACGATGCCATCGGCATGCTCTCCCGGCTCGCTCTCGGGGTCCGGCTCGACCTTCAGCACGAGCTCGTTGGGCCCTCCGGCCCTCACGTAGGGCGTGAGGTCGGAATAGGTCAGGCGTTGCGGCCAGTGAATCCGGCTGGGCGTCACCTCCTTGCCGTTGACGAGCACGCGATAGGTCTTGCGGACCTCGCCCACATATAAGAAGAGCCTGGCCGGCAGCTGCTGCGGCAAGTCCACCGAGCGGCGGTACCAGCCGAGGCCGCGGTGCGCCGCGAAGCCCTGCTCCTCCCAGGGCACGCCGATGCGGATGGGCCGCCAATGCTCCCCATCGGTCGCGAATGTCCACCCCTCACTGATGTCCCGGTCGAAGGTCGGCCGGGTGGGCGCGGCGCGGCCGAGCGCGGCCAGCACCTCGCCCGCATGACTGTCGCTGAACGACAGGATGCTCTCGTCCGTGTGGATGTAGCCCGGGTGATCGTTGAGGCTCAGCTTGATACCCCGCTGGTGCAGCCAGCGCATGAGCTCGAGCGGCTGCGGAAAGAGCGGACTCCAGTCGTAGCCACCGTCCCAGCCGTAGTTGTGCCAGGCGAAGTCGAGCACCAGCGTATCGAGTGGAATGTGGCTCGCGCGCAGCCGGGTGAGCTCGCCCATGAGGTACTGCTGGTTATAGCGTTGGAACTCCGGCCGCTGCGACTCGGCACTCGCGGGGAAATACTCGAAGTTGAAATCCGTGATCATCGGGCCGAGCACCCAGCGCGGGATCATGGGAATCGGGCCGCAGAGCTGCGCGTACTCCCTGAGCGCGCGGCGGTAGTCGCGGCCGTAGGCGATGAGGTACCAGTCCTGGCCCCGCTCGCCGGTGCGCGGCTCGATCCACGAGCGCGCGCCGTTCTCGAGCGGCGTCGCGCTGTCGTCGATGAAGGCGTAGCCGCTGCGGCTGAGGAGCCCCGGCAGCGCCGGCGGCAGCACCAGATCGATTCCCGGGATTGAATCGTCGACGGGGCTGTCGAGGTCTGCTCCATCGCGGGGCAGGTTCCGGGCGGCGATATTGTCGAGCGAATAGGCGAGCCCGCCCAGGTTGCCGGAATCCACATCCCCCGGGTGCCAGCGGTGTACCTGACCGCTGCCGTCCTGCCAGCTCACCTCGAGGTTTGCGGGAGTGAAGGGACCCGACCGCGGCCGGTAGCGCACCGTGAGGCTTCCGGTCGAGGCGACCAGCCACCCGCCCTCCTCGCGCGCAGCGACCGGTACCAAGGGCCAGGCGCGCTTCACTACCACGGCGCTGGGCGCATCGGCGAACTGCGCCGCGGGCGAATACTCCATCCGGACCAGGGATGCGGTCAGGAACTCGAAGCGCGCGTTGCCGGAGCGGACCGCGGTAACGGCGGGCTCGCCGGCACCACACAACAGAAGCAGCAGCCCGCCCAGCACGCCGTGCGCGGCCAGGCGCACGGCGAACGGGACGGGCGGACGTGAGTCGCGCAAGCGGCGCGACTAGCGGGCGGCGCTCGAGGGTGTGGCCGGCTCGGTCACCAGCACGTCGACCTTGAGCTGCGTGGTGCCGGGGATCATGGCGCGGTACTGGCAGGTGCTCTCCTGCTTGAGGTTGCGCGTCGTGAAGAGCGGCAACACCTTCTTGCCAACCTGATCGAACAGCTCGCACTCGAACTCGGCCTCGCGCGGATCGTGTCGATTGGCCACCAGGTCCACTTCCTTCCACTGTGCGGCCACCGGCGCGCGGGTGTCCGCCGTTGCCGGCTGCAGCACGCTCATCTTGACCCGCACGCCCGCGAACGGATCGGGCGCCGTGGTCTGCGTGCAGCCATAGGGCCACACTTGAAGATCCGGCCGAGCCCCGAGCTGCAGCAGGATCTCGCGCATCTTGGCCTGTAGCGCGTCGCAGGTGTAATTCGTCGTGTGCCCCTGGTACACGAAAGTCAATTCCTTCGGCGTCCAGACCGCCGCCTGCGCGTCCGCTCCCCAGGCCGGCAGCGCGCAAGCGAGCGCGCCGGTTGCGGCGAGAGCCGCAGCCGCTTGCCTCAGGGTCCGCCCTTCGCCAGCATGAGCGAATCGCATATCCACCTCCGCCGCCGCAATTGCGGTGATGACGACTTGATATCGCAACTCGCCGAGGCTGTGCAACTGCACGGGGCAGCGCGCCTTGTGGCGCTGGCCGTCCTCGCGATTGCTGACCTCGGCAATACGCAACCGGCATGCGCGGCGCCGCCACCCGCGCACGCGCCCGCCACGGCGAGACTCGCCACGGCGGACACTCTTGTGACCGTTCGCGCCGGCGATCGTGCGCCACAGCTCACCACCCTCGGCTCGGGTGCGGATCCCGCGTGGCGCAATCAGGCCCGGGAGGCGCTCCCCGACCACGTGGAGGCCGACGGCGCCTCGTACCCGCTCGCGTGGCGGGTCAATCGCACCGCGACCCGTCTGGCCGGAGACCTCGAGCTCGTGTACGAGAGCGACTCTCCGCGCCTCGAGCTCATCTGGCGCTGGCGCGCGCGCTCGCCGTTTGGACCCCTGGAGCACGACCTCGAGATCCGCAACCTCGGCGATCGGACCGTGTGGCTGCCGCTACTGCCGAGCCTGCGCTTCGACTGGCGCATCGACCCGCGCACACGCCTCGAGCGCTTCTGGGTCGAGAAAGGCGCCGACACGCCCTCGCCCGCCGGGACCCACCTCGATCAGATGCACGACGGCGATACCTGGTATGGCACTTCGAGCACCTACGCGCGGCCGATTCCCGCAGAGCCGCGGGAGATGATTCCCTGGGTGTTGGTGGAGGAGCCGGACGGCCCTCGCCGCGGCTGGTACCTCGGCATCGAGTTCAGCGGCCGGACGCACCTCACGCTCGAGCGCCGCGGAACCTCGTTGCAGGGTGAGGCGGGACTCAATCCCCTGCCCGGTCCCTACCGCACGCGGCTCGCCCCGGGAGAGAGCTTCATCACGCCGACGATCTTCGTCGGCGCGTTCAGGGGCGGGCCCGATGCGGCCGGCAACATCCTGCGTCGCTGGGTGCGCTCCGTACTGCAGAACCCGCGAACCACCGGCGACCCCTCCTACCCCCTGATGGTGAGCAACAGCTGGGGCAGCGGCATGGCGGTGGACGAGAGCCTCGCCCACCGCATGATCGAGGATGCGGCATCGCTCGGACTCGAGATGTTTCATCTCGATGCGGGTTGGTTTCGCACCGTGGGCGACTGGCGCGCGGACGCACTCAAGTTCCCGGCGGGTGTCGCGGCGCTCGCCACCTTTGCCCACGCCCGTGGCCTCAAGTTCGGTCTGTGGGTCAGCTGGGGACAAGCCGGCCTCGCGCATGAGCCGGGCGCGCTCACCATCCACGACCCCGCGATGCGCGACTGGCTCATCGCCGAGCCTCCCGCGGGCTGGAAACCGGCCGAGCCGTACAAGGGCATCACCGTCGATCTCGGCGTGCCCGCGGCCGCCGCCTGGGCCGAGCGCGAGCTCGAGCGCATCGTAGGCGACTACCGCCTCGACATGCTCGAGCACGACGGCTATCTCGTCGCCCAGGGCAGTAGCCGCACGAACCACCCGGCAGCACCCCCGGAACCGGGAACGCTCCAGGTTCGGGAGGACTCCGGCTACCTATGGGTCGAGGGATCGAACTCCACCGATGTCAGCGATTACGCTACACGGGCCTACTACCGCATCTACGAGGGATTGCGACGGCGGCACCCTGCGCTTTTGTTGGAATTGTGCAACGACGGCGGCCGGATGATGGACTTTGGCAGCGCGGCCCACGGCGACTACTTCTCCACCACGGACACCTACGACCCGCTGGCGAATCGACGGGCCTTCTTCGATGCGAGCCACGTCCTGCCGCCCGCCATGCTCGAGAGCTACGTGGCCGACTGGCCGACCGAGCGGCCGTCGGGTTTCCGTTACATGCTGCGCAGCGGCATGCTCGGCTGGTTCTCGCTGATGCTCGACACGCGCCGCTGGACGGCTGAGCAGCGCGCCGATGCACGGGCGCAGCTCGCGCTCTATACGCTGGCGCTCCGCCCCCTGATTCGCGCCGCCGACCTCTATCACGTCTCGGAGCGTCCCGACGGGGTGCATTGGGACGGCTTTGAATACTATTCTCCCGCGCTGCGGCGCGGCGTGCTCTACGCCTTCCGCGGCTCGACGCCGGATGAGCCCACGCATCGATTCCGTCTCGCCGGGCTCGACGCCCGGGCACGCTACGCCGTCGACTTCCAGGATCGCGGGCCGGCCGCGCGGACCGAGCGCAGCGGCCTCGATCTCGTGCAGCACGGGCTCGAGGTCACCCTCGACGCGCCCCTGTCCTCGGAGCTCGTGTTCTTCGAGCGGATCGGGGCGCGCCCGGCCGACCGATCGGCGCGGGTGAGTCCCGCGCGGCGCTAGCCCGCGTCCACCTCGAGCGTCCCGCCCGCTGCCCGATGCCGCCGGGTCGCTGCCTGCGAATGCTTCGCCTGTCGTTGTAGATTCGCGACACGCGCTTGTCATTGCTAATCGTTCGCATTAGAGTCCGTCCAAGGTGCGAGCGGTGGCGTGAATGCGTCAGCTACATGTCGGGTAGATGACGCGAGCTGCGGACCGCACCTCCTCAAGAACGACGAACGAAGGAGAACGGATCGGCTTTCGACGTCTGCTTCAACTCTGAAACGCCTGCTTCGGCTCAGAACGCCTGCTTCGGCTCAGAACGCCTGCTTCAACCAATTGGGAGGGGACCACCCATGCGAGCTAAGAGCAACAAGGCACTCCACCGGAGAGCCCGGTTCGCTGTGACAGCACCTGTTTCACCCGTCATCACGCGGCCGGGGGCGCGCTTCGGCGCAACCAGCATCGCTGCCGCTGTAGCCGGGATTCTCTACGGCTCAGCCTCGGGAGTCGCCTACGCAGCCGACCAGGCTCAGGCCTCCGCCGCCGCGCCAGCGGCGACCGGCAGCGAGTCGCTGCAGGAAGTCGTGGTGACGGCGACCGCCATCGGCGTCAAGAAGCTCGAGGCGAGCTACAACATCGTGTCGGTGGACGCTGAGGCGATCAAGCAACAGCAGCCGAAGAGCACGGCGGACCTGCTCAAGGTCTCGCCGGGTATCTGGCCGGAATCCTCGGGCGGCCAGACCGGCGCCAACATCGAGGTCGCCGGCTTCCCCTCGGGCGGCGACGCCCCGTTCTTCACCAACATGATCCAGGGCCTGCCGATGTACGGCATGCCCTCGCTCTCCTTCATGGATTCGAGCTCGTTCCTGCGCATCGACGACACCATCGAGCGCGTCGAGGTCGTCCAGGGCGGACCGGGCGCGCTGTTCGGACCCGCGCAGATGGGCGCAACGGCCAACTTCATCCTGCGGCGCGGCAGCGATGCCCCCGGCGGATCGATCTCCGAGATGTGGGGCGATGAGGGGCTGTGGCGCACCGACGCCTACTACGGCTTCAAGGTGAGCGACGGCTGGTACGCCAGCCTCGGCGGCTTCTATCGCGACTCCAAGGGCGTGCGCCCGCCGCAGTTCTCCGCCGACGAGGGTGGCCAGCTGACAGGCACTCTGAGCCATGACCTTGACGGCGGCTCGCTCATGTTCTGGGCCCGCGTGCTCGACGACCACAACCAGTTCATCGTGCCGGTCCCTGTGATCGAGAGCGGCAACGGCAACATCTCCGCTTACCCCGGCTTCGATCCCCTGGCCTCGTCCTACGGCAGTCGCGACATCCAGAACGTGAGCCTGCCGAACCCGCAGGGCGGCTTCGAGACTGCCAACCTCGCCAACGGCCGCGGCACCCAGTTCGAGTACTTCGGCATCAACTGGGACCAGCAGATGAACGACTGGCATCTGCTCAACAACTTCATGGTCGACGGCGGCGGGCTGGACACGAATGCGCTCTTCTCCGGTCCGAACCCGCGCCCGCTGAGCTATTACCTGTACGGCTGCCAGGTGGCGGCCCCGGCGGGCTATTGCAACGGCGCGACCGCGGTCGACTCCAACAACTTCTCGCTCAACGCCGCGGGACTTCCCACCGTCGGCGGCAGCAACGGCGCGGGCAACGGCCAGGGGCTGCCGCTCGGCACCGTTACCGCCGTCTATGCCAACAACGGCACAGCGGTGCCGCTCGGCACGAGCGTCATCCAGCAGGGCTGGTGGTTCATCCAGAAGTCGCTGGCGAGCCTCACCGACGAGTTCCGCGCCACGCGCGAGATCTTCGCCGGCAACAACCTCACCGGCGGCCTGTACCTCGCGCGCTACAGCATGAACGACAACTGGTCGCTCGGTAACCAGATGCTGATGACCAACACGCCGAACGCGACGGGGATCGCGCTCAAGTACACGCAGCCCGGGACCGGTCTGATCTACAACCTGTCGAGCCCGCAGGGCTTCGTGAACATGAACGGCAACTACAACATCCTGCAGCACGGCAACGCCACCAACATCGCCGGCTATCTGTCGGATTCGTGGCGCATCAACGGCTGGCTGCTCGATGGCGGTGTGCGCGTCGAGAACATCGACGTCCATCAGCGCACCTGTAACCGCACCAACACGCAGATGGGAGCCGCGAACGATCTGTTCGATAACGCCGTACCGCTCTGTAACAACACCAACGACGTGGAGCACTACACCCACACCATGCCCACGTGGACCTTCGGTGCGAACTACACGTTCACTCCCAACATGAGCGCCTATGTGCGCGTCAACGACGGCGTGCACTACGACGACTTCGACAACAACATCCGGGGTGCCAACGGCAACTTCGCGCCGCTCGAGACGGTCAACAACTACGAGGGCGGCTTCAAGTTCCAGAACCAGTTCTGGTACCTGGACGCGAGCATCTACGAGCGTGACTTCACGGGCCTGCAGTACACGCCCTCGACCAGCACCGGTGTACCGATTCCGGGCCAGACGCTGATCTACGGCGCCAAGACCCACGGTGTGGATGCCAAGGTGAACTGGACGCCGGTCACTGGACTCAACATCCTGCTGGTGGGTGACTACATGGACGGTCACTACACCGACTACACGGGCTGCATCCCCTATACGGACATCCTCGGCAATCCCCAGTGCTCCGCCATCAACGGCGCACCGCTGCAGCGTCAGCCGAAATACCAGTTCCGCCTGACGCCGAGCTACGCGATGCCGCTCTCCTGGGGCGACCTCACGGGTTTCGTGACCTACGAATACGTCGGTCAGCGGTACGAGGATCTGGCGGGCCTGCAGCCCCTCGGCACCTACTACATGCTGGGCGCCGGGATCATCGCCGACGTTGGCAACAACTGGCAGTTCCGCGTGCAGGGGACCAACCTGACCAACCAGATCGGTCTCACCGAGGGCAATGCGCGCATCTTCGGCTCGGCCGTGGGCCTCGGCGGCGTGCTGCTGGCGCGGCCGATCGAGGGTCGCGAGATCAACATCACCGCCAAGTACAAGTGGTGAGCTGAAGCCCCTGCCCCCTCGCGCCGCCCGGCGCGAGGGGGTTCTCTTTTGTGTGCTCGGTCTGGCCGCGGCTCCGGTAGCATCGGCTGCATGAGCGCGCTGACCCCCGAGCTTGCCGCTGCCATGCGGCGTATCGACCCCCTGCTAAGGTCGGGGGACTTCCACGGCGCGCGCGCTGCGCTCGAGGCAATCCTCGGCGACCACCCGCAGTTCGTCGAGGCGCTGCGCCTCCTCGCCGGCACCCGGCAGGCGCTCGGCGATCCGGGGGCGGCGGAAGAGCTGCTGCGCCGGGCGCTCGATCTCGAGCCGGGCTGGGCGCCGACGCTCGCGAGCCTCGGCGAGCTGCTGCTCGGCAGCGGCCGTGGGGCCGAGGCCGAGCCGCTGCTGAAGCGCGCCGCCGCCGCCTCGCCCCCTTATCCGCGCGCGGCGCTGCTGCTGGCCCGCTACTACAATGACACCGGACGGCCGGCCGAGGCGCTCGCGGCCGCGGCTCCGCTCTGCCTCGCCGGCCGGGCCGACGCGGAGCTCTCGAGCCAGCACATCGCCGCGCT
>Ga0335077_10006754_pt1 | contig 14192 bp, 14 predicted proteins | sample Lox_Sample_31_FD_207151 | JGI IMG/M metagenome (GOLD analysis project Ga0335077, IMG submission 207151) | Soil microbial communities from Loxahatchee National Wildlife Refuge, Florida, United States - Lox_Sample_3.1 | ecosystem: Environmental > Terrestrial > Soil > Wetlands | place: USA...
GGTTCCGCTGGACGTCGACACGGTGCGTGCCTCGGCGCGCAAGACCGGTCGCGTGGTCATCGTGGACGAAGCGCCGTCGACATGCTCGGCGGCATCGGAGATCGCCGCGTTGGTCGTCGAGGATCCTGACACGTTTCACGCGCTCCAGGCGCCGGTGCGTCGGGTCTGTGCCGTCCCGGTGCCCGTGCCGTACAGCCCGCCGCTGGAGCAGGCTGCGCTTCCCTGCCGGGATGATATCAAGGCGGCGGTCTATCAGGTCCTGAAGGGATCATGATGACGATCAGTCACCTCGAGGCAAGGCGAGGCGACCGGGCGGCCTCCGCTGTGAGTCTCCGCGGCTGTCTGGCAAGGTAATCCGAGGCCTCTGCTCGTGGATCTCTACGCCGTGAACGGATGGTTCCCGGGCACGTGGCGGGAATCCCACGTGTTCTGCCGCAACGAGGGGGGAAGCGATTCGCCGACGCGACGGAGGAAGCTGGCCTCGGCTCGTTCCTCCCGACGAGCGCCTATACGTACGTCCTCCTGAACAACACCGGATATCTGGACATCGTCGAGGTCCCGACTGTCGGGCCGGTCGTGGTCTACATGAACAACTCGACCGGAACCCGGATCGTCGTGGAGCTACGGGACGAGATCGGCAATCGCTTCGAGATCGGGAGCAAGATCATCCTGCACTACCGCCCGGGCGGCAGCCGCCACCAGATGCGAGAGATCCAGGCGAGCGGCGGCTTCCTCTCCTTCGACGCCCGATCGCGTACTTCGGACTGGGTGACGCCCGGCGAGTCGAGCGTATCGAGGTCCAGTGGTCCACCGGGGAGCGGAGCGAGATCACCGAGAGGGTAGTTCACACCGCGATTGCGCCCACTGATGGGCGCATCGGCGGTGGTCGACGAAGTCCTGAGGGGACCGGCACGCCTGCTGTAGTCAGGTGCTGGGAGCCACTCAGCCACTTCGGAAGGGACGCCGACCCCGCATCCGATAGACAGAGACGTTTCTCCGGTCAGCGGATGCTACGGCGGGACGTTGCGCCAGCCCGACGCGCCTGCCTCGAGAGGGAGCCTGGCGTTGGGCAACGCATTTGCGCCACCGACGTAGAGTCCCTGGCGCCGGCCAGCGTACACTGAGGCTGACCGGGTGGGTCCCTCGGCGTCCGACCGCGGGGATCCGGTGGAGGGCTGGCCATGGAACTCATCGGCAGGATGATGGACGGGTCGTTCGACTATGACCGCGGGGGGCGTCTCGAGCCCGTGTCCGGCGGGCCCGGGGCCAGGCAGGAGGACAAGATCGAACGGCTCAGAGAAGTGCCGCTCTTCGAGGAGTGCAGCACCAAGCAGCTCCGCAGCCTGGCGAAGATCACGGACGTCTTCGACGTGCCAGCCGGCGCGCTGATCGCCCGCGCGGGGGAGCCGGGCGATGAATTCTTTCTGATCAGCGACGGGAGTGCCCGGGTCGACGTGTCGCCTGACCAGCACGTGCTCCTCGGACCCGGGAAGTTCTTCGGTGAGATGAGTCTCCTCGATGGTGGCCCCCGGTCTGCGACCGTGGTCGCCAACACGCCGGTTCGACTCTTCGTGATCCGCCGCCGAAACTTCTCCGTGCTGCTCAACGATGTGCCGGGGCTGATCCATACCCTGCTGGTCACGCTGTCGCGGCGCGTCCGACAGGCCGAGGAGCGCGCGGAACGTCTCGCGGCGGGCGCCACCAGGACGTGAGCGCCGGCAGCATGAGCCGCGCCACGCCTGATGCCGGCGCCGGCCGTCTGGTGATCGAGGCGGACCGCCAGCTCGCGGAGCGCATCAAGAGTCTCGCTGGCCAGCGGATGGTGTTCTTCGCCGGCCTCCCTGGCACGGGCAAAAGCCTTCTCGTCCACCAGCTAGCGCATCTCGCGGCTCGTGATCGCCGAGGCGTCCAGCTGCTCCAGTGGGACGTTGCGCGCCCGATCTTCGAAGCGAGTTCCGCCGCTCGGCGCTACCCGATGGTGGACGGCGTCACGCATGGCGTCGTGCGGAGAGCGGCCGGGGTGTGGGTCCGCCACGCGGTCGAAGCATGGCGCGCCAGGCATGCCGACAGCGACGACGTCCTGATTGGAGAGACGCCGTTCGTCGGTGGCCGGTTCGTCGAGCTGGCCCGGCGTCTCGATGATCGCGCCGAAGCTCTCCTGACGGCGGGGTCATGTCGATTCGTGATCGCGGTGCCGTCGGCGGACGTGCGGCGTCACCTGGAAGCCGAGCGCGAGCGGCGGACCGCGAATCCCCTCCACCCCCGCGAGCGCGAGGACGCGCCGCCGCACGTGCTGCGCGAACTCTGGCGCGATCTCGCCGAGGTCGCGCGGCAGCTCGGAATTGCCGGATTCCCGTCCGGCGACGGAGCGGCGGTGGCGTATGATCCGCTGGTCTACCGGCGCGTCTACGAGACGATCCTGCGCCATCGGAACGTCGAGGCCATCGCCCTCGACGTGATCCTGCCCACCGAGAGCCTTTCCGTGTACGACTTTACGGCGCCCCCGTCGGTTCTGGTTCCGACCGAGGCGGACGCCGAGCACTTCATCCGCCAGGTCGAGCGCCGGTACCCGGACCTCGCGGCGCTCGACCGGGAGATGGCCCGCTGGTGGGAGGTTTGAGACTCGCTCAGGAGAGCGTGCGGATGCTGTAGTGCTGAGCCGGCACCGGGTACGCCGCCTCGCCGAAGGTCTCCCGGATCGTCTTGTTCGTGTCGAAGTACACCTGCCAGTAGTGGTCGTTGTGGCAGTACGGTCGCACCGCGAGCACCGGACCGGCGAAATTGAACGTGAGGACCTCGACGCCCGGCGCAGGGCTCGTCAGGACGTTCGGGATCCGGGCCAGCCTGTCCTTCAGCCGGGTGATCGCATCGCGGTGATCGACGCCGTGGTTGAGCTGGGCGGTCAGCTCGACGCGGCGGTAGGGATTGGCCGAGTAATTCTGGATCGTGTCGGCGAGCGCCTTGCTGTTGCCGACGATGGTCCGCACGTTGTCGGGCGTGTTGACGGACGGTCTTGTCGACGGACGATTGACGCCGCCAGCGGCCTGGGCTAGTCTCGCTCCGTGCTCGATCTGGTGATTCGCGGAGGACAGGTGATCGCGCCCCAGGGAGTGGGACGCTGGGACGTGGGCATCGAGGGAGAGAAGATCGCGGTGCTCGCCGCGCCGGGCACCCTGGGCGGCGACGCCGTGCGGGTCATCGACGCGTCGACCCTCATCGTGTCGCCCGGCGGTGTCGAGCCTCACGCCCACCTTGCCCACTCGGTGATGTCGCGCCCCGAGGAGCCGATGATGACGCTCGGCCCCGAGGAGGACACCCGAGGCATGGCGTGCGGGGGCACGACCTCGCATATCGACTTCGCTTACGTGCGGGCCGGCCAGGACATGCAGCCGGTTCTCGAGCAGCGCGTGGCGCGGTGGAAGGGCAATTCCTACGCGGACTACTCCTTCCACATCACGCTGGCGGGGGCGCTGCCGATTCGCGCGTTCGAGCAGATCCCCGAGGCGATCCAGCAGGGATTCCCGAGCTTCAAGGTCTTCACCACCAACGTGCTGCCGCCCCATCCCAAGCGCGCCGGGTACCGCATCGACTTCGGCCGCATCCATCACGCCATGGAGAAGGTGGCCGCCCACGGCGGGATCATGGTCGTGCACGGCGAGGACGAGGACCTCGTCCAGTTCAACTACGAGCGCTTCCGCGAGGAAGGCCGGTTGGACGGGAGCAATCTGCACCTGGTCCACACCAAGCTGTCGGAGCTGCTGGCCTTCCGCCGGACCATTGCCCTGGCTCGCGCGTCGAGCGCCGCCGTGTACTTCGTCCATACCTCGGCGCGCGAGGGAGTGGAGGCGATCGTCGAGGCGCGCGGACTGGGGTTGCCCGTCTATGGCGAGACGCTGCATCAATACGCCTGCTTCAACGCCGAGTACTACAAGACGCCGCGCGGCTTCTGCTCCCATACCTACCCTTCGCTGAAGTTCCCGGAGGACCAGGCGGCTTTGTGGGACGGTCTCGTCCGCGACGGGCTCTCCACGCTCGCGACCGACGAATACCCGACGAGCCTGGCGCTCAAGCTCCGGGGCCGGACGATCGAGGACGTCACCGGCGGCAATACCGGGGCGGAGGCGCGGATCGGCATCGCGTACAGTGAGGGCGTGGTGAAGCGGGGCATGTCGCTCCCGCGCTTTGCCGACATCACGGCGACCAACGCGGCGCGGATCTTCGGCCTCTATCCGAGCAAGGGTGTCATCGCCCCGGGGAGCGATGCCGATCTCGTGCTGATCGACCCCTCCGTGAAGAAGACGCTCGCGCGCGAGGACTTCCACGTGAGCGACTACAGCCCCTGGGAAGGCTGGTCCGTCACCGGCTGGCCCGTGATGACGCTCCTGCGAGGGAAGGTCATCGCGGAGCACGGCAAGCTGCTCGGTAGCGCCTCGGACGGTCGTCTGGTCACCCGCCGTATCGATCCCGCCATCCTTCGCCGTCCCGCCTGCTGAACGCCCTTGCTCGTGTGATCTTCCTGGCAGCGCTGGCCTTCAGTTCCGGTTGCACGCGTCCTGACTGGATCCAAGCAGACGCCGGTCACGGTGCTCGAGAAGCGCTCGCCCGATCCTGAATCCTGCTGAGGAGGTCGCTCAATGGCCGGCAAGCTGTTCGAGGAGTTGACCGTCGGGCAGGTGTTCCAGCACCAGCCCGGCCGCACCGTCATCGAAGCCGACAACGTCCTGTTCTCCTGCCTCACGATGAACCCGCAGCCGCTGCACGTGGACTTTCACGCGGCGCAGAAGGCCGAGTTCGGCAAGCCGCTGGTCAATAGCCTGTTCACCCTGGGAGTCGCGGTCGGCCTCTCCGTGGGCGATACCACGCTCGGGACGACCGTCGGCAATCTCGGCTTCGAGAAGGTCGAGTTCCCCCGACCGGTGTTCCACGGCGACACGATCTATGCGGAGACCGAGGTGGTCGAGAAGCGCGAGTCGCGTTCCCGGCCCCAGTGGGGGATCGTCATGTTCGAGCACCGCGCGAAGAATCAGCACGGAGAGATCGTGATGCGCTGCCGTCGCGCGGCCATGATGCGGCGGAAGGACGCCCCAGCATGAGACGATCCCTGCACTTCGTCCCCGGCGGTAACGAGAAGATGATTCAGAAGGCGCTGACCTTGCCCGCCGACGGGCTCATCCTGGACCTCGAGGATGCGGTCACTCCGGACAAGAAGGCGACGACCCGACCCATCGTGCGCGGCTGGCTCGAGCGGCTCGATTTCGGGGGGCGAGAGCGCTGGATCAGGATGAACCCGATCTGGAGCGAGTGGGCCGCCGCCGACCTCGAAGAGACGATCGTCGGCCGTCCCGACGGCTACATCGTTCCCAAGCCGCGACGGGCGGAGGATATCCGGCAGATCGTGGCCATCCTCGACCGTCTCGAGTCCCGCCACGACCTGCCGTTCGGCAGCACGAAGCTGATTCCGCTCGCGACCGAGACGCCCGAAGGCCTGCTCAATATTCGCGAGGTGGCGGGAGCCAGCCCGCGGATCGTGGCCATCTCGTGGGGCATCGAGGATCTCTCGGCGGCCATGGGGCTGCCGCGCGTCCGTGACGCGGAGGGGCGCTACCTCGACATCCCGCGGTACGCGCGCGTGATGTGCACGGTGGCCGCATCCGCGGCCGGCGTCGACGCCATCGACACCGTGTACACGGACATCGCCGATCTCGGGGGATTGCGGCGCGAGAGCCGCGAGGGCGTCGCCATGGGCTTCGTGGGGAAGATCTCCATTCACCCCGGGCAGATCGAGGTGATCAACCAGGAGTTCACGCCTTCCCGCGACGATGCCGAGGACGCGGTGGCCCTCATCGGCGCATTCGAGGAGCAGGCTCGCCGCGGCGCCGGGGCCTTCGCCTGGAAGGGGCTGATGGTGGACCTGCCGCATCTCACGCGCGCCCGGAAGATCGCCGACCGCGCCCGCGCCGCCGGCGTGATCTGATCCTGATCCAAGATTCCCGGACGCGGTGGATCGCCGCCGCGGGCGCGCTCCTTGTCTCCCTCGACTCGATGGTCAACATCGCCTTCCCCGCGATCGCGACCGCCTTCATTGTGCCTCCGGACGCCATGCGGTGGGTGATCATGTGCTACGTGTTCACCTACTCGCTGGTCTCGTTCGCCGGAGGGACGCTGAGCGACCGCATCGGCCATGCGCGGGTGTTCGCAACGGGAGCCGCCGTGAGCGCGGTAGCGTTCATCCTCGCCGCGAGCGCGCCGGCATTCGGCTGGCTGCTCGCCGCGCGCGTGCTCCAGGGCCTCGGGGGCGGGATGATCTACGGGACGGCACCCGGCCTCATCACGCTGTCGGCGGCGCCGTCGGCACGGGGCCGCGCGCTCGGTTTTCTGAACGCTGCGATCGGCGTGGCCTTCGCCATCGGCCCCATCGCGGCCGGAGGGCTGCTGGAGCTCTCTGGCTGGCGTGCGGTGTTTTCCGCGCGGCTGCCCGTAGCTCTCGCAGTCCTCGCGTGGGCGTGGAAGGCTCTACCTGATACGCAGGGCTCGGCCAGCTACCGACGGATGGTCGTGGCCGATTTCGCGCGGCTCCCCGTGCTCCACGCGTGCGCTCTGGCCTTCGTCGCGAATGCCGGCATCTTCGCGATCTGGCTCCTCGCCCCGTTCTATCTGGTCCAGCATCGCGGCCACGACCCTCTCCTGGGCGGCGTGCTCTTCATGCTCACGCCCCTCGGCACCGCGGTGGCCGCGCCGCTGGCCGGGCGTCTGGCCGATCGCCTGGGCGCGCGGCTCCCGAGCGTGCTCGGGCTTGCGATGGAGGGCTTCGGACTCCTGTTGCTGAGCGGCGCCACGCGGACGACGCCGCTCGAGGTGGTCGCGGCGGCGCTGTTCGGCTCGGGGTTTGGGCTCGGCCTCTTCCAGGTCCCGAACATGAGCGCCGTGATGGGAGCCTTTCCCGCCGGCCAGCAGGGCGGCGCGGGTGGACTGGCGTTCATGGCTCGCACCCTCGGGATCGTCGCCGGCGTGGCCACCTTGTCGCAGGTCTTCGCCATGTGGCGAAGCAGTGGCTTCGAGGCGGGATTCACCGCCGCGTTCGTCGTGGCCAGCGGAGCCGTGCTCGTCGGGGCCGCGGCGGCGAGCGCTTCCTTCTCGTCAGGCGACCGGAACCCATGACGACCCTGGCAACGCTTGCTATGATGCCGGCCGATCGACGCGACGGGACGCCGGGCACGGACAGACCGGCACGGAGGGAGGACACCATATGGGAAGCCTGACGGGACGGACGATCTTGATCACTGGCGCCGCGCGGGGCATCGGCGCAGCCTGTGCGCGGCGACTGGCGGGCGAGGGCGCGAAGCTCGTGCTCGCCGACCTGGATGGCGCGGGAGCCGAGAAGCTGGCGGCGGAGCTTGGTCAGGTGGCCATCCGGGCCGATGTCACGCGCGGGGAGGACATCGATCGTATGGTGGACGAGCCGTATCGTCGCTGGGGCCGGCTCGACGTCCTGTTCAACAACGCGGGAGTTGTCCGCGTGCAGCCTCTCCTCGAGGTGACGCGCGAAGATTGGGATCGCGTGATGGCCGTGAACCTCCGCGCCGTCTTCTTCGTGCTGCAGGCGGCGGCGCGGCGGATGCTGGGTCAGGATCTCATCGCAACGTCGGAGCTCAGGGGCAAGTTGATCCAGACCGCCTCCATCGCCTCGTACCGCGGCGGCAATCACCTGATGACGCCCTATTCCGCCTCCAAGGCCGGTGTCGTGAGCCTCACGCGCTCGGCGGCCCAGTCGCTGGCGCCCCAGCGGATCACGTCGAACTGCGTGTGCCCGGGCGCGGTCGAGACGGCGATGTGGGAGCAGATCGATCGCGAATGGGGAGCGCTGGAAGGACTCGGTGAGGGCGAGGCATGGAAGCGGCGGATCCGCGGCATCCCGCTCGGCCGGCCCGAGCGCGCGGAGGACGTGGCCAACGTGGTCGCGTTCCTGGCCGGTCCCGATTCCGATTACATGACGGGCCAGGCGCTCAACGTGGACGGCGGTCTCGTGATGGGGAACTGAAGGAGCGCCGGGTCAGGGGAGCGAGCCCGAGCCCCGGGAGGACTTCAACGTTTCAGTTGACACGGTGAAGGTTCCCTGGCATTGTGATGGCGTAATGAATCTCTTCCTGGGCCTCCTACTTATGTAACGGCGAGCGCCATCTCTGCGCTCGCCGAGCCTCCTGCGACAAGGTCGCCAGGAGGTTTTTTATTTCCGGCTCCCTCTGTGAGCCGAACAGGAGCGAACAGCATGCCGCCACAACCCGTGACGCCGAAGACCATGGCCTTCGCCAAGTACCGCCCGTTCGTGCCGGTTCACCTGCACGACCGCACCTGGCCGGACAAGAAGCTGACGAAAGCGCCCCGCTGGTGCTCGGTGGACCTGCGTGACGGGAACCAGGCGCTCATCGACCCGATGGACCCCGAACGCAAGCGGCGCATGTTCGAGACGCTCGTCCGGATGGGGTTCAAGGAGATCGAGGTCGGATTCCCGTCGGCGTCACAGCCGGACTTCGATTTCGTGCGGATCCTGATCGAGGAGGATCTCGTCCCGGAGGACGTGACGATCCAGGTCCTCACGCAGTGCCGTCCCGAGCTGATCCAGCGGACGTACGAATCCATCGAGGGCGCCCGCCGGGCCATCGTGCACTTCTACAACTCCACCTCGATCTTGCAGCGGCGGGTCGTGTTCGGCCTCGACAAGCCGGGCATCGTCGACATCGCCGTCAATGCCGCCAAGCTGTGCCGGAAGCTCGAGCAGACGATGGGCGACACCCAGATCTTCTACGAGTACTCCCCCGAGAGCTACACGGGCACCGAGGTCGAGTTCGCCGTCGAGATCTGCGAGGCGGTCATGGACGTGATCGAGCCGACGCCGGAGAAGAAGCTCGTGCTGAACCTGCCGGCGACCGTGGAGATGTACACGCCGAACCTCTATGCCGACACCATCGAGTGGTTCCTGCGCCACATCCCGCATCGGGATCGCATCGTGCTGTCGCTCCACCCGCACAATGACCGTGGCTGTGCGGTGGCGGCGGCCGAGCTCGGCGTCATGGCCGGTGCCGATCGCGTGGAGGGCACGCTGTTCGGCAACGGCGAGCGCACGGGCAACGTCGACGTGGTCACGCTGGCGATGAACCTCTTCGCGCAAGGGGTGGATCCCGAGCTGGACATCACCGACATCGACGCGCTGCGCCGGGTGGCCGAGTACTGCAACCGCCTGCCCGTTCATCCGCGCCATCCCTACGTGGGCGACCTCGTGTACACCGCGTTCTCCGGCTCGCACCAGGACGCCATCAAGAAGGGCATGGAGGCCCTGCCGCGAGACTACACGGTCTGGGAGGTGCCGTACCTGCCCATCGACCCGAAGCACGTGGGGCGTTCCTACGAGGCGGTCATCCGGGTCAACAGCCAGTCGGGCAAGGGGGGCGTGGCCTACATCATGAAGGCCGAGCACGGGTTCGACCTGCCTCGACGGCTTCAGATCGAGTTCTCGAAGACGATCCAGGCGATCACCGAGGACAGCGGGACGGAGATCAGCCCGGCCGCGATGTGGGAGGCCTTCCGCGCCCAGTACCTGGCCGAGCGGCCGCGGTACGAGCTCGGGAGCCACGAATTGATCTCGCTGGACGGCACCGACGGCACGCGGATCCTGGCCCAGCTCGTGACGGGCGGAGCCACCCGCGCCGTGACCGGCACCGGGAACGGCCCGATCGCGGCGTTCGTGGATGCGCTCAGGAACGGACTGGACGCGGAGATCGACGTCGTCGACTACGCCGAGCACGCGCTGGGACAGGGGGCCGACGCGACGGCCGTGGCCTACGTGGAGACGGTGAACGGCGACGGCACGCTCTGCTGGGGTGTGGGCGTGCACCCGAACATCATCACGGCCTCGCTCAGGGCGGTGCTCTCTGCCCTCGGCCGGCGGCCGGCCTGATCTCGGCTACTTGAAGAGCTGACGCGCGGCGGCGAGGGCGCGGTCGATGCCGACCGCGTCCACGTCGAGGTGGGTGACCGCGCGCACGGTGCGCGGGCCGAGCGCGCCCATGCGCACCCCGCGCGCCAAGAGGCGCTCCACCGCGGTCGGCGCGTCGAGCGGTCCCGTCAGGTCGAAGAAGACGATGTTGGTCTCGACGTCGCCGGGATCGAGCTTGACCCCGGGCAGCTCGGCCAGTCCGTCGGCGAGGCGGCGCGCGAGCCGGTGATCCTCGGCCAGGCGCTCGACGTGGTGCCGCAGGGCGTAGACGCCGCCCGCCGCGATGATCCCGGCCTGGCGCATGGCCCCGCCCATCTGCTGCTTGCAGCGCCACGCCTCGGCGATGAATTCGCGCGAGCCGGCCAGAGCCGCGCCGACCGGAGCCCCGAGCCCCTTGGTGAAGTCGATCCACGCCGAGTCGAACGGCCCGGCATAGGCGCGAGCGGAGACTCCGCTGGCGACGACGGCGTTCATGAGCCGCGCGCCGTCCATGTGTATCGCCAGACGGTGGGCTCGACCGGCCTCGACCACGCTCGCGATGCGGGAGAGCGGCCACACGGAGCCGCCGCCGAGGTTGCTGGTCTGCTCGACCCACAGGAGCCGGCTGCGCGGGAAATACCGGTTGTCCGGACGCACCGCTTCGGCCACCGCCGCCGCGTCGAATTGCCCGCGGGCGCCGTCGAGAGCGCGCACGTTGACGCCGGCCAGCGCCGCGGGCCCCCCGGTCTCGAAGTGAATTGGATGCGCCGTGCGGTGAGCCAGCATCTCGTCGCCCGGTCGGCAGTGCACGCGCATCGCGATCTCGTTGCACATCGTGCCGGACGGCAGGAACACCGCGGCCTCCTTGCCCAGGAGCTCGGCCACCATCTCCTGGAGCTGGTTGACCGTGGGATCCTCCCCCTTCTGCTCATCACCCACGGGAGCGTCGCACATGAAGCGGCGCATGGCAGCGGTGGGCCGGGTCACGGTGTCGCTATAGAGGTCGACCTCGATCGGCATGGTTGTGCTCATCGTTTCCTCCCACGGCATGGTATCACCCGACGAGTGTCGAGGGGCACGCCGGATCCTGTAGCGGAGCGTGGCGTCGATCAGGACGACGGTGGTGGCTCGAGGTGGCGTACGTCGCTTGACCAACGAAGCTCGCGTGGACTAGGCTCGCGGTGCGGTTTCGACCGTGACCCGAGGAAACCGGCACCTCGGGCTCCGCAGGCCGTGTCCGTCCCGGGAGGTGGCCAGTGGGTGCCGACCAGTCGTCGCGTTCTCCGTCGTACTGCACCCGCTGCGGGTTCGCCATTTCACTCGAGGCCGCGTATTGCAGCCGCTGTGGGTTGACGATCGCGGCTTCCCCCGAGCCGCATCTCCCGGATCTGCCTCACGACCCACCACGCGAGGCTCCGGCCGGGTCGGATGAGGCCAAGAGCACGCTCGAGGATTTCCTGCTGGGTCTCGATGTGTTGAAGCGGCACCCGGTGATCATCACCCCGCCGTTGATCGCGATGGGCGTGGTCTTCGCGGTGGTCATCCTGTTCTTCGGCGGGGCGATGGGCTTGTTCGCGGTCGGCGGCATCACCGGGCATCGAGCCGGGATGATGGGAGCCATGGTGGCGAGCACTCTGCTGGTCCTGGCCTTCGTCGGGGTCGCGGCGCTGATCCACCTGGTCTCGTCGGCGGTGGTCGTCGCCATGGCGGGGGATGTGCTCGCGGCACGCGAGCCTTCCCTGGCGGCCTCCTACCGCGCGGTCATGGCTCGCTTGGGAGATGTGGTGGCGGCGTCCTTCCTCAGTGCCGTGATCATCGGTGTCGCCTCCCTCTTCCTGATCATTCCCGGCCTCATCGCCGCGTTCTTCCTCGTGTTCACGCTCCCGTCGCTGTTGCTGGACGGCGCGGGACCGGCCGAGAGTCTGCGCCTCAGCGCGCGTCTCGTCCGGAACAATATCGGGCGCACGTTCGGGCTGGTCATCGGAGCGATGGTCGCCACCATCGTCACCTGGCTGGTCTCGACGATGCTGCACGCCGCCCCGGTGCTCGGCCACCTGGCGTCGATTCTGCTGGCTGCGGCCTTCGTGACGTACCTGACCGTCGTCGTCGTGCGCGTGTTTCACGCCCTGCCGCGAAGCTGACGTCGAACGCGCGGCCCAACCTCGTGGGGAGCCGATTCTGGGTTAGACTGGCGCCGAGGTCGGGCCTCGAGGCTTCGAGCCCGCGGAGGAGCGCCCGGATGCTCAGACTCGACCGGCTGGATGCTTCCGGCGACCCGCAGTGGAAGGCGGCCGCGTTAGGCATCGCGCGGTTAGGACTCGAGGAGGAGACGCGATGAAGGTCGCGACGTGGCAGGGAGGATCCAGGTTCAGCGTCGACGAGGCTGCCGAGCCGACTCCCGGCGCGGGGCAAGTCGTGGTCGAGGTCCGTACCGCGGGCATCTGCGGCACCGACGTGCACGCGACCCAGGGGCTCTTCCCGTGGACGCCGCCTCTCGTCATGGGCCACGAGTACAGTGGCGTGATCGTCGATGTCGGCGCTCGGGTCGCGAGGAGCCTCATCGGCCGCGCCGTGGCCTGCGAGCCCGGGTGGGGGTGCGGCGAGTGCTCCGAATGTCTGGCGCGGCGAGTGAGCCACTGCCTCCGTCTGACGCGAGCGGGCGGCTTTGCCGAGCGCGTGGTCTTGCCCGTGCGTGCCGTCCATGCCTTGCCGGAGGGCCTCGAACCCGTCACTGCCGCCATGACAGAGCCCGCCGCCTGCTGTCTGGCCAGCCTCGAGACGTTCCACATGCCGAAGGGAGCGACCGTGCTCGTGTTGGGCGGCGGCATCATGGGTTTGCTCACCTTGGCGATCGCCAAGCACCGGGGGGCGGCCCACGCCATCCTCTCGGATCCGATCGCCGAGCGACGCGACGTTGCGCGCCGCCTCGGCGCGGACCACGTGATCGACCCGGCCGGGGAGAACCTGCGCGACCGTGTCCTCGGGCTGACGAACGGGCGGGGCGCGGATGTGGGTTGCGAAGCGGTCGGCAAGCCGGCGCTGGTTGCGGAGACGATGGCGCTCGTGAAGCCGAAGGGGATCGTTCTGCTCGTGGGCGTGAGCCCCAAGGGCCAGCCGCTGCCGATCGATCTCTACGACTTTCACTACCGCGAGCTGAGCCTGCACTGCGCATACGGCCGCGGCACGAGCTTCCGCCGTGCGCTCGCCCTCATGCCGGCGCTGGACGTGAGCGCCCTCGTCACCGCGCGATTTCCCCTGAATCAGATCGAGGAAGCCTTTGCCCACGCGGCGGCGGGTCGCGGAGTCAAGACGGTGCTGACTCCAAGCCCGGCATTGTAGCCGCGCTCCGATCGGGAAAGGACGCGTCTGATCCGCACGATGGCTCACCCGGTTCGCCCGCGGCGCCGCGCGCTGTTCATGCCCGGGAGCAACCGGCGGGCGATCGACAAGACTCGAGGCCTGCCAGCGGACGTGATCATCCTCGATCTGGAAGACGCCGTGGCGCCGAGCGCGAAGGCGGGCGCGCGCGAGCAGGCGGCGGCGGTGCGGGCCGGCGGCGCCTCCCCGCGTCTCGCCGCACTGGTGATGGGCACCTCGGACCTCACGAAGGACCTGCGGGCGAACCTCCACGTCGAGGACGCGCTGCGTGTGATCGCCCTGGCCGACGCGATCGCGAGTTCGCGCATGGCCGCCCCGGCATGATCACTCGGCTCGACCACGTCGTCATTGCCGTGCGCGACCTGGGCGCCGCGGTCCGGGCGTACGAGACGTTGCTCGGGCGGGGGCCCTCCTGGAAGTCGGAGGCGCACGGAGGCGGAGCGGCCATCGTGACGTTCGGCCTCGCCAATGTCGCGCTGGAGATCATGGGACCCTCCGGGGACGGGCCGGTGGCGGATCGACTGCGAGCCGTGCTCGACGCCGAGGGCGAGGGGCTGGCCAGCATCGTCTTCGCCGTGGACGATATCGAGCGCGCACACCGGAGGCTGCAGCGTGTCGCGCTCGAGCCGGAGCCGATCGTCGACGGCGAGAGTATGGATCGCCTGAGCGGAGCGAGACGGCGGTGGCGCCGGACGCGCGCGTCGGGTCGCCTGACGCACGGCGTGCGCATCTTCCTGATGGAACAGGCGGCGCGACCGCCGGCGCCGCTGCTCGTGGCGGAGCCCACGGCCGTGGCGGGGCTCGATCACGTGGTGATCCGCACACCGCACCCCGAGCGCGCGGC
>Ga0335077_10006755_pt1 | contig 14191 bp, 8 predicted proteins | sample Lox_Sample_31_FD_207151 | JGI IMG/M metagenome (GOLD analysis project Ga0335077, IMG submission 207151) | Soil microbial communities from Loxahatchee National Wildlife Refuge, Florida, United States - Lox_Sample_3.1 | ecosystem: Environmental > Terrestrial > Soil > Wetlands | place: USA: Florida...
TGCATCTGCACGAAACCGCCGAGCATCTTGACGGTATAGGAGCCGCTCGGCAGCAGGAGTTGATCGGCGATCATCACCTTTGGGTCGCCGCCGAAGATCAATTCGCCGCAGCCGATGAGGATGTAGGTCAGGCCGAAGGTCGCCATGAACAGAATGATGTCCGGCTGGTTGACCAGCGGCCGCAGCACGAAACGTTCGATCGCTAATGCCAGCAGGAACATGACGCCGATCGCCAATGCGAGCGCGAGGAAGGCCGGCACGCCGTGCTCGTAGAGACCGACCAGCGTCAGCGCGGAGAACACCACCATGATGCCCTGTGCGAAATTGAATACGCCGGAGGCCTTGAAGATCAGCACAAACCCGAGCGCAATCAGCGCATAGAGCACGCCGGAGACCAGGCCTTCCCACAGCGTCTGCACCAGCAGGTCGGGCGCCGTGCCCATCTGCACGAAGGGGTCGATGAAGATCTGGTAGAGGAGATGCATCAATGTCTCCTCAATGGGCAACGCCGAGATAGGCGTCGATCACGCCCTGATTGCCCTTGATCTCGTCCGGGGTGCCGTCGGCGATCTTGATGCCATGGTCAAGCACGACCACGCGGTCGGACAGATCCATCACGACGCCCATGTCGTGCTCGATCAGCGCGATGGTGGTGCCGTAGTGGTCGTTGACGTCGAGGACGAAGCGCGACATGTCCTCCTTCTCTTCGAGGTTCATGCCGGCCATCGGCTCGTCGAGCAGCAGCAGGTCCGGCTCCATGGCGAGCGCGCGGCCGAGCTCGACCCGCTTCTGCAGCCCATAGGGCAGCCGGCCGACCGGGATGCGGCGGATTTCCTGGATCTTGAGGAAGTCGATGATCTCCTCGACCCGGCCGCGGTGCTCGACTTCCTCGGCCATCGCCGGCCCGAAGCGCAGCAACTGCCAGAAGAAATTCGTATGCATCTTGAGCGTGCGACCGGCCATGATGTTGTCGAGCGCGGTCATGCCGCGGAACAATGCGACGTTCTGGAAGGTGCGCGCGATGCCGCCATAAGCGGCGTCGTGCGGGCGCATCTTGGCGCGCGCCTGGCCTTTGAACGTGATGCGGCCCTGTTGCGGATGGTAGAAGCCGTTGATGATGTTGAGCATCGAGGTCTTGCCGGCCCCGTTCGGCCCGATGATGGCGCGGATCTCGCCCTTGCGGATGTCGAAGGAGACGTCGCTCACCGCGTTGACGCCGCCGAACGACAGCGACACGTTCTCTACCGACAAGAGCACGTCGCCGACCGCCACTTCGGGCCCCGTGCCGCTCGGTGCTCTCATGCCGCCTGCCCCATCGACGCGACGACCGACACGGTTTGCATGTCGCGGATTTTCACGCGCGCCGCGATCGTGCCCTTGCGGCCGTCCTCGAAGGTCACCTCGGTCGAGATGTCGGCTTCCTTGGAGCCGTCATAAAGCGCCTTCACCAGCGGCCCGTAGCGGTCGGCGATGAAGCCGCGGCGGACTTTCTGCGTGCGCGTGAGTTCGCCGTCGTCGGCATCGAGCTCCTTGTGCAGGATCAGGAAGCGCTTGATCTGCGCACCCGCCATCACCTTGTCCTGCGCCAGCGAGCGGTTCACCTCGGCGACATGTTTCTCGATCATGTCGTAGACCAGCGGATGGCCGGCAAGCTCCTGATAGGAGCCGTAGACGACGTTGTTGCGCTCGGCCCAGCTGCCGACCGCGGTCAAATCGATGTTGATCATGACCGCGACGAAATCGCGCTTGTCGCCGTAAGCGACCACTTCGCGGATGTTCGGATAGAACTTGAGCTTATTCTCGATGTATTTCGGCGGGAACAGCGTGCCGTCGTTGAGCCTGCCGACGTCCTTGCTGCGGTCGATGATTTTCAAATGCCCGGTCTTCTCGTCGAAGAAGCCGGCGTCGCCGGTCTTGACGTAGCCGTCCGGCGTCATGACCTCCGCCGTCTTACCGTCGTCTTTGAAGTAGCCGGAGAACATGCCGGGCGACTTGAATTGGACCTCGCCGTCCTCGGCGATGCGGATGTCGACGTTCGGGCAGGCCGGACCGACGGTGTCGGAATAGATTTCGCCATCCGGCTGCGCGGTAACATAGAGGAACGCTTCGGTTTGACCGTAAAGCTGCTTGAGATTGAGCCCGATCGACCGATAGAAGTTGAACAGGTCAGGGCCGACCGCCTCGCCGGCGGTATAGGCGACACGCACGCGTGAAAAGCCGAGCACGTTCTTGAGCGGACCGTAGACCAGGATTTCGCCCAGCCAATAAAGCAGCCGGCCAGACAGCGGCACCGGTTGGCCGTTCAAGATACGCTCGCCGTATTTGCGCGCGATGCTGATGAAGTAGTGGAACAGCTTGCGCTTGAGGAAGCCGGCATCCTCCATGCGGATCATCACGCGGGTGAGCAAAAGCTCGAGCGTGCGCGGCGGCGCGAAATAGAAGCTCGGGCCGATCTCGCGCAGGTCGGCCATCGCCGTGTTGGTGTTTTCCGGGCAGGCCATGCAGAAGCCCGCGACCAGGCCTTGCGCGTAATTCAGATAATGATCGCCGACCCAGGCGAGCGGCAGGTAGGCGAGCGCGACATCGTTCTCGTTCAACTTGTCGAACGCGACGGTGTCGGTTGCCGCCTTGATCGAGCGCTCGCCGGTGAGCACCACGCCCTTGGACGTGCCGGTGGTGCCTGACGTGTAAAGAATAATCGACGGATCGCCGCCCTTGCCCGCCGCGATCTCGGCGTCGATCCATTCAGCGGCGTTTGAATCTTCGGCCAGCGCCTTGCGCCCTTCGGCGATGATGTCGTCGATCGGATGCAGATGGCTGTGGTCGTAATCGCGCAGGCCGCGCCGCTCGTCGTAGACCATCTTCTCAAGCTTGGGCAGACGATCCATCACCGACATGATCTTGTCGACCTGCTCCTGATCCTCCACCGCGGCAAAGCGCACCTCGGCGTGCGCCAGCACGAAAGCGAGTTCGTCGGCCACCGCGTCGGCGTAAACGGGTACCGGCACGGCGCCGAGCATCTGCGCCGCCATCACCGACCAATAGAGCTTCGGCCGGTTAGCGCCGACAATGGCGATGGTTTCGCCGCGCTTAAGGCCGAGCCTGTTGAGCCCAATGGCGTAGGCGCGCACGGTGTCGAGCACCTGGCTCCAGGTCCAGGTTTGCCAGATGCCGAGATCCTTCTGCCGCATTGCCGGCCGGGCGCCGAACAAATTGGCGTTGCGAATCAAAAGCTTGGGAAATGTGTCCGCTGGCGCGGCGGTCGACGTCGCCACTTGCCCGTTCCTCCCGAACGGCCGCGCTCTCTTATGGGCGCGGCTTCTTCAACCCCTCGCCGCCTCAAGGCGGGTCTTGTTGCCACGATATGAAAACACCGCCGCAGGCGGGTCAAGCCTTGCGCGGATCGGGATTTAGTTGCAGGGGGCGGCTAAATTATTCCGCCGCCTTGAGAAACGGCGTCGTCCCGGCGCGGAATTGCTCGTATAAGCCCGCTTCCTCGGCCTTGACGATGGTGAAGTGACGCTCTTTGACTGGGCCGTAGCCGCGGATTTTTTCCGGAAGAGCAGCAACAGCAACAGCAGCAGCGTGATTTGCCGGCGTCAAATGGTCGACGATTTCGGCCAAAAGTTTCTCGTAGTCGGCGATCAGGCGGCGCTCGGTTTTTCTTTCTTGGGTGTAGCCGAACGGATCGAGCGGCGTGCCGCGCAATACCTTGAATCGCTTGAGCACGCGTAGCATGCCGAGCAGCCAGGGGCCGAACGACATCTTCTTCGGCTCGCCGGTGATCTTGTCGCGCCGCGCGAACAGCGGCGGCGCCATCAGGAACTCAAAGCGCAAATTGTCGCCGTCGAAGGTCGAACGCACGCGCTCGACGAATGAGGTGTCGGTGTAAAGCCGCGCCACCTCGTACTCGTCCTTGTAGGCCATCAGCTTGAACAGGTAACGCGCGACCGCTTCCGAGAGCGCGCATTCGCCGGGCGTCTTGGTGGCTTCCGTGCTCTGGATCTTTTCCACCCAGCGGCGATAGCGCCGCGCGTAGCGCGCGCTCTGATAGGCGGTGAGGAAGGCGACGCGCCGCTCCACCGTCTCGCCGAACGACTGCGACAGCTTGAGCGAATCGTTGGCAAGCTCGGGTGCCGGCTTCACCAGCGCCTCGAGCCTGGCCGGATCGACCGCGGCGCGGCGGCCGTAGCGGAACGCGGCGACGTTCATTGCCACCGCCTCGCCGTTCATCTCGATCGCCTTTTCGATCGCCTCGGCGGACAGCGGCAGCGCGCCGGCCTGGTAGGCGTAGCCGAGCATGAACATGTTGGCGCCGATCGAATTGCCGAGCAGCGCGGTGGCGAGCCTGCTGGCGTCGACGAAATGGCTCTGCCCCGGCCCGGCCGCCGCGTTGATGGCGCGCTTGAGCCGCTCCGTCGGCAGCGAATAGTCGGCATTGCGGGTGAAGTCGCCGGGCAGGAATTCCGCGGTGTTGACCACGACGCGGGTGTGTCCCGCCTTGATCGCGCTCAGCACCTTCTTGTTGCCGGCCACCACGCTGTCGCCGCCGAGCACCAGGTCGGCGCCGCCGGCGGCAACGCGGATGGCATGGATGTCGTCCGGCGTGTTGGCGATGCGGATGTGGCTGTAGACCGCCCCGCCCTTCTGCGCGAGACCGGCCATGTCGATGATGCCGGCGCCCTTGCCTTCGAGATGCGCCGCCATGCCCATGATGGCGCCGATGGTGACGATGCCGGTGCCGCCGATGCCGGTGACGATGATGCTGTAGGGATGGTTGACGAGCGGCAGGCGCGGCTCGGGCAGCGCCGGCCAGTCGGCCGGCTCGGCGACGCTTTCGCCCTTCTTGAGCTTGGCGCCGTGCACGATGACGAAGGACGGGCAGAAGCCCTTGATGCAGGAGTAGTCCTTGTTGCAGCTCGACTGGTCGATGGTGCGCTTGCGGCCCCATTCGGTGGTCAGCGGCTGCACCGACACGCAATTCGATTTCACGCCGCAATCGCCGCAGCCTTCGCAGACGAGGTCGTTGATCACCACGCGTTTGTCGGGATCGGGGAAGGTGCCGCGCTTGCGCCGGCGGCGCTTCTCGGCGGCGCAGGTCTGGTCATAGATCAGCACGCTGACGCCGGGCACGGTGGTGAGCTCGCGCTGCACGGCGTCGAGTTCGTCGCGATGGCGCACGGTCAGGCCGCGCGGCCAGTCGGTGCCGCTGGGGTATTTCCACGGCTCGTCGGTGACGACGACGACGCGCTTGGCGCCTTCGGCGGCGACCTGGCGGGCGATCTGCGGGACGTTCAAGCCGCCCTCGTTCGCCTGACCACCGGTCATCGCCACGGCGTCGTTGTAGAGAATTTTATAGGTGATGTTCACGCCGCTGGCGATAGCGGCGCGGATGGCGAGATAGCCGGAGTGATTGTAGGTGCCGTCGCCGAGGTTCTGGAACACGTGGTCGCGCTTACTGAACGGCGCCTCGCCGATCCAGTTGGCGCCCTCGCCGCCCATCTGCGTGTAGCCGAGCGTCTTGCGGTCCATCCACTGCGACATGTAGTGGCAGCCGATGCCGGCATAGGCGCGGCTGCCTTCCGGCACGCGCGTCGACGTATTGTGCGGACAGCCGGAGCAGAAATAGGGAATGCGCTGGGCAACGTCGTGCGTCTCCGCCAGTGCGCGTTGCGCGGATTTGAGCCGCGCCACGTTCGCCGCCAACTCGTCATTGGCGCCGTAGCGCAACAGCCGCTCTCCGATGCAAATGGCGACGTCGTTGGGATCAAGCGCGCCTTTGACCGGGAACAGCCAGTTGCCGTGCTCGTCTTTCTTGCCGATGCAGACCGGCTGGGTGGCGCTGCCGTAAAGCTCCTCGCGCACCTGCACTTCGATCAGCGAGCGTTTCTCCTCGACCACGATGATGAGGTCGAGCCCCTGCGCGAATTCGGCGAGTTCCGTCCGCCCGATCGGCCACACGCAGCCGACCTTGAACAGGCGCAGGCCGAGGTCGTTGCATCTGACCTCGTCGATGCCGAGCTCGTCGAGCGCCTGGCGCACGTCGAGATAGGCCTTGCCGGTGGTGATGACGCCGATCTTCGGATTGCGCCCGCCGGAAGTGACGATCTGGTTGAGCTTGTTGGCGCGCACGAAAGCGAGCATGGCGTCGCGCTTGAAATCGTGCAGGCGCGATTCCTGGCCGAGGAAGGAATCGACGAGACGGATGTTGAGGCCGCCGGGCGGCATGGCGAAATCAGCGGGCGTGACGATCTTCACGCGGTCGAGGCTGCCGTCGACCACGCCGGTCGACTCGACCGTCTCGTGCATGCATTTGAGCGCCGCCCAGGCGCCGGTGAAACGCGACATCGCCCAGCCGTAGAGCGCGTAGTCGATGATCTCCTGCACGCCGGCCGGGTTGAGGATCGGCATCATCACGTCGACGAAATGGAATTCCGACTGATGCGCGGTGGTGGAGGACTCCGCGGTGTGGTCGTCGCCCATCAGCGCGAGCACGCCGCCGTTCTTCGAGGAACCGGCGAGATTGGCGTGGCGGAACACGTCGCCGGAGCGGTCGACGCCCGGACCCTTGCCGTACCACATGCCGAACACGCCATCGAACTTGCCTTCGCCGCGTAATTCGGCCTGCTGCGTGCCCCACAGCGCGGTGGCGGCGAGGTCCTCGTTGAGGCCGGCCTGGAACTTGATGTCGGCGGCGGCGAGCTGGCGGCCGGCGCGCATGAACTGCTGGTCGAGGCCGCCGAGCGGCGAGCCGCGATAGCCGGTGACAAAGCCCGCGGTGTTGAAGCCTGCGGCGCGGTCGCGCGCGTGCTGCATCAGGCAGGCGCGGATCAGCGCGTGATAGCCGGTGACCAGGACGCTGGTCTGCGCCAGATCGTATTTATCGTCGAGGCTGACGGGTCGCAGCGTCATAGGAGGCCTTGGCAGTGCCGCGGGCCTTCATCGAGCGGTGGCCCCGGCACCACTCATATAGGCTGCGGCGGTCGGACGCAAAACCGCGGAAACGACCGGGAAAACCTGACACTGCAACGGCCTGCGGTCAATTTCGTTCTCGGCATGGCCGGCAGAAGGAAATTTCAGCCGGGCGGGTTGCTGCGCATTTTGGCGCAATGCAGCAGGAAACTTTGGCACCGAACGCGCGGACGCCCTGTGCGCTCCTGTGGGTGGTCAAATCGTTCGCAGTCTGTAAAAGGGACCGTCCGCCGGGTCCCTTGAATGCTGCAATCGCCCTCCTCGTCCATCGAGAGCCGTGCGTCCTGGGTCGTCGCCAGCGCAGCGCTGGTGACGATGATGATGGCGTTCGGCGCCGCCTGGATCACCGCGGTGGCGCTCAAGGACATCGCCGCCGAAGTCGGCGGCTCGCGCTCGGTTCCCGCGCTCGCCTCGGCGCTGGCCTGGCTCGGTTCCGGCGCCGGCGGCATCATCATGGGCCGCATCGCCGACCGCGTCGGCACGCGCTGGACGGTGATGGTCGGCGCGCTGATGATCGGCGCAGGATTGGCGCTGTCGACGCTCGGCCCGCCTTGGCCGCTGTGGATCGGCCACGGGCTGTTGGTCGGGCTGATCGGCATCGGCGGCATCAACGCGCCGATGTACATCTATGTCAGCCGCTGGTTCGACCGCCGGCGCGGCTCGGCGCTGGCGTTGATCTCCAGCGGCAGCTATCTCGCCGGCGCGCTGTGGCCGCCAGTGTTCGAGCGCATGATCGCCGGCTTCGGCTGGCGGCAGACCATGCTGTGGTACGCGCTCGCCGAGATCGTCATCATCGTGCCGCTGGCGGCGATCCATTTCCGCCACCCGCCGGAAGTGACCCATCCGGCGGCGGCAATGGGTGCGCGCGGTGAGCCGCGCCGCGTGTTCGGATGGCCGCCCAATGCGGTGTTCGCCTGCATGTGCGGCGCCGCGGTGCTGTGCTGCATTCCGATGTCGATGCCGCAGGGCCATCTGGTCGCCTTCTGCAGCGACCTCGGCATCGCGCGCTCGACCGGCGCGCTGATGCTGTCGGTGCTGCTCGGCACGGCCTTCGTCAGCCGGCAACTCTGGGGCGCGATCTCCGACCGCATCGGCGGGCTCGCCACCGTGCTGATCGGCTCGGCCTGGCAATGCGCGGCGATGATCGCGTTCCTGCTCACGCAAAACGAGGTCGGCCTGTTCACCATTTCCGCCGCCTTCGGCCTCGGCTTTTCCGGAATCATCCCGGCTTACGTGCTGGCGCTGCGCGAATTGTTTCCGGCGTCGGAGGCGTCTTGGCGGATTCCGACGCTGCTGTTGTGCAGCGGGATTGGCATGGCCTCGGGCGGCTGGCTCGCCGGCCTGCTGTACGATCACTTCGGCTATTACGCGCCCGCCTTCGCCTTCGGCATCGGCGCCAACATCCTCAATCTGATGGTGGTCGGGCTTTTGGTCGGGCGGCAGCGATTTCGCACAGCCTATGCCTGATTCATTTTATTTGCGCACGATCTTATCCGAAAACCGGTTCCCACTTTTCGGCATCATGCGCGCGGGCTGATTACCCGCACGCCGACCAGAATACCGAGTGCGACCAGTGCCGGGCCGAGCGCGAACCAGCTTCCGGCCGCGGCGAGCGCCGAGGTCGCCGCCCAGGCAATCGAGGAAAAGGCTTCGGCGAAGGTGGCGATGCGCGAGGAGGTCTGCCGGCGGCGGAACTGGCTGCGCTTGGCCTGCGTGCGGAAGCAGATCTGAATGAGCGTGGCGGCCGCCGCGGCGGCGAGGATGCCCAGCGCGGAGACGAGCGCGCCGCTCAGCGCCTCGCAGGCGAGCACGGCGACGATCGGCGCGAACACCAGCGCGATCATGCCGATCACCGCCTCGATCTTGGCGCGCAACACGCGGCCGGCGGGAATCGGTGAACTGGCGATGAGATCGGGGGCGTCCTCGCCGGAGATCGACAGCCAGGCGAGACCGCCGGCAAGCTGGCCGGCCGCCATCACCACCACCGGGATCAAGATGACGTAGGAGCCGGTGGCGTCGCGGAAGGTGACCCACAGCAGCACGGCCGGCGGCAGCAGATAAAGGATTTGCATCAGTGTCTGCGACACCAGCCAGGGATCGCGCAGCAGCAGCGTCCACTCCTTCTGCCGCAGCACGCGCATCGGCGAGCGGCGGCGAAAGCCGAGCGAACGGCGCTGGCGCACCACCGCGCTGCCGACGCTCGCCGCGGCATGGGCGTGCTCGCCGAAGCGGCCGGAGAACAACGCGATGGCGGCGGCGAGCAGCGCGAAGCTCGCGGCGGCCACGGCGACGAGCGCGTGCGCATCGCCGAGCACGGCGTGCGCCGGCCACCAGAACGCGCTGTGCGTATTGGGCGCGTGCGCCAACATCCAGGGCGACTGCAGCGCGGCGAAGCGCGAGATGCTGCCGGAGGAAAAGATCGCCGCGATCTGCAGGCCGATGACGAAGGCGGCGCCGATCACCGCCGCGGCGATCTGCGCAATCAGCCGCGTGCGCTTGGCGCCGATCAGGCGAAACAGCGCGATGGTGAGCGCGAGCGCGAAAGCGGTCGCCACCGCGCCCATGCCGGCGACGACCCCGTAAGCCGATAGCCACCGCGCGCCACCCCGCATCGCCAGGACGTCGATGAAGGGCGCGGCGAGCAAGACGGCGACAAGCACCGAGGCGGCGGCAATGCGGCCCATGCGCACGGCGAAAACTTTGCGCGCCGAGGCCGGCGAGGTCAGAATCAAATCGAGATCGGAGCGTGCGTAGAAGGCGCGGGTGACCGACTCCATCGCCTGCGACAGGAGCAGCGACCAGGACAGCAGCAGCGTGCCGGTAATGCCGACCAGCGTCGCGGTGTCGGCGGCGACCGTGGCGTCGGCGTAGCCGGCGACGATCCAATAGGCGAACAGATGCATGAAGGCGGCGAAGACGATCAGCGCGATGGCGACCGTGCGCGCGCGGCTGCGGCGGCCCGCGGTCATCAGCGAGACCCAGTCGCGCCAGCCGAGCCGCAGTTCGTGGCCGGCGAGCCAGGTCAATGTCGCCGGCTGGCTCACTCGGCGGCGACCGCTTGGGCGACCGGATCGGCCACTAGCGTGAGGAAGGTGTCTTCCAGGCTGGTCGCGGTCTTGCCGGTCATGTGGCGCAATTCGTCGAGCGTGCCCTCGGCGATCAGGCGGCCGCTGGCGATGACGCCGATGCGGTCGGCCATGCGCTCGGCGACCTCGAGGATATGCGTGGTCATGATCACGGTACCGCCGGCGGCGACGCGTTCGCGCAGCACGTTTTTCACCAGCCGTGCCGAGCCGGCATCGAGGCCGGTCAACGGCTCGTCGAGGATGATGAGTTTAGGGTCGTGCACCAGCGCGCCGGCGAGCGCCACCTTCTGCCGCATGCCCTTGGAAAAGCCCTCGCAGCGCTCATGCGCGTGCGGGGCAAGCCCGAGCCAGCCGATCAATTCGCGCGCGCGCGTCTCCGCCTGCCTGGCGTCGATGCCCCAGAGGCCGGCGACAAATTCGAGATATTCGAACGGCGTGAGCTTGTCGTAGATCATCGGCTCGTCGGAGAGCCACGCGGTGATCTGTTTGGCGTCTTCCGGACGCGCGAGCGTGTCGATGCCGCCGATGACGATCGAGCCGGCATCGGGCCGCAGCAGGCCGACGACCATGCGCAGCGTCGTCGTCTTGCCGGCGCCGTTGGGGCCGACCAGCGCATAGAATTCGCCGCCGTAGATGGTGAGACTAAGCGCATCGACCGCGGGCCGGTCGAAGCTTTTGCTCAGCCCGCGCACCGCGAGCGCGATCGGACGGTCGGCCGGAGAGTGCATCCCCGCTCTGTACAAGAGAGTGGTTTCGGCAGCGTAAAAGCGAACGCACAGCGCCCGGTTTGGTTAAGCGTGCGGAAACCATATTCACGCCGCGCTCGCCGCCTCGCCCCAGGCGCCCAAGGTGTGGGCTTTCTCTTGCGCCAAATCCACGCGTGGGGCCGGCGCGCCGGTAGGCTCATAAGCTTTCGGCGCGACCGCCAGCAGACCGGCCTTTGCATCCGGGTCCTTGAGCATCGCGGCGAAGCGCGCCTCGTCGCGCCACGCCCACTTGCCGCGCTGCAGCCGCGCATAGACTTTTCCGGTGTCGTAATCGGCGAAATTGATCGCCGGAATCCAACGCGCGCATCGCTTGAGGAAGTCGACATTGTACTCGGGCGCCAGATTCTCGGTGGCGTAGACCTCGTCCGGATTCTGCGCGCCGATGTTGATTTTGCGGAACCGCTCGATGTCGAGCATGCGCTTGATGTCGAGCACGGTCATCTCGCCGTTCCAGCCGAAGGCCACCGTGCGCGGCGGGCGGCCTTCGGCGACGCTGTTGTCGAGAAACTCGTAGTGGACATCTTTGCCGGCGCTCAGCGCCCAGGTGAAAAACAATTCGGGCATGCCGGTATAGGCTTCGACGTTATGCGCGAGGAGATCGTCGACCGCCTTGTAGCGCCCGACCTTCAGCCCGCGGATCCACGCGCGCTCGACGGTCGCCTCGGGCGGCGTGATCATGAAAAACATATAGACGAGATTGCCGAAACGCGTGAGCAGCCTGGTCGACCCCTTGCCTTCCAGTTCCGGCTCGAAACTGTCAAAGCGGAAGCGGTCGATCAGGAGATGCGGCATTTCTCCGCGGGCCGATCGCGCCGCCATGCGCCGGTCGAGCTTCTTGTCGATGATCTCGACCTCATGACCCGACAGCGTGCCGGCATATTTGTAGGCGGCACCGAGCGAGTCGTAGTCGAGCAGAAACTTCCGCCAGATGTCGGGGCTGATCAGCGCAAACTGGTCCCACGGGAAATTGAGCTTGCCGGCGAGGATTTTCTGCAGCGGCCGCATGGTGCTTTTGCCCGAGGCCGACGCGCCCTTGACGTTCATGACCACCGGCCGCTGCTGCCGCGGCAAGGCCCGGTAGCCTTCGCGCACGATCGCTGCTCCGACATAGGGCGCGATGGCGTCGCCGATAACCTCGCTGCCGTATTCGTTGCAGACCAGCGTGACGGCGAGTTCGGTGAGCAGCGCGTTGTCGCCGAACAGCCGGCCGCGCCGGCTCATCACTCCGGTCGCGATCCTGCTTAAGGCGTCGAAGCAGGCTTCGTCCAGGCGGCTGATGGCCGTCGCCGCTTGTCTGCGCCATTCGGAGACAGTCCGGCGGTCGCGCTCCACCGCAGTTTCCGCCGGCTGGAGCGGAGGCTTATTCGGCCGGTGAACGGCGAATAGCCGGCGCCACCAGCTTACTTTGTCGGTGTCGATTGCCGGCATCGGCTCGGCAAGAGCGTCAATAAGCTCGCGCTCGATCTTGGCCGTCGCGTCGCGCCGCAACTGTTCGAAAATGCGGACGACTTCCGCGCGATGCGGCGCGATATAGCGGTCGAGAATGGTAGCCGCGATCTCGCGAAAGTTCCGGCCCAGGTCCTCGTAGTCACGGCCGTCGGGCACCGACACGCCGGTGGTCACGTGAACGAGCAATTCGTGGACGATCAGGCGCTCGGCGCGGAAGGCAACCAGTTCGTGCGCGGGCAGGCCGCAATATTCGCTCAGCTCGAAGGCCTTGGCGACGCTCGTCGAGGCGTTCTCGGCGCGGAAAATGGTCGCGAGCGGCAGATACTCGCGCGGCACCTCCGAGTCCAAACCCGGATTCCAAGCGCTGTATTCGGCGGCCTTCGTGTCCATCTCTCACCCGCCTGTTTGAACGCGCAGGCGCAGGCGGAAACTAGACCTTTGCCACCATCTTGAACATTGCCTCGCCGTACATCCGGCGCGCGTCAGAGGTCAGCGGCGCCACGGCGGCGACGAAGGCGCCGTGTTCCTGCGGCGTCAATTCGACGATCTCGCAACCTGCCTCCTCGATGATCTTGCGCGACTGGTCGTGCTCCTCGACCGCTAATTTGCGCTGGAAGGCGACCGCCTCGGCGACGGCACCTTGCATCGCGCGCTTGAGATCGTCCGGCCAGGCGTCGAACGAGGCGCGGTGCAGGAAGACCGGGCGCGAAATGTAGAAGTGATAGGTCAGCGTGTGGAATTTGTGGAATTTGTGCACGCCATAGGTCACCGTGTTGGCAAGCGGGTTCTCCTGCGCGTCCAACGTGCCGGCCTTGATCATGGCGATGGCCTCGGTGAGGTCCATGCGCATCGCCACCGCGCCGAGCAGTTCGAAGGTGCGGCGCTGGATCTCGCTCGGCAGCACGCGGATCTTCATGCCCTTGAGATCGGCTGGCACATGCACGGGCCGCAGCCGGTTGGAGATGTGGCGGAAGCCGTTCTCGAACCAGCCGAGAATACGATAGCCGATCCTTTCCTCGGTCTTGCGCACGAGATAGGCGCCGAGCTCGCCGTCCATCGACGCGCGCGCCTGCGCGTTGCTGGCAAATAGGAAGGGCAGATCGACGAAGCCGAGTTCCGGCACGCGGTCGGTCAGGTAGCTCGACGACTGATAGCCGAGCGTGAGCTCGCCGTTCTCGACCAGCGTGAGAATGTCCTCAGCCTTGTGGCCGTGGTCCATGATGTTCCACACGTAGTCGATCGCAAGACGGTCGCCGAACCGTCCCTGCAATTTGTCGCCGATGAATTTCAGCGCCTTGCTGAAGCCCGTCGTGGGGGGGCCGTAACCGCCCATGCGAATTGGAATGGGTGCGCTCATTTTCACGTCCTGAAAGCGGGGAAACGCCCGGAAAACGCGCGGAGCATAACCGCGCCCCCGGCACGATGAAATGGCCAAGCGGATGCGCTATATAGAAACCAACGGTCAGGGAGAAATGCCATGAACAAGCCAGCCAAGATGGCCGAGATGAAACCCGCGGATATGTCGGCCGAGGAATGGCAGGCGCGCGTCGATCTCGCCGCCGTTTACCGTCTGCTCGCCCAGTACGGCTGGGACGACGTGATCTACAATCACTCCTCCATGCGCGTGCCGGGCGAACCGCGCAATTTCCTCATGAAGAAGCACGAGCTGCTCTACACCGAGGTCACCGCGTCCAACCTGGTGAAGGTCAACATGGACCTCGACCTCGACGAGAAGTCCGGCGTTAACCGCCCGGGCTTCACCCTGCACGGCGGCGTGCTGAGCGCGCGGGCAGACGTGAACTGCGCGGTGCACGTGCACACCGAAAACGGCGTGGCGGTCTCGGGCCTCAAGCACGGCCTGCGCATGATCTGCCAGCAGGCGCTACGCTTCTACCAGCGGGTCGGCTATCACAAGTA
>Ga0335077_10006757_pt1 | contig 14190 bp, 12 predicted proteins | sample Lox_Sample_31_FD_207151 | JGI IMG/M metagenome (GOLD analysis project Ga0335077, IMG submission 207151) | Soil microbial communities from Loxahatchee National Wildlife Refuge, Florida, United States - Lox_Sample_3.1 | ecosystem: Environmental > Terrestrial > Soil > Wetlands | place: USA...
GAGGAATGCTCAGGATTTCGCGGTAGCCGAGGCCGATGAGGCGCTCGCGCAAACGCGATTCGGCTTCAAATTTCGGCAGGCGCTGCGCGCCCTGGCGGGCGGCCGGCAAACGCGGCGGAAATTTGTCGAGGCCATAAACGCGCGCGACTTCTTCGATCACATCAATTTCGCGCTCCACTTCAGCCCGCCAGGAGGGTTGCGTGCACTGCCACGCGGCAAGAAGGGATCCCGCTACGCCGCGATTCTGGTCTACACGAACCGGCGCAAAACCCAGCGCGCTGAGAATCGCCTCGATTTCCTTGTCGGGGACATCGGCGCCCATGACGCGGAGAAGTTCCGTACGCGTCAGGATAATGTTTTTGGGCCTGCGCTTGCCGGGATGAACGTCCATGACGCCGGAAAGCAGTTCGCCGCCCGCGAGTTGCAGAATCAATTCGGCGGCGCGGCGCGAGGCAAGCTCGGCGGTTTCCGGATCGGCACCGCGGCCGAAGCGTGTGGACGCTTCGGTGTGAAGTTTCAAGAAGCGCGCGGCCTTGCGAACGGCGATAGGCTCGAACCAGGCGCATTCGATCAAAACATTTTTGGTCGAGAAGGAAATTTCGGTGTCCGCGCCGCCCATCACGCCGCCGATTCCGACGGAGCGGTAACCGTCACCATCGCAGATCACGCAGAAAGATGAATCGAGCGTGCGTTCGATGCCGTCGAGGGTGCGAATCTTTTCGCCGGCCTTTGCGCGGCGGACGACAATGCGGTGGTCGCGGACCTTGTCGTAGTCGTAGGTATGAAGCGGATGGCCGAGCTCGAGCATGACGTAGTTGGAGATGTCCACGACGTTGCTGATGCTGGCGACGCCGCTGGCTTCCAGGCGATCTTTGAGCCACTTGGGCGACGGCTGGATTTTTACGCCGCGGATGACGCGCGCGGTGAAGCGGCCACAGAGTTCCGGCGACTGAATTTCGACTTTTACGGCATCGCTCGCTCTTGCGGTGCTTTCCGTGATCTTCGGCAGGACGGGTTTCAAAGGAAGTTTGTAGACGGCGCTGAGTTCGCGGGCGATGCCGTGGTGGCCGAGACAGTCGGGGCGATTGGAGCCGACTTCAGCGTCAATCACAGCGCCGTGGGGACCAGTTTCGACGCTGCCGATGTTGGTGCCGGAAAGGGCAAGGCGCGAGGCGACTTCCACCGGCGGAGCGGTGACGTCGACAAAATCTCTCAGCCAGTTGTAGACGACCTTCATCGGTTGATGACACTCCGTTTGACGCTCGCGCGTTCCGTGTCCCGTGTCCCATGATCCGTGAAGGAGCCAACAGCTAACAGGCGGCAGCCCACAGCTAATGGCGAGCCGTGCCGGAGTCGTCCGGCTGCGTGTAGGAAGCCATTCATCGACGGACCTCGATCGCTGTTGCGCGAGTCGAAAGTTTGATACGCCTGGGCGCTAGGAGCGCAGCATGTTGCGCCCCTACGGGGAAACGGCTTGCTTACGTGAGCCGAATGCGTGGTCATGATGGCTGCACCCCTAGGTGGCCGAAGTAGATGCGGGTGGTGTATTCGAGGCGGACGCGGCCGTCTTTGTTGTGGGCGTCGAAGATGCGGCGAAGCTCGGCCATCATGGGCTCGTAGTTCGCGGCGTCCGGCGTGGGGATGAACGAGCTGCTGCGCAGACGTCCGGCGAGGCCGTCGAAGTCGAACTCCTGGAAATTGGGAAGGTCGTACGAGCGAAACTCATTCGCTCCGAAGAAATCGCGCATGTGCTGTTCGTTGGGATAGGTTTCCCGCACGCGCGAATAGTCGGTCCCGAATTTGCGAAGCAAGTCCTCGTATTCGCGGACGAAGGGACTGGCCTCAATGAGGCGCTCGTTCCACACGACGACGACCCAGCCATCGGGTTTGAGGATGCGCTGGAATTCGCGCCGCGCGGCGCTCTGGTCGAACCAGTGAAAGGCCTGGCCGGCGACGACGAAATCGACGCAGGCCTCTTCGAGGGTGGTGTTTTCCGCAGAGCCGTCGACGCTGTTGAAACTGTCGAACTCCGCCAGATATTCCTCGCCAGCCTGGCGCATGGCTTCGTTGGGCTCGACGCCGAAAACGCGATTGCCGTTTTTGAGGAAGAGTTCGCTGAGGAAGCCGGTACCGGAGCCGATGTCGGCGATAACGTGGCCGGACCGCAGGGCACATTCGGCGCGCAGGAGATCGCGAACGCCCGAAGGATAGCCGGGGCGGTAGCGGATGTAGTCGGCTACGCGGTTGGAAAAGCGCTGTTTGGGGTCGGTGACGGTCATGGCGGTGTGATCCGTGTCCCGTGATCCGTGTTCCGTGAGGAAAAACCGATGGCGTGGAGCGACACCTGCGCGGTGGTTGAGAGCGAAGAGGGATTTCTCCGCGCACAAGACGCGCGGAGGCGCAGAGGTCTCATTTTGCAAGGCGACACGTTCGCCCCGCAGAACCGTTCGGGACGCGAAAAACGCGCAGGAGCGAACGTGGAGGAAAAGGCGTCGGCCTGCTCCGTTCGAAATGACGGTTCTGCGCCGACGCGCGATAGTGTTGTGGCGAGGTAGTGAGTCATGGGAATTGGCGGAGGAAGCGGACGTCGTTTTGGAAAAAGAGCTGGATATCGTCGATGCCGTATTTGAGCATGGCGAGGCGGTCAATGCCCATGCCGAAGGCGAAGCCGGAAACTTTTTTGGCGTCGTAATTGACGAAGCCGTAGACGGCAGGATCGACCATGCCGGCGCCGAAGAGTTCAATCCACCCCGCACCTTTGCATTTCGAGCAGGTTCCACCGCTCGCGGCTGTCCCGCTGCCACCGCAGAAGATGCAGGAGACGTCGAATTCGACAGACGGTTCGGTGAACGGAAAATAGCTGGGGCGGAAACGCGTTTTGACGCTGGCGCCAAAAAATTGGTGCACGAAGTATTCGATCGTGCCGGTGAAGTCGCAGAAAGTGATGTCGGTGTCTACGGCCAGGCCTTCGACTTGATGAAAGATGAAGGAATGCGTGGCGTCGGGATTGTCGCGGCGGTAGACCTTGCCGGGAACAATGACGCGGACGGGCGGCTGGCGCTTCTCCATGGTGCGAATTTGCATGGGTGAGGTGTGGGTGCGGAGAAGAAGCGGCGTCGGAGCACCTTTGGGCAAGTCAATGTAGAAAGTGTCCATGTCATCGCGGACGGGATGGAATTCGGGAATGTTGAGGGCTTCGAAATTGTAGTAGGGCGTTTCGATTTCGGGGCCCTCGACGGTAGAGAAACCGATGGAGAAGAAGATGTCTTCAATTTCCTGGAAGACCTGGCGAATCAAATGATGCGAGCCGATGGGACGGATGACGCCGGGGAGAGAAAGGTCCACGCGCTCGCGGGCTAGGGCGGAGGCTTCGGCACCGGATTCGATGGCGAGACGGCGCTCTTCGATTTGCGACTCGACGTGGGCTCGGAGGTCATTGAGGCCGGCGCCGACGGCACGCTTTAGTTCCGGCGTGGCGGGTTTCAGCCAGTTGTCCGTGATTTGCGCGAGCACTCCGGATTTGCGGCCGAGCCAGGCGTCGCGGAAATTTTTCCAGGCGGCTTCGTCGTGGATGGCGGGGGCTTCCTGGTCGAAGCGTGCGCGGACTTCGGCGAACAGAGGAGCGACGCCGGCGGCGGTGGTGACGCGCTGGTCGGCGAGAGTTTTTGCGGTTACGGTGTCGGTCGTCGGCATGGTCAGCGAGATAGATTACACCGCAAGGGCACGATGAATCGTGCCCCTACAAGAGTTGAACAGAACGCCCGGGCGCCATCACGAAATCGAAGAGAGATTTTTCTCTCCGCAGGCCAACATGTTCGCAAGAGCGAACATGAAAGAAAAGGAGTGGGCCTGCTCCGCTCAAAATGACAGACTACGGGCCCTAGGACGCTTTGGCCTGCTGCGGCGGAGCGGCAGCTTTGGCGCTGGCGGCGATGCTGGCGAACGCGGCGGCGTCCTTGACGGCGAGGTCGGCGAGGACTTTGCGGTCGAGGCCGATACCGGCAGCTTTTAGCCCGTGAATGAGTTGGCCATAGGTCAGGCCGTTATTGCGGGCGGCGGCGCCGATGCGCTGAATCCAGAGTTTGCGGTATTCGCGCTTTTTGACGCGGCGATCGCGCTTGGCGTAACGATCGGCGCGATTGGCGGCTTCCTGTGCGGACTGGTAGAGCTTGCTCTTGGTGAGGAAGAAGCCTTTTGTCCTTTTGAGATATTTTTTGCGGCGAGCCCGGCGTTTTGTGCCGCGTTTTACGCGTGCCATGGGTTTTTCTCCTTTGAGTTGATTCGAAGGAAGGATTTGGAGTTTTTTTCGGACCGGCGGCCAGAAAAAGAACGGGTCTAAAGACCCGCCACTACAAAACCTTGCTTCGTAGGGAGACAAACAGGGTGCGAGACGGCGCGGAAAGTACGGCGCGAATCTGCAACGGGTTTGTCTCCTTGGTGCTTTGCCGCGGCGCCGAAGATGGCGGCCCGAAGACCACCGCCACGTTGCCGCTGCATGGGCCGCGAACGCATGGTTCGCGGCGGGATCGGCCGGCAGGCACCCGTGAAGCGCTGCCTGGCACGATTGCGGGAGTTGCGTCCCGCATTTCTTTGCAGGGCCTGTGAAACTGGCCCTGCGAGAAATTCTAAGAGAGAACGCGCAACATTGTAAGCGGTCCTCAATTGGGACGCAGCATGCTGCGTCCCTACACGGAAGTCACCTAGCCGTAAGGCAACATCTGCTTGACGCTGGCGACGTCCGCAGGATTGACGAGCGTGAGCTTCTTAAGCTTGCGCATGCGGCCGGAGCGCTTGGTGCCGGTAAAGTGCCGCTTGGCGGAATGGCCGCGGCGGATCTTGCCGGTGGCCGTGAGCTTGAAGCGCTTCTTGGCGCCGCTATGCGTTTTGAGCTTTAGTTTTGGTTTTGTTGAGTTGCGTGGCATTGCTTGCGAGTCTCCTGAAATTTTTGTGGCGCGAGATCGCGCCTGAGTCCTTCCTTGAGCTTTACACCTTGCTCGAAGCGGGCACGATATATCGTGTCCCCACAAATTCACTGCGGCGCGGCTCGCCTCGCTACTGCTGCGCTTGCGCGCCGGGCGCCGATTGGCCGGCGGGCTTGGGAAGCGCGACGCCCTTTTTGGGAGCGAGCAGCGCGACCAAAACGTTGCCTTCCATGCGCGGCATGGTTTCAATCTGGCAAAACTCGCCAATTTCACCAAGCAAGCGATTCATCTTCGCGCGGCCCACTTCCTGGTGCGCCATTTCGCGGCCACGGTGAAAAATCATGGCGCGCACCTTGTGGCCCTCTCCAAGAAAGCGAATGATCTGATTCTTGCGAACCTGATAATCGTGTTCCGCGGTCGCGGGCCGGAATTTTACTTCCTTGAGCTGCGAGCCGCGGCTGCTCTTGCGCTGTTCATGCGCTTTCTTGTTGGCCTGGTAAAGATACTTGCCGTAGTCGGTGATCTTGCAAACCGGCGGGTCGGCGGTCGGTGAAATTTCGACCAAGTCCAGCCCACGCTCGCGCGCCAGTTTCATGGCCTCGAATGGCTGCATGACGCCGAGCTGTGCGCCCTCTTCATCAATCACCCGGATCTCGCGAGCGCGAATGCGTTCATTAACGCGGATGCGGTCGCTCTGCCGGAAGCTGCGTTCTGCGATAGAACCCCCTTGAATTTCTGAAAGGCGCCTGGTCGCCCGCCTCGCCGGGCGTGGGCCTCAAATCCGTTAACGGCCATCCACACGGTGAAAAAATAGCCGGGGACGGACTTCAAAGTATAGCATGCAGCGGGTTTAGTAGAGCAAGAGGAAGTAACGGCTCAAACGATTATATCGTGCCGGGTTGAACGGAAAATCACGAGGTGAGTGTCAAGATGCGGCCGTCGGGGGCCGAGATGCTCGCCCGGAGCTGAGATTTTTCGGCGTGAGTAACGGGCACATCGAGGTCAAGCAGCTTGCAGACCTTCTCGAAATAGCGGTCATTCGAGGCCGAGATCTCGAAGCGCACGATTTTGCAGCCGGAGGGGGCGTCGGCGGAGGGATGAACCGTGTCGGCGCTCCATTCGATGAAGAACGGAAGAAGGCCGGCTTGATCATCGTGGAGATTGAGGGTCTTCCATTGGAGGAGGCGGCCATCGGGGCGTTGGCGCGAGCCGGGAGTCGGACCATCAAAGGCGAGGCCAGCGCCGCGAAGGCGCGCTGCGAATTGAACTAGGTCGCCCGGATGCGCGGCCCAGCCTACGAGGCGAGGCTCGTCGAGTTTTCGGAGGGCGTAAAGATCAGGGGCTGAGGGTTGTTGCGGATCGGGAGCGATGATTTCCAGATAGTGCTTTTCGCCAAGGGAGAGCAGAGCGTTGCGCGTGCCGCGTCCGGGATGGACGCCGCCAAATGCGGCGCGGACGCCGGTGTGCTGCTCGACAAAGTCGATGCCGCGATCGAGATCGCTGCAGCCGAGAAGAATGTGGTCGAGAACGCTGGGCACTTCCACGGCTCCGAAGGAAATTTTGGGCGCCGCCAACGCGCTTGCCGCGAACGCAAGAAACGTGCGGCGCGGAAATTTCTGCGGCATAGCGGCACCCGCAAGCCTTTCTGGCGGCATGTTATCATGCGCGGTCTTTTGCGGGTGACGGCAGCGGTGAGCGCAGGCGGCGCAGATGAAGCAGTGAACTCGACAGCACAAATGGACCCGCCGGGACGGTGGCGCGCGCTGGTGGCGCTGGCAAGTTCAGCCGTGCTTAGCATGGGGGCGTGGTTTTCCGCGTCGGCGGTGCTGCCACAACTGCGAACGCTGTGGCACTTCTCTGCGAGCGTGGGCGCGTGGATGACCATTTCCGTGCAACTGGGATTTGTGGCGGGATGCGTGGCATCGGCGGCGCTCAATCTGGCGGATTTGGTGCGGCCGCGAAGGCTGATGCTGGCGGGCGCGTGTGTTGCAGCCGCGGTGAATGCGTGTTTGTTGTTGTGCCACGGGCCTGCGGCTGCGCTGCTCGTTCGATTTTTCACCGGAGCAAGTCTCGCGCTAGTGTATCCACCAAGCTTGAAAGCCATGGCGACATGGTTCCGACGACAGCGCGGCACGGCGCTGGGAACCCTGGTCGGAGGGCTGACCGTGGGTTCGGCGATGCCACACCTGCTGAATGGATTAGGCGGGTTGAACTGGCGCCTGGTGATTGTGGGGACTTCGGCGCTCACTATCATCGGCGGAATGGTGGCGGAGTTTGGGACTACGGACGGGCCCTATCCGTTTCCGCGCGCGGTGTTCAATCCGCGGCAGATTGTTACGTCGTTTGCGGATCGCGGCGTGCGCCTGGCGACGCTCGGCTACTTCGGGCATATGTGGGAGCTGTACGCGATGTGGACGTGGTTCGCGGCTTTTTTCGCGGACGTGCTGCGCGAACAGGGCGTGGAAAAATTTCAGCAGGATGCGACGTTTGGCGCGTTCGCTGTGATTGGCGCAGGCGCCGTGGGATGCTGGGCTGCGGGAAGCCTTGCGGACCAGTGGGGACGCACGCGAACGGCGGCGCTGGCGATGATCGTGTCGGGCGGATGCGCGGTCGGGATTGGGTGGCGTGTGCTGCCGGTGTGGGCCGTGCTGGGGATTGGGATCGTGTGGGGAATTTCGGTAGTGGCGGATTCGGCGCAGTTTTCGACGATGGTGACAGAGACCGGGGATCAGGCGTATGTGGGGACGGCGCTAACGATGCAGTTGGCCATCGGATTTACCTTGACGGTGGTGACCATTTGGTTGGTGCCGGTGTTGCGCGAACGAGTGGGATGGCACATCGCGCTAGCGATGCTAGCGCTAGGGCCTGTTTTGGGAGTGGCGGCGATGTTACGGCTGAAAAACTCGCCAGAGGCGGCGAAGATTGCCGGCGGCTTGGGCTGACCCGACGAGCCGCGGCAGATTCCTCCGCAAAGACAGATGAACGGCGGTCGCGGCACTTCTTGGGTGCGGTGATGCGAAAAGCTGAGAGAAATTAAGCTTCCGCGGTTGTGGGATCGATCATGCGGCGGATGACCGAGATGCGATTGGCGGGGAAGCCGCCTTGCGTGGCGTGGTCGCGAACGGCTTGCTCGTTGGGCGCGATGTAGACACAGTAGATTTTGTCGTCAGTGACGAAGCTTTCGATCCACTGCACTCCCGGAAGAGTGCGAATCACACTGCACGATTTTTGTGAAATAGCATTGAGATCCGCGGGGGAAAGCTTGCCCGCTCCGGGGAGTTCGCGTTCGATCAGAAATTTAGGCACCTATTTTTCTCCGTGAATGCGTCATCAACGTGACTCAAGAGATTGCGCGGGATTCTACTTCTTTTTGCAGCGCCTCGACAACTTCGGCCAGCGGCTTGGGGCCCAGGTCGCCTTTGCTGCGATGGCGGACGGAAACGGTGCCGGCTTCGGCTTCCTTTGCGCCGACCACGAGCATATAGGGAATTTTCTGGAGCTGTGCATCGCGGATTTTTGCCGGCAGCTTTTCGTTGCGGTCGTCCAGATGGACGCGGATGCCATGGCGCTTGAAGGTGTCGGCAACGTGCGTCGCGTAATCGGCCACTTTCTCGCTGACCGGGCACACTTGCGCCTGCACGGGCGCGAGCCAAAGCGGGAAAGCCCCAGCGTAGTGTTCGATCAGGATGCCGAAGAAGCGTTCGACGGAGCCGAGCAGAGCGCGGTGCACCATCAGCGGCTGATGCTTGGCGCCGTCTTCGGCGACGTACTCCAGGCCGAAGCGCGCGGGCAGGTTGAAATCGAACTGCACGGTCGTGAGCTGCCACGGGCGGCCGATGGCGTCAATGAGTTTGACGTCGATCTTGGGGCCGTAGAAGGCAGCTTCGCCCGTGATCTTTTTGTACGGGATGTTGAGGCGCTTCATGGTGTCGGCGAGGGCCGCGGAGGCGCGCTGCCAGTCTTCGGGCTTGCCGGCGTAATTTTCCGGATGAGAAGAATCCCAGTCGGAGAGCTCGACTTCGAATTTGTCGAAGCCAAAGGTTTTCATCACGGCGAAAGCAAAATCGATGCAAGCTTCGACTTCCTTTTCGATTTGCGACGGCATGCAGAAAATGTGCGCATCGTCCTGAGTGAAACCGCGCACGCGAAGCAGGCCGTGCAGAACACCACTGCGCTCGTAGCGGTAGACCGTGCCGAGTTCCGCGAGGCGCACGGGGAGATCGCGATAGCTGTGCAGCTTTGATTTGTAGATGAGGATGTGGCCCGGGCAGTTCATGGGCTTAAGCTGGTAGTCGGCTTTTTCAACTTCGACCGGACCGAACATGCTGTCTTTGTAAAAGCCGGTGTGGCCGCTGGTTTTCCAGAGGTCGAGCCGCATGATGTGCGGAGTGAAGACGAGGTCGTAGCCGCGCTTGAGGAGTTCGTCGCGGAGCCAGTCTTCGACGAGCTTGCGAATCAGGCCACCCTTGGGATGCCAGAAGATGAGGCCGGGGCCGGCTTCTTCCTGAATGCTGAAGAGGTCGAGCTCTGTCCCGAGTTTGCGGTGGTCGCGGCGCTTGGCTTCTTCAAGACGATGGAGATAAGCGTCGAGATCTTTTTGGTTGAAGAAGCACGCGGCGTAGATGCGCTGGAGCTGCGGATTGCCTTCCTGGCCCTTCCAGTAGGCGCCGGCGACGTTCATAAGTTTGAACGCGGTGATGCGCTTGGTGGAAGGAATGTGTGGGCCGCGGCAGAAATCAATGAATTTGCCAGTGGTGTAAAAGGAGACCATCAGCTCGTTGGCTTTTTCCTCGACCAGCTCGCACTTGAACATCTGGTTGGACTTTTTGTACAGCTCGAGGGCTTCGGGCTTGGGGATGAGTTTGCGCTCGTTGGGCAAATCCTGGGCGGCCAGCTCGTGCATTTTCTTTTCGATTTTCGCAAGATCGTCCGGAGTGAACGGCTCCTCACGGAGAAATTCGTAGAAAAAGCCGTTTTCGACCGGCGGACCGATCCCCAGCTTCACGTTGGGAAACAGCTCCATCACCGCAGCGGCAAGGAGATGCGCAGCGGAATGGCGGAACACGAAGAGCGCGTCGGGATCTTTCTCTGTAAGGATCTGGAGCTTGACGTTTTCCTCAAGCGGCCGGCGCAGATCAATGAGCTCGCCCTGATCGGGAGCGTTCCGCAGAGCCTTGCCGTTGGTGGCAATGACGCGCGCGACAAGAGCGGCGTCGGCGAGACGCGGTGAAATTTTACGCGCAATTTCGGCAGGCGTGGTGCCCTTGGGCACCTCTTGAACGCTGCCATCCGGCAGCGTGACTTGGACTTGTTCTACGACCTGCTCCATGGCTGATTCACCTGGGAAGGATAAACACTAAGTCTATGGGCGCGCCCTATTGCGGTCAAGACGGCATGCGTCCATGCAAGATTTCGGGCGATTCGGGATAAAATCCCCAGATGTATCCATTTTCGAAATTCACGCGATCCTTTGAGGCGCCTCCCGTTGTCACCGCTTGCCAGCAAAATCTGCGATCTTCGTTCGCCCCGCGCATTGTCTGGCTAGGATCCCTCGCTGGCTTTGTCTGGCTGACTATTTCACAGAGCGCTTTGGCGCAAACCGCCATGCGCGTGCCGCAAGCGGATGAGCGCTACAAAGTCGACATTCTCGTCGTTGTGGCGCATCCGGACGATGAAGGCGCGTCGACGCCGTATCTGGCGCGGGCCGTTGATGAAGGGAAACGCGTTGCGGTGGCCTACGGTACGCGGGGCAGCAGCGGCGAGAACCAGGCGGCCGCGGAAAACGCCGCCGCGCTTGGAGACGTGCGAGAGATCGAAGCGCGACGTGCCAACGCGGTGCTCGGAATTGACAAGGTTTGGTTCTTAGGCGGCGCGGACACTGCCTCGCAGGATGTTTTGCAATCGCTGGCGAATTGGGATCACGGCAAAACGCTCGAAAACCTGGTGAGAATTGTCCGTCTGACGCGGCCGGAAGTGATTCTGACGTTTCTGCCCGGCACTTTTATCGGCGAAGATCACGGCGACCATCAGGCGGCCGGCGTGCTGGCGACCGAGGCGTTCGATCTCGCGGGCGATCCCACGGCGTTTCCCGAGCAGGTTGCCGCGCCCTTGCGGCGCCTCGAGCCGTATCTCGAAAACCTGCGTCCATGGCAACCCAAAAAAATCTACTACTTCCCCGACGCGGATCGCGAAGACATCTTCCAAGATAAGGGCCCGACCTATTCCGTAAAGGAAATTTCCCAATCGGCGAAATTGCCCTACTGGCGAGTGGCCTTGGAGTCGTTTCGCAGGCATGAAACACAAGCAAAAAACTTCATCGACTCACTCTCCAAAATGGACGAGGCGCAGATCGAAAAGTTGGCCACGACGGATTTCTGGAGCAGTGGGATAAGTTTCGTGTTGGGCAAATCTCTGGTGGGCGGCAAGGTCACGGGCGATATTTTCGAGGGCATAACGCCGGGCGCGATACCGTTTGCGCGGCCGGAGGTCGATGCAGCCGCGCCGGAGCCCGAGGTCTCCGCAGAACTGGCGGGGCCTTGGGCTTTTTATGCGGAGTTTCGGCGTGCCCATGCGCTGACGCATCTGCCACATCCGGAGCCTCCAGAGATAGCGTTGCAAGCGGGCACCACGCTGGTTATTCCGATTTGGCTGCGCAATCAAACCGCCGAAAGCCGGGAGTTCATTCTGTCGCTGAGTTTGCCGACGGGATGGACCGCGCAGAGCGGCACCGTGAAATTCTTGGTTGGCGCGAAACAAACCGGCGCCGCGCGGATCGAAGTGAACCTTCCAGAGTCGAACGGTTCCGCCTCGCAAAAGCCGGAGCCAAAGGAAGTAACCGTCCGCGCAGAAGCCGCGGGACAAAGCGCGGGCGAGATCAAGCTCCGCGTGGAACTAAGAAAGCGCGCTTTGCCGGAGTGAGGGCCGCATGGCCCGGCTTGAAGCATCAATTCGTTCGGGGCGAAGTGCCAAGCGCCTTTCCAGCCTCCGCTGCTATGTTGAGAAAGCCTTTCGCGTGGCTGCGAAGTCGGGGTTTCCCTCTCTGGGCATCAGGCAAGCCAGGCCGAAGCCCAGAATTTTCAGGCGGCCGTCGGGGTCCGCGGGATCGGGAGGCGCAGTTACTTCTTGGAGCGAGCGGCCTCGAGCGATTCCCAGACGGATTCCGGCAACATCAGCAGGTCGTTGAATTCGCCGGCCCCGCGCAGCCATTGGCCGCCGTCAATCACCACGCATTCGCCGTTGATGTACTCCGCCATGTCGCTGACGAGAAAGGCGGCGAGATTGGCCAACTCCTCGTGGCGGCCAAAGCGCTTCATGGGATGTTTGTCCCGGGAATGCTCTTCGAATTGCCGCGACGGCATCAGGCGCGACCACGCGCCTTCCGTGGGAAAGGGGCCGGGAGCAATGGCGTTCAGCCGAATGTGAAACTTGGACCACTCGACGGCGAGCGAAGTGGTCATGGCCAGCACGCCAGCCTTGGCGCAGGCCGAGGGGACCACAAAACCGGAGCCGCTGTTCGCCGCAGCGTAGGTGGTCACGATGTTCAGAACATTTCCACCGAGTTTCTGAGAAATCCAGCGCTTCGCGAAGGCCTGGGTGCAGTGGAAGGTGCCGTTGAGCACGATGCTGACCACCGTGTTGAACGCATTGGGAGAAAGCTTTTCCGTGCGCGCAATGAAGTTTCCAGCGGCATTGTTGACGATGGTGTCGATGCGGTCGAACTGCTGCTCGGCCTTTTCCGCGGCGGCTTCCACGGCGCCATAGTCGCGTACGTCGCACGTGGTATACGCGGCCGAGCCACCCGCGCGATGAATTTCCGAGCAAGCTTCTTTCAGCGGCTCCTCGCGGCGGCCGACCAGATACATGCGGGCGCCAAGCTCCGCGAAACGCAAAGCCATGGAGCGGCCGAGGCCGGTTCCCCCGCCGGTGATAAAGATCGCCCGCCCCTTCAACAAGTCCTCTTTGAACACGCCGCACCACCTGGAGATAAATGCCGGGCAAATGGCGCCGCCCGGAAGTACACGTCTAGTTTAGCCGCATAAAGAGCGGAAAGACTTATATATGCCTGGAGTTAAACCCTGGATGAAAAAGCAGTGCGCTGTACGCGGCTTCAGAAAACACCTGGAATGAACCGCGCTTTCGTTCCCATCGCGGCGCGATACTCAGGATTCGCGAAGAGCACGCGCTCTTCGGTGGACAGGCGCTGCGCCAGCACGACGATGTGTGCCAGCGCGCCGGCCGCCGCGGTAATCCACGCTGTGTGAATGAGCGGCAGCGCCACCATTTCTGAAAAAACGGCCGCGTAATTCGGATGCCGGACGTAGCGGAAAGGACCAGACGTAACGACCCCCAGCGACGTGGAGTCCACGACCTGGACGTTCCAGTGATTTCCCAGCGTGCGAATGACCCACCAGCGCACCACATTGGCCGCGAGAAAAATTACGAACATCGTGGCGGCCAGGGCGGGAAGAAACGGGCGTTTGAGAAGAACCACTTCCAGCGCCGCGCCAATCAGCACCGCGGTGTGCAGCAGAACCATCCAGCGGAAGCGTGGCTCGTCCACTTTCGCGGCGCCCCGCGCGATCATCTCCCGTTGATGGCGGCGGGAAATTCGCAACTCGAGCAGACGAAGCAGCCCTACGGCCGCCAGCAAGGCGAGGAACGCGATGACGCTCAGGCCCATTGCAACAACAAGAACTCCGCGCTAAAGCCCGGGCCGAACGCCGCCGCCAGCGCGTAATCCCCCGCGTTGAGGGGCCTCTTCTCAAGCCACTCTTGCAAGATAAAGAGAATCGTCGCGCTCGAGAGGTTACCGACCTCGCTAAGAATGTTCCACGAGGGCTCCGTATCGCACTTGCAGAGCCCCAGCTCCTTTTCGACGTTACCGAGAAGGCGTGCGCCACCCGGATGCAGAATCCAGCCCTTGATGTCTTCTTGCTTCCTGCCGTGGCGCTCGAGGAAGCCGTGCACGAGACCGCGAATTTTTTCGCCGATCATCTCGGGCACATCTTTGGAGAGCAGGATATGGAATCCGGAATCGCGCAGATCGAAGCCCATAGCATCTAGAGAGTCGGGGAACGTGTAGGTCTCCGAAACAAGAATGCGCGGGCCCTTTTGCGCCTTGCCGCTGACCAGGACCGCCGCTGCGCCATCGCCGAACAGAATCGAGGAGATCAAGTTGGCCTGGGAAATGTCTTTGCGCTGGAAGGTGAGCGAAGGCAGCTCCACGGAAATGATCAGTACATTTCCGCCGGGATGGGCTTTCAAGAAG
>Ga0335077_10006759_pt1 | contig 14190 bp, 6 predicted proteins | sample Lox_Sample_31_FD_207151 | JGI IMG/M metagenome (GOLD analysis project Ga0335077, IMG submission 207151) | Soil microbial communities from Loxahatchee National Wildlife Refuge, Florida, United States - Lox_Sample_3.1 | ecosystem: Environmental > Terrestrial > Soil > Wetlands | place: USA: Florida...
TCGCGCCGATACCGAGGGCGACGGTGAGAATCGCGACCAGGGCAAAGCCGGGGCTTTTGCGCAGAGAACGCTGGGCGTAGCGCAGGTCCTGGAATAATTCGTCGAAGAAGCGGACGCCGCGCGCTTCCCGGCACTCGGCCTTGGCTTGTTCGATGCCGCCGAACTCCAGGCGGGCCCGGCGGAGCGCTTCCTGACGTGGAACTCCATTGCGCACCAAATCTTCGGCAAACGTTTCGACGTGGAAGCGCATCTCCGCATCCATTTCACTTTCGAGGCGGGAGCGGAGCAAGGTAGCGCGCAGCCATGAAGAAAGACGGTTCCAAAGCGTCATTAGGTCCTCCAGGAGACTCGCGACCACGCGAAAAGTGTTGCGATCAGTCGTATCGCAAAGCCACCACCGGATCGATCTGTATGGCGCGGCGGGCCGGCAGATAGCTGGCAATCAGCGCGACCACAAGAAGGAGCAGGGAGACAGCGCCGAAGGTGATGACATCCGTGGGACGCACACCGTACAGAAACGAGGAAAGCACGCGGGTTGCGACCAGCGCGCCCGCGATGCCTAACGCCAGTCCGAGGCCCGCCAGGCCCATGCCGAAGCCAAGCACATCGCGGATGATTTGCGCACGTGTCGCGCCGAGCGCCATGCGAATGCCGATATCGCGGGTGCGCTGCGCCACCATGTAGGAGAGCACACCATAAATCCCGACCGAGGAAAGCAGGAGCGCGGTGCCGGCAAAGATGGCCAGCAGAAAAGTATCAAAATGCGAGCGCTCCAGCGTGCCGGAGATCTTCTGCTGCATGGTGGAGAGGCGATAAATCGGCACGGAAGGCGCGACGGAAGCTACGACGCTCTGCAACGCGCGCACGGGAGCGGCGCCGCCCTGTGTGCGCACGACCAAATCCATGGTGCGGCCGATCCAGTCCCATGAACTTGGCGGCATCTGCGCGAGGGGGATGTAGAACTCGGGGCGGACTTCGCGGTCGAGACCCCAGGCGCGGACATCGGCGATGACGCCGACGACCTCGTGCCAGACGGGATCCATGCGGCCTTTGGGCCCGGATTCGCAGCAAGCGAAGCGCTTGCCGATGGGGTTTTCGCCCGGCCACATGGTGCGGGCGAGGGTCTCGTTGACGATGGTGACGAGGGTGCGGTCGCGCGTATCCTGCGGCGTGAAGTCGCGGCCAACCTTTAAGGGCACGCGCGCCGTGGAGAGATAGGTTGGCGAGATGATTTGCAGACGCGCTTCCACCATGTTCGCGAGATCCACGGCCTTCCCTTCGGCCAGCAAGCCGTTCGTGCTGCCACCTCCGGCGAGTGGCGCGCGGGAAACAACCGCGGCGGATTGGACGCCCGGCAAGGCAGCGGCCCCATTGATCATGCGTTCGAAGGTCTGCCGCGCCCGCACCGGATCGTGGTATTCGGAATCTGGAAGGCCGACGCGGCCGACGACGACGTTCGTGGTGTCGAAGCCCGGGCTCACATGCGAAACAAGCAGTGCGCTGCGAATCAGCAGTCCCGCTCCGGTCATCAGGACCAGCGCAAGAGCCACTTCCGTCACCACCAGGAAACTGCGGAAGCGGTCGCGAACTCCGGAGGAGCCTCCCGAAGTGGATTTGAAGGCGTCATTGAGACGAGTGGAAGCGGAACGGAGCGCCGGGGCCAGGCCGAACAAAATACTGGAGAGCAAGGCTACTCCGGTTGCAAATGCCAACGTGCTGCTATCAATTCGTGATTGATCCAGCCGAGGCATCTCGGCCGGCCCGTGAGCAACAATCCAAGCGACCGCCCAGTAGCCGAAGAAAATACCGACAACTCCACCGACAAGCCCGAGCACCACGTTTTCCGCGAGCAGTTGGCGCACGATGCGATTCGGCGAAGCGCCCAGCGCCGCACGCAATGCGATTTCCTTCTGGCGCGTGCGCGAACGGGCTAGCTGCAAATTCGCGATATTGGCGCAGGCAATCAGCAACAGGAAACCGACGGCAGTGAGCATCATGCGCAAGCTCGCGCGCTGATCACCGAGGAGCGCGCCGGTAAGCGGCCGCACATGCAAATCGCGGTCGGCATCATCGAGCGGATACTGCTGCCGGAGGCGCTGAGCAATAATGGCAAGCTCCGACTGGGCTTGCGCGACACTCACGCCGGGCTTGAGGCGCGCCATGACGTTCAGGTAGTGATCATCGTGGTCTGCGAGCTGCTGAGGGGTAAACGCCGCCGGAAGCCAAACCAGGCTGTTGCTCAGCAGTGGATCGAAATCCTTCGGCGTCACACCGACGATGGTTGTGGGAAGCCCGTTGACGCGAATGGTGGTGCCGACAACCGCCGGATCCGAATGTAACCTAGTGCGCCAGAGTTTTTCGCTGATGACCACAACCGGGGCGTGGCCGGGCCGGTCTTCTTCTGCGGCGAAGACGCGTCCGGCGATGGGCTGCACGCCAAAAGTCGCAAAATAGTTGGCGGTGGCCGTCTCGCCATCTACGCGTTCGGGAATGTCGGCAGTCTCAAGATTAAAGCTGGCGTTGTTCGAGCAACTGACTTCCGAGTAGGAAGCGCTCTGTTTCCTGATGTCGTCGAAATTGCCAACGGAGACACTCGCGGGGGCGCCTTTCCAGAACTCCTCCAGGTACATCACGCGGGACGGCTCTTCCATGGGCAGTGGCCGCAAGAGAACGGCGTTCACGACACTGAAGATGGCCGTATTCGCGCCGATGCCGAGGGCCAGCGTGAGAATCGCGACCACCGCGAAGCCCGGGCTCTTGCGCAGGACCCGCTGGCCGTAACGAAGGTCTTGCAGCAGTTCGTCGAGGAAGCTAACGCCGCGCGCTTCTCGGCCCTCCTCTTTGACGCGCTCCAGGCCGCCAAATTCCAGCCGCGCCCTCCGCATGGCTTCTTGCCACGGCAGGCCCCCGCGCATCAGGTCGTCGGCATATCTTTCGATGTGAAAGCGAAGCTCGGAATCCATCTCGCTTTCCATCCTCGGGCGCCACATCGTCGCGCGCACCAAAGAGCGAAATTTGGCCCATCGACTCATGTTGCCTCCACAGAATTGTCAGGCATGGTTAGGACTTGCCTTCCTATCGGTAAGCCGGCTTTGCGCGCGACCGTCAACCACTTCATTCGTACCGCAAGGCCACCATGGGATCGACCCGCGTGGCGCGGCGCGCCGGCAGATAGCTGGCAAACAGGGCGACCGCCATGAGGAGCAAGGAAACGGCGGTGAAGGTAATGGCGTCCGTGGAGCGCACTCCGTAGAGCAGCGACGAAAGCACGCGCGTCGCGGCGAGCGCGCCAGCCAATCCCAGGGCTAAACCGATGGCGGTCAGGCGCGCGCCGAGTCCGAGAACGTCCCGCAGGACGTCGCTACGCGATGCGCCCAGGGCCATGCGAATGCCGATGTCCCGGGTGCGCTGGGCCACCGAGTAGGAAATGACGCCGTAAATTCCAATGGCCGCGAGCACCAGCGCAAGACCGCTAAAGAGACCCAAGAGAATCAGCGTGAAGGTCCGCGTGGAAACGGAATCGCTCACCAATTGGCTCATAGTGGAAATCGCGAAGACGGGCTGATCTTTGTCAACGGAAGCTACGGCGCCGCGAATCGCTGAGGTGAGTGCCACGGGATCGACTCCTGATTTGACCAGCAGATTCATGTGACTTGGTGGCGATTGCCGGAAGGGGACGTACACTTCGAGGCGCGCGGCATTCGCCAGGCCGTAGAGTTTGGTGTCGCCGACTACACCGACAATGTTGAGCCACTGCGGAGCGTTCGTTGCCGAGGGATGGCCAAACATGAATCTTTTGCCGACGGCATCGCCGTTTGGGAAAAACTGGCGCGCGAGCATGGCGTTGATCATGGCCACCTGCGGCGCGGTTTCATTGTCCGTTTCTGTAAACGTTCGCCCGCGGAGAAGAGGCATCCCGAGGGTGCTGATATACCCCGCGCTGACGATATGAATATCCGGATGCGGGAAACTCCCAGGCTTGGGCAGAGGCATACCCTCAATGGTGATGTCTCCGCGGCTATGGTTATCCGTGAGCGGCACCACAGTACCGACCGCGGCGCTTTGCACGCCAGGAAGACCGCTGACGCGGTCGAGCACCTGCTGCCAGAAATTGCGAATCGCGGGATCTTTGTCATATTGCGCCGTGCGCAAATCCATTTCCATGGTGAGCACACGGGCAGGTTCGAATCCCGGACTGACCGAAAGGAGGAGGTGCAGGGATTTCATCATCAATCCCGCACCGGCCAGAAGAATCAGCGAGAGCGCCAATTCCGCCACCACAAACGCGCCGCGCAGGCGATTTTGGGCAACGCCCGTCCCGGCCGCGGCGCCGCCCTCCTTCAGATGCATTTGCACGTCCGGTTTCGTCGAACGCACGGCGGGAGCCACGCCAAAAATGAACGCCGCGACGGCGACCATCACCACGGCAAAGAACAGCACTACACCGTTCAGTTCCACGGTCGCGCCCGAGAGCATGCCCATCGGAAGGAGGCGCGTCATGCCACGAATTCCGGCAAACGCCAAGAACAGACCCAAGGCACCGCCGAGGAGCGCCAGCAGGCAGCTTTCCGTTACCATCTGACGAATGACGCGGCCGCGCGTGGCACCGAGCGCAATGCGCAGCGCAATCTCCCGGGTCCGGCCCGCGCCGCGTACCAGCAGGAGATTGGCGACGTTGGCGCAGGCGATCAAAAGGACAAACATCACGGCGCCGAAGAGGCTGAGGATGGCGGGCCGCATGTCGTTGACGAAGGCCTCGCGAATCGGCTGCAGGGCCACGCCAAACTGATCATTACTTGCCGGGTATTCCTTGGCCAAGCGCGCGGCGATGCCCTCCATTTCCGAACATGCCTGCGGAAGGCTCGCACTCGCAGCGAGCCTGGCGAGGACGACCATGTCGCCGCGTTCGCCGCGCTCCGTCGCTCCAGAGCCCTGGGTGGCCCACACGCCAATCGGCTCCAAGACGTCGGTCTTATCCGGCCAACGAAAATTTGCAGGTAACACGCCGATGATGGTGTAGCCGCGCCCATCGAGCATGATGGTGCGTCCGACGGCGTTCGGGTCAGCACCAAAGTGCGTTTGCCACAAGGAGTAGCTCAGCAGGATCACCGGCGCCGCACCGGCCTTTTCTTCCGTGGCGTCGAAATCGCGCCCGAGGAACGGCCGCACACCGAGCACGGAGAGGAAATTGGGGGAAACCGCTCCGCCGTTGACCGTCTCGGGCTGCGCCACTCCCGCAAGATTGAAACTGGCCCCATGCACGGCGGCCATCTCAGAAAACTCTCGGCTTTGCGAGCGCCAGTCCAAAAAGTTGGGATAGGACACGCTGACGACGCCCACTTTCGGCGTCGTTTCGTTCAATAACACCAGCCGCCCGGCATCCTGATACGGCAATGGATCGAGGAGCACACCATAGACTACGGAAAAGATAGCGGTGTTGGCACCGATTCCGAGAGCGAGAGTCAGCACGGCGACAGCCGTAAAGCCTGGACTCCTTCGCAGCATGCGCAAGCCGAAGCGAAAATCCTGCTGCAAGGTGTCAAACAGGCTGAGACCGCGGGCTTCGCGGGCCTCTTCTTTAACGTTCTCGATCCCCCCGAACTCCATCCGCGCTCTCCGCATGGCTTCCTCCCGAGGTACGCCGCCGCGTGCCAAGTCTTCGGCGTACGACTCAATGTGAAATCGAAGCTCAGAATCCATCTCGCCTTCCATGCGCGGGCGGCGAAACGCTGAGACCAGCCAGGAACGAATGCAGCTCCAGAGGGTCATATTTCCTCCGGCTTGGCTCCAAGAATTCCGGCAATGACATCGGCCATGCGGTTCCAGTTTTCGGTTTCCGCTTGTAAGCGGCGCTTGCCTGCTGCGGTGAGCCGGTAATATTTGGCCTTGCGCTTGTTTTCGGATTCACCCCATTCGCTGGTGATCCAACCCTGATGCTCGAGGCGGTAGAGCGCGGGATAGAGCGAACCCTGCTGGATTTCCAGGCGGTCTTTGGAGATTTGCTGAATGCGCAGAAGAACACCGTAGCCGTGAAGCGGGCCGAGAGACACGGCTTTCAGAATCAGCATATCGAGCGTGCCTTGCAGAAGATCGAGCTGTTTATCCATGCGTGCTACTCTCCTAGACGAACTAGGAATGTAAAGTGTTTCCTCCTAGACTGTCAAGGAGAACGTGGAACTTACGGCGGGACGGTCTGTTTCGCTCTGCGAAGCGGCGATGCGCTAAGTGCCCGGCTCCACGGCCCAGGCGGAGTTTTCTTCCCCAAGCTCGATTTCGAGAATGCCTTCGGCCGGCAACACATCGACGGGCAGCCCGCCGTGCCACAGCGCGACCCCCAGTTTCAGCTTTGTCTTTCCCTTCAAGTTGATTTCGCTGCGGCCTACGGCAATTTCCAGAATGCGGTCAAAGGCCGCTTCGGCGACCGCCTCCGGGTTGAGGAGACAAACACATCCCTTCTCGACGCCGTACTCCTTCAGACGGCCGCGCTCGACCTGTACCACCACGGCCAAGTCTTCCACGCCGCCGATGTTGATGCGGAACTCGCAATCCTCAAGCTCCGCCAGCGCCTCGGGAAAAGCGTCGACCCGCACGCAGAAGCGGTCTTCTTCGAACCCGTAGCGGAGTTCGCGCAAGTAAAAGGTGCGGCCGTGCATGGCGCCGCCGCGGCGTTCCGGAGAGTAGAGCCCCGCGGTGAGCCACTCGAAGTACGAAGTGTCGCGGCCATCCACAGTGACCTGCAGAAAGCCCGCGGCAACCAACTGGAGAGCATGTTCCGGTTGCTTCTTGATCGGCTTCGCTAGTTCCTCCGGCGCAACTTGGCCCAGCGCCAGATAGACTGCCGTCAGGTGCTTGCGATAAAGGGCGTCGAACTCTGCGTCGTTCGCCGTGCTGTGCTCCGGCCCGAACCACCAGCACCAATCGCTGCCTTCCGCCGCCAACAAGGATTCCTGCGCCTGTTTGAGAGCAGTTTCGCTAGCGGCGCCGTCCCGGCCCTTCCGATGTGCTTCCAGGGCCTGGCCATACGCTTCGCGCGCATCCCATAGCAATTCCCATGCGGTGACGTCTTCCGCGTGGCCGATCCACACATCGAAATTGGCATTGATCCAAGACGCGGGAAAGATTCCGGCGCTGGACGGCAGATTGCCGGCGCCAGCAATGGCCTCGCTCGCGGTGAGTGCCCGGAAGTCTTGATCGTCTTGCATGCGGCGATAAAACTCGCGCAGAAACTCGCGGCCGTTGCCGGGGTAATACTCCCAGGCGTTTTCCCCATCGAGGAAAATGCTCACCGTCAGTGGCTGCGTGGATTGGACGCGTTCGCCGAGATCGCGCAGCCTGCCGTGCAAATCCGCAGCGGCATCCTTACCATTCATGCGGCTGTAAACGAAGCCGATCAGGTCGGAGATGTGGTGGTCGCGGAAGAGCCCGGTCATGGGTGTACCGCCCAGCTGCACGGAAAGGGGCCTGTAGAGCCGCTCGGCGTTGGTGGGCAGGCCCTTCGCGTCGCGGAAGAACCCTGCATTCAACGTACGCCCGAGAACGCCTTCGTCCGTGCCGAACCACTGGAAGCCTTCCTCTGCAGCAATGGTTAGTGCCTGATCCGATACGGACCCTTCCGATGGCCACAGGCCCACCGGCTTCGCGCCGAAGACGCGTTCGTGATACTCGCGGGCGCGCCGCAACTGCTCGCGGGCGTCTTCCGGATGACGATAGGCGCGGCGCGGCAGCGGCGTGCTGGCGTTGGCCACCCTGGCGATGTCCGAATCGCAGATCAGCGGCAAAATCGGATGATAAAACGGCGTGGTACTGAGCTCAATCTGTCCGGTTTGCGCCGCGCTGCGATATTCCGGCAGGACCATCCCGAGCAGTTCCAATTGTTTGGCTTTCAGCGCGGCTTTGTCTTTTTCGGTGAACTCTTTTCCTTTGTTCGAGAGCCGGCTGACAATTGCATCTTTCTCGAGCCACGTCTCTTCCATCCAGGCCAACTGCGAAAGCAGTTGCAGGTCGCGCCAATCGCGCGCCGTGAAGGAGACGAGAGCTTGCGCACCTCCGGCGGGTTGGGCCCATTCGAACAATTCCAGGAGGCGCGGCCAGCGCGAGAGCAAACGCTCGTGGTTCACCTGGAAGGCGCGTTCCAGAATCTCGACCTTGTCTTCGCGCGTCAGTTCGTCCGCGGATTTGAACGCCAGGGCAAACCACGGCTCGTTGAACTTGCCGCTGGCATACTCTTCGAGCTGCAAGCCGAGCGACGGCACCACATTAAAGGTCGCGTGAAACTTCGGAAACTCCTTCAGCATCGCCACCATGCCCCAGTAGTCTTTCAGGGCATGCAGCCGCGTCCAGGGAAGCACGTAGCGCCCCGTTTCCGGATCGCGGTACTGGGGCTGGTGCATGTGCCACAAGAGAACCAAGTGCACACGGTTCATCGCCAGTCACTCTCCCATGCGCTTTGCGCGGGCGTGTTAGACTGATAGTTTGTGTCATGCGCATTCTGGACCGCTATATTGTCCGCGAAGTTTTTCGCCACGCTCTCCTCGGTCTAGCCGTTTTTACTTTCGTTTTCTTCGTGCCCCAGCTGGTTCGATTGATGGCGCTGTTTGTTCGTCACACCGGCTCGGGCACGCAGATTCTTGAGCTGTTCCTCTGCATCTTTCCGGGCGTCCTGACCTTCACGCTGCCCATGGCGGTGCTCATCGGCGTGCTGCTGGGCCTGGGGCGCATGTCTGCCGACAGTGAGATTATCGCACTGACCGCGCTCGGAATCGGGCGGCGCCGCATTCTTTTGCCGGTGGGTGTGCTGGCCGTTACCGGGGCGGCCGTCACATTCTGCATGACCGTCTGGCTTGGGCCCAAAGCGTGGCACGAATACCGCACGCTCGAGAGCGACCTCCTCGCGTCCCAAATTTCCTTCGCCGTCCAGCCGCGCGTATTCGACGAACGCTTCCCCAAAATGGTTCTCTACGTCAACGATGTTTCTGCCAGCGGTACCCATTGGCACGGCGTGTTTCTCGCCGAAGCCGGCGGAGAGAGCGGCTCGCAACTCACCTTGGCGGAGGACGCGATTGTAATTGCCGCACCCCGAGAGGGCAAGTTAGAGCTTCACTTGAAGGGCGGCACGACGCATGAATTTTCACGTGAGGATCCGAATCGCTATTCGGTGACGGCCTTCGGGCAAAGCGACTGGCCTCTTGAAGTGACTGGTCTCGGCGGGGCCGCTGAGCCCCGCCAACTCAGCAACTCGGAACTCTCAATGGCCGGGTTGCTGCACGCGAGTGGCGCAAACTGGCGGGACGCGCGCGTCGAGTTGCACCGGCGGCTGGCGTTTCCTGCCGCGTGCCTGGCCTTTGCGCTCCTGGCGGTGCCGCTCGGTTCGCAGCCGCGCAGAGGAGGCCGCGCGGCTGGATCGCTCCTCGCCGTCACCCTCATTGCCGCCTACTATCTGCTGACGGTGGTTGGCGCGGGCTTGGCCAGGCAGGGTGCGTTGTCACCCGCTGCAGGCATTTGGGCCGCCAACATCTTGCTGGCGCTGCTTGGGCTGGCGCTGCTGCCGCGCATGGAGCAGTTCCGCGGAGACAGCCGCTGGTTGGGAATAAGGGCGCGCTTGCAAAAATGGGCGCGGCTGCGACGCCGGCGGCAAGCTCGCGCCCGAGCTGCCGCCGCAGCGCGCGTCTGCAATGGCGAGGACGCAGCCTCAGAGAACGGCGCACCGTCCAGCGGCAGCTTTCCCCGGTTGATGGACCTGTACCTGTTACGGCGCTTCTTCTTGCACTTTACCCTCCTGATGGCGGCATTCATCTTTCTCTTTGAAGCGTTCACATTTTTTGAGTTGCTCGACGATATTGCCCGGCATCGTGTGCCCTTTCTTATCGTCGTGGACTACTTCCGCTATCTGACTCCGTTTCTGCTTTACAATCTCGCGCCGCTTGGCGCTCTCGTCGCAGTGCTCGTCACGCTCGGCGTGATGAGCAAGAACAACGAAATTGTGGCTTGCAAAGCCAGCGGCATCAGCCTCTACCGCCTCGCCTTGCCGCTGCTCGTCGCCGGGCTCTCCCTAGCCATCGGCATGGTCGTGCTCGACGAAACCTATCTTCCCTACGCCAACCAGCGTCAGGACGCCTTGCGCAATCAAATCAAGGGCCGCCCTCCACAAACCTACACGCATCCGCAACGCTGGATCTTCGGCGAGAACTCGAAAATCTATAATTACGACTTGTTCGATTCCACGCAAAACCTCTTTGGCGGCTTGAGCGTGGTCGAGATCGATCCCGCGACGTTTCAAATGCACCGCCGCGTGTTTGCCTCCCGGGCGCGCTGGTCCGACACGCAGAGAGTTTGGGTGCTTGAAGGCGGCTGGGTGCGCGACTTCGCGAACGGCAGCATCGTACGCTACGAGCAATTCCCCGTGACTTCCCTACCCGAATTATCCGAGCCGCCTAGTTATTTTAATCGCGAAGTGCGGCAAGCCACCCAGATGAGTTTGGGAGCACTGGCAAATTACATCGAAGGCCTGCGCAAAGCCGGCTTTGACGTCGCCAACTTGACGGTACAGTGGCATGTGAAGCTGGCTTTCCCGGCCATTGCGCCGATCAGCATGCTTCTGGCGATTCCTTTTGCGCTTTTGGTGGGTACGCGCGGAGCAGTGGGCGGGGTGGCGATCGGCGTGGCCATTGGCATTCTGTACTGGACCGCGGCACGCCTACTGGAAGCTATGGGAGGAGTCGGGCAATTGCCGCCATTCCTCGCCGCGTGGTCCACGGACATTACCTTCTTTTTCCTCGGGCTCTACTTCTTCTTTAAGATGCCTACCTAATCTCGCGTCGCGCGGCTGACTTGCTCAGCTTTTTAAACAACAAGTTCAGTTGAAACAACGAAGCCGCCGAAGAGCCGACATTTTAGTTGAGATGTCTGCTCGCCGACGACTTCAAGTTTTACTTGCGATTTACTTGCCGCAATCCTATGGCGTTACTTCCCCTTCTTTTTCTTCGCTTCCTCTTCTTCAACCGCTGCTTGAGCTGCGGCCAGCCGCGCTACCGGCACGCGGTACGGCGAGCAACTCACATAGGACAGCCCGGCGCGATGACAGAACTTCACGCTGTCCGGGTCTCCGCCGTGCTCTCCGCAAATCCCCAGCTTGATGCCCGGCCGCGTCTTACTTCCCTTGGCCACGGCAATCTCCATGAGTTGGCCGACTCCCGACTGATCAATGGTAGCGAAGGGGTTCTTCTTCACGATCTCCAGTTCCTGATACGGCCCGAGGAAGGATCCCGAGTCGTCGCGGCTCATGCCCAGGCACGTCTGCGTCAAGTCATTCGTGCCAAAGCTGAAAAATTCCGCTGTCTGCGCAATTTCATCGGCGGTGAGCGCCCCGCGCGGCACCTCAATCATCGTGCCCACCAGGTAATTAATCTTCACTCCCTTTTCCTTCATGACTTCGCTGGCGACGCGGTGCACGACCTCGACTTGCAAGTCCAATTCTTTCTTGAAGCCCACCAACGGAATCATAACTTCCGGATGCACCTTGATGCCCGCCTTCTGCACCTCTGCCGCGGCCTCGAAAATGGCGCGCGATTGCATCTCGGAAATCTCCGAATACACAATGCCCAAGCGGCAGCCACGGAAGCCCAGCATGGGGTTGAATTCATGTAATTCTTTAACTCTCTGTTGAACTTTCTCCACCGGCACCCCCATTTCCTTAGCCAGTGCGCTTTGTGCGCCGTGGTCATGCGGCAGGAATTCATGCAGCGGAGGATCCAGGAACCGGATAGTCGCCGGATAGCCCTGCAACTCCTTGAACATGCCGATGAAATCTTCCTTCTGGTACGGCAGGATTTTCGCCAGCGCCGCTTTCCGGTGTTCCTGGGTGTCGGCCAGAATCATCTCGCGCATCGCGTCAATACGATGGCCCTCAAAGAACATATGTTCGGTGCGGCACAGTCCGATGCCCACCGCGCCAAACGCGATGGCGTGCGCCGTCTGTTCCGGAGTATCCGCATTCGTGCGAACATAAAGCCGACTGATCTTGCTGCACCAGTCCATGAGCTTCTGGTAGTTCTGATAGGTCTGGCTCTTCTTCGGATCGAGGGACTTCTCAATCAGCACCTGGATGATTTCCGAGGCCGCCGTCGCGATTTGCCCCGGATACACTTCGCCGGCCGTGCCGTTAATGGAGAGGAAATCTCCTTCCTTGTACGTGGTGCCATCCACGATCATGGTCTTGGCCGCGTAATCAATCTGCAGCGCCGCCGCGCCGCAAACGCAGACCTTGCCCATCTGGCGGGCCACCAAAGCCGCGTGCGAACTTACGCCGCCCTTCGCCGTCAAAATCCCTTCGGCGGCAATCATCCCCCGCAAGTCTTCTGGCGAAGTCTCGTTGCGGACCAACAAAACCTTCTCGCCCTTCGCGGCAGCCGCGGCAGCACGATCCGCATTCAGATACATCCTTCCGGCAGCCGCGCCGGGCCCTGCCGGCAATCCTTTCGCAATCATTTTGGCGGACTGCAACGCCTTGCGATCAAAAATCGGCGCCAGCACTTGATCAAGTTGATCCGCAGGAACACGCTTGATGGCGGTCTTCCAATCGATGAGCTTCTCTTTCTCCATTTCGATCGCGAAGCGCACCGCGGCCAGCCCCGTGCGCTTCCCGCTGCGTGTCTGCAGCATGAACACTTTCTCGTCCTGGATCGTAAACTCGAAGTCCTGCACATCCTTAAAGTGTTTCTCTAAGGTCTGGCGGATCTTCTCCAGTTCGTTGAAGGCTTTGGGCAAGTGATTCTTGAGTTGCGCCACCGGCTCCGGCGTACGCACCCCCGCCACCACGTCTTCTCCCTGCGCATTGATGAGGAACTCACCATAAAAAACCTTCTCGCCCGTAGCCGGATCGCGTGTGAACGCCACGCCCGATCCGGACTTGTCGCCCGTATTGCCGTACACCATCGCCTGCACGTTGACGGCGGTGCCCCACTCCGACGGAATGTTGTACTTGCGGCGATACACCACCGCGCGATCGTTCATCCAAGAACCAAACACCGCGCCCACCGCGCCCCACAACTGCTTCCAGGCGTTCTGCGGGAACTCCGCGCCCGTACGCTCTTTGATCAACTGCTTGAAGCGCACCACCAATTCTTGCAAGTCGCCAACCGTCAACTTCGGATCGTCCACGTCGGCGCGATACCGTTCGTGCTTCAGACCGTGAATGACCACCTCAAACGGCTCGTGATCTTCGTTCGGGCGCTTCTGAACGTTCATCACCACGTCGCCATACATCTGGATGAAGCGGCGATAGCAATCCCAGGCGAACCGTTCATTTTGCGTGGCCTTGGCCAAGGTGAGCACGGTTTCATCGTTCAACCCCAGATTTAGGATGGTGTCCATCATGCCGGGCATCGAATCCCGCGCGCCGGAGCGCACCGAAACCAGCATCGGCATCGCTTTGTTATCGCCGAACTTTGTGCCCATGATTTTCTCAACGCGCGCCACGGCCTTCTTTACTTCCGCGTCGAGAGACTGCGGGTAGCTCTTCTTGTTCCCGTAATAATAGGTGCAGACTTCCGTAGTGATCGTAAAACCCGGAGGCACCGGCAGGCCGATGCGGCTCATCTCCGCAAGGCCGGAACCTTTGCCGCCCAATAGAGCACGCTGGCTCCCGTCGCCTTCCGCTTTACCTGCGCCAAAAAAATAGACCCATTTTTTCACTTTTTCGCCTCACCTTGAATTTGAAGTGCAAACTCCGCAGCCCGGAACCGGGAATTGCCGCAGAAAAAATCTTGCAAAGGTCGGCACGCCGACGAGATTACATCGCTGAAAACGCAAACCCAAAACTCCTGCTCCCTCAGCGGCGCTCTTCGCCGCCCAGTTCCGAAAAATCCGCAATCGTCGTGAACTCGCGCAGAAGCTCCGACAACAGAGCCAGCCGGTTTCTTCTCACCGCTTCGTTTTCCGCCATCACCATCACGTGCTCGAAAAAATCATCCACGGCCTTTCGCAGGCTGGCGACAACCTCAAGTGCTTCTTGATATTTCCCGGCACGCTTATCCGTCTGCACTTTTGTCGCCGCCGACCGCACCGCTGAAAACAGTTCCTTCTCCGCTCCATGTTCGAACAATTCCGGCCGAATGGCCTGCCCTTCTCCCAACTTGAAATTAGATTTCTCTAAAATGTTCCGAATCCGTTTGAACGAAACCGCCAATGGCTCGA
>Ga0335077_10006760_pt1 | contig 14189 bp, 12 predicted proteins | sample Lox_Sample_31_FD_207151 | JGI IMG/M metagenome (GOLD analysis project Ga0335077, IMG submission 207151) | Soil microbial communities from Loxahatchee National Wildlife Refuge, Florida, United States - Lox_Sample_3.1 | ecosystem: Environmental > Terrestrial > Soil > Wetlands | place: USA...
AGGCCGGACATCGCTCACCATGGCTTCCGGGTACGGCATCGCCGTGAAGCTGTCCCGCGGACCCATCAGGTTGGGGTACTTGCGGCGGAACTCGACTGCCGCGAGTTGCAGTTGCGCGTTGGCCATGGCGAGGGCCACGCCGGGCTTGAGACGGGCGATCGTGGTGAAGTACTGCGCATGGTCTGTGCTGTTGGGGGCGATTGGAAAGGGAAGCCAGACCTCCGGCGGCGGGTCGAGTTCGGTGTTGAAGTCAGGGCCGAGGATCCCCACGACCCGATATGGGCTGCCGCTCAAGGTGATCCACTGCCCCACGATGGCGCAATCTCCCGCGAAACGACGCTGCCAGAGACCGTAAGCGATCACAGCCACGGGCGGGCCGTTTGGCCGGTCCTCGTCCGCAGTGAAAGCCCGGCCAACGGCGACCGGCGCACCCAGCAGGCGGAAGTACGCGGCCGAAACATGGATGGCGCGGACCTGTTCCGGGAACGCCCCGCCGCCGAGGCTGACCCCGCGGCTGTAATACTCATATGCAGCGATGTCCTGAAAGGCTTCGGTTTCTTGTCTCCATACGTTGAACCGGGTAGCCGAACCGCCGCCGGAAATTCCGGACGGAGAAGTAACCAGGAACTGCACGATACGGTCGGGATCGGGGTAGGTCAGAGGCTTCAACAGGACCGCGTCGATCACGGAGAAGATGGCGGTGTTCGCACCGATGCCCAACGTCAAGGCCGCCAGTGCCGCGAGCGTGAACCCGGGCGTGCGCAGCAATTGGCGAAGGGGACGCACTCCCCTACTTTATGTCACTCGCCGATCAGATGCAGGAGCACCGTCCGGCGGTGCGGCGATGACCGGTGCTCGAATACATAGACACCCTGCCAGGTGCCCAGCGCCAGGCGTCCGTTGGCGACCGGCACCGAGACTTGTGTCAGGGTGAGGGCGGCGCGGATGTGAGCGGGCATGTCATCCGCGCCTTCCACCGTATGCCGATAAAGCCGGTTGTCTTCTGGTGCAATGCGGCTGAAGAACACGTTCAGATCATGTTGCACGTCGGGATCGGCGTTCTCCTGAATGGTGAGTGAGGCCGAGGTGTGCTGGATGAAAACGGTCAGCAGGCCAGAGCGCACGCTGCAGCCCTGGTGCCATTGCGCGATCTGTGCGGTAATCTCGTAGAGCCCCTTGCCGCTGGTCGGCACCTGCAGGCGATGATGGTACTGGCGGAGCCCGGCGCTACTCAACGGTAACGCTCTTGGCCAGGTTGCGCGGCTGATCGACGTCGCACCCGCGGCGCACGGCCACGTGGTAAGCCAACAATTGCAGGGGCACGATGGACAGAATCGGCGTCAACAACTCGGTGGCGGGCGGAATCTCGATCAGGTAGTCGGCCGATTTGTGAGCGTGTTCGTCGCCCTGCGTCACGACCGCGAACACGATCCCCTCGCGCGCCTTCACCTCCTGGATGTTCGAGAGCGTCTTCTCGTACAGGAGACGGCTCTCTTCGCTCGCGGGATCGCGGGTGGCGAGCACCACCACCGGCAGATTCTCGTCGATCAGGGCGTTGGGGCCGTGCTTCATTTCTCCGGCGGGATAGCCTTCGGCGTGGATGTAGGAGATCTCCTTGAGCTTCAGCGCGCCTTCGAGCGCGATCGGGAACTGCACCCCACGGCCGAGGAACAGCGCGTTGTGGGCGTGATGGAAGTGCCCGGCGACCGCCTTGTAGGCGGCGTCGTTGGAAAGCACGGTTTCGAGCTTGCCCGGGAGCCGGAGCAACTCCTGAACGAGGCATCGCGAGTGGTTCTCATCCAGTTGGCGATTCGCCTGCCCGAGGTGCATTGCCAGAATGAACAGGGCCGTCAACTGGCAGGTGAAAGCCTTGGTGGAAGCGACGCCGATTTCCGGACCGGCGTGAGTATAGATGGTACCCGCCGCCTCGCGGGTGACCATGGATCCCACGACATTGCAGATGGCCAGCGTCCGGGAGCCTTTCTGCTTGGCCTCGCGCTGCGCCGCCAGGGTGTCGGCGGTCTCGCCCGATTGCGAAATCACTACTGTGAGGGTGTCTTCGGCAACGATGGGGTCGCGATAACGGAACTCGCTCCCGTAATCCACTTCGACCGGTACGCGCGCCAGCCTCTCGATCATGAACTTGCCGGCCAACGCCGCGTGCCAGCTCGTGCCGCAGGCGATGATCTTCACCTGGCGGAAACGCGCAAATTCGGCCGGCGAGATGTCCATTTCGTCGAGGAAAATGCGGCCGGTCTCCTGCCCCACGCGCCCTAGGGTGGTGTCGCGGACGGCGCGCGGCTGCTCGAAAATCTCCTTGAGCATGAAGTGCTGGTAGCCGCCCTTCTCCGCCTCGATGGGGTTCCACAGCACATGCGAGACCTGGCGCCGCACCACGTGGCCGTCGAAATCGCTGAGCCGCACGCCATCGCGCGTCAGCACCGCCATGTCGCCATCGGCGAGGAAGAACATATCCTGCGTGTGAGTGAGAATCGCGGGCACGTCCGAGGCCACGAAGTACTCGCCGTCGCCGATCCCGATCACGACCGGGGGCCCGGATCGCGCGGCGACGATCTTTTGCGGGTCGGAGCGCGAAATCACGGCCAGGGCGAAAACCCCGGAGAGCTGCTTGACGGCTCCCCGTACGGCCTCTTCCAGATTCCCCCGGAAGTGCTTCTCCACCAGGTGGGCGATGATCTCGGTGTCGGTCTCGGTCTTGAAAACGTGGCCCTCGGACTGTAGAGCGTGCTTCAGGGTCAGATAGTTTTCTACGATTCCGTTATGCACCACGACAATGTCGCCATGGCAATCGCGGTGCGGGTGGGCGTTTTCTTCGGTGGGCCGCCCGTGAGTGGCCCAGCGGGTGTGGCCGATGCCAAAGGTCCCATCCACCGGGTTCATGCGGATCACTTCTTCCAGGTTCCGCAGTTTTCCTTTAGCGCGGCGCACCGCGAGCTGGTCGTCATCGCCAAGAACGGCCAGGCCCGCGGAGTCGTAGCCGCGATACTCCAGGCGCTTGAGGCCTTCCAGGATGATGGGGACGGCCCGGTTGCTTCCGATGTATCCTACGATTCCACACATTCCAACATTATAGGGGCAGGCTGCCGCGAGAGTCCGTTCTAAAGGGCTCACCCCTGTACTAGGACGGAAACATTAACTTCCGTCAGTCCAGCAGCTCGACGCGATACTCCTCGATCACGGGGTTCGCCAGCACCTCGTGCGCGATGGTGTCGATATCGTGCTGGGCCTGGTCGCGGGTGATCCCCTCGGCAAGCGCGATCTCGAAGAACTTACCTTGACGGACATCGGCGATGCCGTGATATCCGAGGCCGTTCAACGCCGAACGGACGGTTTGACCCTGGGGATCGAGCACCGTTGATTTCAGAGAGACAAACACGCGCGCTTTCATCGGGAAACTCGATTATCGCACGGGCGCTTATCGCCGGATCCGCGGCTCAACCACCCGCGCAACCGGCTACGGGGTCTCGAGGCCGCTGTTCGGGGAGGAGACGTCCGGTGGACCAAAAGTCCTGCGAAAGATTTCCGCAATCGGATGCTGCTGGACGCTGGCGTGCTCGGCTTCGAGCGGGGCGCCGATGACCGGATAGTAGGGCGCAAAGAGCTCGCGGAGATCTGCGTTGGCGGTCCCCGGTCCTGCGTTGTCGGCCCCGCCCGGATCTCGCGGTACAAACGCATAAGTAGCTGTTTCGCCGGGAGTTAAGGACTCGCCCGGCGCGACGTAGAAAGTGTCCGGATTGCCATCGGCCTGGGTGAAGGCGAGCGCCTCTGTGTTCGAGGGTATGCCGGCGATGACCCGGTCGTTGACGATGTCGCTATTCAGCGGGGAGATGATAGTTAACGCTCTGGCATTGGTTGCAGCGAGCGCGAGGACGACGAACAGTATGCGGTTGATCATCGTCCTCAAAATACTAGGCGATCTATGAGATTGAAATCGCTAACGGTACCTCTTAGCTCCTAGTACGCCCAAAGGTACCAAAGAGAAATTAGGTAGTACCGGAAAGACTAGTTCAGCAGCCGGCCCTGTCGCAGATAAGCCGGCGTGTCCAGATCGTCCATATCCAGTACCGGTTCCGGTTCGCTGGCAAGGACCGGTTCGGGAGCCGCCTCAGGCGGCGGCAACTCCATCACGGGTTCCGGCTCGACGAAGGGCGGAGGGGAGGGCGGTACCGCGACCGGCTCCGGAGGACGCGCCTGGATGCGGATCTCGGGCGCTTCCCAGCGCTCCGCGGCCAGACTGTCGGTTCGGAATCCCGTGGCAATGACCGTAATCTTGACCGCATCTCCCATGGCCTCGTTCACGGTGACGCCAAAGTTGAGTTGCACATCCTCGCACTCGGTGGCTTCCCGAATGATCGCACAGGCGGCATCCACATCATGCAGACCGAGGTGGCCGGACGCGGTGATGTTGATCAGGACACCGCGCGCGCCCGCGATGCTGGTCTCCTCCAGCAGCGGACAACTGATCGCCTGGCGCGCGGCGTCCGCGGCGGCGTTCTCCCCGTGCCCGATAGCAGTGCCCATCATGGCATACCCCATTCCGACCATGGTGGCGCGAATGTCGGCGAAGTCCCGATTGATCAGTCCGGGGGTGATGATGATGTCGGTAATGCCCTGCACGGTCTGCCGCAGGACATCGTCAGCGACGCGGAACGATTCGCAAATGCTGGTGCCGCGCGGGACCATCGACAGCAGCCGGTCATTGGGTATGGCGATGACGGAATCGACGGTCGCCGCGAGTTGCGTGATGCCCGCCTCAGCGGCTTTCTTTCGGCGGGTCCCTTCGAAGGCGAAGGGTTTGGTGACCACCGCCACCACCAGGGCATCCAATTCCCTGGCCAGCGAGGCGATCACGGGAGCGGCGCCGGTGCCGGTGCCGCCGCCCAATCCCGCAGTCACGAAGACCATGTCGGCGCCCTGCAGAATCTCGACGATGGCGTCGGTATTTTCGAGCGCTGCCCGCCGTCCGACCTCCGGGTTGGAACCGGCGCCGAGCCCGTTGGTCACCTTGGTTCCCAACTGCAGCTTATTGGGCACGGGGCAGGCCGAGAGCGCCTGAAGGTCGGTGTTCATGGCATAGAACTCCACCCCCTCAACGCCTTCCTGCACCATTCGAGCCACGGCATTACACCCGCCACCGCCGACACCGATTACCTTGAACCGGGCGCCGGTACGCGCTTCTTCTTCCATCTCGTATTTCAAGTCATTCAGATCGGAATCGATCAGCCCCATGAACTACCTCCCTTGCCGAACATCTTCTGATTTCTTACTTCAGTAACTTTCCCAGCCAGCCGGCGGCCTCGCGCTGGTGTTCGTCCTGCGCCTTTAACTTCGCCGAATACATGGCCAACCCGGCGGCGGCGGCCCATTCCGGATCGTTCATCTCCTCCGGCCAATCCTGAATTCCGAACGCCAACCCGTACTGGGTCCGGCACTGGAGTTCCTGTTGCGCGACGTCCAGGAGATCGGGTAGCCTGGCAGCCGCCCCCGTCAAAAACAGGCCGCCGATCAGGGCGCGCTCCATGCCCACTCTGGCCAGCTCGGCGCGAACAAATCGGAACAGCTCGCGGGCGCGGGCCTCCAGAATCTGGTTGACGAACTTGCGGGCCGCCTGCCGGGGCTCGCGGCCCTCGGGCGTGGGAAGCTCCACGATGGCGTTCTCCTGGCTGCGCTCGGCCAGCGCGCTGCCGTACTCCATCTTCACCAGCTCCGCGTCTTCGAAGCTGAGACAGAGCCCTTGCGCCAGGTCGCGGGTAAAATGGTCCCCGCAGATCCGGATCGTGGAGGCCAGGTGGATGGCATCGCCGTAATACACCACCAGTTCGCTGGAATGCGCGCCGATATCCACCACGGCGATGCCTTCGCGCCGCTCCTCCGGCAGGACGGCGGCATAGCACGCGGCAAGGGCCTCGAAAACGGTCTCCTCCACCACCATGTGGGCCTGATTCACCGCGCCGACCAGGGCGTTATGCTCCAGGATCGATGCCGTCACCAGGTGGACATTGATCTCCAGGCGCGATGCCAGCATGCGCCGCGGATCGCGGTGGCCCGGATGGTCGTCCACCACGAAATCCTGCGGGAACATCTGCAGGATCATACGATCCTCCTGCAACTGAACGCGGGAGGCGCGCTCCACCACGCGGTTCACATCGCGCTGCTCGACTTCGCGGACGTGCCCGAGTTCCACCACACCCCGGCCGTTGGCGCCGCGCAGGGTGGAACCGCCCATGCCTACCACCGCCGATCCCACGGAAAGGCCCACCGTCGCCTCGACCTCGCGCAGGGCCGTGAGCACCGTTTCGGTTACCGCCGTATTATCGGCAATCCTGCCTTTGGCCCATCCCTGCGACTCGACGGCGGCGCAACCCAGGAAACGGATGCGGCGATCCTCCAGAACGCAAATCACCATCCGCGTCTTGCGGCTGCCAGCGTCGAGACCGACTGCGAATACCGGTTTTACTGCCATGGGGCCCTTCTAGTCCTCTGCCGTGATGCGGTCATCCAACCGCAGGTCGAATCTGGTGGCGTTGGGCGAATGTTTCGCGATTTCCGCATAGTGGCTGAGGAAGTTCTGATAGCGGCGGCCAAAATTGTTGTCGCCGAGGATCAACTCCACCGTGCGATGCTCGATCTGCGCCACGATCCGGATATTGTCGGGATCCGAGGCGTCCACCTCGGAGAGGTCTTTCGACTGCGGTCCGAGTTCCTCCTGGACGCGCGCCAGGCAACGAACCCGCTCCCGTCGCTGGTCTTCGGTCTCTTCCTCCTTCACGCCGCTCAGCACGGGGAAGGCGAATTGCGACTGCGGCGGCGGGTCCAGCAACACTCCCCGGGAGTCGATCAAGAGAACGCCGGCGGGAAAGATGACGAAGGCCACGGGAGTCCTTTCGTGAATGCGGACCACCAACCGGTCCGGCCAGATGCGCGAAACCGACGCATCCTCCACCCAATCGATGGCCAGCAGACGGCGGCGGCGCTCCGCCAGCGGGACGGCGAACACGCTGCGCCCGAAATCCGAGCCGAACACGCGCAGCACTTTGGCGCGGGAGGTGTACTTCATGCCCTGGATGGTGAGAGCGTCCTTGTGGTCCCGCGAGAGAATGAACTGCGGGTCGGTCATGGCGAAGTCGCGCACTCTCAGGCCGGCAATGGCGGCGGAAACGAACACGACCCCAGCCGCCGCGATTCCCAGCCAAACCCGCCACCCGAAACCGCCTGTAGCTTTCTTCGATTCCCTTGACATACCCTAACCCCTAACCCCCAACCCCCGCAGCCTTTCCAACACCTTCTCTCCCGCCTGCCAAACACTTCCGGCTCCCAGCGTGAGGACCAGGTCGCCATCGCGGGCCACATTCACCAATGCCTCCACGCCGCGGTCTATCGTTCCAACGTACTCGGCGCCACGATGGCCGAATTGCCGGATCCGGTCCACCAGTGCTTCGGCGCTGACACCTTCGATGGGCTTCTCCGAAGCCGCATAGATGTCCATCACGAAAAGGCTGTCCGCCTGGTGGAAGGAGCGCGCGAACTCGTCCAACAGGTGGAAAGTGCGCGTGTAGCGGTGGGGCTGGAAGAGAACATGCACGCGGCGGAAGCCGCACAGCCGCGCGCTTTCGAGGGTGGCGCGGATCTCGGTGGGATGGTGTCCGTAGTCGTCTACCACCGTAATGCCCTGCTCCTTGCCGCGGACCTGAAACCGGCGGTCCACACCGCTGAAGGTCGCCAGCGCCTCGCGGATGGTGTCAGGCTTGACTTCGAGTTCCATGGCGGCCGCGACCGCAGCCATGGCATTCAGGACATTGTGGCGTCCTGGAATCCGAAGGTGGAAGCAGCCCAGCTCGGCAGTGCGATATCGGAGCCGGAAATCACTCGCAAAGGGGCCGCAGCCGATGTCCCGAGCCTCCACGTCCGCCTGCGCGGTGGTGCCGTAGGTGATGGTCCGCCGCCGGATTTCGGTCAGGATGCTCTGGACGTTCCGGTCGTCCAGGCATACGATCACGGCGCCGTAGAAGGGGACCTTGTTGACGAACTCGATGAAGGCTTCGCGGATCTTGTCGAGCGAAGGATAGTGATCGAGATGCTCGCGGTCGATATTGGTGACCACCGCGATGATGGGCGCCAGCTTCAGGAACGAGCCATCGCTTTCATCCGACTCCACCACCAGAAAATCGCTGCGTCCCACGCGGGCGTTCGCCCCTCCCATGGTGCCGACGCGCCCGCCCACCACGACCGTTGGATCGAGACCGGCATAATTCAGGATGGTGGCGGTCATGGACGTGGTGGTGGTCTTGCCGTGGCTGCCTGCCACCGCGATACCGTACTTCAGCCGCATCAGTTCGGCCAGAAGCTCGCCGCGCGGAATCACCGGAATCTGCAGGCGCCGCGCCTCCTGCACCTCGGGGTTTTGCTCGTCAACGGCGGAACTCACCACCAGCGCCCGGGCGCCGGTGACGTTCGAGGCGTCGTGGCCCTCGTAGATCCGGGCGCCCATCGCGGCCAGGCGCTCGGTGATGGGCGAGAGCTTCAAATCGGATCCGCTGATCTGGTATCCCAGATTCAGCAGAACCTCGGCGATGCCGCTCATCCCGATACCGCCGATCCCCGTAAAATGCAGGTGCTGAGGGCGAAAAAACATTCCTTTAGTGTATTGTTTCGGCTAGCGGCGCCTCTGTCAATGGAAATCTCGCGTCAGCGCCGCGCCACCTCCTCTAAAATGTCCGCCGCACGACACGCGGCACCCGGCCTGGCGAACTGCCGGGCCGCATCTCCCATGCGCTCCAGCGCACCCGGCTCGCCGGCCAGCTCCATCACGGCCTCGAACAGGGCCTTTCCATTCAATTCCCGGTCTCGAATCAACCGGGCTGCTCCCGCGCGCTCCATCGCTTCGGCGTTGCGCGTCTGGTGGTCGTCGGCCGCAAACGGGAACGGCACGAGGATGGACGGCTTTCCCGCGGCGGCAAGCTCCGAAACGGCGCCCGCGCCCGACCTGCACACAATCAGGTCGGCAGCCGCAAACGCGGCCGGCATATCTTTGATGAACTCGACGATCTCACCCTCGATACCGAACTTCTGCAGGTCCTGGTTGGCTGCATCGATCGCGGCGCGTCCCGCCTGGTGGAGGATCCGCAGCCGCGCCCCCGCCTGCTGAAAGAGTGGCCAGCTTTGGACCGAAGCACGGTTGAGCGTGAGCGACCCCTGGCTGCCGCCGGTAATCAGCAGGCTGAAGATGCCGCCTCGGGGCTTGGCAGGAATCTGGAAGAACTCCTCGCGGACCGGCAACCCCGTCATTTCGGTCTTGCCATCGCGGAAGAATCGCGCCGTTTCGGGAAAGGAGATCAAGGCGCGTGACACGGCACTGCCGATGATTCGATTGGTGAACCCGGGCACGGCATTCGGTTCCATCACGACGACCGGAACATTCGCCGCCAACGCCGCCATCACCGGCGGTCCCGCGACGTAGCCGCCCATGCTGAAGACCGCGGATGCCTGCCGAACGAATTGTCCGCATCGCAGCGTAGTAAGGGGTAGTTGCAGCAAGGTGGCGATCTTCTGCCCCAGGCCGACCCGGTTCAACCCGCCAATCTCGATCTTCGCCAGCTTGAATCCCTCCGCCGGCACCAGTTTCGACTCCAGTCCACGCTCGGTCCCCACGAAGAACACCCCATGCCCGCGGCGGCGCAGTTCGCGCGCCACGGCGAGCGCGGGAATGACGTGCCCGCCCGTGCCGCCTCCGGCGAAAAGAAAGCTCGCTGCGCTCGCGGGGCCAGGGGCCGGGTGCCGGGGGCCAGGGATTGGTTGCTCGCTTCGCTCGCTCATGTTCGCTTCGCAAGGGCGTCGCGAAGGGCGTACAACTGTTTTCCCAAGGCGACCGCCTGATTCAGGACTGGCTTGAGGTCCGATGCGTCGAGGTATCCGAGTCTTGATGCAATCTCAAGCTGAGTCTCGACCTCTGCCAGGGAGGCCTGCGCGATCGAAACATGATTCAGATATTCTCTGGTGGATGCTCTGGTATGCCCCTCCGCAATATTCGATGGCACGGATATCGCCGCTCGCCGGAGCTGGCCCGTCAGTCCGTAAATTTCTGTCTTTGGAAAAGCTCCCGTCAATTTATATACCGCCACGACCATATCCATGCCGCGTTGCCACACGCGCAAATCCCGAAAATGGCTGACCTTCTCCACCAAATCCGACCTTCACCACCGCATCCGACTTCCCTGGCCCCCGGCCCCCGATCCCTGGCCCCGCGAGCGAAGCGAGCCCTCACCCCGCGTGTTCGCTCACATTCATGAGGATTCCCATCAGCGCCAGGGTGCTGAGGAGGGAGCTTCCGCCGTAGCTGATCATGGGCAGGGGGAGGCCTTTGGTGGGCATCATCCCAAGCACTACGCTCATGTTGATGAGGCCTTGTACCACGATCACGATCGTCACTCCCAAGGCGAGATATCGGCCGAAATCGTCATGCATGCGCCAGGCGGCCCGCAGGCCGCGCCAGAAGATTACTCCGAAACCGAGCAGAAGGCCGGCAGCTCCGATAAGGCCCATCTCCTCCGCCACTACCGCGTAGATGAAGTCGGTGTGGGAAGCCGGGAGGTAGAGCTTCTGCTTACCGTTCATGATGCCGAGGCCGGTTGCCCCGCCGGCGCCGACCGCGATCTTGGATTGCTCCGACTGGTAACCCGTGTCCCGCGTGGCCAGCGAGTTCTGCATGGAGGACTGCAGCGTGGCCTTGATCTTGCCGGACGGATCGAGCCTGTCCAGACGCTTGTATTGCGGGTCGACCCACTGCACCACCCGCGCCAGGCGGTACGGCCTCACCGCAATGGACGCGATCACGCCGAGCAACGCAATGCCTGCCACCACCGCGCAATAGCGTTTCTCCAAACCCGCCACAAAGAAAATCACGCCCGCGGCAATTCCCAGCACGACGGCCGTCCCCAAGTCGGGGATCACCACCCCGACAATCACCAGGCCGACCAGGACGGCGGCCGGCAGCAGGGTGTATTTCCAGTTGTTGATGGCCCGGCCCCTCCAGGTAACGAAGTACGCCAGGAAGACCACCAGCGCCGGCTTCGCCAGCTCCGAAGGCTGCAGGCTGAGGCTTCCGGCCTTCAACCAGCGGTGGCTCTTGGCATCCAGGATGAACACCAGCACCAGCAGGATGAAGGTGATGCCGATCGCGGAAAAGGCCACCGCCGCACTGTTCAGCCTTTTGTAATGCGTCTTCTTGAGGGTCATCATGACCGCGACCGACGCCAGCGCCCAGGCCGACTGCCGGATCACGAAAAACCACCTCGACTGCAGGTCCATCTCCGCCGTTACGGAGGACGCGCTGTAAATGACCAACAGGCCAAGCGAGACCATAATCAGCACGGTCGGAAACAGGATCCAGTCGGTTTTGAGTCTCTGGGACATGGGTTACCCTTTGGGCTCGATCTGGCGGACGAGATCTTTGAAAACCTCTCCGCGATGCTCGTAACTGCGGAACTGATCGAAGCTGGCACACGCCGGCGCCAGCAGGACAGTATCGCCGGGAGCGCCATTTCGATAGGCGTGCGCGACCGCCCCATCGAGAGTGCCGGCGTGCACCAGCGGCACGGCCCCCTCGATTTGTCCGGCAATCTTCTGGGCGGCGGCGCCGATCAGGAGCGCGGCATGCGCCTTGGCAGAAAGGGGGGCGCGGAGCAAGGTATAATCCGACCCCTTGTCCTTTCCGCCGAGGATTACCCAGAGGCCCCCGGCAAACGCATCCAGCGCCTTGAGCGTCGCGTCCACACTGGTGGCTTTGGAGTCGTTGTAGAAGTCGATTCCACTGACATTGCGCACGAATTCCAGGCGGTGCTCCACGGCCCGAAAGGTGCGAACGGCGGCCGCGATCTGCTCCCGGGAGGCCCCCGCGCGCGCGGCTGCGAGGGCCGCCGCCAGGACATTCTCCACGTTGTGCCTGCCGCGAATCGGGATCTCCCCGGCTTCCATCAGCAGCCTGGCGTCGAGGATCAGCTTGTCGGCGCACAAACTGGCGCCCGGCGCGACTTTGCGGTGGCTGCTGAACCACCGGACGGCGGCCGGCGTGCGCTGTGCGTACCCCACGCAGACCGGGTCGTCAGCATTGAGAATCGCCAGATCCGAGCTGCGCTGAGTCTCGAACAGCCGGCCCTTGGCCGCGGCATAATTCTCGAACGTGTAATGGCGGTCCAGGTGGTTCTGCGTAACGTTCAGCGCCACGGCGATGTCCGCGTGAAAGTCGTGGATGGTCTCGAGCTGGAAACTCGAGAGTTCCAGGACGTTCCAGCCGTCCTCATGCGAACTCTCGATCATGGCCGTGACCGGCGTGCCGATGTTGCCGCCCACCTGCACCGGCACGCCGGCCTCGCGCAGGATGTGGCCGATGAGGCTGGTGGTGGTGGTCTTGCCGTTGGAGCCGGTGATGCCGATGGTCCGGCCCTTCAGAAACGGCGCGGCCAGTTCCACTTCCCCGATTACCCGCACGCCCCGTGCTCGAGCCGCTTCGAGCGGGGGAAGATCGGCGGGAACATCCGGGGACAGCACGATCAGATCGTGGCCTTCGAAAACGTCGGGCGATTGCTTCGCGAACGGGACGCTGAGGCGATAGAGCGCCTCCGACGCTGCGGGAAGCTGATCGAGTGGCTTCAAGTCCGTGGCAGACACTACCGCTCCATGTCGGACCAGCATTTCGGTCGAGGCGATCCCCGACTTCGCCATCCCGACCACAAGCGTCTTAGTGCCCTTCAATTCCATGCCGTCTGCTAGTCCCCAATTTCTAATCCCCAACCCCGCGAGCGAAGCGAGCTCTCCTCACCTCAATTTCAACGTCGTCAGCGCGAAGAGCGCCAACACCAGGCCGGCAATCCAGAAGCGTGCAATGATTTTCGATTCGGTCCACCCCAACGCCTCGAAGTGGTGATGCAGCGGCGCCATCTTGAAGATGCGCTTCCCATGCCGCAGCTTGTAACTGCCCACCTGGAGGATCACGGAAACCGCCTCCAGAATAAAAATTCCCCCGATAAACACCAGCAGGACTTCCTGCTTGATCAGCACCGCCACCACCGCCATGGCGCCACCCAGTCCCAGCGCGCCTACGTCTCCCATGAAGATCTCGGCCGGGTGCGCGTTATACCAAAGGAACCCGAGGCTGGCCCCTGTCATCGAACCGCAGAAGATGGTCAACTCCGAGGTTCGCGGGTTGCGCGACAACTGCAGGTACTCCGCCATGGTGGCGTGGCCTCCGGCGTAGGTCAGCACGGTGAGCGCTCCGGCGGCAACCACCATCAACCCGATCGCCAGCCCGTCCAGGCCGTCGGTGAGGTTTACGGCGTTGGACATGAACACCACCACCAGCGCCACAAAGATACAGAAAGGCAGCACGCCGATCACGTAAGTCCACGGGTTCCGCAGGAGCGATTCGAGCAGCAGCGAAGGCCGGAACTGCTTGGCGAACGGGATATTCATGTTGGTGGAGAAGTTTCCGGAGGCCCGCATCACCAGGAGCGTGGCGGCGAAGGCGAACCCCATGATGAACTGGGCAATCAGCTTCTGCCTCCCGGTCAGGCCGAGGTTGCGGCGGCGCGTCACTTTTGCATAGTCATCCAGGAAGCCGATCCAGCCATAACCGACCAGGGCGCCGAGCGCCACCCACACATAGGGCGACTTCAGGTCGGCCCACAGCAGGGTTGGTACGACGATCGAAATAATGATGAGAAGGCCGCCCATGGTGGGTGTACCGGCCTTTTTTTGATGCGACTTGGGGCCCTCTTCCCGAATGTATTGTCCGATCTGAAACTGGCGCAGGCGGCTGATCAGCCAGGGCCCCAGCGCGATGCACAGAAACAATGCGGTCAGGCTCGCGAAGGCTGTGCGGGACGTGACGTAGCTGAAGACACGGAATGGGCTGACGTATTTATGAAGTTCCTCGTACAGTAGAAAATAAAGCATGGATCCCTATCGTCGTCCGGCGCCGCCGACTGCAACCCTCTCGCGCATTGGCGAGCCTCGCATTGGCGAGCCTCGCATTAGCGAGCCTCGCATTAGCGAGCCTAACCCCCAATCCCAAGGAATCTGTCCAGAGCCCGCTCCACCCGCACTCCACGCGACCCCTTGAACAGAACGGCATCGCCCGGGCAGGCAAATTCGCGCACCCAGTCTCCCGCTCCTTC
>Ga0335077_10006762_pt1 | contig 14185 bp, 9 predicted proteins | sample Lox_Sample_31_FD_207151 | JGI IMG/M metagenome (GOLD analysis project Ga0335077, IMG submission 207151) | Soil microbial communities from Loxahatchee National Wildlife Refuge, Florida, United States - Lox_Sample_3.1 | ecosystem: Environmental > Terrestrial > Soil > Wetlands | place: USA: Florida...
CAGCAGGATGCGCAGGAAGAACCGGATCCGGGAGGCGCCGTCCACGATCGCGGCGTCCTCCAGCTCGCCGGGGATGGCGCGCATGAACGGGCGCAGGATGACGATCGTGACCGGCAGCGCAAACGCCGCCTCGGGCAGGGCCACGCCGAACAGGTTGTCGTTCAGGCCGACCTGCTGCAGCAGCAGGAACAGCGGCAGGGCGGCGGTGTTGAGCGGGAACAGCAGCCCGGCCACGAACAGCAGGTATACCGAAAGGCGGACGCACATCCGAATGACGTCCGCATTCCGGTTCCGAAAGTTTAGGTAATTTTTCGGAAGTGCCGTTTCATAAGAACCTGGACTCAGCAGGTCAATGCTTCGTTTCCAAGGTGTTACGATCCCGAACGCTCGCCGTGGCGGCCGACAAATTTCGCCATCTCTCCTGGTAGCCATAGACAAAATGATTAGCTCGCGGATAATGTCAGCACGGGCAGTGATGCCGATACCGTGATCGAAATCTTTCGGATGCGGGACGAGGGGCAGGTGCGGTGCTTCCAGGCAGCAAAGCGGCAGCTGACACCTCCGGCAGGCACCGGGTCGAGCTGTCCACCGAGCTGATCGTGCGGGAGTCGACCGTGCCCCCTCGCTCATGAAGACCGTGGCGGCCGGGGATCGGGCAGTAGCCGGGCCCTGGCGTGATCCGTCCCGGCCGGTGGCGGAGCGGGTCGCGGACCTGCTGAGCCGGATGACGCTGGCCGAAAAGGCCGCCCAGCTCGGCAGCGTGTGGATCGGGGCTTCCGGGGGCTCCGGGGGCTCCGGGGGTTCCGGCGACGGCGACGGGGAATTTGGGCTGGCGCCCATGCAGCACGAGTTCAGCGCCGAGCTGCCGCCGGTGGAGGACCTGATCCGGGACGGCATCGGCCAGCTGACCCGGGTGTTCGGCACCCGCCCGGTGCCGCCCGCGGCGGGGGCGCTGGCCCTGGCCGGGCTGCAGCGGCGGATCATGGCCGCGAGCAGATTCGGCATCCCGGCGCTCGCGCACGAGGAGTGCCTCACCGGGTTCGCCGCCTGGCAGGCGACGATCTTCCCGGCGCCGCTGGCCTGGGGTGCGTCCTTCGATCCGGGCCTGGTACGCGAGATGGCGGTCGCGATCGGGACCGGCATGTGGGCCAGCGGCGTGCACCAGGGCCTGGCGCCGGTGGTGGACGTGACCCGGGATCCGCGCTGGGGCCGCACCGAGGAGACCATCGGCGAGGACCCCTACCTGGTCGGCATCATCGGCACCGCCTACGTGCAGGGCCTGCAGTCGGCCGGGGTGGACGCGACGCTGAAGCACTTCGCCGGCTACTCGGCCTCCCGCGGCGGGCGGAACATGGCCCCGGTGTCCATGGGCCAGCGCGAGTTCGCCGACGTGATCCTGCCGCCGTTCGAGATGGCGATCCGCCTGGGCGGCGCGCGCGCGGTGATGCCGTCCTACACCGACCTCGACGGCGTGCCGGCCACGGCCGACTGCGACCTGCTGGGCCGGCTGCTGCGGGAGGAACCGGCTTCGCCGGCCTGGTGGTGTCCGACTACTACGCCGTGTCGTTCCTCGAGCTCCAGCACGCCGTGGCGGCCGGCCAGCCCGAAGCCGCGGCGGCCGCGCTGCGTGCCGGGGTGGACATGGAGCTGCCCGCCGTCCGCTGCTACGGCGCGCCGCTGCGCCAGGCCGTTGCGGCGGGGCTGACCGACGAGGGTGCCGTCGACCGGGCGGCGGCGCGCGTGCTGGCCCGCAAGTTCGAGCTCGGCCTGCTCGACCCGGGCTGGACGCCGGTTCCCGCCGGCTCGGGCGACGCCGGCAGCGGAGCCGGCGGGGTCCGTGGGCCCGCCCTGGACCTGGACCCGCCGGAGCACCGGGAGCTGGCCCTGCGGCTCGCCGAGGAGTCGGTGATCCTGCTGGCCAACCCGGCCGGGCTGCTCCCGCTGCGGGCGGGGGCCCGGGTGGCCGTGGTCGGCCCGCTGGCCCACGACCCGCTGGCGTTCTTCGGCTGCTACAGCATGCCCAGGCACCTGGGCGAGGCGCATCCGGAGGCGGCGGCGAGCGTGCCGGTCACCACGCTGCGCGACGCGCTGCGCGGTGAACGCGTCGAGGTCAGCTACGCGGCAGGCGGCACGGTGCGGTCCCGCGATACAAGCGGGTTCGCCGCGGCGCTCGCGGCCGCCGCGGCCGCCGACGTCGTGGTCGCCGTGGTCGGGGACGAGGCGGGGCTGTTCGGGCGCGGCACCTCAGGAGAGGGCTGCGACGCGGCCGACCTGCGCCTGCCCGGCGTCCAGGAGGACCTGCTGGCGGCCCTGGCCGGCACCGGGACGCCGGTCGTCGCCGTCCTGGTGACCGGGCGGCCCTACGCGCTGGGTGCCGTCGCGGGGCGGCTGGCCGCGATCGTGCAGGCCTTCTTCCCCGGTGAGGAAGGCGGCCGGGCGATCGCCGGCGTGCTGTCCGGTCGGGTCGTGCCGAGCGGGAAGCTGCCGGTCGAGATGCCGGCCACGGCGGCCGCACTGCCGTCGTCCTACCTGCGGTCCCGGCTGGCCGGCCAGCACGACGGCAGCTCGGTGGATCCGTCACCGCTGTTCGCCTTCGGGCACGGGCTGTCGTACACGAGCTTCGGGTACGAGGACCTGTCGATCTCGCCGGACCGTATGGCCACCGACGGGATCGCGGAGATCTCCTGCACCGTCGCCAACACGGGGACGCGGGCGGGCACCGAGGTCGTGCAGCTGTACCTCACCGACCCGGTGGCCTCCGTGGTGCGCCCGGCGAGCTGGCTGGCCGGCTTCGTCCGCGTGCCGCTGGAGGCCGGCCAGCGGCGCCGGGTCACGTTCCGGGTGCACGCGGACCGGACGGCGTATTCCGGCCGGTCCGGCGAGCGCATCGTCGAGCCGGGAGAGATCGCCATTGGGGTCGGGGGCGCGTCCGATCACCTGCCGCTGCGCGGCTCGCTCACCCTGCACGGCCCGGTCCGGGCCGTCGGCCCCGACCGTGTCCTGGTCACCGAGTCCGTGCTCGCCGAGCTCGACGGCGCCTGACCGCGCGGACGCGACCCAGAAATGGCCCTCCCACGGCCTCGCTTTGCTGTCCGCTCAAGATTTCGCCTCAACTCCGAGCCGGGACAGATGAGTGTGACACCCTGACGGAAAGAGCCATCAGAGTGTCGCGTTCATCGGTTGGTTCACCACACGCGCGTGACGGCGCAGGCGGGTGGGGCGGGAGTTCTTCAGGGAGCCTTCAAGAAGGCCTGGTAGCGTTCAGCGATGCCTGCTAGGGCACTGTTCCGGCCTGGCGTGAACATGCGGCATGTATCCGCCATTTTGACCGCTTGACCTGCGGAAGTGCACGGGATGAGGACTGAGTCAGCGCTGGCGCCGGACGTTATCGCGGCTGATGCGCGCTCCGGGCGCAGGCGGGGCGACGTGGTGGCCGTGGCCGTGCTCGCGGCGCTGCCCGCGCTCATCTTCGGCGTCCCGGCGCTGCTCGGGCACGCGGTTCTGCCCGGTGACGACCTGACCCAGAACCTCCCGCTGCGCGTGCTCGCCGGGCAGCAGATCCGCTCCGGGCACCTGCCGCTGTTCGATCCGTACATCTGGAGCGGCGCGCCGTTGCTCGCGGGCTGGAACGCGGGCGCCGCGTACCCGCTCACCTGGCTGTTCGCGGTCCTGCCCGGGACCGCGGCGTGGACGCTCAACCTGATCGTCACCTGGGTGGTGGCCGGGCTCGGGACGTTCTCCTTCCTGCGGGCGCTCCGGCTGGCCAGCCTGGCCAGCCTCCTCGGTGCGTTCTCGTTCGCCTTCGCCGGCGGGATGTCGGCGCAGGTGACCCACTTCGGCCTGGTCGCCGGGCTGAGCTGGGTGCCGCTGGCGTTGCTGAGCATCCTGCGGCTCTCGCGGGACCGTCCGACCGCCTCGCGGCTCACCTGGATCGCGGTCCTGGCCGGGGCCATCGGCCTGATGATCCTCGCCGGTGAACCGCGAGCCATCGACGACGCCTGCGTGATCGTGCTGCTGTACGGGGCGTGGCAGGTCGCCCGCCTGGGGCGCCGCGCGGGGCGGGCCGTGGTCTCGGTCGGCGCGGGCCTGGCCCTGGGTGTGTGCCTGGGAGCGGTTCAGTGGCTGCCCGGCCTGGCCGCGATCAGCAGTTCCCAGCGCGGGGCCGATTCGATGGCCCTGTACAGTTCGGGTTCGCTTCCGGTCCGGTGGGTGCTGCTGGCGCTGGTGCCCGACCTCCTCGGCGGCTCCGGGTCGCTGGGGCAGCCCAGCTTCTTCGGCTTCTACAACCTGACCGAGGTGACGAGCTACGTGGGTATCCTCCCGCTCGTCGCCGCCTTCGCCCTGCTCGGGCGCTTGCGGTGGCGGCCGCGGCCGCCGGACTGGCTCGTCTGGCACGTCATGGCGCTGGCCGGGGCCGCACTCGCGCTGGGCGGCAACACCCCGCTGGGCCATCTGCTCTACCACCTGCCGCTGTTCGGTGACCAGCGGCTGCAGAGCCGCAACATCCTCGTGCTGGACCTGGCGCTCGCCGTGCTGCTCGCCTACTGGGCCGACCAGCCCTTCGGCGTTGTTGGCGCCTCGAGCGGTGAGCGGGCCCGCAGGCTGCCCATCCGGACCGTCCTCGGCCTGATGCCGCCGCTGGCGGCGGTCGCCGCTGTCGCGCTCGCCTTCACCTGGGGAGTGGGCTGGATCCGCTGGGTGGGGCTGGACGTCAGCCTCAGCGCCGGCACGGTCGCCCGGCTGAAGCCCTGGCTGGTCCCGTACGCGGTGCTCGCCGCGGCCTCGGCCGCGCTCGTGATTTTCGGGCGGCGCCTGGCGCCGAGACTGGGCTCGCGCCTGATCGCGGGCCTCGTGGTGATCGACGTGCTGGTGTTCACCATCGGCTGCGTGGTCGAGATCGCGCCAGGGATGCCCGGCGGCGGCTCCGCCCCCGCGGCCGCGTCCCCCGCCGCCGCGACGGGCCAGGTCACGACCGCGGCGATCGTGGCTCCGGGCCGACTGCGCCCGGTCGCGGCGCTCGGCTATCCGGGCCGCTTCGCGATCTACGACCCCGACCTGCTCGATCCGGGCGAACTGTCCGCTCTCGACCCGCCCGACAACAACGCCTCGGGCGACGGGACGATGCCGTCCATGCAGGGCTACTCGTCCACCGTCGACGGCCGCTACGCGGCGGCGACCGGGTCACACCAGGCCACCGGGGCCGGGCAGGACACGCTGACCCCGGCCGCCGCCGCGGACGGAACCCTCGACCAGCTCGACACCACGGTCCTGCTGACCCCGGCCGCCTATCTGGTGACACGGGCCGGCCGGAGCGGGCCGGGCGCCGGGCCGGCCGGCACCGGCCGGCGCGACATCGCCGCGGGACAGCGGCCCGCCTGGTACCTGGGCAGCACGAGCGACGTGTCCGTGGTCGAGGTGCCAGACGCGAAGGCCGGCCAGGACGCGGCCGCCGGGACCCGGATCGGGCTGGCCGCTCCGGACGGATCGACCCGGTGGTTCCCCGCGCGGGCGATGACCCCGTGGGCCCTGGCGGTCACCCTCCCCCGGCCGATGGCGAGTGTCGCGGTGGCGGTCCAGACCCGGGGCCGCAGGCAGGGAGCGCTGGGGCCACCGTCGGTGACCGTGGTGGGCGGCAACGTGCTCATGGCCGACGGCCAGCTACAGGATGCCCTCGTCCCGCCCCACTGGGTATTCGCCGGCTTCGACGGCCCGTTCGCGATCTTCGCCAACCGCCTGGCCCAGCCGGCGCTTCGCGTGGAGGCGCTCCCGGGCGGGTCCGTCTCCGGGGCCTGGATCAGGGGCACCGGCGGTGCGGCCGGCGCGCCGGCGGCGGCCGCGGTCTACTCCCCGCACGGGGCCCGCGTCGTCCGGTCGGTGGCGGCCATCGAGGGCTGGAGCGCCACCTGGCAACCCCGGCACGGCCCGACCACCACCCTGGCCGTCCAGCGTGAGGGCCTGATACAGGCCGTCGACGTACCACCCGGTCCCGGCGTGGTCACCTGGAGCTACACCCCGCCCGGTTTCCCGGCGGGCCTGGCCCTGTCGCTCGCCGCGGCGGCGCTGGTCGCTGCCTTCTCCGTCCTGGCCTGGCTGGCCCGGCGGCCCGGCAGAGCCGGGGACTCCGGGGCGGGACGGCTCGGCGGGGCGGAAGTCACCCAGGGCCGGAAGTGAGGCCTACGGCGGCATTGAGGACGTCGAGGGCCGAGGTCTGGCGGACCGCGTCGGCCCGGTCGAACGGGCCGGTCCAGGCCAGGCCGGCCTGGTTGCGGCGGTTCCGGCCGTTGCGCCATAGCGAGGTCGCGTTGGCCAGGATGAAGTCGCGGTATCGGGAGCGCGGGCGGTACTGGTGGAGCTCGTACAGGTGCCGGACGAAGATGCCCTTGAACTGAGGGCGGTCCCGGTCGCGGCGCGCGGTCTGCCGCTCTCCCGGCTCGGTGAGGATGCCCGGCGGCACCGTCAGGTCGCGCAGCGCCGCCCCGGCGACGGCTTCGGCCTGGTCGAGGTAGGCGCCATCGCCCGTGATCTCGCTCAGCACGGCCAGCCCGCCGATGATCACACCCTGGTTGTAGGTCCAGGTCGTTCCGTCGTTGTTGGCGCAGCCGGCCGTCAGCCCGTCGTTGACCAGGCCGGCCGGCCCGATGAGGCCGCTGGCCGCGAACCACTCCCACTCCCGCAGGGCCCAGTCGAGATAACCGCCGGCGCGCTGATGCAGGCGGCCCGCGGCGAGCAGGAACAGTCCGTTCGGTATCGCGTTCTTGTAGGTTTTCCCGCGCGTCCACCACAGGCCTCCGCCGCACACGTCGTCCCAGCCGTCCGCCATCCCCGCGAACAGGGCGCGGGCCAGGTCCAGGTACCTCACGTCGCCGGTCAGGTCGAACGCCGCGATCCAGGCCAGGGCCCACCAGCCGTCGTCGTCGTAGTACTCGTTGCTGAAACCCGGGTTGACCCGGCTGGACCGGCCGAACGTGGTCTCGACCACGTACCGGTACCGGCGCTCGCCGGCCCGCTGGCTGTGCTGGATAACCGCGGTCAGCGCGTTGGCGGAGTTCCACCAGCCCGCGGTCCTCCACAGCCCGGTCCTCGGGTCGTACCAGCGCTGCAGCGCGTCAACGGCGTCGGCTGCCCAGGCCCGGTACTGATCCACTTAAGGGGTTCACGGGGTGTTACGGGGCTCTACGGGGTCGGGGCCGGGGCGCCCGGATGGTTGTCCGGCTGCCCGGCGCTGAAGTGCAGCAGCGCGGGCACCAAGGTCGCCAGCGTGAGCCAGCGGGTCAGCGAGTTCCGCGGCAGCAGGGCGAGCGTGACCCATGCCACCGCGGTGTACCAGGGCAGCGACCACGGGGCCACCAGCACCCAGGCGAAGGTCAGCGCGCAGGTGGCGGCGAGCACGGCGGGCACGTCAGGGGACAGCCGGTTGTACAGGTACCAGGCCAGAGCGAGCAGGAGCAGCGGCCACAGCACGCCGATCAGCGCGTTGATCGTCGCCGGGGCGGCCAGGTGGTCGCCGATAATCTGGAACAACCGCCAGAACGACGGCGAGATGACCCGCCCCGACGCCTCCGGCAGCGGCCGCAGAGCGTTCAGGCCGTAGCTGAAAAAGTACAGCCCGAACGTGACCACCGCGGCGGAGGCCGCGGTGCGGAGCAGGCGCGCCCAGGCGCGCTCGCGGATCAGCGGCACGGCGATGCCCAGCGCGACGAACGCCGCGTTGATCTTGATCCCGAGGGCGACACCGATCAGCACGCCGGTGGCCAGGTCATGCCAGACGGTCGCCCCGCGGCGCGAGATCAGGATCGCCGCGATCCCGGCCAGCGCGACGAAGGCGTCCAGCTGCCCGCCCATGATCAGCACATAGATCAGCAGCGGGTTCGCGGCCCAGATCAGGCCGGCCCGTACCGGGTCGGCCGCCGAGCGCAGCAGCAGGTACCCGGCGGCGAGGTACGCGGTCCCGGTCATGATCATCAGGACCCAGATGGTCAGCCACGGCCTGGCCCCGCCGGCCAGCGCCGCGGCCAGGTGCGTCCAGGTGGCCACCGGGCCGTACACCGAGGGTGCCGTCCGCCACCGGGGGTCGACCAGGGCGACGTACGGATTGTGGGCGCCGCCGGGCAGCTGGATGGGCAGGAAGGTGTACGGGTCGTGCCCGAGCGCGGCGATCCGCCCGTAGGCGGCCAGGCTGGCCGGGTCCGAGCTGCCGACCGGTGTGATATTCACCACTACCGCGACCACACCCACCGCGGTCCAGAAGACGCGCCGCGGGTCCGGCTGCCAGCCCTGGCTGTTGGCCCACAGCATCCCGGCGAGGCCCAGGGCGCACAGCGTGATCGCCGGGTACATGATCGCGTTGGTCACGTCGGCGGACAGCACCGGCGCGCCGAGCCGGCGGGCCAGCGTGGTCAGCGGCAGGAAAACCGGCAGCGCAGCCTCACTCGCGCCGGGCGCGGTCGCGCACAGCCCGGTGAAGGCCAGCAGCCCGAGCCCGAGCGCCGACAGCGACACCGCGGGCAGCGGCCGGGCCAGCGGACTGGACTTCAGCGCCCGGATGAGCAAGCCCATCAGCGCCTCGATCCGGCCGCCGGGAATCGGCGGCTCGGCCAGCTTGGGGGGCAGCTGTGCCGCGGCGGGATCTGACGCCTTGGTAACCGGGCCATGGGTCATGGCGTCACCCCGGGCGCGGGCAACCAGAGCCGCTGCCCCGGCCCGGCCGCCCACCGCAACGCCAGGCAATCCATGCCCTGCATGGTAGGCGACCATAGCGGGGCAGGGCGTAACTCTGAGGCAGAACATCCGTATCGGGACAGCGTCACAGTGAGTTGCCGGCAAAGCGGCGCATCCGGTGGCGCGGATGCGGTTAGCTGGAAACCATGGTTGCGTCGCGCGGGTCACGCCTGGCCAGGCCGGCGCTCACCCAGTCCCGGCGTCTCGCTCACGAGCTGGCCGGCCGCGGCCGGCGGGCACTGCGCCAGCACTGGCTGTTCGCCGTCATCACCGTGTGCGCCACCGCGCTGCGCGCCGTGGTCCAGCTGGCCTACCAGCAGGCGCTGATCTTCCCGGACAGCGAGCGGTACCTGCAGTACGCGCACAACTTCACCATCGGGCAGTGGATTCCGGACTGGCTGCGCACCAGCGGCTACTCGGTACTGCTCATCCCGGCGGTGCTGGCCCATAACCTGGCGTCGGTCGCGGCGCTGCAGCACCTGCTCGGGCTGGCCACGGCGGTGCTGATCTACGCGACCTGCATCCACTTCGGCGCCCGGCGCTGGCTGGCCGCGCTGGCGACCATCCCCGTGCTGTTCGACCCCCTGCAGCTCGATCTCGAGCAGTACATCCTCACCGACGTCAGCGCGACGTTCCTGGTCGTGGTGGCGCTGATCGTGCTGGTGTGGAAGCGTGAGGCGATCGGCAGGACAGCGCCCGCCGTGGCCGGGCTGCTGATCGCCGCGGCCGCGCTCATCAGGGAATCCGACCTGCTGGTGATGATTCCCGCCCTGCTCTACCTGATGGTGATGATCCGGCCGTGGCGGCTCCTCGCGGGCCGGGCGGCGCTGCTGCTGGCCGGCTGCCTGATCCCGGTGCTGGCCTACGTCGGCTGGTTCAACTCATGGTTCGGGACGTTCAACTTCGTCACCTACAACAGCGAATTCCTGTACGGGCGGATCGCGCAGTTCGCCGACTGCACGGGCCTGCCGCTGCCCTCCTACGAGCAGCACCTGTGCCCGCAGCAGCCGCTGGCTCAGCGCAATCCGGACTTCTATATGTGGGCGAAGCAGTCGCCGCAGGTGACCCTCGAGCCAACCGACGGGCTGAGCAAGGGCCAGATCATCAACGACTTCGACTGGCGGATCATCAAGCACCAGCCGCTGACCTACCTGAAGGCCGTGGCGGACGACGTGCTGTACAGCTTCTCCCCGGTCCGCGGGGCCGGGCCCGAAAAGTACCCGACCAGGTACCACGACTTCCACACGTCCTTCCCGGGCACAAACGACAAGGACGAGATGGCCGCGCTCCGCACGTACAGCCGCAGCGGCCCGCGCGTCCAGCCCGCACTGGCCGGTTTCCTGGCCGGCTACGAGCGGGACTTCCACGTGCCCGGCCCGCTGCTGGCCGCCGGCCTCGCGCTGGGCCTGGCCGGGATCACCCGGGCTCGCCGGGAGGTAGGTCGGGGCGGGCCGGGAGGTCGGTCGGGGCTGGCTGGTCGGGGAAGCACAGTCGGGAAAGAGCACAGCAGGCTGCGCGGCCCCTGCCTGCTCTTCACGCTCGGCACCGTGTTCACGGTCGTGCCCCCGTTCATCATCGCCACCTTCGACTGGCGGTACGAGCTGCCGCAGTTTTCGCTGATCCCGGTCGCCGCGGTCCTCGGCGTGACCGCCCTGGCCGGGTGGGACCGGGACCGGTCCCCCAGCACGGCCCCGGCGAGCACCGGCCGGGCGCCCGCCGATTGGGAGCCAGCGCCGGCCGAGACGGTCTAGCCCGCGAGCCAGGGGTTCAGAAGTTGCCGTCCTCCCGGCTGTAGAACGGGACGGCGGTCGAGGCGCCGGTCACGTTCGCCGGCGCCCGGAGCAGCCACTGCTCGGCCCGGGTGGCGGGGTTGAACCACAGCAGCGAGACGCTGCCGGCGCAGCTGGTCGGGGCCTGGATCAGCAGCCGGGAGCCGAGCGCGGTCAGCACGCGGTTGTCGCCCATGGTGTGCGGCACCGTCACCAGCGTGATCGCGCCGCCGCGGGCCTGCCTGAAGACCTGCAGCACGCCGCACGGCCCGGCGGCCTGCAGGTACAGCCCGCTGGGCAGCGGCCAGGCATCAAGATCGCCGAGGTCGCCGCTGCTGGCCCGGCGCGGCGGCGTCAGCGCCGTGGGCCGGGCGCCGCTGGCCGGGACCAGCCAGAGCTGCGGGATGCCGCTGTTCGCGGGGATGCAGGAGGCCAGTAGCGTGCCGCTGTTCCACCAGCGGACCGGGTTGCAGCTGTTCGCGCTCGTCCCGTGAACGGGCAGGTCCCGGATGAGCGCGCCGCCGTTGCTGACCAGCTCGAGGCCGTGCCCAGCGCCGGTGGCGAACTCGGTACCGGACGGCGCGTACAGCACCTGGCCATCCGCCGAGTAGCCGAGCCGCCGGAGCAGCCGGCCGGACAGGCTGTACCTGGCCAGGCTGGTGCCGTTACCCGATGGCTGGCCGGCCACGATGTTCAGGCCGTTCGGCGTGGTGAACCCGATCGGGTTCGCCGCACCTGGCATGACGAACGTGTTCACCTGGCCGGTAGCGAGGGTGAGCACCTCGGCCCCGCCCTTGCCGGAGAAGATCTGGAACAGCGCGCGCCGGCCGTCCGGTGACCAGGCGACCAGCTGCGGCGCGGTCCGCCAGTCGGGCCAGCTGGCCAGCTGGTACCGGGTGCCGCCCGGGCTGATCAGGTACAGCGTCTCCGGCCCGGGCCCCCCGCCCTCAGGCGGTGCGGACGTGTACTGGGTCAGCACCCATCCGGTTCCGACGCGGTCCCACGGCACGCCGGCCCGTGCGGTGCCGACGGCCGGCTGGGCGGCCGCGACGCCGGCCGTGGCGGCCGCGGTCAGCAGGACGGCGCTCAGCGCGGCGGTCACGATCGCGGTCGGGGAGGTCCGGCGCAGTTTCATGCCTTGATGACGCCCCAGCGGCCCGCGCGGTTGCGCCCGCCTTCAGCTCAGGACGCCGGCCAGGTCCACGACGCCGGGCAGGGCCAGCAGGCGGCCAACGGGCGGCGGCTGGATGCCCTCGCGGAGCGTCCAGTGATCCAGGTAGACGCCGGCCGGCAGCCAGTACTCGTCAGCCGGCAGGTTGCTGACCACCGCGACGCACCCGTGCCGGGCGCCGCGCTGGTCCGGGGACGGTACCCAGAACACGCATCCGGCGCTGCGGGCGACGAGAGGGACGAGGTCCACGATCTCGCCCCACTGGACGTACTCCCACAGCCGCCCGTCGTCGAACGGGGTGGCGGTGAACGGTGGCCAGTGCAGCAGTTGGCTCGTGCCGGCCATCGGCAACACCCGGATCTCGGGGACCGGGACCGGATCATCCCAGGGTTCCGGCGGCCTGCAGTGCACTGCCAGCATCGCGGTTATCTGGTTGTCGCTGACCCAGCCGAGCAGCGCGCCGTCGTGCGGGACCGGCATGCCGCCCGCGATCAGCTGACGGATCGTGCCGGGTACGGGTTCCCCCGGCCGGATCGGCTGGTCGACGCCGTCGTGACGGTTCCAGGAGCGGATGACGAAGAGGTCATCGCGGGCCTGGGTCAGGACGAAGAAACCAGCCGGCCCGGCCGCGCGGTTGAGCAGGACCATCGACAGGGACCCGCCGTCCGCGGCGTCCAGCGTGATCGCCAGCGGGTAGCGCTCGAACAGCCGCAGGCAGGCTTCGAACGACGTGGTGCCGGACGGGGCGTGAATGGTCATGGGCATTCACCGTGGAACGCGAGCGTCGGACGGGATGGCGCCGTGGTGTTCATCGGATTCCTCGAGCAGAGCAGTTGGGCAGCCGCGCGGGGCGCGGGCTCACGGGGCCCGGTGCCAGGTTGCACGACAAATGCTGCTGCAAGTTGCAGTGAGAGACATCGGTCAGCTGACCGATAATGAGGCGGGTCCGGCCGATGTTAGGGACCTACGGCGGCGGCCGGTCCGCGGTTATGGGGGATGACGCGCCACCATAGATCTTGGGCCGAACGGCCCGTGGCGCAAGCTGTCCGTCACGCGTGGAGACCGGCGAGCCGGGCCGCTCCTCACTACCGGGAACGCCGTCGGCGTCGTCCTCCCCGGTAACGGCCCCGGCTTCGCGACGTGGACCAGATCCAGGCTCATCTGCCCGAGGAGCCGAACCGTTTCATCGGCCGTGCGCGCGAGATCGCCGAGCTGCGCCGGGCGCTGCGGCAGGCGCGGCGGCAGGCGCGTGCGCTGACCCTGTGCGGCCACGGTGACGATCACGTACCCAGGCTCGCGGCGAGCCTGGACGGTGAGGGCCTCGCCCATCGCCGGTCACCCTCCAGCCGGGTGCCGGTTAACGGTCCCAGGCCCGAGGTCAGCGTGAGGCAGCTGCGGGTATCCGCCACCAGGCCATGTTACGCGTAACCGGTCATCGCGGGCTATCCGGCCCGGACAGGTCCGTAGCGCCGGCCGCGGTCACCTCCAGGACATTTATGCCGAACGGAGCCATGGTGACACGCTCCGGGATCTGCCCGGCCGCCAGCACGGGCTGGACCGTCAGCGGTTCGGCGGCGTGGCTGGCCAGCACGGCGAAGCTGGTGCCGTCGTCGCGGACCAGGCTGTCGCAGGCGACCCGGGGATCACTGACGGTCACCGGCCGGCGCACTCCGGCGTGGGTGGCCAGGGCCCGGTAGAGGGTAACGGTGTCATCCGGGTTGACGCGCGGGGTGAGCGCGGCCATGTGCTCGACCGGGTAGGTGCCCAGGATCAGCGAGCCGCGGTCCCCGGGTCCGGCGCGGCGCAGCAGCAGCGCGGGGCGGCCGCGGGCGTCGGTGGCGATGACCTCGGCACCGGCCGGCTCGACGGGCAGGAACGCCCGGCTGTGCCGGTTACCCGCCACCGCGAAGGACAGCGTGGTCCCGGCGGCCAGACCGCCGAAGTCCTGCTGCAGGCGCAGCACGGCCACCTCTTCGCCGATCGGGCTGGCCAGACCCACGTCGAGCTGGTGCCGGACGCCGAAGGTCTCGTCCAGCCGCCCGTACCACGGCCCCCGGTGCCGGTCCGTATCACCCGCCGAGTAGGACAGGTAGACGCACGCGCCGTCGGCCGCGAGCCGCTCGAGGGCCGCGGCGGTGGGGGCCAGCAGCTGCTTGACCGAGGGCGCCAGGTACAGCCGGGCACCGGCCCCGGGGGAGCCCGCGCTTTCCCGGGCCAGGGCCGGGGCCAGGTCGGCCAGCCGTGCCGAGACGTAGGCCTGGGCCAGCGTCCGCGCGATCCGCGGCCCGTCGGCCGGATCGGTGAACGGGTAGCTGGTATCCAGGTAGGCGGGAACGATCAGGGCGGTATCGGTGTCGGCCCGCGCGCAGCGGCCGACCTCGATCGCGCGCAGCGTGGCGGCCAAGGCCCGCATCTCGGCCAGGGCCGGCTTGGGCGTGCCGGACGCGTCGGTGAGCCCGAAGCGCTGCTCGAAGGCATGGTGCCGGTACGGGTCCTGCCCGGGCAGATCGAAATCGGTGTTGTTCCA
>Ga0335077_10006764_pt1 | contig 14183 bp, 9 predicted proteins | sample Lox_Sample_31_FD_207151 | JGI IMG/M metagenome (GOLD analysis project Ga0335077, IMG submission 207151) | Soil microbial communities from Loxahatchee National Wildlife Refuge, Florida, United States - Lox_Sample_3.1 | ecosystem: Environmental > Terrestrial > Soil > Wetlands | place: USA: Florida...
TCAGAACAAGGAAAATAGGGAGAGCATGTCAACTTTAGCGACGTCTCAGTTGCAAGCCGAAGAGTTAAAGGGGCGCATCGCCCGGTTCCGCGAGGTGGACGCGGAGATTGTCCGCCAGGTCCGCCGCGTGATCGTCGGGCAGGACGAAGTTCTCGAGCAGATCATGATCGGGCTTTTCGTCGGCGGCCATTGTCTGATCACGGGCCTGCCCGGCACCGCCAAAACGCTGCTGGTGCGGACGCTGGCGCAAAGCCTGGGCCTGATGTTCAAGCGCATCCAGTTCACGCCCGACCTGATGCCCTCGGATATCACCGGCACCGACATCATTGAAGAGGACGCCACCACGGGCCATCGCACCTGGACGTTCGTGAAAGGCCCCATCTTCGCCAACGTGCTGCTGGCCGACGAAATCAACCGAACGCCTCCGAAAACGCAATCGGCGCTGCTCGAGGCCATGCAGGAACTCGCCTGCACCGTGCGCGGCAACAACTACAAGCTGCCCGCTCCGTTCTTCGTGCTGGCAACACAGAACCCGATCGAGCTCGAGGGCACCTATCCGCTGCCTGAAGCGCAGCTCGACCGGTTCCTGTTCAATACGGTGCTGGATTATCTAACCCCGCAGGAAGAAATGCAGGTCATCGATTTGACCACCACCACGCACGTTGCGCAGGCTGACCCCGTCACCAATGCCGGCGAGATTCTCGAGTTCCAGCAGCTCGTGCGCATGGTGCCCATCGGGGAATCGGTGGCGCGCTACGCCATTGACCTGGTACGAGCCACGCGCAGCCGTGGCGAAACCGCGCCGGATTTCGTCCAAAAGTACGTCAACTACGGTGCCAGCGTGCGCGCCGCGCAATTCCTGGTCCTCGCCGGAAAGGCTCGCGCCCTCAAGAAGGGCCGCTACCACGTCTCCTACGAAGATATCCGCGCCTTGTTCATCCCCATTTTGCGCCACCGTATCCTGCTCAACTTCCACGCCGAATCGGACCGCCTCCGCGCCGACGACATCCTGCGGCAGGTGCTGGACTGGAAGCCTACTCCACGGGAATGACATATGAAACGCCGAGACGCCGAGACGCCGAGAGAGGACAAGGTCACTGACAAAATCATTGGTGCGGCAATTGAGATTCATCGAGTCCTCGGCCCTGGGTTGCTGGAATCGGCATATGAGGAATGTCTTTGCTACGAGCTCTCCCAGCGGCAACTCCCATTCAGGCGGCAAGTCGCACTGCCTGTGACCTATAAGGGCGTCAAGCTTGCTTGTGGCTACAAAATGGATCTGCTCGTCGACGACGTGGTTATCGTCGAATTGAAAACGGTCGAGACGTTGTTGCCCGTTCACTCCGCTCAACTGCTGAGCTATCTACGTCTATCCGGAAAACCGGTCGGCCTCCTCATCAATTTCAACGCGGCCGTACTAAAGAGCGGCTTAAAGCGAATCGTAAACCAATTCTCAGAAGACTCGGCGTCTCGGCGCCTCGGCGTTGAAAAACCAGGGCTGGAACATGTTACAGCGCTTTCTTGATCCCGCTACGCTCGCCGGACTCTCCGGGCTCGACCTGGTCGCGAAGACCGTGGTCGATGGTTTCGTGTCCGGCCTACACCGCTCGCCGGATTTCGGCTTCAGCCAGGAGTTTGCCGAGTACCGCGCTTACACGCCGGGCGACGACCTGCGGCATGTGGATTGGAACGTCTTCGCGCGCACCGAGCGCTGTTATCTCAAGCGCTACCGCGGCGAAACCAACACGCAGGTGCTCATCCTCCTCGACACCAGCGCCTCGATGTCATTCGGCTCCGCGCAAGTAAACAAGCTCGACTATGCACGTTTCGTCGCAGCGTCACTCTGCTATCTGGCGCACGAGCAGCGCGACGCCGCCGGATTGATCGTCTTCGACCAGGATGTCGTGAACTACGTGGCGCCTTCATCGCGCCAGGGGCAATTGTTCCGCTTGCTGCACGCGATCGAAAAGGCTGAAGCCGGCATGCGCACGGATTTCGCCAAGCCGTTCGCGCATTTCCAGACATTTCTCAAACGGCGCGGAATGGTGGTCGTGTTATCCGATTTCTATGAGCAGCCGGAGATCATTATCAAGAACATCGAACCACTGCGTTTCCGCGGCAACGACGTGGTCTTGTTCCACGTGCTCGATCCCCAGGAGATCGCACCCGTCGTGCGCGAGCCCGTTCTGCTCATCGATGTCGAAACCAAAGACAGCATCGAAGTGTCTCCCGAATATGTGCGCCACGAGTACCGGCAGAAGATGGACGCCCACATCGCCGCGCTCGAAACGCGCGCTCGGGCGGCGGGCCTGGATTATTTCCTCATGAACACCGGGCGTCCGCTGGATGAAGGCCTGCGCGAATATCTGGCGGTGCGGCAAGGGAGGATGTAGTGGGATTCCTGGCGCCATGGTTTCTTGCGGGGCTCGCAGCCGTCGGCCTGCCGGTCTGGCTGCACTTGTTGAAACAGCACAAAACCACTCCCCTGCCCTTCAGTTCGCTGATGTTTTTTGAACGGCGCGTGCAAAGCTCCGTCAAGCACCGGCGGCTGAAATACTTATTGCTGTTCGCGCTCCGTACTGCGCTCATCGCGCTGCTGGCTTTTGCGTTCGCCCGGCCTTTCGTCAATTCCAGCACCGTTGCATCAGCGGGCGGCGGCAAGCTTTTGGTGATGGCGGTGGACAATTCGTTCAGCATGCGCCAGGGCGATCGTCTCGAACGCGCGAAGTCGGCGGCATCCTCAGCGCTCTCCGGCCTGCGTCCGGAAGATCGCGGGCTGGTCCTGGCTTTCGGGTCGCAGGCGCACCTGATGGGCGAGCCCACCGTCGACGTCTCGGCCCTCCGCGCGCAGATCCGGGCCATCCAGCCCTCCGACGATCACAGCTCTTACGCCGAACTCTCGCGCGCGCTCAAATCTCTCCAGCAGTCCGCTCGCATGCCTGTTCAGGCGCACTTGTTTTCAGACATGCAGAAGTCGTCGATGCCTCCAGCCTTCGCCGACCTGGAATTGGGCCAGGGCGTCACCTTGACGCCACACCCCGTGGCCACTCAAACGCTTGCCAACTTCGCGGTGGAGAGCGTCACCGCGCCGCGGCGGCTCTACGACCCGAAGAAAGTACGCATCCAGGCCACCGTGGCCGCTTCCGGCGGCGCCAGCGGACGGCGGCGCGTGTCGCTCTGGCTCAACGGACGGGAACTGGCCTCAAAACCGCTCGATGTCCTTGCGGGCGGACGCGCCACCGCCGAGTTCACCGAATTGGATGCGCCGTACGGGTTGAATCGCGGCGAAGTCCGCATTGACTCCGCGGACGCATTCCCGGCCGACGATCACTATAACTTCTCGGTCGAGCGCTCCGACCCGCGTCCCGTGTTATTCGTACATACCGTGCGCGACGGGCGCGATTTGCTTTATTACCGCACCGCGATCTCATCTTCCCGCGATGCGGCTTTCACTCTCGACGCCGCCAGCCCCGATCAGGCCGCCGGCCTCCCGCTGTCTCGATTTGCCTTCGTCGTGCTTTCCGACGTTTCGGACGTTCCCGCCGCCTTCGAGCAAGCGCTGCGCGGCTATGTGCGCGCCGGAGGCTCGCTCTTGATCGCGCTGGGACCATCCTCAGCCGCTCGCAAACGCATTCCCGCTGTGGATCTGGTGATTCGTGAGTCGCGTTACACATCCCGCGATGCCGGACGCTTCGAAACTGTCGCCACGCTGGATGCGTCACATCCCGCCACCCGCCAGGCCGGCAACTGGGCGGGCGTGAAGGTGTATCGATCGGTTGTCGTCGAGCCAGGGACGGCGCGTGTGCTCGCCAAACTCTCCGATGAGACACCGCTGCTGTTGGAGCAATCCGCGGGCGACGGGCGCGCGCTCGTCTTCGCCTCTACTTTCGACAACGTGTCGAACGATTTCCCGCTGCATTCCGGATTTGTGCCCTTCGTGGATGAAACCGCACACTACCTCGCGCGCCTGGACGACCGTCCCGCAAACCTGACCGTGGGTTCGTATCTGGACCTGCGCACGGGGCGCGATCCTTCGGGTGCGGCCATCGAGGTGATCGATCCTCGCGGCGCGCGCGCCCTGACCCTTGCCGAATCCACGCGCGCCACCAATATCGCGCTGACCCAGGAGGGGTTCTACGAAGTGCGGCGCCCCAACCGGCACAACGAACTCGTGGCCGTGAATCCCGACCGGCGCGAATCGGATTTCGATGTAATTCCGGCGGAAACGCTGGCGCTATGGCAAAATACGGGACAGGGGTCTCGCGCGCAAACCGCTGGCAGCACGCAGCAGGAGCGGACGCCTCTGGATTTCTGGTGGTACGTCATGATCGCGGTCCTGGTGCTGGCTGTTGCCGAGTCGCTGGTTGGAAATCAGCACCTCACCGTGGATAAAGAGGCAGCATGAATCCGCTCAACGGACTGACGGGGTATCTGCAGCAACTGGAACGCCGCCTGCGCATGCTGGCGTTATCGCGCGGCGCGGCCATGGCGGCGGCCGCGGCGCTGATTTTCACCATCGCCGGCGCGCTGGTTGCCAATTATTTCGCATTCTCCGCCGGCAGCGTGCTGGGAGCACGCCTCATCTTGTTTCTTGCATTGGCCGCCGCCCTGGGAGCAGGCCTGGTCTTGCCGCTCCTTCGTCTGAATCGCCGCAATGCCGCCCGCGCAGCCGAACATCAGTGCCCGCAATTCGAGCAGAGGCTGGTGACCTTCGCCGAGCGCGCCGAACACCCCGATCCATTCCTCGAACTGCTTGCCGCCGACACTCTCGCCGTGACGCGTGAAGCCGAACCCGAACGCATCGCGCCTCGCAAACGCATCCTGAGCTTTGCGTCGGCAGGGCTGGTCTCGCTGGCTGCGATTGTGTGGCTTGGCACCTCCGGACCGGGATTTCTCGGCTACGGCACTTCCCTCCTTTGGGGCGCGATTCCGCGCAATCAGGTGCCGTTCTACGAAGTGCAGGTCAAACCCGGCGACCACACCATCCGCCGCAAATCCGACCAGCTCGTGACGGCGCGGCCGCTGGGCTTTCAAACAAACCGCGTGCGCGTTTTCGCCAAATTCCAAAGCTCTTCGAAATGGGAAGAGGCTCTCATGAGCCCGCAACCGGGATCGCCCGGCTTTGAATTTCTTTTCACTGGCGTGCCGGAGGCCTTCGATTATTACGTGGTAGCGGGCGGTGTTCGCTCCAAGCAATACCACATGAGTGTTGTCGACCTGCCCGCGGTGAAGAAGCTTCGCGTCACCTATCACTATCCGGGCTGGACCGGCCTGAAAGACACCGTGGAAGACCCTGGCGGCGATCTTCGCGCGGTACAAGGCACCGAGGCGGAGGTAAAAGTCGAAACGGACCTCCCGCTCACGAATGGCGCCCTGCTGCTGGACGATGGCTCCCGTTTCGAGTTGCGCGACGGCGTAGCGCGGCTGCCGCTGCAGAAAGATGGCGTCTACCACGTCGCCACCGCCGTCGAACACGGCGACATGGTTCGCCTCAGCAATGATTACTTCATTGAGGTACAAAACGCCCAGCCGCCCAGCGTGCGCATCACGCGGCCCGGCCGGGACGCCAAGGTGAATCCGATTGAAGAGGTCACAGTTTCCGTTGAAGCTCACGATGATTTCGCCCTGCGTGGTTTGGATCTGCACTATTCGGTCAACGGCGGAAAGGAAAAAACCGTTGATCTCGGGGGCAAAAGCGGCAAGACTGCCGAGGGATCCACCACGATCTACCTGGAGGATTACAAGCTGGTACCCGGCGATATCGTGAGCCTCTACGCCACGGCGAAGAACGGTCTCGCCACAAATCGCAGCGACATCTTCTTCATCGAAGCGCAGCCCTTTGAGCGGAATTACTCGCAATCGCAGCAGATGGGTGGTGGAGGCGGAGGCGAGCAGGCTCCTCAAGTATCCGAACACCAGAAGGAGATCATCGCGGCCACCTGGAACGAGGTCAAGAAGGAACCCAAGAACAAAGCCGAAGAGGAAGAGAACGCCAGGTTGCTTGCAGGAATTCAATCCAAGCTCCGGGACCAGGCGAGGTCGCTGGCAGAGCGCATGCAGGCCCGCGACCTGGGTTCCACGAACCCCGCCTTCAAAAAATTTGCCGACGACATGGGACAGGCAATCGAAGCCATGGGCCCGGCCATCGACAGGCTGCGTGCCGGCGATTGGCAGGCCGCGCTGCCGCCTGAGCAAAAGTCGCTCCAGCACCTGGCGCGCGCCGAAGCCACGTTCCGCGATATTCAGGTAGCGTTCGGCAACCGGGGCGGCGGAGGCGGAGGTGCTGGCCGCGATCTCGAGGGCCTGTTCGATCTCGAACTGGACCGCGAGAAGAACCAGTTCGAGTCGGGCCAGAATGCCGCATCGCCGGATCAGCGGCAAAAGGAGATCGAAGAAGCGCTCGCCAAGCTGGAGGAACTGGCCCGTCGCCAGCAGGAACTGGCCAATCAACAAAAGCAGAACCAGCAGACCTACCAGCAGCGGTGGCAGCAGGAAATGCTGCGGCGCGAAGCCGAAGAACTGCGCCGCAAGATGGAGCAGTTGGCGCGCAGTCAGTCGAGCGCCCGGAGCCAGCAGGGACAACAGGGACAGCAGGGGCAACAAGGGCAGGAGAGCCGTCAGAGCCAGGGACAATCGGGCCAGCAAGGTCAGCAGGGCCGGCAACCTGCCGGGGGGCAGGCTTCTGCGCTGAATCGCGCTTTGGAACGCCTCACCGAAGCCGAACGCGATATGCAGAACGCGGGCTCGTCGCAGAGCCAGGGTACTCCGCAGAGCGAGGCTGAGGCCCGGCGCGCGGCAGAGCGGCTGCGCGAGGCGCGTGAAATGCTTGCCGGAGAACGAAGACAGCAGGCCGGCCAGCAGATGGATGAACTCGCACGGAGAACCCAGCAGCTTGCCGAGGCTCAGCAAAACTTCGAGCAGCAGATGCGGCAGACGTTCGGCAATGTGGGACAGGACGGGCAGGGCCGGCTCACTCTGTTGCAGCCGGGAACTTCACGGCGACAGTCGGAATCCTTGCAGGCCGAAGAGAAGAAGCTGATCGATGAACTGACCGGCGTCGAGAAAGAGATGCAGCAGGCCGCCCGCGAGATGGCCGGCACGCAGCCTTCGGCCTCCGGAAAATTGCGTGACGCGCTGGCGGAGGCCCAGAAGCAGGACCTGGGCATGAAAATGGGATGGACCGTCGAAGCCATGCGCCAGGGCTACGCCCCTTACACTCTGCCCCGCCTGCCCGCGATCACGCAAGGCTTGAACCAACTGCATGGCCGCGTTCGCGAAGCCCAGAGCGCGCTAAACGACAATCAGAACGGTGGAAATGATCTAGAGGCCGCGCTGGGACGGGTTGAACGCCTGCGAGAGCAGCTTGAACAACTGAAGGGGCAAGGCCGCGAACAGGGCCGTCAAGGTCAGCAGCAACAGGGGCAACAGGGGCAGCAAGCCGGCAGGCAGCCCGGGCAGCAGCAGTCCCCAAGCGGGACGAGCGCCGGCAGAGAACCGGGAAGCGAATCTCCGGGCGCCGCCTCCAGCCGCGGCGGCGTTGACGCGCAAAGCCACGGAGGCCCGGGCATCAACCCGGCCAATGCCGAACGCACCCTTCGTGAAGGGATTCGCGATCTCGCACAGCTCGATCAGATGCTCCGCGGCAATCGCGATGTGCCCCATGAGATCTCCCGCGACGTTCAGGACCTCATGCGCGAGATGCAAGGCTTGGATCCACGGCTGCTCGGTGCCAGGCCCGAACGCCTCGATCAAATCGTTGAAAGCCTCATGGGCGGCGTCGAAGAGGTCGAATTGAAATTGCGCCGCCTCGCCGATAACGACCAGAGCGGCAGCGTGCGCAGCGGCGCGTCTCAACCGCCTCCACCCGGCTACGCGGAAGCCGTCGCGGAATATTTCCGCCGGCTCGCCAAGCATCAGTAAATCAACCCAGCCGCAGCGCCATCGCGCAAATCGCGCCCGCAACCTGCGCTACGCTATAGATCCATGGCTAAAATTCAGCGTGCTCTGCTGAGCGTAACCGACAAAACCGGCATTGTAAATTTCGCCCGCCGCTTGCGGGAGTCTGGAGTCGATCTCATCTCCACCGGGGGTACAGCCCGCCTGCTGCGCGACTCCGGCCTCGAAGTGAAGGACGTGTCCGAGGTGACCGGCTTTCCCGAAATGCTGGATGGCCGAGTGAAGACCATGCATCCCCGCATCACCGGCGGCATCCTGGCCATCCGCGAAAATTCCGAGCATGTCCGCGCGCTCGAAACTCACGGCATTCAGCCCATCGACATGGTGGTGGTGAATCTCTACCAGTTCGAGAAAACCGCCGCCCGCGAGGGCGTCACCCTCGAAGAGTTGATCGAGAACATCGACATCGGCGGCCCCACCATGATTCGCTCAGCCGCCAAAAATTTTCACGACGTCGCCATCGTGGTTTCGCCCGACGATTACGACGCCATCTACGAAGAGATGCGCGAGAACGCCGGCAGCCTTTTGCGCGAAACGCGCTGGCGGCTGGCGCAAAAAGCTTTCCGCACCACCGCCGATTACGATGCGGCCATTAGCGCGCGTTTGGCCCAGGTGGACGGCGAAGGCGTTCTGCCGCTTTGCCTCGACATCCACGCGGCCAAGTTGATGGACCTGCGTTACGGCGAGAATCCGCACCAATCAGCGGCGCTCTATGGCTCGCGCGGCGCCGGAATCGCCGGCGCCTGTCAGTTGCACGGAAAGGAACTCTCGTACAACAACCTGGTGGATCTGGATGCCGCGTGGCAGCTTGTGAGCGAGTTCACCGGGCCGGCGGCGGCCATCATCAAACACACCAATCCCGCCGGCTGTGCGGAGCAGGCGTCACTTGCCGAGGCATACCGCAAGGCGCTCGAATGCGATCCGGTCTCCGCATTCGGCGGTGTCATCGGCTTCAACCGTGCCGTGGATGAGGAGACAGCCCAGGAAGTCGCCAAGCTATTCGTCGAGGCTATTGCCGCGCCGGATTATTCCACGCGCGCGCTGGAGTTTTTGAAAACCAAGAAGAACCTGCGCCTGATGCGAGTGGCGCCCGGCGGGGAATCGCTCGTCATTAAGTCCATCAGCGGCGGCTTCCTCGCCCAGACCCCGGACGCGCATCGCCTGGACCGCACTGCCACCGAAATCAAAACCAGGCGCGTTCCCACTGATGCCGAGTGGAATGCGCTCGAGTTTGCCTGGAAAGTGGCCAAGCATGTGAAGTCGAATGCAATCGTCTATGCACACGCCGGCCAGACGGCGGGCGTGGGAGCAGGTCAGATGAGCCGCGTGGATTCAGTGAAACTCGGCGCCATGAAGGCCGTGCTGCCGCTTGGCGGAACCGTGGTCGCCTCCGATGCATTCTTTCCCTTCCCCGACGGCGTGGAGGAAACCGCCAAAAACGGCGCCACCGCCATCATTCAACCGGGCGGCTCGGTTAGAGATGCCGACGTGATCGCCGCCGCGGACCGCCTCGGCCTGGCGATGGTATTCACAGGCGTCCGGCACTTCCGGCATTGAGGATACAAGCGGCTACTCCGATCGAGCCATCGCTCGTTCTCACCACGGCGGCCAGCAGGAAGCTCCGAGACCCTCTTCGGACATTCGTTGCTCGTCGAGCCTGCTTAACTTGCTGAGTTCGCGAGCGAACCGGCGGCGCGTTTCGTCGCGCCCAGAAACACGTTCTACATCCGACCGCGGCGCCTGGCTGGGGATTGTGTATTTCCCTTTACGAACGTTCCGTCGAGTCTTCCGCACCATGAGAACGTTGACCGTTGCGACCCTTCAATCCGCCGGAACTGCGCCCTCGGCCAGCAGCTCGCCTTTTTCCAGGTAACGCACCTTGCTCGCAAAGCGCGCGGCGTGCGGATCGTGCGTCACCATCACGATGGTCTTGCCGTGCTCTTTGTTCAGTTGCGCGAGCAGCGTCAGGATATCCTGCGCCGAGCCGGCATCCAGGTTGCCTGTCGGCTCGTCCGCCAGAATCAGCGCCGGATCCGTCACGATCGCCCGTGCAATCGCAACGCGCTGCTCCTGCCCGCCGGATAGCTGCCGCGGAAAATGGCCCGTCCGGTCACCCAGGCCCACCAGCTTTAGCGCCGTGGTGGCGTGGTCGATCCGTTCCTGCTTTTTCAAATTCGTCAACTTCAGCGGCAGTTCAACGTTTTCGAGCGCCGTCAGAACCGGAATCAGGTTAAACGATTGGAAAACGAATCCGATATTCTCGTTGCGCCAGTGCGCAATCTGCCGGTCGTTCAACGCCCGCAGATCCTGGCCCAGCACGCGGATGTTACCGCCGGTGGCCACATCCATCGCCGCAATCAGGTGCAGCAGCGTGGACTTGCCGGAGCCCGATGGCCCCATCAGCGCCACGAACTCCCCCTTGTGAATCTCGATATCCACATCCTTCAGCGCGACCACGTGAAACTCGTCGCGCAGGAATTCTTTCGTAAGGTCGTTAGTCTGGATTACAACGTTGTCGGTCATGATTGTTTGGGCTTGACGCGATCGCCATTCTTCAGTTCCGCCGGCGGATTCACGATGAGGTCCTCGCCCCCAATGAGCCCATCCTCGATGCGCACCCCTTTGCTGTTGGAGGAACCCGTTTTCACGGCGCGGCGTACGGCCTTTCCGTCGAACACCACGAAGACGGCATTGTCGCGAATCGCGGAACTGGGAATCACGATCACCGGCCGGGACGGCGTATCCGCGACGGGCGCCTTCTCATCCGAGATAAAAGCCACGCTGGCGTTCATCTCCGGGCGCAGATAATCATCGGGGTTCTGAACCTTCACCTTGACCTGCACGGTGGCTTTCTGCCGGTTGGCTTCGGGCGAAATCTCGTAAATGAATCCGTCGTACTTGCGATCCGGAAATGCATCGGTCGTCACGACGCCCGTCTGACGTGCATGCAATTTCGCAAAATCGTTCTGGCTGATGTCCAGTTCCACTTCGAGGTCGTTCAGATCGGCCAGCGCCACTACATAGCCTTTGGCGCCTTTGTCCCCAACGAACATGGTGGTCAGGAACTCGCCCTTCTCCACGGCCCGCTCGAGAACCGTGCCCGTCACCGGCGCGCGGATCACCGTGTTATCGTGCTGCGTTTCGGCGTAGGCCAGCGCGCCTTTGGCCTGCGTCACCTGGCCTCGCATGGCATCGATCTCTTCCTGCCGCGGCCCGAGCACCGCCAGATCCAGCGTCTTCTGCAGCGAGTTCACGTGCGCCAGCGCGCTGTCATATTTCGCCTGCGCGTCGTCCAGCGCTTGCTTGGACATCACGCCTTGAGACACCAGCGTCTTGGTGCGGTTCAGCGTCACCTGGGCATTCTCCAGGTCGGCTTTCGCCTGACCCAGATTGGCGCGGGCCACTGCGATTTCTTCCGGACGTGAGCCATGTTCCAACTCCGCTAACCGGGCTTGCAGGTTGGCAAGCTGTCCCTTCATCTGGTCCAGTTGCGCGCGATATTCGTCGTCTTCTAGGCGCACCAGCACCTGGCCGGCTTTCACTTTGTCGCCCTTCTCAACGCCGATCCACGCCACCCGGCCCACCACCTTGGAGGCCACTTCGATCCGGTGAGCCGCCACGATATAGCCGGTGGCGTTCAGGATCACGCCCGGGCCCGCCGCCGCTGAACTCTCCGCGTGCACGCGCGCGACGTCCACCTCCGTCGCCGCGTTGAGCTTGGTATAGGCGAAGCGCGCCGCTCCCAAAAGAACAAACAAGGCCACCCCGCCGATGATCCAGCGCGTGGCCCAGCGCGCCGGCGCGGGCGCGTTCTTTTGCGACCGGTCGATTTGCAGCGCTTTCAATTCTGGCTGCATGATTCTTTAGATTCCCCGCAGAGCCGCGAGGATCTCCTTCCTCGAAGCCGACCGCGCCGGGAACAATCCTCCCAGCGCCCCTAAAACCATAGCAAAAGCCACACCCAAAATCATGATCTGCGGCGTCACCCGGAAATTAAAGTCGATTTCACTAAAAGTAAAAAAATTTCCAATGCCCGTGGTCACTCCATTCAGCGGCAGGACCAGCAGACAGCCCACCAGGCCTCCCAGCGCGGCCAGCAGAATCGATTCAATGAAGAAACTGAAGAGTATGCTGCCACGCGAAAAGCCCAGCACGCGGAGTGTGCCGATCTCCTGCGCCCGCCGCGCCACGGCAGCATACATCGTGTTCATCGCCGCGAAGCTCGACCCGACTCCCATGATGATCGATACGAAGATTCCCAGCGATTCGATCACAATTCCGGAATTGGTCTGCGCGTCATAATAAGCCTGCTCCGAGATCGCATCCAGATCCAGCCGCCGGTCGTTTGAAATATCGTTGATCAGCGCCTTGGCGGCTACAGGGTCCGTAGCCCGCATCAGCACCGAGCTCAGCGCTTCGGAACGCTGGTAATCGGAGCTCACCTGGTTGAGGTCGCCGAAAATTTCGCTGTTGCTTGCGCCACGGCCCGCCGACATGATCCCCACCACATCCCAATCGCCACGTCCGAAATGGAGCTGTTTGCCTACTCGGGCTTCCGGGAAACGCTTCTCGATCGATTCTCCGACCACTACTTCCCGCCGCCCTGGCTGAAACCACCGCCCACTCACCAGCTTGAGATTGTCGCGCATGGCGATCCCCAGTGGCAGAATACCTCGCAGCGTTACGTTGGCGCCATCCGGCGCATCCACGCTCTGCAGGTTAATGACGGTCACCAGTTCCAGCGACGCCATCGGCTCGCCCGAACCCGAGCGCGCAACCCCGGGCTTGAACTTCATGTCCTGAAAATTGGCTCGCGTGATGACGCTGCTGAGCTCGGCATTCACGCCCTTTCGCAATACCAGCACGTGCAGCGGATTGCCGGATTCCCGTAGCGACGTACGCAACCCGCCCACCAGCGCCAGAATCGCCAGCAGCACGGACACCGTCAAACCGATACCGAGCGCCGTCATCAGCGTCGTGGTCCTCCTGACCACAAGGTTTCTCAAGTTGTAGCTAACGGGTATCGCCATGGCCCTCCCGGTTACTCCGTGCTGCGCAGCGCATCTACGATGGGCGTCCGCGAAGCGTTCCACGCGGGAACAAAGGCGCTGATCAGGCCGATCGTCGCCGCCACCACCAGGCAAGTCACCACAACCGGAGGCTGAATCGACAAATGCCGGATGTCGTCCGAAAACGCCGGACCGCGTCGCACCACTCCGCACAGCCCGGAGGCCAGCAGCACGCCGATCGCGCCGCCGAGGGTGGCGATGGCCACTGCCTCGCCCAGGATCAGGGACAAAATCGTCCCGCGGGTGAAGCCCAGGGTCTTGAGCACTCCCACCTCACGAACCCGTTCGCGCACCGACATGGCGATCGTATTGGCAGAAACCAACAGAATCGTAAAGGTGACCGCCGCGCAGATGCTCAACAGGATGAGCTTCACGTTTCCGAGAAACGCTACAAAGCTCAGGGCGAAGGCGCGCTCCGACTCCGTCTTCGTCTGAATGGGCGAATTGTGAAACTCGTCGTCGACCGCCTTGGCGATGCGAGGCACCGATTCCGGACTATCGGCCAGAATATAGAATGTTCCGATCTGGCCCCATTCCTTCCCCATCGCCTGCTCCATATACGCGAGATTGAAATACAGGCTTTCGTTGTTCTCCGGCGCGTCATAAATCGCGCGCACGGTGAGTTCGAGATTTACTGGGAAGATGTCCCCTTTGATGTTGATGCGGTCCCCCAGTTGGAAGTTCTGCTTCTTGGCCAGGTCCCGGCCGATCAAGCAGGCCGTCCGCTCGTGGAGAAACGCCTGCTTCTGGTCTTCGGGAATCTGCATCTCTGTGCGTACGGCCAGAATTTTTTCGGGTTCCACGGCGAAGCGCGCAAAGAAGTTCTTTGGATCGCGGGAGTCTTTGTATACGCCGCCAAACCATTGGTAGGCGCACACCTCGCGCACGCCCGGAATCTGCTTGATTCTGTCGCCGTAGTATTTGGGCATGGGTACGGCGAGCGAGACGCGGTTCCGCGTCACCAGCCGCAGGGCCTGCGACGGTGGTGCGCCGCTGAAGTAGAACGCGTAGTAAACCGCCATGAGGACGCCCAGCAGCGCCAGAGAGACACTGATGCTCACAATGGTCAACAGCGTCCGCCGCCGGTTGCGCCAGGAATTCTTGAGGACAAACGGCAAGTATCGAAACATTTGTTTCTATTTATTCTATGCTACGAGG
>Ga0335077_10006765_pt1 | contig 14179 bp, 15 predicted proteins | sample Lox_Sample_31_FD_207151 | JGI IMG/M metagenome (GOLD analysis project Ga0335077, IMG submission 207151) | Soil microbial communities from Loxahatchee National Wildlife Refuge, Florida, United States - Lox_Sample_3.1 | ecosystem: Environmental > Terrestrial > Soil > Wetlands | place: USA...
AGCCGGTTTGAGTGGATCCAGCTCGCCTACGAAAATCGCCAACGAGACGAGTACCCAAACTTCCGGCGCGACGCGCGCAGCCCCAAGTCTCGGGCGCACCGACAACTCCACGCTTCCGTTGTTGTTCGCTACTGGACTGACTACCATGGCCGCGGAGGTCATCTGGATTCGGCTGTACACGTTTTATATCGGGCCGGTGGTGTATTCCTTCGCCGCAATTCTGGCGTCGTACCTGGCGGCAACCTTCGTGGGCTCGAAGCTGTACCGCATCTGGAGCGGCCGTGGGCCGGAGCGCGACCTGCGCCCGCTTTGGATCTCGCTGGCGGTGCTCGGGCTGCTGCCGCTGGTAACCGCGGACCCACGCATTTTCTTTTCTCACAATACCCTCCGCGTCGTTCTTGGAGTGGTGCCGTTCGCCGGAGTTGTCGGATTCCTGACGCCCATGCTGGTGGATCGCTGGTCGGGCGGTGGCCCCGACCGCGCTGGCCGTGCTTATGCCGTGAACGTGTTGGGCTGCATCGTGGGGCCGCTGCTGGCCGGTTTCGTGCTGCTGCCACTGTTTGGCGAGCGCGTCTCCATGCTGCTTCTGGCGTTGCCCTGGTTGAGCATGGCGGTGCTGGTACGCCGCAAAGAGGAGCCGGCATGGCAGCTCGCCTTCAATGCAGGCGTCCTGATCGCATCCCTCGCGCTGTTCTACTTCACCCTGGATTACGAGTCTCTGTATCGCGGCTTAGTTCGGCGCGACAGCACGGCCACCGTGATCGCCGCCGGGCAGGGCATGAGAAAGGGGCTGCTGGTCAATGGCTCCAGCATGAGCGGGCTCACGCCGGTGACCAAGATGATGGCGCATTTCACTCTTGCCCATCTTCAGCAACCGCCGCGCAATGCCCTCGTTATCTGTTTTGGGATGGGCACCACCTTTCGTTCGGCGATGACGTGGGACATTCCCGTGACGGTGGTGGAGCTGGTGCCCAGCGTGCCTGAGCTATTCACCTACTTCCATCCTGACGGCGGGCCGCTGCTGGGCTCGCCACGGGCGCACATCGTGATCGACGATGGCCGGCGCTTTCTCGACCGCTCACCGGAGAAGTTCGACGCCATCATGATCGATCCCCCGCCTCCGATTAACGCCGCCGCTTCCAGCCTGCTCTACTCGCGCGAGTTCTATAGCCTGATCAAAGAGCACCTGAGCCCGGGTGGCATCCTGCAACAATGGTTCCTGGCCGGAGACGATGCGGACGAGGCTGCCGAGACGCGTGCGATTACCGATGTGTTCCCGTATGTGCGCGCATTCGGGTCGGTATATGGAACGAAAGTCGGCATTCACTTCCTGGCCAGCAAGCAACCGATCCCGGAGCGGACCGCTTTGGAACTGGTTGCACGCATGCCCCCGGCGGCGATTTCCGACATGATGGAGTGGGGCCCAGCGGCGACCCCGGAGCAGCAGTTCCTCCTTATGCTGAGGCAGAACGTCAGGCCGGAGCAGTTGATCGCGCTTTCGCCGGATACTCCCGAACTGGAAGATGATCGTCCGATCAACGAATACGATGGCCTGCGCAGCATGTTTGCGAAGCCGGTAGAAGCGGCTGCGGGACAACCCTAGTGCTTCAAACGATCGTCCCGCCGGGGCAGGGCTCAGTGTCCCGCGTCCCCTTGCAGGCCGCGCTGTTTCAGCATGGGTTCGATGCTGGGCTTGCCGCCGCGCCAGGCTTCGTAGAGTTGCTCCAGGTCTTCGGTGTTGCCGCGCGACAATACCATCTGCCGGAAGCGGTCACCGTTGGCGCGCGTCAGCCCGCCATGGTCCTCGAACCATTGATAGGCGTCGTCGGCGAGCATCTGCGTCCAAAGATAGGCGTAGTAGCCGGCGGCGTATTCGTTGCTCCAGATGTGGGCGAAGTAGCTGGAGCGATAACGCGGCGGCAGGTAGCTGATCCACAGGTGGATCTTCTCCAGCTCTTGGCGTTCGAATTCGTCGGGCTGCTGCTGCGGAGCGCTGGGTGGAAGCGTATGCCACTTCATATCGAGTTCAGCGGCCGCCAGCGCCTCGGTGACTTCATAGCCTTTGTTGAACTTTTCGGATTTCTTGATCTTTTCCACTAGCTCCGCCGGCATCGGCGCGCCGGTCTTGTAGTGCTTGGCGTAGTGCTGGAAGACCGCCGGATACACCGCCCAATACTCGTTGAACTGGGAAGGGAACTCGACAAAATCACGCGCGGTCGCGGTGCCCGACAATGTGGGATAGGTGGTGTTGGAGAACATTCCGTGCAGCCCGTGGCCGAACTCGTGAAACATGGTCTTGACGTCGTCGGAGGTGAGCAGCGCGGGCTCGCCGGGTGCCGGCGGGGCAAAGTTGGCCACGTTGAAGACCACCGGCTTGGTCCCGAGCAGCTTCGATTGCTCCACGAAATTGCTCATCCAGGCGCCGCCCTGCTTGTTGTCGCGCTTGAAGTAGTCGCAATAGAAGAGCGCCAGCGAGCTGCCATCGGCGTTGAAGACCTCGAAAACGCGCATCGTGGGCTCGTACACCGGGATGTCGTGCCGCTCCTTGAAGGTGATTCCGTAGAGCTGAGTGGCCGCGTAAAAGACGCCGTTCTGCAACACGTTGTTCAGCTCGAAATAGGGCTTCACCTGCTCTTCGTCCAGGTCGTATTTCGCCTTGCGGACCTGCTCGGAGTAGAACTCCCAATCCCAGGGCTCGAGCTTGAAGCCGCCGTTCTGCTTGTCAATCAGCGCCTGAATGTCCTGGGCTTCGGCCGCGGCACGCGAGGTCGCGGGCGCAATCAGGGCGTCCATGAACTTGGTCGCGGCTTCAGGGGTCCTGGCCATCTGGTCTTCGATCTTCCAGGCGGCGTAGTTGGGATAGCCGAGCAGCTTGGCTTTTTGCGCACGCATCTCGGCCATTTTGGCGATCGTCGCGCGCGTGTCGTTGGCGTCGCCGTGCTCGGCGCGATTCCAGGAGTTCTGGAAGATCGTCTGCCGGGTCGTCCGATTGCTGAGCAGCGCCAGATCGGGCTGCTGGGTCGTGTTCTGCAGAGGAATCACGAAGCCCTCAACCTTGCGGGCGGTGGCCGCTTCGGCCGCGGCCTTCATTTGCGCATCGTTAAGGCCCGCTAGGGAAGCTTTGTCGGTGGTGACATAAGCCCCATCTTTCGTGGCGGCCAGCAACTCGTTGTCGAAATCGTCGCCCAGCGCCGCGAGCTGCTCGTTCATCTTTTTCAGCTCGGTTTTCTCGGCTTCGCTGAGATTGGCGCCGGCACGCACGAACTCCTTATAGGTCCAATCCACCAGGCGCAGCTGCTCGGCATTCAGATGCAGCGCATTGCGCTGGTTATAGACCGCAGCCACGCGCGCGAAGAGCTTACCGTCGAGGAAAATCGCGTCGTGATGGGCCGCGAGTTTCGGGGCCTCAAGCGAGCGTACGTTGATCAGCGTGGGATTGCTGTTGGCGCCGACCACACCATAAAACGCTTCAGCGACCCGCTGCAGGAGTTGGCCGCTCTTTTCCAGCGGAACCAGCGTGTTGTCGAACGTCGGCGGCGCAGGATTGTCGGTGATGGCCTGGATTTCCTGTAACTGCTGGGCCATGCCGGCTTCCATCGCCGGCTGATAGTCGTCGTCTTTGATTTTGTCGAACGGAGGGGCCTGAAACGGCAGGGTGCTGGGCGCGTAGAAAGGGTTGCTGGGACCGAACTGGGGGCCAGAGGCCTCCGCCGGAACAGTGCTGGACGCAATAAGTACGCTCACAGCCAAGATTATAGTTCGCATGCAGACAGTGTACCTGCCCGAGCCGCATGTGCAACAAGTGAATGAGATGAGCGGCGGAACTTCCGATCAGTGCTTCTTGCTGGTGACGTTCAGTTGCACGGTGTTGCCACTGGGGCTTTTCACCAGCATGGTCTTTTCTTTCTCATCGAGTTTGGCGGGGAACTGTTTGCCCGGCGACCATCCCATAAAGTCGGTGATGGGGCCTTCCGCCTTGCAGACGTAGACAGCACCGTTCATGCGCATGGCGATTTTGTAGCGATCGGCGCTCTCGGGATGCTGTTCGTTCTGCCCGACCTTCTCAAAGGAGACGACTTGGGCCGTCTGAAAGCCTTCGTCCTGTGCGTAAGCGAGCACCGCAGCTATACTGATACAGCAGGCTAAAGCGATGGAACGTGTCTTCATGAGAGTCCTTTCTGGTTGCGCAGAGCAGTATAGACCCGAGGAGCAGCTACTTTCATTGACATACCGGGGCGGCATCGTCTATTCTTAGTTCTTTCGCGGTCCTGCGTTTGCCCGCCTGAAGGTCTCTGCGCGTTCAGCGCCTGAACCGAGCGGCTCTTTCGCACGTTTCAAATCTGGGAGAGTTTAGAGATGTCAACGTATTTTCCCAAAGGGGAAATTGCGCGCAAGTGGTTTGTCATTGATGCCGATGGTCAAACTTTGGGGCGTCTGGCGACCCGTGTGGTGCGCATCCTGGCGGGCAAGGACAGCCCCCGGTACACGCCCTTCATCGACATGGGAGATCACGTGATTGTGATTAATGCCGATAAAGTGCGACTGACGGGACTGAAGTCCGACAGCAAGGTCTATCACCGGTACACGGGATATCCCGGTGGCATCCGGACGGAAGAATATAAGAAGCGGATGAACCGCAGGCCGGAGAAGATTGTGGAAGACGCGATCGTCGGCATGCTGCCGCACACCAAGCTGGGACGCACGATGGCCGGCAAGCTGAAGGTGTATCGCGGCGACAAGCATCCGCACCAGGCGCAGAAGCCGGAAGCGATTGCGGTTGCGCAGCGGGCATAGGAGAGCCGCTGAAGAGGTTGATTCAGGCAATTTCCCGGAATTGCGAATACGTCAGTGCCGAAGGCACGGCATAACTTAGCCCAGCATGGAGCGAAGCCGAATGCTGGGCAGGCACACATTGAGAAGCCGAGTCCCGTAGGGACGGCACAACCCCGGTAGGGGTCCCTCGACTCACCCGCTGAAGCGGGTTCGCTCGGGATGACACCCTCAAATTAGGACCAAAGGAAGATGGCAGAACTGGTTCAGTACTACGGCACGGGACGGCGCAAGTCGAGCGTCGCCCGTGTCTTTCTTCGTCCCGGTAGCGGCGACTTTACGGTGAACGGCAAGCCGTTCGACCAGCATTTCGTGACCGAGGCGCAGCGCATCATGGCGAAGTCGCCGTTCGTGCTCACGGAGACCGGCGGCACTTTCAACGTGGTTTGCACCGTCAAGGGCGGTGGCGTCAACGGGCAGGCCGGCGCGGTGCGCATGGGGGTTGCCCGCGCGTTGCAGGAGTTCAATCCTGAGCTGCGCGCCAAGCTGAAGGCCGAAGGCTTTCTGCGCCGCGACGCCCGCGGCAAAGAGCGCAAGAAATACGGACAGAAGGGTGCGCGCAAGCGCTTCCAGTTCTCGAAGCGGTAAAGCAGTGGTCAGTGACCAGTGGCCAGTTAGTGATCGCGAGTTCTGACCACTGGCCACTGATTACTGACAACTCGCTCTTTGGTTCCGGGGGCGAGTGGCAGAAGTTCAACCGGAACGAAATCTTCCCGCACTCCGGGGTCCCCGACCAGCGCCGGTTTTCGCTGGTTGGGCTGGTAGGGGCGGGCGCGGGAAAAGCAATCCAGCCCACTCCGACGAATGCGAATTCGGCGTTGGTCGGGTACCGAAAGTGGGCGGGATGCAAGCCAACCGAGGAGGTAGCTTGGCAAACATCACGATGAAGGAGTTGCTCGAAGCCGGCGTTCACTTCGGGCATCAGACGAAACGCTGGAACCCGAAGATGAAGGAATACATCTTCGGCGAGCGCAATGGAATTTACATTATCGACCTGCAGAAGACGCTCAAGATGTTCAAGGAGGCGTCGAAGTTCGTGCAGGAGCAGGTGGCCCAGGGCAAGCTGGTGCTGTTTGTCGGCACCAAGCGCCAGGCGCAGGACGCCATTTCGGAAGAGGCCACGCGCAGCGGCATGTTCTACGTCAACTCGCGCTGGTTGGGGGGACTGCTCACCAACTGGGTGACCGTGCAGAAATCAGTAAAGCGGCTGAAGGAACTCGACGAGATGGCCACCGATGGCCGCTATGACTTACTGCCCAAGAAGGAAGTCATCAAGCTGGAGCGTGAGCGCAAGCACCTCCAGGCCAACCTTGCCGGCATCAAGAATTTGAACCGCTTGCCTGACGTTCTGTTCGTGATCGACTCCAACAAAGAGCAGATCGCGGTCAAAGAAGCGCGCAAGCTGGGCATACCGGTGGTCGCGGTGGTCGACACGAATTGCGATCCCACGGAAGTGGATTACGTGATACCGGGAAATGACGATGCGCTGCGTGCCATCCGGCTGTTCGCGTCCAAGATTGCGGACTCTGTCGTCGAAGGCGCCAACGCTGCGACGGACAAGCAGATGGCCGACATCTCCGCAGGCGTGCAGTACAGCGAGGCAGCGGAAGCTGCCGCGGCCAGCCCGGAGGGAGCGGACGGCGAAGCGGTGCAGGAATCGACCATTGACGACTCCGACGAGGTCAGCATGGAAGAGGTGCTGGGCCGCGGTGGGCGTCGCGCCGAAAATACCAGCGCCTAATCAAATTTAGATTGACGAGTGGTTTCCCAGCCCGCGCGTTAATCGAGCGCGGGCGTTGTTTTGAGTGGCTATTAGCTCTTGGCCACACTAGAACAATCTGAAATGGTGAATTGGCGACACTGGCTGTAATCGCTGGTGCAGAGCCAAGAGCTAATAGCCAACAGCCTGAGGTTTCCGAAAGATGAGCACTACTACCGTGACCATATCCGCTGCACAAGTAAAAGAGCTTCGCGACAAAACCAACGCTCCCATGATGGATTGCAAGAACGCCCTCACCGAAGCCAAGGGCGATGTCGAGCAGGCGATCGTCATTCTCCGCAAGAAGGGCATTGCCACGGCCGCCAAGAAGGCGACGCGCACCACCAGCGAAGGGTCGGTGGCGAGCTACATCCACGCCGGCGGCAAGATCGGCGTGCTGGTCGAGGTGAATTGCGAGAGCGACTTCGTCGCCCGCACCGACGACTTCAAGAACCTGGTGCACGACATCGCCATGCACATCGCGGCCACCGATCCGCGCTTCATCCGCAAGGAAGACGTCACGCCGGAAGCCTACGAGAAGGAGAAGGACATCTATCGTGCGCAGGCGGCACAGACCGGCAAGCCGGCGCCGGTGATCGAGAAGATCGTCGAAGGCAAGATGGGCAAGTTCTACGAGGAGGTGTGCCTGTATGAGCAGCCCTTCATCAAGGAGCAGACCATGACGGTTTCGCAGCTCATCGCCAGCGTGATCGGCAAGCTGGGCGAGAACATCTCGGTCAAGCGCTTCGCCCGCTTCAAGGTGGGCGATGTGGGCGAGACCGTCGCGGTCAGCAAGGCGGCGGAGCAGGCAAGCGAGTAAAGACCCAGCACAATTAACGTTAGCCACAGGGCGGGAGCGATCCCGCCCTCTTATGCTGGTCAGCGGAGATCGCGTATGCCTAACTGGTGTCAAGAGGGCGGTAGAACTTGCACGCGGGTATCTGTCGGACGCATTGCAGATTCCCCAGGCGGAGCTTCTCCTGGAAGAAGTCGAGCTTTCCGAAGACCAGCAATTCTGGTTGCCGAAATAGGAAAAAACGGATATCTGGTTCTCACCGGCGACCTGCGTTTGTCATATGCCCTGCAGCATGATGGCATTGCCACGTTGAATTTCAATCAACTTCGGGACATCCAACTGCTGAGACACATTCCGCTTTAGTGGCTTCAATGGCCGGAAGGTCATCGGCAGTAACTCAGCGACAAGGACCCAAGGTATAAGAGTTAAACCCACGCCTCCACCCCGCATCAACAGTATCCTGCGCGAGGCAATGGAACACGATCTTGGCAGCCGCTTACGTCGTTCCTGCCCCAGGCCCCTTTACCGCCTCCAGCAGCGCCGCCCCGAACTTTTCCAGCTTGGATTCGCCGATGCCGCGGATGCGGCCCAGGGCAGCCAGATTCTGCGGGGCCCTGCGGGCGATCTCGCGCAGCACGGAATCGTGCGCGACCCAGAAGGCGACCATCTTGTTGGCTCGGGCGAGTTCCAGGCGGACGGTCTTCAGGCGCTCATAACGAAGGGTGGCGACGGGATCGAGAGGAGCCTCTTCCACGCCGGGCAGTTCTGGTTTGTCCGACTTTTTTCTCTTGCGCGTCCGCGACGGTGCAGCTCTCGGCCGCGAGCGGATGTCGCCGCGGCACACATCGCATCTGCAGTTCGTCACCTCGGAGTCATCGCCGAAGTAGGCCAGAATGGCGCGACGGCGGCAGCGCCGTGCATAGGCGTACTGGAACATGCGTTCCAGCTTCTGGCGCGCGTGGGCCTGCAACAGCTCCACCTGCGGCGCAGTCAGCGCGGTATTGTTTTCGCCAATTTTGTCGATGAAGAACTCCTGCGTATGCCGATCGACGAGGCTACAGTACAGCACACACTGCGCCGGGCGGCCATCGCGTCCCGCGCGGCCGGCTTCCTGGTAATAAGCTTCGAGGCTGGCGGGAATGTTGTAGTGGACGACGAAACGAATATCGGGCTTGTTGATGCCCATGCCGAACGCGTTCGTGGCCACAACCACGGCATCCGCGCTTGCCATGAAATCCCGCTGCGCCGTCTTGCGTGCATCCGTCTCCATGCCTGCGTGATACGCGCGCACAGTGCGCTGCGGAAACTTCTCGCGCAGGTACGCGGTCAGGTATTCCACTTTCTTGCGCGTGGCGCAATAAACGATGCCGCTGCCCGGTTGCTTGGATAGGCCGTGCGCCAGCGCCTCGTCTTTTGCATACTCGAAGTCGATGCGGCGGCAGGCATAGATGAGGTTGGGGCGATCGAAGCCGGTGACGTGCACCTTGGGGTTGCGCAACTTCAGCATGCGAGCGATGTCGTTGCGCACGGCGGGAGTCGCGGTCGCGGTGAGCGCGATGGTGGGCGGCGACCCAAGCTGGTCGCGCGCTTCGGCCAGGCGCATGTACTCGGGGCGGAAGTCGTGTCCCCAAAAGCTGAGGCAGTGGGCTTCGTCCACCACCAGCAGCTTGGTCTGAAGTTGCGGCAACACCCGCCGAAATGAAGCTGCGGCGAAGCGCTCCGGTGCGAGGTACAACAATCCGTCGAAACCTTTTCGCAAGCGGTTGAGGACCTGCGACTGCTCGTGTAATTCCTGAGAGCTATTCAGCAGCAACACGGGAACACCGAGGCCCTGCAGTTGGCGCACCTGGTCCGCCATCAGCGATATCAAAGGGGAGACGACGACGGTGAGGCCCTTCAATAGCAGAGCCGGAAGCTGGAAACACAGACTCTTGCCCGCGCCGGTCGGCATCACGCAAACGACGTCGCTGCCGCCCAACAGGTCGCTGATAATCTGGCGCTGGTGAGGGCGAAAGTGCTCGAGCCGGAAGACCCGCTGCAGGAGATCCTCAATTTCAGCCATGGGTAATACTCGATTATTAATTATCGCGGTTGACGGGCATACAGCCTCAAGAGATGGGCCTGCGACGTTTCGCTTCACAGTTCGGGAGGTCGAGTGTGCCACTTGGGGACAACGGTTGGCGGTAACACTCAGGTGCGCGGTTACTGCTACACTGGATGAGACCACTCCTTCAGGTTCTGACTCGATGGACGCTCCACTTTATAAACGCGTTCTTCTAAAAATCTCAGGCGAGGCTCTGGCTGCGGGGCAAGGATTTGGCGTGGACAACCAGCGCGTCCATGAGATCGCGGCCGAGCTGGCGGAAGTGCATCGCCTGGGTGTCGAGATCGCCATTGTGGTAGGCGGTGGCAACTTCTTTCGCGGAGTTGCCGAGCAGGCCAAGCACATGGATCGCGTCTCCGCCGATCACATGGGCATGCTGGCCACGGTGATCAATGCGCTCGCGCTGCAGGATGCGCTGGAGAAGCAGGATGTCTTTACCCGCGTAATGAGCGCCATCGAGATGAACCAGGTGGCTGAGCCGTTTATCCGGCGCCGCGCTATCCGGCACCTGGAGAAAGGGCGCGTGGTCGTCTTCGCGGGGGGCACGGGAAATCCGTATTTCTCAACCGACACGGCGGCGTCGCTGCGTGCCATGGAGATTAAGGCGGACGCGATCCTGAAGGCGACCAAGGTCAACGGCATCTATACCGACGACCCCGTCATTGTGAAAGACGCCACCATGTTCGACCAGATCAGCTACATGGAGGTTCTGCGGCGCGGGTTGCGGGTGATGGACGCCACGGCCATCGCGCTTTGCCGGGAGAATAATCTGCCGATCGTGATCTTCAATTTGAACCAGCGGGGCAACATCCACCGCGTGGTCATGGGTGAGCGGGTGGGCTCGTTGGTGAACCAGGGCTGATTCCTCATCCTACGACGACCGGCGAGCACCGAAAAGCGAAGGCTACCCTCGATTTCCAGAACGGCTTGTCCGGTAGGGCGTTACAATGCTTCCTGTTCCCCGGTGAGCAGGGGTATGGCTGAGCAAGTCTATAAGCCATCACAGGCGGTCCCGGTGTCAGGGGTGTACCGCGTCGAGCACGATGGGCACCGGGAAGCCCACGAGGCGACTCTGCTCGACGGCGAGACTTTCCCCCTCTGCGCGCTATGTGGAGAAGCGGTCCGTTTCATTCTCAAACATCGCGCCAAAAGCATCCGCAGCGATAAAGATTTCCTCCCCGGCAGATAGCCGATTCGCGGCATCTCAGCCCGAGCTGCGATTTGTACGCTCCCGCTCTTCACAAAGCGACGAATTTAGGCTAACTTTCTACGGAACAGCAAGCACACAAACTGGCGGGGCAATGCTCATGGCTAAACCCGTACGTCTCTTGATCGGTCCTTCCAATCACCCTCAGACTTCTGCGCGAACCATCGCATTCCGGCTGCAGGGCGAAGTAAAGAATTCTGCCCACGGCGGCAATCGGCCGAGCAGCCGGCGCTATCGCGCCGGCGACGTGGTGCGCCAGTCCGGCATCTACGAGGTCATTCACGATCGCAGTCACCGTGAGGCGCACGAAGTCGTGATGATCAGCGGCGAGCACTTTCCCGATTGCGAGACCTGCAAAGAGAAAGTGCGCTTCCGTCTGGTGCGCACCGCGCCCTACATCTTCCAGGACGAAGATTTCGAAGAAGACACGTAGTTCTTCCCTTTCAGGCCGCGTCCCAGATGCGCCAAGAGAGTGGTGTTGCATTCCGCCGCCATCACAGCGGAATGCAAGGCCGGAGCCGGGATGCGCATAGACAGGCTCTGCTCTACGCGCCCCTACTCGGCACACGGTATGCGTCGGACGCGCTTGCGTTCACGATGCCCAGGTGTTGTGGCAGGCTGACCACGCGCTTGGGCCCGCGTTTGCGTATGAGCAGCACGCGGATTCGCTCCAACAGCTCTATGGGAGCGAACTCACCTTTTGGCAGCCAGACATCGGCTAGGTGTTCTTCGCTGCAACAATTCACCGCGCCGGAAAAAAGCAGGGCCGGGATTTCCGGTGCGACCGCCTTCAGTTGATCGATCAGTTTTGCGCCGTTCAGCTTGGGCATCATCAGATCGGTGATCACCAGGTCAATTCCGCCCCCTTTCATTACCTCAACAGCACATTCGGGATCGGAGCAGGTGAGCACGCGGTAGCCGCGCGTTTCCAACAGTACTTTGCGAACGGAGAGAGAGCGTTCGTCATCATCGACACAGAGGATCGTGCGTTTTGGTTTCATGTACCCCCGCTAGTTGTTGTTCAGGCACTGCGTGACCACCCGGGCAAACCTGGAGCCGGAGCGCATGGGCAGTTACCTGGGAATTCGGTACACCAGAGCAACGGAGCGTGCTTCGGATGGTACGACCGGCGCGGGTCCCGCACAAGTATTGCGAAGATCAATTACGCAGAAAAAATTTTCGAGAGAATCGACGGTGGAAAGAGCACCGGGTGTGGTGATGCATCACGCTTTTGAGGTTGTCGAACACATTGCGGAACGCGGCTTTTATTGTGTGCACAAGAAATCCTCAGCAAAGTCACATCGTAACTTCTCCGTCAATCAAATGCACCACGTTACCTCCGACACGTACATTGCTGATGCTGTCGTCCGCGCGTGACGCACGAACATAGATGAAGCTCGGACGCCGTATCTCGATTCCTTGCTCGATACAGCCTTGCCTTTCCGGCGCCAGCACGCCGTACTTCACCGCCCAGGCAGTGCAGCATCCCGCGGCCGAGCCGGTAGCGGGATCTTCGCCGTTGTAGAAGATCATGCGCGCGTGCAGCGTCGCGCCCGCATTCACCGTCTCGCGGCATACGAAGTAGAAGAATGCGGGTTTGCCAATCGTCGCCAGGTAGGGAGCCGTCTGATTCCAGCCAATGCTGAGCTGCCGCAGCGTGGCGAGCGAGCGAAAGGGAACGATGGTGAAGGGTACTCCTGTGGACACAGTCTGGATGGGCAGGGCCTCATTGAATTCGCTGAGCGGGATGCCAAGCACGCCGGCAATGACGTCATGGGCGTGCGTGCGGCCGAATTGGGGTTCGGCCTGGCGCATCTCGCCGAAGAGCAGCCCGTCACGTTGCTCGAAATGGACGGGTATCTTCCCGACCTTGAGGTCGAGGATGACGTCGTTCTGGCCCGATTGCTGGTGCAGATACCACGAGGTCCCCAGCGTTGGATGTCCCGCGAAAGGCAGTTCCTCGTTGACGGTAAAGATGCGCACCTTGTGGCCCTGGGCGCGCTCGGTCGCCTCATCGCGCGGCAGGATGAACGTGGTTTCGGCAAGGTTCATCTCGCGCGCCAGTGTCTGCATCTCGTCGTCGCTGAGGCCGCGAGCGTCGGTGAACACCGCAAGCTGGTTGCCCTCCAGCGGACGGGAGGTGAATACATCCAGATGGACGAACGGAAATTTTCGCACCGTCATAAAGGCTCCGTATCGAATTCGTCGAGGCACGCGTTTGCGCGCCTTATCGCGAAAATCAATCACCTGACCAATGGATTGAGGCGGCACTGAAGAAATTGTCGGCGCCGTGTATCTTTGCTGTATTGCTTAGATTGCAGCTATCCATTCTTGATTCGCAGGATTCATGAGCGCAGTTGCATGCCCCGCATCAACGAAGTAGCGCCGGATTCCGCTGAGTTGCACTCCCCCTAACGTCCTGCATAGAATCGACAAATCTAAAATTCCGGAACTGGAGAGATGTGATGGCACTTCAGATTGGCGATATCGCTCCTGACTTTGAAGCCCAAACCACCCAGGGAACGATCCGTTTTCATGACTGGATCGGCGATTCCTGGGCCGTACTGTTTTCCCATCCCAAGGATTTCACGCCCGTGTGCACCACGGAGCTGGGTTACATGGCAAAGCTGAAGCCTGAGTTCGACAAGCGCGGCACCAAGATCATCGGCCTGAGCGTCGATCCGGTGGACAACCATGCGCGCTGGGCAAACGATATCAAGGAGACGCAGGGACACGCACCCAACTACCCCATGATCGGCGACACCGACCTAAAAGTCGCGAAGCTCTATGGCATGCTTCCGGCATCGACCACAGGCACCTCGGAGGGCCGGACCGCCAACGACAACATGACGGTGCGCAATGTCTTCGTTATTGGCCCGGACAAGAAGGTCAAGCTCATCATTGTTTACCCCATGAGCACGGGTCGGAACTTCGATGAGGTCTTACGCGTGATCGACTCCTTCAACTGACCACCAAACACAAAGTTTCGACTCCGGTGAACTGGAAGCAAGGCGAAGACGTCATCATCTCCGGCTCTGTATCGGATGACGAGGCGAGGAAAATCTACCCGCAAGGCTGGAGCGCGCCTCGCCCCTACCTGCGCATCGTGCCGCAACCGAGAAGCTGATTTGTCACAGGGGACACGAAGACGCGGAGTTCCTCAGAAATTCAGAAATAGTGCTTCGCAAATGGTGAGCTTCGAGCAACGAGAAGGGAGGCGCGATCCCGCAAGGCTCGGAGCCGCCAGCTAGCTTCTAGTCGCTCGTTGCGTTCTTGTGTTTGCGGAAGCGAAGGGGGTCCGGTGACTCTCCCGGTCTTCAAAACCGGCGATCGGCAGCTTCGCTGTCGATGGTGCGTTCGACTCGCACACGCTTCCGCCAAAATTAAACCACTTAGCTAGGCTTACATGCCGTTTCCATACTGTTGAGCGCCAATGCCACAACTTTGCTGTGCGCCGTGGACATTTCATCCGTCACAACGTCG
>Ga0335077_10006766_pt1 | contig 14178 bp, 10 predicted proteins | sample Lox_Sample_31_FD_207151 | JGI IMG/M metagenome (GOLD analysis project Ga0335077, IMG submission 207151) | Soil microbial communities from Loxahatchee National Wildlife Refuge, Florida, United States - Lox_Sample_3.1 | ecosystem: Environmental > Terrestrial > Soil > Wetlands | place: USA...
TGACCGACCAGACCGTGCCGGAGATCCGCGCGCAATCGCTGGCCGGGAAAGCGATCGCTACGGGCGAATTCAAAGGGAAAAAGAAATTCGTGGTGAGCTTCTGGGCGAGTTGGTGCGGGCCGTGCCGGATGGAGCTGCCGGAGTTGAAGGCGTTCTATGAGAAATATCATCAGGACGATTCGTCGTTTGAGGTGATCGCGGTGAGCACGGACGAGGACCGTTACCAGGCCGAGAAGTATGTGAAAGACGCGCAGCTTCCCTTCCCGATTGTGTGGGACGAGAGCGGAAAGATTGCGACGGACTACCGCGTGGAGGCGATACCGGTGCTGTACGTGGTGGATGAGAACGGGAAGGCGGTTTTTGGCGAAGTGGGATACGGATTTGGTCTGGACGAAAGCTTACGGCAACATCTGGGACTGAAAGCCAACGACGCGAAGAAGGCCGGGGAGCATGACAGCGGCAGCCATTGAATTTCAACAGGTGACAAAGGTTTACCGGAAGATGTTCCGCGGCGTGGAAGTGCCGGCGCTGACGAGCGCGAGCTTTGCCGTGGAACGCGGCGAGGTGTGCGCGTTTCTGGGACCGAACGGAGCGGGAAAAACGACGAGCATCAGCCTGCTGATGGGATTTTTCTATGCAGATTTCGGCGAGATTCGCGTGCTGGGCTATCCGCCGGGAGACGTGCGGGCGAAGGCGCAGATCGGATTTTTGCCGGAGAATTTTGCATTTTACAAATTCTTGAACGGCGAGCGGCTGCTGCGGTTTCACGATGCGCTTGGCGGAGGGGATAAGCGGACGGCGGGGGCGCGGATTGCAGAGCTTTTGGCCAAGGTGAAATTGACGGATTACCGGAAGCTGAAATTTGCGAAGTATTCGCGGGGCATGGTGCAACGGGTGGGGCTGGCCCAGGCGCTGCTGCGGGACCCGCAACTGCTGGTGCTGGACGAGCCGACTTCGGGATTGGATCCAACAGGCCGCAGAGATGTGCGGGAGATTATTTCGGCGCTGAAGACGGAAGGGCGCACGATTTTTCTGAGCTCGCACCTGCTTTCGGAAGTGGAGCAGGTTTGCGACCGCGTGATCATCATCAGCAAGGGACGCGTGGTGCAGACAGGCCGGATGAAGGACCTGCTGGGCGATTCGGGCCGCGTGGAGATTCTGGTGACCGCACTGCCGGAGAGTTTGGCGGCACGCCTGACGGAGTGGGGCGGCAGCTTCACGGGGAATGAGCACGGCGTGGCCGTGGTGGTGGATCAGGCGCACAAGCGGGAAGTGGCCGAGGGCGTGTGGGCCGCAGGACATGACGTGGTGCAGATCGCGCCGATTCGCGGGTCGCTGGAAGAGTTTTACCTGAAGACCGTGGGCGATGAGAGCGGGGTGGCATGAAAGTCTGGACGCTCGCGCTGAATACACTGGAAAGCTTTCTGCATAACCGGCTGGTGCTGTTGTTGCTGCTGGTGGGGGCGGGGATCGTGTTGATTATGATGGCTCCCCTGCTGCAGGTGAAGGCCAGGATCACCGTGCAAAACACCAGCATGGTGGAATCGATGGTGCTCGAAGCGATTTCGCAGGTGATGGGATTCATGAGCGGACTGGGGAGCTTGCTGGCGGCGTGGGCGGCGACCGATTCGCTGGGGTCGGAATTGAAGGCGGGGACGGTGCTGGCGGTGATGGCGCGTCCGGTGAAGCGGTGGGAGTTTTTGCTGGGGAAATATCTTGGCGTCCTGCTGATGATGGCAGGGTACGTGGTGATGATGGTGGGCGTGTCGCACGTGCTGGCGTGGATGGGGGGACAGCACATTCAAGTGAGCCCGCTGGCGATGTTTGCGTATCCGCTGGCGCGGTATGCGATTTATGCGGCGATTGCGATGTTGTGCGCGACGGTGGCAGGTCCGGTGGTGAGCATGGTGGTGGTGTTGGCGATAGCGATTCTGGGCGACATGGTGTTGCCGAGCACGCCGGCGTGGAAACCCTGGCTGATGTGGCTGAAGCACGGGCTGTATTACGCGCTGCCGTCGATGGAGCTGTTGTCCGAAGAACGATTCTTGAGCTTGCGGCAAGCGACGTTGCACCCGATGAAGTGGCAGGAGCAGGCGGTGAGCGTGCTGTATGGGTGGGATTATGCGCTGGTGGTGCTGCTGGTGGCGATGTGGTCGTTTCATTACCGGACGCTGCGGCGGGACTAGGAAGAGGCGGGAAAAGGCTGACAGCGGACAGCTTGCGGAAAAGAGAGCCCTCGGTGCGAACACCGGGGGCTTTTTTTGCTTCGGATAGGGTTGTTACAAATGTTTGGTGGGGTAGCGTTGTGTCGCGCCTCCGGCGCTGAATTTTCGTTTCGCAGTAGTCCCAGGCCTCACGGCCTGGGCTACCGTGTTTCGCGCCTCCGGCGCTTCGGGAAAGCGCCCCCGGGGCTTTGGGGAAGAAAGAGGCGGCGTAAAGGTGTCGCGAGGCGCGGCCACCGGAAGGCGGCCACAGCGTGGGAGGGGCCCTTGGCAATGGGGCGAGTTTGAAGAGCACAGGCTGAAGCCTGTGCTGCATGAGGGGCCGGGCAGGGGCGACCGCTAGACATTTGCGGTGGGTCGGTTATTTGGCGGATTGTTTGCGGTGGAGGTCGACGCAGACGGATTCGGCGGTGTTGGGGTCGACGGCGGAGTCGCCGCCTTCGATGTGGCGGATGATGCCGTCTTTGTCGATGACGATGTTGGCGCGCAAGGCCCACTGGTAGCCATCGCCCTGGACGTCGTAGGTTTTCAGGACGCCGTAAGAGGTGAGCATTTTGTGGTTCATGTCGCTGAGGAGGGGAAACTTGATATTGATCTGCTTGGCGAAGGCGGCGTTGGCTGCGGGAGAGTCCATGCTGACGCCGAAGACGGCGGTGTCGCTCATATCAATCTTGCCGGAGTCGATTCCAGACTGGACCGCCTGGAGTTGTTTGGTTCAGCCACCGGTGAAGGCGAGGACGTAGACGGCTAAGAAGACATTTTTCTTGCCGTGGAAGTCGGAGAGTTTGACGGTTTTCCATTCGTCGCTCAGCAGGGTGAAATCGGGAGCGGGGTCGCCGACTTTGAGAGAGAGTTTGGCGACTTCGTCTTTTTTCTGGGGACCAGCAGAGAGAGGAACGACGGCGGACATGGATGCAAGCAGTAAAGCGGAAGCGAGAAGGTGTTTCATGGGGACTCCTTGGGAGGATTTCGCGCGGTGAAGAATGATAGCTGGGGGACGGTTTTAGGAGTAGGGAAAAATTCGGGTGCAAAGCGAACGGTTGGGAGTGAGGTGTACGTAATTTTTAACGCAGAGGGCACAGAGAAGTGAGGGAAAACCCGAAGAAGGCGGCCTGAAGCCGCCCCTACCGGAGGTAGCCCCAGTTGTGCAATTTGTCGGAGTCTTCCACCCAGCGGTCGCCGATGTCGGTGCGGTAGTACATGTTGGGGATGAGGATGTTCTTGATGCGGGAGTAGGCCTGAACCTGCGCTTGTTTCATGGTCTGGCCGACGCCGCAGACGATGAGAACCACGCCGGAAGTGCCGGCGACGAGCCACTGCTGGTTGACGATTTTGACGTCTTCGATGTGGATGCCTTCGTTGATGGGGCGCTTGAAGACGATGGCGGCGTTTTTGGAGAAGGATTCGAAGGTGGCTTCGTCGTCGAAGGGGAACGGGGGAACGACGATGCGGATGCCGATCTGGAAGCCGCTGCGGGTGCGCCACTTGGGTTCCTGGCCGTTGGCAAGTTCCCAGAAAAAATCGCTGATGGGAGTGAGGATGCCTTCCTGCTGGATGCTGATCGTGGGGTAGCCGAAGCGCGCGGTGAATTCGAGCGGGTAGATGCCATTGTTGTTGACGATGCAGTTGAGATCAATGTAGCCGACGTAGCCTTCCTCGGCGAGCTTCGATTCCATTTTGAGGAGAGTGCGCGTGAAGAGGACGTTGGGTTCGCTCCAAAACATAGTGGTGCCCATTTCGCCGGTGGGCGGGCCGACTTCGCCGGGGAAGAGTTTTTTGTGCTCGAAGTTGATGTTGATGGGAGTGATGAATTTCTTGCCGTTGAAGAAGGCGCCGACGGCGACCTCGACGCCGGTGACGCGGCGCTGGAGCTGGAAAACCTTGATTTCCTCGGAGAAGGCTTTCTTGTAGGCCTCGAGCATGCCGATGACGTCTTCGCCGTTTTCTTCCTCGCCGACGAAGAGGCGGCGCTTGACGTTCTGGGCTTCGCCGCTGGGTTTGATGACGTAGCGGTCGGGATTTTTCTTGACGAATTCGATGGCGGGATCGAAGGAATCGAAATCCTGATAGGGGATGATGGTGACGCCGGCTTTCTTGAGCTCTTCCTGGCCGAAGGAGCGGTCGTCTTCGAGATTGTCGGTGTAAGGCGTGCCGCCGATGACGGGCTTGCCGGAGGCGCGCAGGGCCTGCGCCTTGGCGCCCTGGCCAAGGGTGTCGTCAAAGACGACGATGTCGGCCCACTTGCAGTCTTTTTCGTAGTCGGTGGATTTGGGGACGAAACCGTCGGCGATATCGCGTTCCTTCTCGTTTTCGACGAAGTAGCGGACTTCGTGGCCTTCCTTGACGACCTGCCAGGCAATGTCTCCGATGAGGCTGGAGAGAGAGGCAAAGAGGAATTTCTTTTTTTCCATGAGAAGGGGCGCGGCTCCGTAAAGAGGAAAGGTCCAGATTCTATTGTAGATAGGGAGATGTTACAGGATGTTTAAATTTGGGGTGCGCTGGGGCGGGGTTCGTTTGAGACAGAGGGCACGGAGGAAGAGCACATCGGGCCCAGAGACAGAGAGGCAGGCATGAAGGCCAGCGCTATATAGAAGAAGGAAGAAGCGCAGAGCGGGAGAGGGGCGTTCCGGGGACGGAAAACCGCGGGGCGGGGTGGGGGCATCACAGGGGTAGCATCGAGTGTGCTGGCCGAAGGGGCAGGTTTTGGGGTTGGCTGTCCGTTCGTTCAGGTTATACTGGATGCGTCCATGCTGGCGGCAGGGGTACCACAGGTTCCAGCCGAAGGCCGCGGCGCGGAGTCCGAACGCTAAATGTGAGGTGAGGATTGCGGCGACTACCGCTTCTGCTGATAGGTGCGCTGGTACTGGTTTCGGCCGTGCCAAGCTCCGCACAGTTTCCCTTACACAAAAAGAAAAAGACGAACCAGTCGACGGACGCGTCGAACACCGCCGAGCCGGACAAGCAGCTCTACGAGAAATCGCTGGACGACATCAAGCACGGACGGCACGAAGTGGGCCGGTTGGGGATGCAGACGCTGATCAACACTTACCCGGACAGCGAATATCTGGCCAAGGCAAAGCTGGCGATTGCCGATTCCTATTTCAAGGAAGGCGGCAGCGCAAATATTACCCAGGCGATCGCCGGGTATAAAGATTTCATTGTATTCTTCCCTTTCCTGCCGGAAGCGGCCTACGCGCAGATGCAAGTGGCGATGGCCAACTACAACGAGATGGACAAGCCGGACCGGGACAACACGCACGCAAAGATGGCGGAGGAAGAGTTCCAGACGTTCCTGCAGAAGTATCCGAAGGACCCGCTGGCGCCGCAGGCGGAACAGCACCTACGGGAAGTGCAGGAAGTGATCGCGGAGGGCCAGTTCCGGATTGCCTACTATTACTACGTGAAGGGCGACCCGCGGGCGGCGGCAGGAAGATTGGCGCCACTGGTGATCCGCTACCCGCTCTATAGCAAGACAGACCAGGCGCTGTGGATGCTGGGCGACGAGTTCGAAAAGGGCGAGCGCAAGGACGTGGCGGGGTGGTACTACACGCGGCTGATCAAGAATTATCCACTCTCGAAGTATGCGCCGCTGGCGAAGGACAAGCTGAAGGCCTTCGGGCAGCCGATTCCGCAGCCGGATCCGAAAGCCGTGGAATGGATGACGGCGGAACAAAATGTGCCGCGGCCGAAAGAGTCGCCGATGCACCGCGCGATCGGGATGATGCACTCGCGGCCGGACGTGGATGCGACCGCGCGCAATGGAACTCCACAGATGCAGCCGGAATCCGAGACACCGGGTACCGAGACGCTCTCCGGTGGGGGCAGCACGACACTGGTGGGGACGACCGGCGGGGGAGCCCCAGCGGGAGGCGCGAGCAAGTCGCCTGCAGTGGTGGAGACCGTGAAGCCGGGCGAGGCAGCGCCGGCAAAGACGGCGGATGACGCGAACTCCGGGACCGCGGACGACAGCAACACGACAACTTCGGATGCGACTGGGACGAACTCGACGGACGCCAACGGGACCAGCACAACAGCGAATGGCGACGCGGCGAAGACGGATGGCTCGAGCACCACGAGCAGCAACGGGACGAGTTCGAGCACGACCTCGACGGCAGACAACAGCAATCAGAAGGAATCGAGCAGCAAGAAGAAGGGGATCAAGAAGATCATTCCGTGGTGACGAGGGAGTCTTAAGCCTTTTGCTGTTAAGGTGTGCTGATTAAGTTCCCAGTTATTGGTTCGAGAGTTCGGAAATCCGAGAGAAAAAGAGAGTTGGGACGAAGGGGTGCGGCGGGTGCCGCACCCCTTGTCCTTTGGGACAGGTTGTTCGATTGGAACACCGCGTAGGCGCTTCCGACACATAGCGGTTTGTGCCGATTGACGCCCTCGCCGCTCGGTGCTCCAATGAATTTTGTATCTTCGTGTCTGAAGAAGTTCTGGGTTTGGAGGACGTTCCGGTGGCCAAGATCCTGGTTGCGGACGACAACAGCAACATTCAGAAAATGGTAGGGCTTGCCCTGAAGGATCAGGGCATTGACGTGGTGGCCGTGGGGAACGGTGAAGCCGCGGTGCGGAAGATTTCGGACGTGAAGCCAGACCTGGTCTTAGCCGATGTGTTCATGCCGGTGCGGAATGGATACGAAGTTTGCCGGTACGTCAAAGAAGATTCGACCCTGGCGCATATCCCCGTGATTTTGCTGGTGGGGGCGTTTGATCCCTTGGATGAGCAGGAAGCACAACGCGTGGGCGCGGATGGGGTGCTGAAGAAACCATTTGTACCGCCCGATCCACTGATATCGATGGTGAAGTCGGCATTAACGCGAGCGGGTGTGGCGATTGGCAATGAACCGGCGCCAGCAGCGAAGGCTCCGGAAGTTGCGGCGACACCGAGCGCGAGGGATTTCCTGTCGGCAGGAGTGAGTTCGAAGCTGGCGGCGCTGACCGGGACGCCCGTCCCCCAGGCGGAGGCGGAACCGGTCGAGGAGTTCCCTGCCCCAGCGCAAGCCGTGAAGTTTGCGGCGGGATCGGAGCCGGTTGCGTTTGGGAGTTTGCTGGAGACGCCGGAAGACGACATGGCGTTTGTGGCCAAGCCGATTGAAGAATTGGAGCAGGCCAGGAATTGGGGCGGTGGAGAAGCGGAACCGGCGGAAGAAGAAGAGGAAGCCGAGGAAAAGGGTCCGCGGGCGGGCTGGAGGCCAGGCGGGTTAGATGAGGCGGAGGAGCCGGCGGTGCCTTCGCGCGGCGGCAAGCCCAAGGATTGGCGAGAGGAAGCGTTCCACGGGAATTCGCCGGCGAGTATTTCGTCGGGGCGCGGATGGAGTCCGGAGCGCACGACACAAGTGGCCGAAGTGGCGGAAGCGCCCGCAGTGGGCGTCTCGACGTTGGAGAGCAAACAGAGCGAGGGAGCGTCGCCGTTTGCGGGTGACGCATGGGCGGCGGCACTGGCGAACTCAGTGGAAGCCAAGATTGCGGATGTGGCGGAAGCGCCTGCGGCGGTGAGTGAAGTGGCGCCGGAGGTTGCGGTGGCCGCACCGGCGGCCGTGGTGGAAGAAGTGAAAGCGCCAGAGCCAGTGGCGGCTCCGAGTTTTCCTGCAGCGGAGGCGCCGGGTTGGGGTGGCGCGAGCGATTCATCGTGGGAATTGGAAGCGAAGAAGGCTTCCCTGCTGGCGGCCACGTGGGACGCGCCGGCTGCGGCGGCAGGGCCGGAGGAATCGGCGAGCGTGGCCGAGGCGGCAAAGTTTTTGGCGGAAGAGCCGGAAGCGGCTCCTGTGGAAGCGCCAACGAGCGAAGTGATTTCGCAATTTGTGGAACAGGCGGCGCCGGTGGAGGAAGTGGTGCAAGCGCCGGCCACAGAAGCGGCGGAGCCAGCAAACGCTGAAGAGCCAATGCCGGCGATGGCCGAGGAGCATGGGGCCGCGGAGACGGCGGGGTCGATCTATGCCGCGGAAGCGCCGCTGGATGTGAACGCGACGCAGGAAGTGCCGGTTGAGGCCCAGCCGGAAGAAACACATTATTCGGGTGAGCCATTGGCGGAAGAAGTTGCGGCGCGGGTGGAAGCGGCGGCGCCGGCGAAGAGCGAGGAAGCGGCGGAAGCGCCCGCAGCCGCACAGCAGCCGGACATGGATGCGCTGGTGGCGCGCGTGCTGGCGAAAATGAGTCCCGAGGTGTTGCAGAAGGTGACGCAGGAGATTTTGAAGCCGGTGATTGAGGCGATTATCAAGGACGAGTTGAACGAGAAGAAGTAGCGAAAGAAAAAGAGATTGGGGAATCGCGGCCCGCTGGAAACGGCGGGCCGTTTTGTTTTTTTCGAGCAGGGTGCGGAGGAACGAAGCGCAGGCTGAAGCCTGTGCTACCTGGCCCGAACGCTTGCCGGCGGGAGACGCCGGCGTTACCGGCTTGATTGACGGGCGTTGCGGGCGGACCTTATAGTCGAAGATTACCTTGTTTGGGTGCGGGTGTGCCGTGTAGGAGCCGGCGCACCCGCTGAAGGCGGTAATGCGGAGCCGACCTAAAGGTCGGCCACTACACACGGCCTGGAGGGCGGCTTAGAGCCGCCCCTACGAGAGAGGCCCGCGCGCGGATCGGGTGCACAGGCAGGAATGCCTGTGCCACAAGGCGGCGTAAAGCCGCCCCTACAAGAGTGGCCCGCCTCAGAAGGCGGGCGCTACATGAAGAGAGGGAGCGGGATGGGGCGGGAAATTGCCAAGGCGTATGAGCCGAAACTGATTGAGCCGAAGTGGGCGGAGTGCTGGGTGAAGGAGGAGTTGTTCAAGGCCGACCCCGCGAAGCCAGGGCCTGTGTTTTCGATTGTGATTCCGCCGCCGAATGTGACCGGGTCGCTGCACATCGGGCACATGCTGGACCATACGGAGATCGACATCCTGACGCGCTGGCATCGCATGCGCGGATACAACACCCTGTATTTGCCGGGAACGGACCATGCGGGAATTTCGACGCAGCGCGTGGTGGTGCGGCAGCTGGCCGAGCAGAAGATCAATTACCGGGATTTGGGGCGGGAAGAGTTCATCAAGCGCGTGTGGAAGTGGAAGGAAGAAAGCGGCGGAACGATCCAGCGGCAGATGAAGCAGATCGGGGAGTCGTGCGACTGGTCGCGCGAGAAGTTCACGCTGTCGCCGGAGCTTTCGCGGGTGGTGATTGAAGTTTTCGTGCGGCTGTATGAAGAAGGATTGATTTACCGGGATTTCCGGCTGATGAACTGGTGCCCGGTGTGCCTGACGGTGCTGAGCGACCTTGAAGTGATTCACGAGGAGCGGCCGGGGCATCTGTGGCACATCAAGTATCCGGTGGCAGGGACGCAGGAATTTTTGACGGTGGCGACGACGCGGCCGGAGACGATGCTGGGCGATACGGCGGTGGCGGTGCACCCGGAAGATGAACGCTTCCAGCACCTGATCGGGAAGAAAGTGATTTTGCCGCTGATGAACCGGGAAATTCCCATCATTGCGGATGAAATGGTGGACCGCGAGTTTGGGACGGGCGCAGTGAAAATTACTCCGGCGCACGATCCGAACGACTGGGAAGCGGGGAAGCGGCACGGGCTCGCGCAGATCGACGTGATGACCGACGACGGGCATATCAACGCGAATGGCGGGGCGTATGCGGGGCTGGAGCGGTTTACGGCGCGGAAAAAGATTGTGGAGGATCTGAAGGCGCAGGGATTCCTGGAAAAGATTACGGACCATGTGAGCGCAATCGGGTTGTGCGAACGCAGCAAGACGATCGTGGAGCCGCGGGCTTCGACACAGTGGTTTTGCCGGATGAAGCCGCTGGCGGAGCCGGCGATTGAGGCGGTGGAGAGCGGCGCGATCCAGATTATTCCCGAAAACCGGCGGCAGGAATTTTTTCACTGGATGCGGAACATCCGCGACTGGACGATTTCGCGGCAGCTGTGGTGGGGGCACCGGATCCCGGCGTGGCACTGCGGCGGCTGCAAGGAAGTGATCGTGGCGCGGACGGCTCCGGCGAAGTGCGCGAAATGCGGTTCGGCGGAGTTGAAACAGGATCCGGACGTGCTGGATACGTGGTTCAGCTCGGGGTTGTGGCCGTTTTCGACGCTGGGCTGGCCGGAAAAAACTGCGGACTTCGAGCGATATTACCCGACGAGCCTTCTGATTACCGGCTACGACATTCTGTTTTTCTGGGTGGCGCGGATGGCCATGCTGGGGATTCATTTTACGGGGCAAGTTCCCTTTGGCACGGTGTACCTGCACTCGCTGGTAAGGACGTCGGGCGGGGAGAAGATGTCCAAGTCGAAGGGGACGGGGCTCGATCCGGTGGCGCTGAACGAGCAATACGGGACGGACGCGATGCGGTTTTGCCTGGCGTCCATGGCGGCGCCGGGGACGGACATTGTGCTCTCGGACGACCGGCTGCTGGGTGCACGGTCGTTTGCGAACAAGATTTGGAACGCGGCGCGCTTTCTGTTTGTGAATCTGGACAAGTACGAAGAGGGCGGCGGATCGCTGGAGTTGCTGGCGGGGCCGGAGGTGCGAGCGAAGGCACCGTATGCATGGAACGGAAGCGTGCCTTTGATTGACCGGTGGCTGTTTGCGCGGGTGGCGGCGACGGTGGAGACGGTGAACGACGCGCTGACGAATTACCGGTTTCATGAAGCGGCGCAGAGCGTGTATCAGTTTTTCTGGGGAGATTTTTGCGACTGGTACATCGAGTGGGTGAAGCCGCAATTACTAAACGCGGATCGCGGACGCGCGGACGTGGCATGGAAGAATTTATTTGCGGGATTCGATGCCGCGCTGCGGCTGCTGCACCCGTTCATGCCGTTTCTGACGGAGGAGTTGTGGCATCAACTGCCGCAGCGGGCAGGGGCGAGATCGATTGCGCTGGATGCGTTTCCAGAAGCGCAGGCGGAGTGGAAGGATGCGGCGGGATTGGCGGAGTTTGGATTGATCCAGGAAGTGATCCAGGGGACGCGAATGGTGCGGTCGGAAATGAAGCTGGATCCGAAGAAGAGGGTTGCGGCGGAGTTCGCCAGCGGGGGCACGCGGACGCGCGACGTGATTGCGGCGAACGCGGAGGCCATCCAGAGGCTGGGGAATTTGACGGAATTGAAGGTGCTGGCAGGGAAATTGCCGGCGGGCGAGGGCGGGATGAGGTCGACGGCGGATTTTGATTTGCGGATTCCGTACGTGGCGGAGACCGTGGACGCGGCGGCGGAGCTAGCGCGTTTGAAGAAGGAGATCGAAGGTTTGGAGAAGGCGATTGCGTCGAAAGAGAAGCAGTTGGGGAATGAGACGTTTCGGAGCCGTGCGCCGGAGAAGGTGATTCGAGAGATGGAAGAAACGCTGGCGGGGCAGAAGATCGAGTTGGAAAAGTTGAAACTGAGAAGAAAGAGCTTAGAAACCGAGAAGTAAAGCGGTTTTTTTGACACAGAGAGCACCGAGAAAGAGCACAGAGAAGGCAGAGGAAGAGCGGCCCGCCAAAGTCGGCGGGCCCTACGGTTTATGAAGGCGCGCAGGAACATTTTGGTGACACACGAAGAGATTGCGCGGGCTGGGGGTGTGCGGGCGGCGGTGGAGGAGGCGTTGAGTTTGGCTGCGCTGCGGATGACGCCGCGAGCGATGACGGTGTATGAAGCGACGGGCATGGCGCCGACGGAAGCGGATGGGGCGGAGATTTCGGTGCAGGTTGCAGTGAGGAACGAAGAGGAGTTGCGAGAGGCGATTGCGGCGGGGGCGGAGGCGGTGCGGCTGGTGGGAGTGAGCGTGGAAGGGGGGGAGAGGTTGCGAATGATCGCCCGGGGACTGCGAGAAGACGTAAAGATCGAAGATGGAGGATAGAAGCAGTGGTGGCCTTAGATCGTAAGAGCCCATCCTTCGCGCAAAAGGCGCGCGAAGGATGGGGCACTCTCAAGTTCAGGTAATAGCGAGGGTAACGAAGAGCACAGCCAGGAATGGCTGTGCCACACAGAGTGGGCTTGTGAGAAGGCGACGGGGTGAGTAAGCTGGGGGCGTGAAGCACAGGGCCGGGGCCTGATGCCGCAAACTAATTCCCTTCCAGGGACAACCGACCGGAGACTGGCAGCACTGCTCACGCTGCTTTCCGAGAATGCCACGATTGTGATTAGCGGGGCGCGGATCGCGCGGGAGATCGGTGTGTCGCGGTCCACGGTGTGGCGTTGGGTGGAGCGGTTGCGCGAGTTGGGTGTGCGCGTAAAGGGCCAGCCGCACACGGGATATTTTCTGGAAAGAGTGCCGGATATATTGACACCGGACCTGGTGCGGAAGCGGCTGAAGGGCGGATTGTTCGGGAAGCGGGTGTTTCATTTTTTCAAGACGGATTCGACGAACCGGGTGGCGATGGAACTTGGCTATGCGGGAGAGCCGGAAGGCGCAGTGGTACTGGCGGAAGAGCAGACGGCGGGACGAGGGCGCGCGGGCAGGAACTGGCATTCGGAGCGTGGAGCGGGATTGTATGCAACGATTTTGCTGCGGCCGAAGCTATCGCCGGTGCAGGCGCCGCTGCTGACCATGCTGGCGGGGCTTTCGGCGCACTCGGCGGTGCAATCGCAGACGGGGTTGTCGGCGGAGTTGAAGTGGCCGAACGACTTGCTGGTGAACGGGAAGAAGCTCGGCGGGATATTGACGGAGATGCACGCAGAGCCGAGCGCGGTGCGCTTCGTGATTGTGGGCATCGGGATCAACGTGAATCAGGAGAAGTTTCCGGGGGAGTTAGCGGAAACGGCGACCTCGCTGCAGCGGGAGACGGGGCGGTCACACTCGCGGCTGGAGTTTCTGGTGAAGTTGCTGGGGCAATTCGAGACCGACTACAATCGATTTCTGCGCGAAGGGGCGCCGTATGTGGTGGAGCGGTTCGAGCTGGTTTCCAGCTTTGCGAATGGACGGCGCGTGAAAGTGGAGACCGGTACGGAGACGTATTGGGGGACGACGGACGGGTTGAGTCCGGAGGGGTTGTTGATCGTGAAGAGGGATTCGGGAACGCGTACGACGGTGATTGCGGGAGATGTGGCGGAAATCAAGTCATCAGTGAACAGTAATCAGTGATCAGAACGAGGGGCTGGGGCATTGGGGCGGCCTGCTCAAGCTCAGTTCGTGGTCGGCCTAACGAAGAGCACAGCCAGGAATGGCTGTGCTACGGGGATGGGATGCTGCTGACGATTGATGTGGGGAATTCGAATACGGTTCTGGGAGTGTTTCGCGGGGAGGAGTTGATCGCGCACTGGCGATTGACGACGGCGCGGGCTCAGACCGTGGACGAGTATGGCGTGCTGGCGCGGAATTTGTTTTCGTTCGCGGGGCTGGATGAGAAGGCGATCAGCGGGGTGATGATCAGTTCGGTGGTGCCCCCGGTGAATTGGACGCTGGCCGAAATGTCGCAGCGATATTTGGGGAAGAAGGCGCTGTTTGTGGAGCCCGGGGTAAAGACGGGCATGGCGGTGCTGGTGGACAATCCGATGGAAGTGGGCGCGGACCGGATTGTGAACGGAGTGGCGGCCTTTCATTTGTACGGCGGGCCGTGCATTGTGATTGATTTTGGGACGGCGATTACGTTTGACGTGATCTCGGCAAGGTGCGAGTACCTGGGCGGCGTGATTGCGCCGGGGATCGGGATTGCGTCGGAGGCGCTGTTCAGCCGGGCGGCGCGGTTGCCGCGGGTGGAGATCAAGGACCCGGGCAAGGTGATCGGGACGAATACGGTGACGCACATGCAAGCGGGGCTGTATTACGGCGCGGTGGACATGGTGGACGGGATGCTGGCGCGGATTAAGGCGGAATTGAAGAGCGAGGCGAATGTGGTGGCAACCGGGGGGCAGGCGGGGCTGGTCGCGAAAGGGACAAAGCAGATTCAGCATGTGGATGAGTTTTTGACCCTGGTGGGATTGCGGTTGATTTGGGAGAAGAATCAGCATGGGGAGGCGGCGGGGGTGGGAAGTGGAAGGAAGTTGAAAGTTAAAAGT
>Ga0335077_10006767_pt1 | contig 14177 bp, 11 predicted proteins | sample Lox_Sample_31_FD_207151 | JGI IMG/M metagenome (GOLD analysis project Ga0335077, IMG submission 207151) | Soil microbial communities from Loxahatchee National Wildlife Refuge, Florida, United States - Lox_Sample_3.1 | ecosystem: Environmental > Terrestrial > Soil > Wetlands | place: USA...
CAGCGGCCATAGCTTTCCGGGTTGTCCCAGGGAGGACCACCGAACTCCCACAAGGGAAACCACAGCTCCTCGGTTTCGCCGAATTCGCTCCGCAGGTCGTAGACACCGTCGTGCGTCACCAGCGCCTTAAAGCGCTGCGTGTGGCCGAGTATCCAGTCGATCATGTAGCCGCCGTATGAGGCGCCCGCCGCCGCCATGCGGCTGCCGTCGGCATAAGGTATGCTGCTCACCACGTGGTCGGTGGCGGCCATAATGTCGTCGAAGGCGCGCCCCCCCCAATCGCCGTTGATCTGGTCGATGAACTTCTGGCCATAGCCGGTAGAGCCGCGCGGGTTCGGCATCACGACCACGTACCCGGCCGCAGCGAACACCTGCGCGTTCCAGCGATAGGTCCAGCTATGACCCCAGGCGCCCTGCGGTCCACCGTGGATCAGCATTACCACCGGATACTTCTGGCCTTCGCGAAAACCATACGGCTTCAGCACGAAACTTTGCACGCGTGGGCCGTCCGCCGCATCCACCCAAAACTCTTCGAGCGGGGTCATTTGGTGCGAGCTCAGCACGCCGTCGTTGAGGTGCGTCAACGCCACGGCCTCGCCGCCGCCTGACGACGCCCGGTACAAGCCCACCGGCTGAGTGCCGCTCTGCTGGGTGTAGATGAGCGACTTTCCGTCGGGCGTGAACTGCATCTCATCCAGGTGATTGTCGCCGCTCAGGGCCACCCGCGCCTCACCGCCCGTGAGCGACTTGAATTGAATCGTCTGACGCCCTCGATCCTCGATGGTGAAGAACAGCCGCGAAGAGTCCGGCGACCACACAAAGCCCGTCACCCACCGATCGATGTTTTCGGTGAGGTCGGTGATCCGTCCGGTAGCCCGCTCCATCACCCACAAACGCCAGCGGTCGCTCTCGTATCCTGGCCGGACCTGCGCGCGCCAGGCCAGGTACTTGCCGTCAGGTGAATACTGCGGATTGCTGTCCGCTCCCGGATTAGTGGTGATCTTACGCGCGGGCTTCTCCCCGGTCGGACCGCCCACCGGCACAACGTAGAGATCGGAGTTGGTGCTGGTGGCGGGCACCGCGTCGGCATTCATGGAGTAGCATATTTCCGCACCATCCGGCGAGAAAGTATAATCGTCGCCGCCGCCGAGGGAGAAGGGCGGCACGTCGCGATTGCCAGGCGTCAGGTCTTTGGCGGACCCGCCTGTCACCGGAATCACCAGCAAGTGGCTGCGGCGCCGTCCCGCCCAGCGATTCCAATGGCGGTAGAGCAGTTCGGTGTAGATACGCGCACTGACCTTGCTGTCCTTCTCGGCCTGGAGCAGCTTCTGATTACAAGCATCGTCCGCGCCGCACTCCGGATAAACGTCGCTGGTGAACAGCAGGGTCTTTCCGTCAGGTGAATAAAGCACCCCCCCCGCCTCAGTGGGGATGTTGGTAACCTGCTTCGCGTTGCCTCCGTCAGCATCCATCATCCAGATCTGTGAGGACCCGCCGCGGTCCGAGATGAAGGCGATGCGCCGGGAATCCGGCGACCATCGGGCGCGCTCGTTGTCCTGACCTGCCTGCGTGATCTGCCTGGCCTCTCCGCCCGACACCGGCGTGACGTACATCTGCGTGATGCGCTTGTTGTTTGCGGTATCGATGGTCTGCACCGAGAAAGCCACCAGGCGGCCGTCCGGCGAGACCTGCGGGTCGCTGACCCGCGCCAGCTCCTGCAGCGCCCGGACATCGAAAGGTTGCTTCTGCGCGCAAAGCACGGACGCCGCGAAGAGCACTGCAAGGCAACGATGCATATCAGAATTGTAGCGCCGCATGTTAGCATAGAATTCATTCCTTCTGATTCAGGCCGGCACCCTAGCGTGTCGCGGCCTCGCTTTATGGAAACTCAACTCGACTTTCTCGGCAGCCTGCGGCGCACCCATACCTGTGGGCAATTGCGCGCCTCGGACGCGGGTTCCCAGGCCTTGTTGATGGGCTGGGTACACCGCCATCGCGACCTGGGCGGCGTGATCTTCATCCACCTGCGCGACCGCGACGGAGTGACGCAGATCGCCGTTCATGCCGATGCCGACGAAGCCACCCACCGGCGCGCCGAACAGGTGCGGCCCGAATACGTAATCGCGGTTGAGGGCCAAGTGGCGCTGCGCGACCAGTCCACCGTTAACCGCAATCTCAACACGGGCGAGGTTGAGATTGTAGCCGGCCGCATCTGGATTCTGAACGAGTCCCGCACTCCTCCGTTCCCCATGGAGGAGAGCGTGGACGTGGCCGAGGAGGTGCGGCTGAAGTACCGCTACGTGGACTTGCGGCGCCCCCACATGCAACGCAATGTCATGCTGCGGTCGCGAGTTTCGTTCGCGGTGCGCGAGTGCCTCTACCAACAAGGCTTTATCGAAATCGAAACGCCGTTCATGACGCGCTCCACCCCAGAAGGCGCTCGCGACTATCTGGTGCCCAGCCGCGTGCAGCCAGGCTCTTTCTACGCGCTGCCGCAGTCGCCGCAGATTTTCAAGCAACTGTTGATGGTGAGCGGCTTTGACAAGTACTTTCAGATCGTGCGCTGCTTCCGCGACGAAGACCTGCGCGCCGACCGCCAGCCGGAGTTCACGCAGATCGACCTGGAGATGTCGTTCCCGCAAGAGGAGCAAATCTTCGAAGTGATCGAGCCGCTGGTAGAGCGAGTCTGCCGGGTGGCGGGTTTCGAAGTGAAAACACCCTTTCCGCGCCTCACTTATGCCGAGGCCATGCGCGGCTACGGTGTCGATAAGCCGGACCGGCGCGTCCCGCCCATGCACCCGGTCGAACATCTGTTTCCCGCGGGCAGCCTCAGCGCCCCGGGTCTGCCGCTCGTCGCCGTTCATACTCCAAAAACCGGGACGCTCAGCCGCCGCGAGCGTGACGAGTTGAAAGCCTTCGGAACCGAACGGGGCTTGCGTATCTACGACGACGCCAAGCGCCTGGAACGCGATCACCCGGAGCCTATGGCGCGGGTGCGGGAACTCACTGGGGCCGGCGAAGACGACCTGCTGGTGCTGGCTGCATGGGCCGGCGAGCCCAAAGGCCACCGTCCCGAGGAGACCGTCTTGCAGGCCTGCGGCCAACTGCGCCTGTTCGCAGCGCAGAAATACAACGACCGGAACAAGATGCTGGACCCGCGCAAATTCCAGTTTCTGTGGGTGGTCGACTTCCCCATGTTCGAATGGGACGACGAAGAGAAGCGCTGGAACGCGGCGCATCACCCGTTCACTTCGGTGCATGACGAAGACCTGGACAAGCTGACCAGCGATCCCGCGCGCTGCCGCGCGAAGTCGTACGACCTGGTGCTGAACGGCACCGAGTTGGGCTCCGGCTCCATCCGTATTCATCGCCGCGACGTGCAATCGAAAGTGTTTGCCGCGCTGGGATTCAGCGAAGAAGAGGCTCGCCGGCGCTTCGGTTTCCTGCTGGAGGCGCTCGAATATGGCGCGCCGCCGCACGGGGGCATCGCGCTCGGGCTAGACCGCCTGGTCATGATCCTGGCTGGTGAAACCTCGATTCGCGACGTGATCCCGTTCCCGAAGACCGCCCGCGGCACGGACCTGATGTGCGACGCCCCCGCGGCGGTTCCCGAGCGGCAGTTGAAGGAACTGGGGATCGCTATCCGCAGGTGACGGATCAGCGGGCTTTGCGCGCTACGAAAGCCGCGTGCGCCGGAGTGAACCGGAACCGGCCGTATCCCTTCAGAACCCGGGCTTCGAAGCCTGCACGGCGCAGTGCGTCGAGCAATTCGTGTTGTCGGTAGAGATGCAGACGGTGTGTCTCTTCGCTTCGCCGGTACGCCTTGCCGGCGCGGCGGAAGCTGACGATACGCCGTGTCAGAAGTCCGTGCGCGGCATCTTCACTTACTTCCAGCAGAATTACCCAGTCCGGCCCCTCGCTGAATTTCCTCTGCGGCCCCCCAGGCACCAAGCCGGGCTCTACCACATCGAAGATGAGAATGCCGCCGGGGCGCAATGCCGCGTGTACCCGGCGGAAGAAAGCGGCAAGCCCTTTTAGCCCGCTACGGGTGTCGAATGCGTAGTTCACACATTCCCCGATCGCCGTCACGGCGTCGCATCGCGGCAACTCGGCGGCGAACAGCGACCCGGTACGGAACTGTGCGCGCGGTGCATTCCGGCGCGCCAGGCGAATCATGGCCGGCGAAATGTCGATCCCAAGGACATCGTAGCCGCTCTTGGTGAGCTGACCCGCCCATACGCCGCTGCCGCAACCAACGTCCACCACCAGGCCGCTGCGGATCCGGTGCTGCCGCAGCAGGTTCAGCAGTCCCGGCGCGGCATTGCTCGCAAAGCCCGTGAACCCGGTGTGGTGTATGTGCGCCAGATCCGTTTGATAGGCTCGCATCCCGGCGCTAGGCGGTCGCCAGCTTTCGTCCGCGCAGACGATCCTCAACGCCAAGCGCGCGGCAGTCCGCCTCCACCATCTCCTGCACGACCGACTCGAAGCTGGTTTGGTGCCGCCAGCCCAGGCGAACTCGCGCCTTTGCGGAGTCTGCTTGCAAAATGTTCACCTCCGCGGGCCGATATAACTCCTTGTCCGCAACCACGAACTCCTGGTAATCCAGTCCGGCGAGCGAGAACGCCAGTGCCACGAAATCGCGCACGCTGTGTGCCTCGCCCGTGCCAATCACGTAATCGTCCGGTTCCGGCGCCTGCGTCATGCGCCACATGGCTTCCACGTATTCGCGCGCATGGCCCCAGTCGCGCCGGGCTTCCAGGTTGCCCAGTTTCAGCTCGCGCATCTCCCCGGCTAAAATGCGCGCCAGGCCCGAGGTGATCTTGCGCGTCACAAACTCAAACCCTCGCCGCGGCGATTCGTGATTGAACAGAATCCCGCTGCTGGCGTGCAATCTGTAAGTCTCGCGATAATTCCGCGTCAACTCGAAACCGCACACCTTGCTGATGCCGTAACTCGAGCGCGGATGAAACCGGGTCTTTTCATTCTGTGGGACTTCCTCGGCATGGCCGAACATCTCGCTCGATGCCGCGAAATAGAAGCGGCACCCGGGCGCCAGGTTCTTCACCGCCGCCAGCATGAAGTGAGTGCCGTTGATGTTGGCGTTAAGAGTGGAGAACTCATCGTCGAACGAGTAACTTACGAAACTCTGCGCGGCCAGGTGATAGCACTCATCCGGGACGATCTGGGCCACCACGTGATAAATACTGGCGTAGCTTTCGAGCGATGCCGCGTGCAAGGTGACACAATCGCGCACGGTTCGCAGCCGCGCCAGCCGGTGTTCCGGATCCTCCAGCGCGACGCGCCGCACGATGCCATGGACTTCGTAGCCCTTGGCCACCAGCGATTCGGCCAGGTACGAGCCGTCCTGTCCAGTGATTCCGGTGATCAGCGCCTTACGGGGCATTTGCTCTACGTCCTATTTATTGAACGCCTGCTCGATCTTGGCCGCCAGGATGAAATCGCTTTCCGTCAAGCCGTCGATCTTATGGGTGTAAGTTTTTACGTCCACGCGGCCCCAGGTCAGCAGCATGTCGGGATGGTGTCCTTCGGCTTCCGCGATCTCTCCGGCGCGATTCACGAACGCCAGGGCTGTCTTGAAGTCCGGAAAGACAAACGTCCTGGTGATGTGATGATCCGCCACTACCTCCCAGTCAGACAACTGAGCGGACAGTTTCTGCAACTCCTCGCCCTTCAAGGGAGGCACGCCACCGCGGCACGGCACGCAGCGCTTCTGCGCCAGGCCTACTCCAGATCCATCCATAGCTCTCCTTCTCTGCCTTGTGCCGCGAAGACTGCAGCGGCTCGACCTCGCTCTTTACATCATACTGGAAGTGATGCCTGGCAACCTTTACCGGCCCTGCGGATGGTGTTATACACTGGTGAGTCCCCCGAAGGAGCAACCATGTACAAGCGTCTTCTCCTCGTCACCGTATTCGGCGCGCTGGGCGGGCTGGCCCTGTTCGTTTCCCGCACCGACGCGAAGCCCGAGACCATCGAGAAGGTCGGCCCCGGTATCTGGTTCCGGGAAGGCGACCTCAAGAACCTGGGCCACTGCAATAACGTGGTCATCGAGATGAAGGATTACCTCATCGTTGTGGACGCCAACTTTCCGAGTGGCGCCCGCGCCACCATGGAGGACGTAAAGCGCGTCTCGTCGAAGCCGGTGAAATACGTCTTCGACACCCATCACCATGGCGACCATTCCTATGGGAACGCAGTGTGGACCGATGCGGGCGCCACTACCCTTGCCTACCAGGGCGTCACGGAGGAAATGAAGCGCTACGAACCGGGCCGCTGGCAGGAGACGGCCAAGGAACGCAAGGACGTAGCGGCCATGAACCAGCCCAGCGTCGAGCCGCCCAAGCAGACCTTTACCGACAGGTTGTTTGTCCTGGACGACGGCGTCCGCAAGGTCGAGTTTCGTTTCTTTGGATGGGCCCACACCCGCGGCGATGGCTTCGTCTATCTGCCCAAGGAGCAGATCCTCTGCACCGGCGATGCCGTGGCCAATGGTCCTTACAATTTCACGGGCGATGGCAACATCGGCAACTGGCCGAAGGTCATTCGCGAAGCATCCAAACTGAACGTGAAGACCGTGCTGCCCGGCCACGGCCGTCCCGGCGGGCCCCAGGTCATGGACGGCCAGGCGCAGTTCATGGTGGAACTGCGTAAAGCCGTGCAGGCGGGCATCGACCAAGGCAAGAAGCCGGAGGATATGGCTAAACTGCAGTTGCCGGACAGCGTGAAGAACTGGGTGGGCGACGGATTTGCGGGGCAGGTCAAAGACGCTTTCGAAGAGATCACGCAAGGCAAGCCGCACGGCGACATCCCGGGGCGGAAGTAGCGCCTGGTCAGGCGGTGGCGCACGCGGCAACACAGGAAAGCCAGAACAACCCCGCGGCGTAACCCGCCAGCACGTCACTGGGGTAGTGGACGCCGAGGTAGATACGCGACAAGCCGATCATGGCGGACACCAGCGCCGCCGCGGCCCAAGTAGCCCTCCGGACCAAACGGTTCGAAGTTCGGCGCGTCGCAAAGTAGGCTACGACGCTGAAAAAGCACAACGACACCAGGGCGTGTCCGCTGGGAAAGCTGTAGCCCGCGGGTTCGGCTGACCCGAAAAACGCCGCCGGGCGCGCCCGATGAAACACCAACTTCAGCCCCTGATCGAGCAGTTCCGCGCCGCCTACGGTGACCAAAAACAGGACCGCCGTGCGGGCCATTCCGGCTCGCAGCAGCCCTGCAACGATCAGCAGTCCCACCGGCAGCAGGAACGCAGGCTCCCCAATGAAGCTGAAACCCCGCATGGCGATGGTCAGGGGAGCGGACGCGTGCCGATGGACCCCTTCGCGCACGGCGGCATCGAATCCTGGCGCGCCACCATCAACAATCTGGCTGGCCAGCCAAGCGAACAACAGGACCGCGCAAGCGCCGGCCCACAGTGGTGCCCACTTCATGCCAACCGGAACAGTTTCTACTGTACCGAATTCAAATAAGCCACCACGTCGGTTAACTGCTGTGGATTGCTAAACCGCGGCCAGGCCATCTTGGTCTGCTGCATGCGCGTGAGCATCTGCGGCCCGTGCTTCCACAGGGCCGACATGATGGTGATCTCGGAATACTGCCTTGCCTGGCCCGGCAGCGACGGCGCCCCGTGCTCCCCCCCCATGTGGCACTGTGCGCACTTCTTCGCCGCGAACACCTGTCTGCCCCGCGCCGCGTCCCCCTTGGCGTATACGAACTGCCGCATCCACAGGTAACTCAATAGCTGGCGCATCTCGTCCTCGGTAAGCTGCGGCACGGGCTGAATCATCCGGGGCGCGTGGTTCCACATGTCCACCGCGATCTCCGTCAGCGTCAGGTTATGCAGCCGGTCCTCTAATGCCAGCTTGCCCGTGTGGCATTTCACGCAACCCTTCGACTCGAACACTGCCTGGCCGCCTTCGCCGGAGGTAAAGGAAAACCGCGCCTCCATCCCCTTGGTTTCCGGCAGATTTCTCAAGTACGCAAGTATATCGCTCAACTCCTGCGCGGTCAGTTCCTGCCAGCCAATTTTCTTGCGCTCGAAGGCTTCGCGCATGCGGCTGCTGTGGTTCCACATTTGCTGCACCAGCACCATGGGCCGGCCCAGGGATCCCCAACTCGCCACCGCCGGCGCGCCTTCCGCGCGCGATTCCTTAATCCCGTGACATTCGCCGCAGTGGCGGTCCGTGAATGCCTGCTTGCCCCGCGCGGCATCTCCTGGCTTGTCGAAGAAGCGCGTCGAATACAGATAAGCAAAAAGGTCCGCGGCATCCGTGGCGGTCAAGTTGGGCGGCGCCACCCCCGCCCCCTCCATCGCGGCCCACATCACCGGCGCATGATTCCACATCGCGCTGGTCAGCAGCGCCGGCGTGAAGCCACGATCCACCCGCGCGCTCAAATCCATGGCCATCTTGCCGCCCTGGCCGTTCACGCTATGGCACTGCACGCAATGATGGCTCTCGAAGAGCTTCGACCCGCGCTCGGAGTCTCCGGGAATCACGGGCGGCACAGCGGCCCCCGCACCCCACGCCATCAATATCCCCATCGACAGCACTTGTTTCATTTCAACTGCCCACCACGCTTAGACTTCGTTCTTCTTGAATCGTTCAATCAGGCGGTCGCACGCCCGCACCGTCAGCGCCATGAAAGTCAGCGTCGGATTCTGGCAAGCCGACGATGGGTAGCATGCGCCATCCATTACGAACAGATTCTTCACGTCGTGCGCCTGGTTATAGGAGTCCAGCACGAATTTCTTCGGATCCTTCCCCATGCGCGCCGTTCCTACCTCGTGAATCGCCATTCCCGGCATCGCCAACCCCGAGTTCACCTTGATATTCCGCGCCCCCGCGGTCTCCAGCATCTCTGCCGCCGCGCTGGCCGCATCCTCCATCATGGCCTTTTCGTTGTCGCCGTGCGTCATCTGGATGCGCAGCGCCGGGATCCCCCACGCGTCCCGCAGCTCCGGATCAATCTCGCAATAATTGTCCCACCGCGCCAGCGACTCGCCAAACGCTCCCAAATCGACGCGGTACGCGCCCTGCAGCACCGCCTTCTTATACTGCGTCCCGAAACCCTCCGCGCCGAAGTTGAACTCCGCGCTGGCCCCCCCCTGGTACCCGTAACCCCTGATGAACCGCGGATGCCGCGGCCCGCCGAGCACGTTGCGAAACCGGACCACGTAAATCCCGTTGGCGCGGTGCGGACCGCTGGCCGGTGTTGGCGTCGGATCGAAGCCTGGCAGATCGCCCGAAGCGCCTCCCCCCACCGCGTGATCCATCAGATAGTGCCCTAACGCCCCGCTCGAATTAGCCAGTCCTTGCGGATACACCCGCGTCGCCGAGTTCAACAGAATGCGCGTCGATTCCAGCGCCTGCGCGCACAGGATCACACACCTGGCACGCGCCTGATAGGTTTTGTGCGAGAGCCGGTCGACGTAGGTCACACCGAGAGCGCGATTGTTCGCGTTGTCCATGTCCACATTTCGCACAATCGCGTTGGTGATCAATGTGCAATTCTTCGTCTTCAGGGCGTCCGCCACCGTTGTGAACGGACTGCTGAAATACGAGAACGTCACGCACCCCCGTTCGCACGGCCCGCAATAGTGGCACGCCGCCCGCCCGTTGTGATTCTGCGTCAGGATCGCCGTCCGCCCGATCGTCACCGTGCGCCCGAATTTCGCCTTCACGCGCTCCCGTAGCTGGACTTCGCCGCAGGTCATCTTCATGGGCGGCAGGAATTGCCCGTCAGGCAGCGTGGGATTCCCCTCCGCCGCACCGCTGATTCCCACGTACCGCTCCACGATGTCGTAAAACGGCTCCATGTCCTTGTACGTTAGCGGCCAGTTCTCGCCATACCCATCGTGGCTGGCCGCTTGGAAATCCAAATCGCTCATCCGATAACTTTGCCGCCCCCACACCAGCGTCCGGCCGCCTACGATCCGCAGCCGCTGCCACGTGAACGGCTTGCCGGGCGGCGTCGCATACGGATTCTGCAAGTCGTCCACGAACCAGTCGTAGTTGTACTCCATGCAGGCGTAGCACTGCTTCTGGACCGGCCGTGTCCGCGCGATCTCGGGCGACATGTCGCGGTACTTCAGCTTGTAGGAAGGCATGTGCTCGGTAAACTCTTTCGGCGAGATATTCCGCCCCGCCTCCAGCAACGCGACCTTCAGCCCGGCTTCCGCCAGGCGTTTTGCTGCCCAACCGCCTGTGGCGCCGGACCCGACCACAATCGCGTCATAGACCTCAGACACTTGTGCCACTTGCATCGGTAAGGGTATTATAGTCCGCAAATGAACCGCCGGGATCTCATCCGCCGGACCCTCCTGGGCGTCGCCGGCCTTGCAGCCGCCGAAACGCGAGCGCCCGCCCGCGAAATCCCCGCCGATGCCGACGCTTCCAAAGACCTGGCCCGCCCCGATTGGAAGCCCATCTTCCTCGGCGACCACCAGAACCAAACCCTCATCGCGGTCAGCGATCTCATCATCCCCGAGACGGATACGCCCGGCGCCAAATCCGCGCTCGTCAACCGCTTCCTCGATCAGCTTCTGGCAGTCGAGACCTCAGAAACGCAGCGCAGCTTCCTCTCCGCTCTGGCCTATCTCGATGGCGAGTCCCTCTCTCGCTACCGCGCCGCTTTTGTCTACCTCCCGGTCGAGCAACAAACCGACGTGCTCATGCTGATGGCCTACCCGCACACGCTGGAAACGTGGGACGAAAGCGCCCCCACTACCTATCCCGGCCACGCGCATTTCACGACACTCAAGGATGGGGTCTCGCGCGCCTTCTACAGTTCTCCCGCCGGCATGCAAACCCTCGGGTACAGCGGCGCACCCGGCGGGGTTTTCGAAGGCTGCCAGCACTCCAACGGCCACAGTTAAGCGCGGCGCTTTGTCTGGTGCGAATTGCGAACTTCTAGATCTCACGCGTTCGCGGGTGCATCGAGGTCTCTTTGGAGGGGAGATGAACGTCATCGGCGAATCGCGTGCTCACGCGCGCGGCTCTGACGCAATCCACATTCGCACGGAGGGAGCATGCTGGTAGCGGGGCTGACAGTCCTCCTTGCCGTGGCGCTGACAGACAGCCCTCCATCCTCCATCCCAAAAACGCCGGAAACCGATGCCACCGTCGGCGCGCCGGACGTTACCGGCGATGCAGACGACATACCGGAAGTCGACGGGCCGGCGGGCAGCTCGTCCGGCGCCGGGGGTGCTCCGCCAACCAATCCGCCAGGCACGAAACGCGCCGAGCCGGTCCCCTCCACCGACCAGTCCTTTCGTTGGGTGGCCTCCATTGCTCAGGCGGCCACCTTTACCGCAGTCATGCATGCCCACCGCTTCGCCATCGAACGCGGGACTCGCGATGCCGTCAGGGGCCCGTTCTTGAAGGACTATTTCGATTCGGTTGCGGCCACCCGAGGATGGGACGACGCCGACGGCTTCCACGTCAGTTATGTCGGCCACCCCATGGAAGGCGCCGTCTTCGCCTTCATACAGATACAGAACGATCCCGCCTACCGCGAGCTGAGATTCAACGAAGGCCGCAACTACTGGATCAGCCGCCTTCGCGCCACGGCCTTCTCAGCGGTTTGGAGCACGCTGTGGACCCTCGGGCCGGTCAGCGAAGCCTCCCTCGGAAACGCGCAGCTTTACGCCTCCCCGGGTTTGATCGATGTGGTCGTCACGCCGAGTCTAGGTATTGGCTGGGCCATCGGCGAGGACGCCATCGACCGTTACCTGATCGAGCGCCTGGAGCAGCGTACGGCCAACCGCCTGCTTCTGATGCTGGTCCGGGGAATCGGCAATCCTACTCGAACGTTTGCCAACCTCATGGGCTTCAGGCGTCCCTGGCAACGCGACACCCGGCCCGGACTGTTTGGGTCCGACTTTGTCGCCCGCTCCGAGAGCATTCGCGTCGGGAAAGCGGAAGCTGACTCCGGTCTGGTCCAAACCTCCTCCAGCCATAGCTTGGCCGCCGCCCATTCCCCGGCCCCCACGGAGTTTCCGAAAGAAGCGCCCATCGAACTGCAGGCCAGCGCGCACTACGAGACTTTCCTGGGCGGCGGAAGTTGTATCGGAGGCGGCGGCCAGGGTGCTACCCGGCTGAGCCCATCGTGGCAACTTGTGGCGGAAGTTTCCGGCTGTTTGATCGTCAACATGCCAACCAACCAGAGCGGCGATTCGCTGGTGTATGCCGCGGGACTGCGATGGACACCACGCGCGTCCCGCCGCCTCTCGCCCTATACGCAGCTCCTGCTTGGGGGGCGCAAAGTGACGCAGGAAATCATGGACCACACCCTGCACGACAAGCTCCTGAAAGAGTGGAATGACGGCCAACTCCCGCACTTTCCCAAGCGCAGCGATTATTCGATCGAGTACTCGGCCAACGGTTTCGCGTTGTTGGCGGGCGGCGGCATGGACATCAAGGTCCACCCGGCCCTGACCGTTCGGGTAGCGAGTCTGGAGTACACGCACTCCTTCTTGCCTCAGGTGGACCGGATCGACGCCAGTAACGGCTTGCGCGTCTCCACCGGAATCGTGCTCCGCATCGGCACGTGGTGAGGCCGGCGGGCCTCCACCAGCGCTCAGCGTTAGCGTGGCCGCGCGCCTCCGAAACTGAACCACGATCGGATTACCCGCTGGCGCTTGTCCACGACAGCCGTAGCCACAAAGGCAGGCTGCGCCGGACTTCCGAAACGCAGGTCCATGGCCTCCACCCGCACCGCGTCTTCAGGATCGGCAAGCGGAGTGGCGCGCTCCAAGGGGAACTGAGCGAAGTGTAAGAAGTCGCGGAAGACCGGGCCGGCATTGGCCGCCGTGATGGCCGGCGTGGGTTCCGGCTTGTACAGTACGGTCGCTTGCGAAAGATCGAATTCCTCCAACAGGCTCAAGTCCGCGATGCGGAAGGACGCCTGAGTTTCCACCACCGCACGCCAGCCGAGAGGATTCAACGGCTGGGGCAGTGCGGCGACCCGCTGCGGCGTCTCACCCGCGTAGATGCGCGAATCCAGCATTGCCACCGCCCGCGCGTGCAGCACGGCGCGTCCCGAGTTGTAAACCAGCACGAACAGCAGGGCGAAAATCGCCGAGCCGCGCCCCGGATTCCGCGTGCGCGCGCCGATCTCCAGATTCACCAGCCGGGTCAGTATCGGGATCGTCAAGGCCAGCGCCATCACCGCCCAGATCCACACATCGATCACCGGCGTAATGTCCAGGCTCAACCAGCGTGCCGAGAAAGGCAGCAGCAGCCGGATGCCGTAAATGTTAGTGAAATCCAGCAGCAGGTGGGAAGCCACCGCCGCCAGCGAAATCGCGTAGGCTCCCAACCAGCGGAAAGGACTCCCGCTGAACAACCGGACAGCCAGCACGGGCAGCAGCGCGAGCACCGGCATCGCCGCCAGCGAGTGCGTAAGGTGCCGGTGATAGTTCAGGTAGGCTAGCTGTCCGCCGAACAACGTGACGATGTCCACATCGGGCGCGTTGGCAGCCAGCAGTAGAATCCAGGGAGCTTGCCCGCAAAAGCGGTTCAGCCCCGCGCGGCCCAGAAACAGGCCCGTAGCGGAATGCGTGAGTGGGTCCATGCTGCGCTGTCCGGCACGCTACCCCAGCGTCACACATGCAGCCGCGACCGGTCGGTGCGGATCGCCCGCATATCCTGCACCGGTTCGGAGTCGCACTCGATCGCCAGCACGCTCACGGGATCGTCCGGCGCCTGCTTGGGCAGCCCTTTGAAGCGCACGCGGAACTGCTCCTGCTCGAACTCCACCGCACGGCCGCTCGCCAGCAGCCTCGCCGACCGCACCTTGCTCGTCAATCCGCCCAGCGCCACTGTCTCGCCCGGCCAGAAATGCACGTGCATATACAACGTGTTGCCCTTGCGTGTGAACCCCGCGAATTCCGACGAACGCACCCGGCACGCCTCCGAGTTGTAAATGGTCTGGCCGTTACGCTCGATCCACCTGCCCACCGCGCTCAAAGTCTTCACCGACTCCTCCGGAATCGATCCGTCGCCCCTCGGCCCGATATTCAGCAGGTAATTGCCGCCCTGCCCGGCGCACGACACCAGGTTGCGCACGACCCGCTTGGGGGATTTCCAGTCGTCATCCGCTGCCTGATATCCCCAGCTATCGTTCATCGTCATGCACGCTTCCCAGGC